>Ga0209488_10003061_pt1 | contig 13517 bp, 11 predicted proteins | sample Rivendell_Oct201_8_FD_188349 | JGI IMG/M metagenome (GOLD analysis project Ga0209488, IMG submission 188349) | Vadose zone soil microbial communities from the Eel River Critical Zone Observatory, Northern California, USA -... | ecosystem: Environmental > Terrestrial > Soil > Vadose zone >...
GCCGCCACCATCTCGGAGGACTTCGCGTTCGGCTACGAGCAGATGGCCGGCTTCCAGCGCGTGTTCGAGGACTATGGCGGCCGTGTTGTGAAGAAGCTGTGGCCGCCGCTGGTGACGCCCGACTACACGCCCTACATCGCACAGATCGGCAACGTCGACTGTGTGTTCCACGGCTTTGCTGGCTCCAATCCGGTGAAGTTCATGCGCTCCTATGCCGATCTCGGCTTGAAGGGCCGCATCCCGCTGCTCGCCGGCTGGACCGGTATGGATGATGCGCTGCTGCGCAGCCTTGGCGACGAGGCGGTCGGTGCACTGTCAGCCGCCTGGTATTCGGCCGCTCACAACACGCCGAGCAACAAGCGCTTCGTCGAGGCCATGCAGAAGGATTACAATGTGCTGCCCGGCGGCTATGCGGCCGGCACCTATATTGCGGGCCAGTGCATCGAGGCCGCCATTCAGAAGAGCGGCGGCAAGGCCGACGATCGCAAAGCGTTGGCGGAAACGCTTCACGAGGTGTCGCTGACCGACACGCCGCGCGGTCCGCTCCGCTTCGACAGCTACGGCAACGCGGTCGGCGATGTCTTCGTCCGCAAGTGCGAGCGCAAGGGTGGACAGCTCGTCAACACCGTCATCAAGACCTACTCGAATGTCAGCCAGTTCTGGACCTACGACGAGAAGAAGTTCCTGTCGGAGCCGGTCTACGCGCGCGACTATCCGCCAGCGAAGTATCTTGAATAGGCGTGCGGAGCGAGACACTCGTTAAGAGGGCTGCCGCGCGCATCTCGTTGTCGTCCCTGGAATGCACTGCAATTCCACAGGCACGGCCTGCTCCCTCTCCCCGCAGGGGAGAGGGGTGGGGTGAGGGGGTTACAATCGATAGGTTGGTTCGCCCTCACCCCCGCCCTCTCCCCAGTCGAAGTCGGATGTTTCCGACTGCGACCATGTGATTGAGTGGTCGAACTCGGGTAAACCCGAGTTCGAGTGGGGAGAGGGAGTCCCGCCGTGCCCGCGGAGGGACCGTCTTTCCAAACATGCGGCGTGTCAGTGTGCGTGTCACTGTGAGATGAGTGGAGTCTCTTCATTCAATGATGACGCAGATCACGGCGGCGCAAGCCGCGATCCTCGCGATCAACAGTCTGGCGCTTGGCGGGCTCCTGTTCCTGCTGTCGTCCGGCTTCTCCTTGATCTTCGGCCTGATGCGCATCCCCAACCTGATGCACGGCTCCTTCTTCATGCTGGGCGCTTATTTTGGCGTCACGTTGCTCGGCTGGGGAACGAATTTCTGGCTGGCCGCTGTGCTGAGCGGGCTTGCGGTGGCGGCGATCGGCGGCGTGATCGAGCGCCTGCTGTTGCGCCGGCTGGAGGGCCAGGTCTTGCCGCAGGTTCTGCTGACGCTTGGCCTTGCTTTCATCATCGCCGACATCTGTCTGATGGTCTGGACCGGCGATCCCTACCAGCCGTCGGCCCCAAGTGAGCTGCGCGGCGCGGTAACAGCCTTTGGGATGTTCTTTCCGCTCTATCGCCTGGCGATCCTCGGCGTCGCAGTCGTGATCGCGATCGCGCTCTGGATCATGGTCGACTGGACGCGGCTTGGCGCCATGATCCGCGCCGGCGTCGACGATCCGCCGATCGCGCGGGTGGTTGGCATCAAGGTCTCGCAGCTGTTCACGCTGATCTTCAGCCTGGGCGCGGCGCTCGCGGCCTTCGCGGGCGTGATGGGCGCACCTTATCTCTCGGTCTATCCGGGGCTCGACTTCGAGATGCTGCCGCTGGCGCTGATCGTGGTGATCCTGGGCGGCAGCGGCAGCCTGCTCGGCACGCTGGTCGGCAGCTTCATCATCGGCTTTCTCTACAACTTTGGGCAGGCGAGGTTCCCAGACCTCGCCTATGTCATCCTGTTCCTGCCCATGCTGCTGGTCCTGGTGCTGCGGCCGCAGGGCCTGTTCGGCCGGAACGTCGCATGACCGGCAGGCTGCGATACGTCGCGATCGCGATTGCACTCGCATTGCTCGCCACCTTGCCGATGTGGGTGGGCAATTCCTACTACATCAATATCGCGAGCCAGATCCTCCTGTTCGCCGTGTTCGCGCTCGCGCTCAATGTGCTGGTCGGCTACGCCGGTTTGGTGTCGCTCGGGCATGCCGGGCTGTTTGCAATTGCGGGCTACAGCGGCGCGCTGATGCTGCAGGCCGGCTACGGTCATCTAGTCGCCGACAGCACGGCCATGGCCATTACGCTTGTGGCCTCAGCCCTGTTCGCAGCGCTGGCCTTGCGCTCGACCGGGATCGGCTTTCTGATGATCACGCTCGCGCTCGGCCAGATCGTCTGGGGCGTCGCTTATCGCTGGGCCAGTCTGACCAACGGCGACAATGGCGTCAATGTCAGCACACGGCCCGCGCCTTTCGGACTGAGCCTCGCGAGCGCGCCCTCGTTCTACTTCGCAACGCTTGTCGTCTTTCTGCTCGCGATGGCCAGCATGGCGGTGTTCGTGCGCTCGCCCTTCGGGGCGAGCTTGCGCGGCACCCGCGACCAGGCCCGCCGGATGAATGCGCTTGGCTACAATGTCTGGCTGATCCGCTTTCTCGCGATCGTGTTCTCGGGGTTCTGGACCGGCGTCGCGGGATTGCTGTTCATCTACTATAACCAGTTTATTAGCCCACAGGTCTCCGCGCTCACAGCCTCGGCGGAGGTCCTGCTGATGGTGATCTCGGGTGGCACCGCCACTCTGTTCGGTCCGGTCGCGGGCGCCGCCATCGTGGTCATCATGAAAAACGTGGTGAGCGCCTATATCGAGCGCTGGAACCTGGTGCTGGGCGTGATTTTCGTGGTCATCATCAGCTTCATGCCGGAGGGTCTGGTGCCGGGTACGGTGCGGCTCGTGCGCTGGGGCTGGCGGAGACTGCGGTCGAAGGCTGGTGCGTCTGCTGCGCGGCCGAATGAGCGAACAACTGAGCGATCAAGCGAGCGGCCGAGCGAGGAGCGCGTCCCATGACCGCGCTCAGCGTCACCAGTCTTTGCAAACACTTTGGCGGCCTGCGCGTCACCACCAATGTCAATCTTGCGGTTGCGCCCGGGGAGCGCCGCTTGATCATCGGGCCCAATGGCGCTGGCAAGACCACGCTGTTCAATCTGATCACCGGTGAGATTGCGCCCGACTCTGGCTCGATCCGGCTGTTCGAGCAGGACATCACTCGCGTCTCGGTTCACCGCCGTCCTCATCTCGGCATGGCGCGGACTTATCAGATCATCACGCTGTTCGCGAGCGACACCATTCTGCGCAACGTAACGCTCGCGTTGCTGGGGCTGTCGCCGCTGCGCTGGAGCCTGCTGCGTGATCTCGATCACCAGTATGAGCTTGTCGAGCGCGCCCGCGCCGCGCTGGCGCGCGTCGGACTCGCCGGGATCGCGGATCGCCCGCTGTCGCAGACCTCGTATGGCGAGCGCCGCCGCGTCGAGATCGCGATGGCACTGGCGCAGGACCCCAAGGTGCTCCTGCTCGACGAGCCGTTTGCAGGTCTCTCGATCGACGAGCGGCGCGATGTGCGGCAGCTGCTCAACGCCATCCCGCGCGAGGTGACGGTGGTGATGATCGAGCACAACATGGATGTCGCGCTCGACTGGGCCGAGCGGATTACGCTGTTGCACTTCGGCGAGGTCATCGTCGAAGGTACGCGCGCCGAGGTGGTCGCCAACCCCCGTACCCGGGAGGTCTATCTTGGCCACTAATGCTTTCGTCCTGAAAGAGATCGACGCCTTCTATGGGGACAGCCATGTGCTGGAGCAGGTGTCGTTCTCGCTCGGCGAAGGGCGACTGCTCGGCCTGCTCGGCCGCAACGGCGCGGGCAAATCGACCTGCATGAACGTTGCGGTCGGTCTGTTGCCGCCGCGGCGCGGCACGGTCGAGCTGTTCGGCATCGACGTGAGCCGGATGCAGCCGGAGAGGATCGCCGCGCATGGCCTTGCGCTGGTTCCGCAAGGGCGTCGCATCTTCAAGAGCCTCACTGTGCGCGAGAATCTTGTGGTCGCCGCGCGCCGGCCGGATCCCGGCAGTCGCCACGCGCCCTGGACCATGGATACGGTGTTCGAGATGTTTCCGCGGCTTGCCGAGCGGCGCAAGCAGATCGCGGCGCATCTCTCTGGCGGCGAGCAGCAGATGCTGGCGATCGGCCGCGCCTTGATGGCCAATCCGCGCGTGCTGTTGATGGACGAGCCGTCGGAAGGCCTGGCGCCGCAGATCGTGAGCGACGTCATGGCGACCATCCGCCGGCTCAAGGAAAGCGGCCTGTCGATCGTGCTGGTGGAGCAGAACCCGACCTTGGTGTTCGATGTCGCGGATGATGTGGTGGTGCTCAACAGCGGGCGCGTGGTCGTGGTTTCGACCACCGCGGAGCTCAAGCGCGACGGCGCCGATCTGAGCCAGCATCTCGGCGTGTTTTGAGGAGAGCATCATGCGCATGATCATGGCCGCGTGGATCACCACGATCGGCGTTGCAATGGGCTTGGTGGCGAGCGCGCAGGCACAGAGCTTTCCAGCGCGGCCGGTGTCGGTGATCGTGACTTATCCGCCGGGCGGTCCGGTCGATACCGTAACGCGCATCGTGACCGAGCACATGCGGGGAACGCTCGGGCAGCCGTTCGTGATCGAGAATGTCGGTGGCGCCGGCGGCAGCCTTGGCGTCGGCCGGCTCGCCCGCTCGGCAGCCAACGGCTACACCATCGGAGTCGGCGACATCGGCGCCTTCGTGCTCAATGGTGCCGTCTACGCGTTGCCTTACGATCTCATGGCCGACTTCGAGCCGATCGCCTTGCTGGCGACGAGCCCGCTACTGGTGCTGGCCCGAAACACCATGCCGGCCAAGGATCTCAAGGAGCTGATCGCGTGGCTCAAGGACAATCAGGGCAAGGTCTCCCAGGGTCACATCGGCTCGGGGACGCTGTCGCATCTGTGCGGGCTCTATATGCAAGCGACCGCCGCTGCGGCGTGGACGTTCGTGCCCTATCGCGGCGCCGCGGCCGCACTGCAGGACCTGACCGGTGGGCAGATCGACCTGATCTGCGCGGCGCCGGGTGGCGGCTCGCTGCCGCTGGCGCGTGGCGGGCAGATCAAGGCCTATGCGGTGATGGCGCCAGCGCGGCTCGCCAGTGCGCCTGAGATTCCGACCGCCGACGAGGCCGGCCTGTCCGGCTTTCACGTCTCGTTCTGGCAGGCCATGTGGGCGCCGAAGGGGACCCCGAAGGATGTGATCACGGCGCTCAATGCAGCCGTCGTTGCCGCACTCGCGGATCCCGCGGTGCGCACCAAGTTCGCCGAGCTCGGACAGGTCATTCCGCCGCGTGCCGAGCAGACACCCGAAGCGCTCGGCGGGCTGCGCAAGGCCGAAGCTGACAGGTGGTGGCCGATCATCAAGGCCGCCGGCATCAAGCCGGAGTAGGCGAGCGCGCGCGTTGCAGGAAGTGCAGCGCGCCGCGGCCGGCGGCGGCGCCGGTTGCGAAGCATGCCTGCAGCAGATAGCCCCCGGTCGGCGCCTCCCAGTCGAGCATCTCGCCGGCCACGAAGGTGCCGGGGAGGCGGCGCAGCATGAAGCGTTCATCGACCTCATCGAACGTGACGCCTCCTGCGGTCGAGATGGCGCGAGCGATCGCCTCACCGCCGACGAGCCTAACGGGCACCGCCTTGATCAGGCCGGCGAGCGCTTCAGGGGCGAGCTCCGACAGCCGTGTCGATGACGCAACGGCCGCCTCCTGCAGCAATCCAATGGCGACGGGCGAGAGGCTAAAGGCCTTGCGCAGCACGTTGGCGAGCGACTGCTTGTGGCGCGGTGCGCGGTGCTTTTGTTCCAAAGCGGCGGCGCTTCTATCCGGGCACAGATCGATGCGCAGCACTGCGTGACCATCGCGTCCGACCGCCTCGCGCAGAACATCCGACAATGCGTAGAGGCCGCCGCCCTGAAGCCCCCTTCCGGTGATCACCGCTTCGCCACGCGCCGAGCGGCCGCCGAACGACAGCGCGATGCGCTTAAGGGGTTGGCCCTCGAAGCGGTCGCGAAAGATGGCGGACCAGTCGACCAGGAAGCCGCAGTTCGCGGGCCGCAGCGGCGTCACCGCGATGCCGGAATCCTCCAGAGCGGCAACCCAGGCGCCATCGGAGCCGAGCTTCGGCCAGCTCGCACCACCCAAGGCCAACACGCTGGCATCGACGGCAACGGCCGTTACTCCATCCGCCGTATCGAACAGGAGCCTTCCGCCCTCGTCCCAGCCGCGCCAGCGATGCCGCAGCTTGAAAGTCACGCCCATGGCGGCAAGTCGGCGCAGCCAGGCGCGCAGCAAGGGCGACGCCTTCATGGCCTTCGGAAACACGCGGCCGCTCGTTCCAATGAAGGTCGGCTGGCCGAGCTCGGCGCTGAAGGCGCGCAGCTCGTCGGGTGAAAACGCGTCGATCGCGGGCCGGATGTGCGGCTCCGTGTGGCCATAGCGGCGCAGGAATTTGTCGAGCGGCTCGCTGTGCGTCAGATTGAGACCGCCACGACCCGCCAGCAGGAGCTTGCGGCCGACGGCGGGCATCTGATCGTAGATGGTGACGCGTGCGCCGGCGTGGGCAAGCACATCGCTTGCCATCAGGCCGGCAGGCCCGCCTCCGACGATCGCTACTCCAGGTTCGCTTGCCCCAGGCATGCCTGCTCTTAGCGAGCGCTCGCGCAGTCGTGCAAGCTTCTCTTACTGGCTGCGAACCTGAACCGTGAGGGGCGTAATCTGAGAACGCGCAGTCAGTCCTTCCGCCCGCGCGATGCCGATCGACACGACTGTGAGAGCGACGAGGGTAGAAAGCGCGAGTGCAAGCGTCGCAACCAGCTCGACCGGCTTGGTCGGGGGGTTGTGCGTGGGGCTCGTGAACATGACAAAACTCCGCGAATCAGGGGGGTCGGCATCTGTCGCGAAGCTTTATCCGGATACCGGCGCGCGTTCGTCCGGACTTGGGCGAAGCCGTTGATGAATGGGGGCGATTTCGTGAATTTGGTTACTAAAGTATTAACGTCATGGGCCAGGCGTGTGCGCCGGGGTGGTCCGCGCTCAGGAAGTTCGCCGCGGAATCTCTCTCATTCCGCCGCGACGACGCTCTTCTCCTCCTGCTCCTGCGGCTGGTCTTCGTCGATCCGGTGCGGGGTCCCGCTGAGCCACCTCTGCAGGCGATCAAGGTAAAGATAGATCACCGGCGTTGTGAACAGCGTCAGCAGCTGGCTCATCGTGAGCCCGCCCACCATGGCGTAACCCAGGGGCTGCCGCAGCTCCGATCCGGAGCCGGTCCCGACCATCAGCGGCAGGCCGCCGAGCAGCGTCGCCATGGTCGTCATCATGATCGGCCGGAACCGCTGCAAGCAGGCCGCGCGGATGGCGGCCTCCGGCGACATGCCGTCGCGCTCGCCTGCGATGGCGAAGTCGACCAGCATGATGCCGTTCTTCTTCACGATGCCGATCAGCAGAATGATGCCGATGATGCCAATCACCGACAGATCGAACCCGCCGGCGTACAATGCGAGCAGCGCTCCGACGCCAGCCGACGGCAGCGTCGACAGAATGGTCAATGGGTGGATGTAGCTCTCGTAGAGCACGCCCAGGATGACGTAGACGACGAACAGCGCGGCCACGATCAGGATCGGCTCGCTCGACAGCGAGTCCTGGAACGCCTGGGCATTGCCCTGGAATGTGCCGATCAGCGACTGCGGCTTGCCGATTTCCTGTTCCGCACGTGCGACCGCATCCACCGCCTGGCCAAGCGATGTGCCCGGCGGAAGATTGAACGACAGGGTCACGGCGGGAAACTGGGCCTGATGCGAGACCGACAGCGGGCCGGTTTGGTTCGTGTCGATGCTCACCAGGGTGGACAGCGGAATCGCCTGCCCGTTGGTCGGCGCCTTCACGTAGATCTGGTCGAGGACCGCGGCGTTTTCCTGCAGACCGGGGAGCGCCTCGAGCACGATGAAATAGGCATTCGTTTGGGTGAAATACTGCCCTACCTGACGCTGCCCGAAGGCATCGTTGAGCGTATCGTCGATCACCTGCGGCTGGATGCCAAAGCGTGCCGCCGCATCGCGGTTGATGTTCATTGTCAGCCGAGGTGCATTGCTCTGCTGGTCCGTCGACACTTCGGTGAGCTCAGGCAGCGTCTTGAGCTTGGCGAGCACCTGCGGCGCCCAGGTCGTGAGCTCTTCGAGGCTCGCGTCCTGTAGAGTGTACTGGAACTGGCCGCGCGCGATGCGCCCGCCGACGGTGATGTCCTGCGAAGGCTGCAGGAAAAGGTTGACGCCCTGGACTTTGGCAAGCTGCGGACGGAGCCGGCTGATCACCTCGAGCGCGGTTGATTTGCGCTCTTCGCGTGGCTTGAGCGAGATGAAGAACCGTCCGGTGTTCAGCGTATTGCCGGTACCGCTGCCGAAGAACGAGCCAAATCCCGCGACGTCGGGATCGCGCGCGATCACGGCGGCGAGCTCGGCTTGCAGGCGCTTCATCTCCTGCGGCGAAACATCTTGTGCGGCCTCGGACAGGCCCTGGATCAAGCCGGTGTCTTGAATCGGGAAGAAGCCTTTGGGAATCAGAATGAACATCGCGACGGTCATGGCGATCGCCACCAGGAAGACCGAAAGCGTCGTCGCCTGATGCCGCAGCGCCAGGTCGAGCACGACGCGATAGCCGCCGATCATCGCATCGAAGCCCCGTTCGATGGTGTGATAGACACGACCGTGCTGCTTGTGCTGCGGCTGCAGGAAGCGGGCGCAGAGCATCGGGGTCAAGGTCAGACATATGACGACCGAGACGCCGATGGCCGCCGTCACCGTGAGCGCGAACTCACGAAACAGTCGCCCGATGATGCCGCCCATCAGCAGCAGCGGGATGAACACCGCGACGAGCGAGATGCTGATGGACAGCACCGTGAAGCCGATCTCGCGCGCGCCCTCGATCGCGGCGCGCGTCGCCGGCATTCCGTTCTCGACATGGCGATAGATGTTCTCTGTGACCACGATGGCGTCGTCGACCACGAAGCCGACCGCGATCGTCATGGCCATCAGCGAGAGATTGTCGAGGCTGAAACCAAGAACGTACATCATCGCCACAGCGCCCAGCAGCGCAAGCGGCACCGTGATGGCAGGAATGAGCGTCGCCCGCAGGTCGAGCAGGAACACCAGAATGACCATCACCACCAGGCCGATGGTGAGTGCCAGCGTGAACTCGACGTCGAGCACCGAGGCGCGAATGGTTTGCGTGCGGTCGACGATCGTGTCCAGCTGCAGGCCCGGCGGGATCACGGACGCAAGCTGCGGCATCGCCGCCTTGATCTTATCGACCGCGTCGATCACGTTGGCGCCCGGCTGCTTGAAGACGAGCAGGATCACGCTCGGCGAGCTGCCTTTGAGTGCCGCAATGTTGACGTCCTGCGGGCCGGCGACGGAATGACCGACGTCCCGGACGCGGATCGGTGCGCCGTTGCGGTACGCGATGATGACGTCGTTATACTCTTCTGCTTGGGTGAGCTGATCATTGGCCGCGATGGTGAAGCTTTGCTGCGCGCCGTTGATGCTGCCTTTGGCCGCATTGGTGTTGGCGATGCCAAGCACCGCGCGCACGTCCTCGAGTGTCAGGCCGCGCGTCTGCAGTTTCGCGGGGTCGACCTGGACGCGGATCGCCGGCTTCTGCTCGCCGCCAATGGTCACCTGCGCCACGCCGGTGATCTGTGAGATCCGCTGCGCAATTACCGTATCGGCAAAGTCGTCAACAACGGTCAGCGGCAGCGTATCCGAATGGGCTGCCAGGATCAGGATCGGCGAATCCGCCGGATTGACCTTGCGATAGGTCGGCGGCGTCGTCAGTGTGGTGGGAAGCTGCCGACCGGCAGCCGTGATCGCGGCCTGCACATCCTGCGCGGCGGCATCGATGTTGCGGTTGAGGTCGAACTGCAGTGTGATCGAGGTCGAGCCGAGCACGCTGGTCGAGGTCATTTGCGTGACGCCCGGGATCTGTCCGAATTGCCGCTCCAGTGGCGCCGCGACGGTCGACGCCATGGTGTCGGGATTGGCGCCCGGAAGCTGAGCCGACACCTGCACAGTCGGAAAGTCGACCTGGGGCAGCGGCGCGACCGGCAGCAGCGGAAACGCCGCCATGCCAACCATCGCCAGCGCTCCCATCAGTAAGGATGTCGCGATCGGCCGGCGAATGAATGGTTCCGAGATGTTCACAGTGCCTCATCCGTCTTGCGGCTAGTGCCCGCTTCCGATGTTCGTCATGCATCGCAGCAACCTCCGACACGAACTTCGGAAGCAAAGAGGCACTAGCACTCTATGATTCTAGTGCCGCTTTTCGATTTGAAGTTCCTGAACATGTTTGCCGCTACCGTTGCAGGAACTTCAAATCGGCGGCACTGGCCTCGTTGGCTTTGCTCTCGACGCGGGTGCCGGCCTGCAAGCGATATTGCCCGTTGACGACGACCTGCTCGCCGACTGTCAGCCCCTTGGTCACGATCGTGGTGTTACTGTCGATCGGGACCGCGTCGATGGGACGCTGCTCCGCGGTGTTGTCGGGTTTGATGACCCAGGCGTAGAGGCCCTGCGGACCTCGCTGCAATGCTATCGGCGGAATCGTCACGGCCCCGTCGCGGGTGTCGACGTGAACGCGCAGGCGTACGAACTCTCCCGGCCAGAGCCGGTCGTCCTCGTTGGCGAAGCGAGCCTTGAGGCGGATCGTGCTGGTGGTCTGATCGATCTGATTGTCGACCAGCAGAAGCTCGCCTTGCGCAAGCTGGCGCGTGTTGTCCTGATCGATGGCGCTGACCGGCACGGGCCCGCGCAGCATCGCGTCGCGCACGTCCGCGAGGTCCTTTTGCGGCAGCGTGAAGGTCGCGATCGAGGGACGAATCTGGGTCAGCACGGTGAGCGGGCTCGTATCGTTGGCATGGATGATGTTGCCGGCATCGACCTGGCGGAAGCCGACGCGACCATCGATCGGTGCCGTGATGGTGGTGTAGGAGAGCTGCGTCTGCGCGCTCTCGATCGCGGCTTGGTCGGCGTCGATGGTGGCTTTGAGCTGGTCGACCTTGCCCTGCTGCTGGTCGACATTTTGCTGGGTCTCGGCGGCCTTGGCGGCCAGCGTCTTGAAACGGTCGAGATCCTTCTGGGCCGCGATCACCTGTGCCTGATCCTGCGCCTTCTTGGCGACTGCCTGGTCGAGCGCGGCCTGCAGCGCGCGCGGATCGATCACGGCGAGCGTATCACCCTTGTGCACCTCCTGGCCTTCGACAAACGCAACCGACTGCAGCTTGCCGTCAATCTGGCTGTGAACCGCGACCGTATTCGAGGCCTGCACGGTTCCCAGGCTGTCGAGGAACATCGGCACATCGCGCCGCGCCACGGCACTCACCGTCACCGGAACCGCGGGCGAGGATGCTGCACGCACAGCCGGCTGGCTGCGATGCCACAGCACATAACTTGCGGCTCCAGTCGCCACCGCGACCACGACGATCAGGACCAACCAACGACGTCCCTTCCGCGAGGGGCGGGAGGTTACATCGACACGTGAATCCATTGAACACCTACAATCCGCGCAGGTGTCGCCCCAATAACGATGATTGGCTGTTCTGGTTCGTCACCGCAAGCTGATGACGAATTAAAAATAATTTAATCATCCAAAGAGCCGCGCCGGTCACCACTTGCGCGCGTTTACTCCGAAGTAACATCAGTTTTATTCCGAAGTAACATCCGCCGGCTGCTTCAGCATAGGCACATGCCTGGGTTCCGCGGCCACGCGTTCAAGCCAGCTCCGAACCGACGGGAACATCGTAAGATCGTAGTCGCAATGGTGTGCGACGTGGGTATAGGCAAAGAGCGCGATGTCGGCGACCGTATAGCGATCCGCGACGATGTAACGATGCTGCTTGAAATGGCGCTCCATCACGCCGAGCGCGCGATAGCCTTCCTGCATCCAATCCTCGAGCGCGTGCTGCTGCAGCTCGCGTCCGCCCTTCACCAGCGTCAGCCAGAAATAGGCAGCGCCGATATTAGGCTCGATGCTGTGCTGCTCGAAGAACATCCATTGCAGCGCCTCGGCGCGATCGAAGCGGTCTTGCGGCCGCAGTCTCGTGTTGCTGGCGAGATGCCACAGAATCGCATTCGACTCGGCGATGAAGCGACCGGGCGTCACCTCAAGGAGTGGAACCTGGCCGCTCGGATTCTTCGCCAGGAACTCCGGTGTTCGGCTTTCGCCCTTGAGGATATCCACCTCCTCAAGCCGATAGGGCACGCCGAGTTGGGCGAGCGCAAGCCTCACCTTGTAGCTGTTGCCCGATCGCTGCATTGAATAGAGGGTATACATCGGCGAATTTTTGCTCCCCGGCGGTGAATGCGGGCCCTAGGCGTCTGTGCCGCTCTTACTATGACATGAGCGGGGCAATGTTGAGATATCAAACTTTGCCGCCGCAGCGACTATTCTCTTTCGCAGCGCTTCCTGAATGGAGAAGCTCTTTCGCAGTCGCGAAAAGAAATCATGATGTCGCCGCCGCCGGCCTATGTGCTTGCTTAGCTGCATTGCGCCTCTGCGCAGAAGCGCGATATAGACGGCGATCATGGCGATGACGCCAAGCGGAATAAATATCGCCAACGCAATCCCGCATGCGGTGATCGGCATCAGCCAGAATGCGGCCAGCAGAGTTTTTTCCCAGGGCCGCCATCCTTGTGTGAGGCCATCGGACGCCAGGAAGGCGATCGCGGGGGCGAAAATCATCATGTCGTAGTCGTAGCCGTATGGCGACGCCAGCATGGCTGACAGGCAGAGCGCAGAAGCCTTGGGTGCGAAGGATGCGGCGCTGCGCCAGAGCCATATCGCCGTCGCGCCGACCGCGAGCGTCACGGCGGACTGCAGCATGTAGGCGACAGCGATCGATCCGCCCCACATGCGCACCCAGGAAAACATGTTTTGGATTTTGTGCCAGCCGGGATCGCCAGCTTCCAGCACGACCGCTCGCGTGAATTCGGTTGAGGCCGCAAACGCTTCCCATACTTGCGGCCGAACGCGAGCGTTGCGAGCAGCACCAGCAGCACCGCGGTTGTGGCCGCGGTTGCGAATGTGCGCCAGCGACCGGTTGCGGCCAGCACGAATGGGACCATCAATCCAAACTGGGGCTTATAGATGAGAAGCCCGAACAGAATGCCGGCTCCGATGGGGCGCGTCGACGGGTCCGTTCGCCGTGACAACGAGATAGCCGACGGCAACCGCATAGGCGCAGATGAGCGCGACCGCGATGCGCCGCAGGGCGCTCCTATGTGAGCCAATCACCCGTGCTCAGGATATCCAATACGCCCGCGTGCATGCCCTGCGTTGGCGCTCCAAAAGGTTGTCAGCGCTAACACGGCAGCCTTGCCGGGGGTTAATCCGGCCACCTGGCTGGAAACGCGTGGTTCACGAACGGTTCATGGAGCGTGATCGCGCTTGCTGTCAGCGCCCGGCGCCATTAGGACATCGACGCAATCTGACGCAAC
>Ga0209488_10003062_pt1 | contig 13514 bp, 20 predicted proteins | sample Rivendell_Oct201_8_FD_188349 | JGI IMG/M metagenome (GOLD analysis project Ga0209488, IMG submission 188349) | Vadose zone soil microbial communities from the Eel River Critical Zone Observatory, Northern California, USA -... | ecosystem: Environmental > Terrestrial > Soil > Vadose zone >...
CCGACGATGAACATGGTCGTTGTTGCGGAAAGTGATAGCATTCTCATCTTCAGAGCGGTCGACACGGACGTGAGCATGGTCTCCGGAGACAACCACATTCTCGTGTTCGCCGTGGTGATAGTGGTGGTGACGCGGGTTTATGTTAACGCGGTCATGATCTCCAGAAACGATCACTTTCTCGTATCCGCTGCCATGATGATGATGGTGGTGGTGATGGTTATGGTGGGGGTCAGGTGAACGTCCGACGTGATCATGATGATGATCCCCTGGAATGGCAACCTTCTCATGTGGACCGCGGCGATGAACGACAAGCTTGTCGTCTGCAGAGATGACAGAAGCAGAGGAATCACTATCATGTCCTGGATCGCGGCGCCTGGTCATCAGGCCACGACGGTAACGGTTATGATGATGGTGGTGGTGGTGGTGATGATGATGCGGCGCGCGAGCATGGTAAACATAGTCATCTGTAAGTTCAGTTACGACCTCAATGTTCTCTTCGCATGTTATGTGTACTGCTGAACAACTCACTCATTTTCTTCATCAAGGGAAGGAACGGGTCCCAGCGACGGTCCTGCTCAAACGAATGAGGGCGGTTGCAAAGGAATGCATGCGGAGGTCCGAAAATACGCACCTTGACATTGACTTTTCCACCTTTCTTCGAGTCCGCGCTGTTATCCTCGTAAGAGGAGTCTTCATTCTCTGCGCCAGCGGACACGTCCGTTTCTCCGTGTTGGCTGCCACCAGACAAAGTCTTTTCATCACTTTCCGTGTCTGAACTACTGGAACTGTCACCATAACCCTTTTGAGATGTCGCGTGACTTTTCGGAAGAGGAAGAACAGGGCCGCCATAGGCCACGTGAGAGGAACGACGGGAGGACAAAGAACCAGTCCCAATGCGAGTGTGGGTCGATCCCGACTCTATTGAAGCAGGGTCCAGAGCACGACGACGCAAGACTGCCGCATCGGAGATGGGCGCCGAGGAGATGGCAGCGAGAACACAGATTGTAGCCAAGAGAGTGAATCTAGGAGTGAGCGCGACCATAGTGATTGAGCCAGTAACCAGTTACGCAAAATCAGGGCAAGCGAAGAATCCAAGACAACGAAAGCAAAAACAAAGCTTAAAGAATGAATCAAAGAGCGAGCCTGTCGCTACTAGAAAGTGTACGTCTCCTGGACTGTGGTGGTTGGGAGAAGGGAACAACCTGTGGAATTCAATCCACGCGATCAACTTAACCTCACCATCACGTGATTCAGTTGCATCCAAAACCGGTTACCCATGCTGTATACTACCTGCGACCAAGCACATCTTTGAAAAAACCACTCGGTATGAACCCCTATGCTAGTAATCATATAGAACGGGCCCCTGCTACTGCGAAGACAGGTAATAGCATCTTTTATCCCGGCAGTCCCCCAAATCCCGATTCAGGCGGTCCTCTTAGCGTATCTGCGTGTCCAGTTGCGCGCGGTATCCTCGAAAGCCTTGCGCGCGGTAATATAAAGATTCGCGATCTCAGCATCCTCCGGGTCGGTTGGCTCAGGACTGCAAAGAAAGGACTGCAGCGAGAGAAGCGTGGTACCCAACGTGAGGTGAGGCCCCCAATCTTCCTTGAGGATGCTCATGGAGATAGCACCTGTGACGGGGGAGACGTTCGGGTGGTAGACCTTTGTGATGAATTTCATCTTAGGCGGGACAAAGGGATAGGAATCGGGTAAGACGATGTCCTAAACAAACACGCAGTGCAGAGCGTGCCAGTGCAAGAGACGAGACAAGCCGGGTCCATCGTCGTCATAAGCGCGCGCTAACGCTAGCGGGGAAGAAATCAGCGAGTATGCTCACCACTTCAAAGTGCCCACCCTCGTACGGACTGTCGTTCGGGCCTTCAAAGGAACCGCGAAGATGAAAGAGCGAATTTTCGATGAGCTCGATGTGGATGTTTGTCGACTTGTCGTTCTTCCAGTCTTTGGTCGAGTACAGCAGATCAGAGGAGACCCGTGAAAGGAGAAACTGGACTCGGATCTCGAACGTACAGGCTAACTCCTTGGTTACTCGACGGATGTTGGGCATAGTAGAGTGCGAGAAAGATGTGGAGGAGCTGACGAAATAATCGATGTAGAGGGTTAAGATGAGAGGCTGCGCAGTTTCTGATCATGACAATCAGATGGCATCCCGTAGGGTTGCGTGCCAACTGGCAAGGGATTACCACTTCTAGGTTACTGCCGAGTTGAGGCCTTGTATCTGTTTCAACCCTTCTGATAGGCTAGAGGGTGGTATCCTTCTCTAGCTGCATCACAAGGATATGTGCAAGATATGGTTATCGACAACGAGAATAGCACTGGTAGTACTTGGCCAGTGTGCTACGTGTGGTTTCAAATGCTGACTCCCGCAAGACCGCAAGACGACAATCCATTGTCGCAAAATTGGGAATGGGCAAGGATAGGTCGTTATTGGGTCGTTTATCATGATAACCCATTTCCCGATTTATTATTTATGATGCGATCTCATGCAGATCTCAAGAAGTTTTGAACCACCTGGAGGTGCGCTCTCAGAGGGCGACTCGAAATCACCACCTTCGATATGATACGATGCGTCGTCACAACCCAATTTTTTTTTACAAATCTCATCGTTTGTTCGTACAGTACTCTAGCTCTATCGCGACATGGCCCAATGACAGTAAGGGAAAAAAGAAAGGGGCCGAACGAGGGGGATGGAAGGTACAACTGCGTGTAAAAGTACTCTTTAGAAATGATCGCCAGCATCTTCTCCCGGGAAGGTGCGCTCGACAAGAGAATACCTGCCTTTAATCAATGATGCTCAACTCCCGCCTACGCGAGCGTGCAAACTCGTCCTTGTAGGTGTTCCAAATCCTTCGGGTAGATACGAGATGAGGAACTCTCAGTAAAAGCGAGAACGTGTGCCACGCTCACCGCATGAGCTCCGTTATATATGCCGCTTGCACTTCCCGGATCTGTTCAACGGTCGGGTTGTCCATCTTCTTTACGTGGACTGGCCGACCGACTATCGGATAAATTAGTGCCCATTCCATCTGATTGATTGCATGAGTGTGATTGGCGACTCACTGACTGCTATGATTTGCCGGCGATATGGAAGTAAACCCCAGTTATCTGCGAGTGCCATCAGTAAAACAAGGCGTGGTGAGATAGTGAAATCCTACAGTTGAGTATCCCGCGCCCATGGAACAGTGGAAGCGTGAAGCCAAAGACATTTTGAAATTTCTTCTGGACTTTGTATAATGGTGTGCCCTTTTCGTTTGGCATTTGTTCGTAGATCTAGTGGATCACCATATCAGAAGCAAGCACAAGTCGGGATGAGGAGAGAACGCACATCATTCTCGCCAAATGAAAATACTGGAACGAGATCCGCGCTGCGCAGCCAAAAAAATATCAACCCAAAGCCTAGGACGCAACAGGCCGCTAAGACATACCCTTCCCGAATAGCGAGTTTGATAAATCCCAATCTGAGGCGTTATCAAAAACTGTCAACCAACGCCAAACAAAGACCACGCACCTCTTTCTAAGCGTCAAATCCGCCGTTCCTGGGTGTGCGCTCAAACTCTCCGCCGCGCCCCCCACGACAATCGCGATAGAAGAGCCATTTCCCTTGCGCAGGATTCTCTCACACGAACGCTTTGAGACGGAGCACACACCCAAGAACAGGAGGATCTCGCGGTAAAACGGAATCGTGAAGTTGGAATTGAGGGTCAGGAGATGCGGACGCACGCCTGGGAAGCCTCGAGAGAAGCCGGTCGAGTCATTGGCAAAGTTGCACATTGCACCCCTTTGCGGTTGGGACTTAGCAGGGGTCGCGGTAACTGTAAATAGGGGAGCTCACATGCTGATGATACCTGACAAGAATTCAATGCGGGTTCGACATGCACGAGAGGAAAGAGACAAACCGTGAGGGTGGTAGCCAAATAGATAAGGCCTATCCGCAGGGAGGTCGCACTCCTGCAAAGCACTCTAGATTATGTCCATTGAGGTATAGGCGATACTCACCTTCTTGTACCTTGGTATAGGATTTAGTGCTCAAGGTAGTATGGCAAGAGATGAGAAAAACGCACGTCGCCGGATAGTACTCTGCGAAAAACTTCCAGAAACGAATGCTCCTGAGCCAAGTCGACATGCGCCCTCCGCACTCAGATGCCGGATCGAGTTGAATCCAGATAAAGTACATGATCATGAAAGGCCATAGCGGGGGGTACGAGCTGTGCGGCACGAGCACCACCGTAAGTTGTTATCCATGGTATCAAAGGGGCAAAAATGCACGCACAGGAGGAAGAGGGTGAGGAAGACGCAAATCGGGATCATGTTTGTCCATAGTGCAACCGAGACTGTCTGGAGCCGGCGCACCCGAGGAATGCTCGCGGGGACGAAGCTGGATACATGGAGGGGAAGTCGTATTTAACATGACAAAAAGACTTGACAGGACAAGCAGGAATGGAATGGACGCACTCTACACGCGCTTGAAGGGCAGCCACGGGCCGCAGAGGCGAGACAGAGAGCTTTGAGAGGCGATCCTTAAGCGAGGAAGCAGAGAGCGTGCGTTTAGAGCTCAGGAAGTGTGAACGCTCCATCGTGGGTTGTGGGCGGCGATAGCAGTTGAAAGAAGAGTTGAACTGGAGGGATTTTGCCCCCCAACGCATGTATGTCCGAGTTGTCCGGGCGCGGGCGGGTTCGCCGGTTGTGCACGAATCACAGAGCCGGATACCAATTTAGCATTCATCAATCGAGCGAAAAATAAAATTGCAGGTCAGGTTCCGAGATTCTAGACACGGACTTAAGGTATTCAAACACTTTTTCTTGGGGCGACCTTCCTTCCACTTCCCCCGGTGAGGTGACCCCAGCAGATGGCAACGTGAATGACGTCACCCCCGCATCATTTGTGAACAGTGCGCGCGCTTATTGTCCATTGATATGTCTGCCATTGTCACCCTATTCGTCTCCTCTCCTGCCACACGCTCAGAGCGTCGCTTCGATCTCCAACTTGCCGTCTCACAGCTCAAGGTTTTTCTGTTCATCCGGGATCTCTTTCTTTATCTTAAGAGATATTACTTAGGAAAAACTCGAGCTCATCACGGGCATCCCAGTGGGAAATCAGCAATTAACGATTCATAATGACGATGCGGATTCGCAACCCGTGAAAGTTCTTGATGATGATCAGCGGCCACTAGGCTTTTATAGTCCCGCCAACTTCCAAGTGCTTAAAGTGAGAGCGCTGGCGTTGGATTCTATGCAAGGGGCTGATCCTACATCCAGGTGACAGATACCAATCCAGCGACCTCCTTCACTGGCCAGTTAACAGATCTCAGCGGGGTTGAAAAGTTTGAATTGTCCAATGAGCAGTATGCCCTTCGCCAAGGTATGCCATCGAATCAAACTCCTTCCACACGTCGTGGTACTGAGTCATGCAGACTCCGTCCTCGCATATAAACAACGTCACAAAGTGGGCCGTTTTGCCGAGAAGACCGAGCCGACGCCTGCTCCGGCTGTGACAGTCGACATCCCAATTGGCTCTCGATGCGAGGTCGAGTCGGCCGAACCGGGTCTACACAAGCGTGGCACCGTGCGCTACGTTGGTTCGACAGACTTTGGAGGTGCAGGCGGCGTGTGGGTTGGGATTGAGTATGATGAACCAATGGGGAAGAACGACGGATCGGTTGAGGGAAAGCGATATTTTACATGCGCCCCCAAGTTTGGTGTGTTCGTGCGACCGGACAGGGTAAGAGTTGGGGACTACCCTGTAGAGGATCCGTTTGAAGACGAGGAGATGTAGCGCGTCTGTTCAGGGTAGAATACTCGAGAATGTGCGCGTAACCCCAACCTTAATTCTCACGAATTGTGTCGTGGTCAAGGCCGCGCGTCCCTTCATTCACGTCCGACTGATATATAACACGTTGACATCCCTCTCCGTCTTCGCTCTCCCAATCTTCGCTCGCTCTCTGAATCGACAATGGCTAATCCAAGCGGTGACCCCCCTGGCCCCGGCCCTAATGACACATCTACGGCCATCTTGCGCCCAAAGAAATCGTAAGAAGAGTCCTCCTCAAGACGCGTTCCTCCTAATTTCGCGTCTTTAGACCCAACCGTTTAATTGTCGATGAAGCTGTCTCTGATGACAACTCGGGCATGCATCCCTTACCCATCCGCTATCGTACTCGCTGACCCGCTCACAGTTGCCACACTCAACCCTCTTACAATGGAATCCCTTCAACTTTTCCGTGGGGACACTATTATTGTCCGGTTCGTTGTAGACTTTCTGAATGTTCGGTTTATGCCTTATGCATTGTATCAGCGGGAAGAAGCGGCGGGACACTGTCCTTATATGTCTGAGCTCCGATGACGTCGAAGAAGGTCGCATACAAGTGAACAAGGTCGCACGCAACAACCTTCGCGTCAAGCTTGGTGATCTTGTTAATGTTCATCAATGTCTTGACATAAAATATGGGAAGCGCGTGCATATTCTACCATTCGATGATTCCATCGAGGGCCTGAGTGGCAATATCTTTGATGTATACATCAAGCCATACTTCCTTGAAGGCAAGCATCCATTCACCGTCTTACTTTCACTGGGCTTCTGATCACCCATCTTTCTAGCTTATCGGCCCGTCCGTAAGGGCGACACCTTCCTCGTCCGCGGGGGCATGCGAACTGTCGAATTCAAAGTTATGGAGACAGACCCAGCAGAGTATTGTATAGTTGCACAAGACACCGTCATCTTCACCGGTAGGTAATACTCTATCCCGAGATCTTTCACGCTCTCACATTAAGCAGAGGGCGATCCCGTCAAGCGTGAGGATGAGGAGTCTAATCTTAATGAAGTTGGTTATGATGACATTGGCGGTGTGCGGAAGCAGATGGCACAGATTCGCGAATTGGTTGAGCTTCCTCTACGTCATCCGCAACTTTTCAAGGCGATCGGTATCAAGCCTCCCCGTGGTATTCTCATGTACGGTCCCCCCGGTACCGGAAAAACACTTATGGCCCGCGCTGTGGCCAACGAAACCGGCGCTTTCTTCTTCCTCATCAATGGCCCCGAAATTATGTCAAAAATGGCCGGTGAGTCTGAAAGCAATCTTCGCAAGGCCTTCGAGGAGGCCGAGAAAAATTCGCCTGCTATCATCTTCATCGACGAGATCGACTCCATTGCGCCGAAGCGTGAAAAGGTATAGTTCTCCCTAGCCTCCGTTCTTCTGTCATTGACATCTTGGTAGACGAACGGCGAGGTGGAACGTCGTGTCGTGTCACAACTTTTGACTCTGATGGATGGCCTGAAAGCGCGCTCAAATGTTGTAGTCATGGCAGCTACCAATCGACCGAATTCCATCGACCCAGCTCTTCGTCGATTTGGTCGCTTCGATCGTGAAGTTGATATCGGCATTCCTGACCCCACTGGCCGTCTCGAGATCCTTCGTATCCATACGAAGAACATGAAGCTGGGAGATGACGTTGACCTCGAGCAGGTACTGTCCAATATATTTGCAGTACGAAATATTGTTGACTCTGCCCTCCTAGATTGCTGCCGATACGCACGGCTACGTCGGTTCTGATATTGCTTCCCTGTGTTCCGAAGCTGCCATGCAACAGATCCGCGAGAAGATGGATTTGATCGACTTGGACGAGGACACAATCGACGCTGAGGTGCTAGATTCACTGGGTGTCACGATGGACAACTTCCGTTTCGCGCTTGGTGCTTCCAATCCCTCTGCTCTTCGCGAGACAGTTGTGGAGATCCCCCAGGTCTCTTGGGACGACATCGGTGGTCTCGAGAAGGTCAAGCAGGAGCTCCAAGAAACCGTGCAGTACCCGGTCGAGCATCCGGACAAATTCCTCAAATACGGTATGCAACCATCAAAGGGTGTACTGTTCTATGGTCCTCCTGGTACTGGTAAGACCATGCTTGCCAAGGCCATCGCAAGTGAGACCCAGGCAAACTTCATTTCCATAAAGGTCAGACCTGGTTCCCTGTCCTGATAGGCCATAGTTAACATTCTCTTCAGGGACCAGAATTGTTGACTATGTGGTTCGGTGAATCCGAGGCGAACGTTCGTGACGTCTTTGACAAGGCTCGCGCTGCAGCACCCTGCGTTATGTTCTTTGACGAGCTTGACTCGATCGCTAAAGCCCGTGGTGGCGGATCGGGCGATGCAGGGGGTGCGGGTGATCGAGTTCTTAACCAAATCCTTACGGAAATGGACGGCATGAACGCAAAGAAGAACGTCTTCATCATCGGCGCGACGAATCGCCCCGACCAGATTGACCCTGCGCTCTTACGTCCAGGTCGCCTGGACCAACTCATCTACATCCCGCTTCCCGACGAAAAGTCACGGTTGTCCATTCTGAGTGCAGCGCTTCGTAAGTCCCCAGTCTCGCGCGAAGTTGACCTGGGATTCCTGGCCAAGAACACGCATGGTTTCTCTGGTGCCGACTTGACGGAGATCTGTCAACGTGCGGCCAAGTTGGCCATCCGTGAAAGCATAGAGGCAGATATCCGCAAGTCGCGCGAGCGGAGGGAAAAAGAAGACGCCGGAGACGACGCGCCGATGGAGGAAGATGATGACGAAGACCCCGTCCCTGTTATTTCGAGGACGCACTTCGAGGAGGCGATGAAGTATGCGCGTCGTTCCGTCTCAGACAGTGACATCCGGCGGTATGAAATGTTCGCTCAGGTATGATGTTGGCTACCTGCTACTTTGTTTGCTTTGTATTGACGGTGTATTCTGTTGCAGAACCTACAACAGTCACGGTCGTTCGGCACGTCTTTCAAATTCCCGGAGGGTTCTGGTGCATCGGGAAGCGACTCTGGGGCTGCGACTAACAGTGGCAATGCACTCTTTAATGATGATACGCAGGAGGACGATTTGTACGCGTAGTGGGACGCTCAGTAGCGGTTGGATCGATACGCCCCTCTGGGCCTGTGGTTGCACTTTTTTGTGTCTATTAAAGAATGATAGATTTCTCTTTCTCTCATGTAGTATACGATCTGTCCAGATTCTGTATAAAAAAAACTCTAGGTGCGTCAAACTAGCCCATGGAATGTCGGGGTTCCTCTGCCAGATGAGAACCGAGCTTCCAGTTTCGGTCTCGAATGCGAAATGCTTTTACCAACTCTGCAGTGTCTACTGCTCCCCTCGCCATCGGGGTCAAATGCACACACAGACTTAGTGTGGATCTACACCCTCGCCCTTGTGCACCGCAGCTCCGCAACGCATATCGACGACTCCTTGTCCACGAAGCCGTCTCTTTTGCGCACTTCAGGCCTCAGATTCGCATCATTTAATTTCTCTCTTCTAGAGAGGGAAATTATTACCTCGCTCATGTGGACAAGCTCACCTCTACATCTTCCCTGATGTAGAGCGACGTACTACTGGACCGCTAGGACCGTAAAGTCTGAGGAGACTTGGCTTTTACTGTACAGTAACCTAGCCAGATCTGGCTGCTTCATCCACGAGAGTGGACTAGTATACGGGCGGTGTACGAGACAAGCGCTGCTTGTTGGTATCGACAACAATCTAACTTGAAGTCTATAGACCAAGTCTTCTGTTAACGCTGATCTAGTCTGGGTGGAAAGACTACTTTTCTCTACTAGGCGTGTAGTGAGACCGCATGAGTTGTCGGTGTGGCAAGTCGTGACGATGGGCGTTGATGAGGGGTGGCGGCGATGATTGGCGTTCGCTTTGGCGTTCGGCGGCCCTTGCAGTAGTGCAGCTGCGATGGCGAGCGGGTTGAGAGTTAGCTAGCTAGAACGCTGTTGCTGCTACTGTTGCGGGCTGCTGCAGTGCGCGATCATCGTCGCTGTCGCCGTCTCTCCGACTTTCACGGTTGCTACTGCTGCTAACTTCGCTGAGGCCCTCCGCCGTGACAGAAGAAGAGGCGGGACATGGGTGACCTCTCGAATAGGGGAGCGCTGAACCTGAACCACGAAGATTTTGCGCATTCGGTATCGTCGTGTCGGGCTGGGCGGCGATGACGCGAGCGTGCAGAGTCGGGTTGGGTGGAGCTGTTGGTGTGGCCGTCGTGCTGATAGCTCCTAAAAATGCGAGTCGTGGAATTGTGAGTGCTTTGACCCGGATGGCGTCCCTGCTACTGGGGAAGGGGGAAGTCCTTCCGTCCTCAGCACAAGTGACATGGGTGATGTGATAACATCCTATTTTTTTCAACAAAGCTTTGGAATTATCCACAAAGACAACTACCACACTGTCGTGATCCAATCCACAACAAATCTTTGCTGCTCCTCATGTTGCTCAATTGTCGCCTGCACATATCGCCCACGGTCCAAAGCAGCCGATGGCCACTCCAGCTCGCTGTCTGTACCTTCATCATCAGAGTCCCCTTCCGTTCGAAAGGGCAACTCCATATAATAGATGTTTTGAAAGTCTTTATAATCGCGTTGGGCAAATTTCTTGAGAACGCACTGTAAGTAGTGCCAACGAAACAGCCCAGGTGGGGGGTTGTTCGTTTGTTGGGGCCGAGGAGGACCAACCCCGTACCCATGTAAAAGGGGGAGGGAAGGGGAAGGGTTAGATCCGGCTCCAAATATTGTCACCACTTCGTTCAATCCGGGCGGAGGAAACGAGTGACATTCATACCGGTTCTGAGTATGAGTTCATGAAATCAATAACCAATTATAGAAGATAAGAAAAGATGAGTTGCGCACCGTAGACACAAACCGTAGGCCCAGCTCGTACTTGTCGAACAAAGCGTCGAGCGTCGGCATGAGGGAGATGCCATATACTTCATCATAGATCGACCTCGAAATAGAAAGAGTCGCCAGAGAAGGAGTTGGTACAAAAGTGTCAAAAACGAAGCGTGCAAGATGGTCCCCCATTCGTTTGGGGCACAGGTGACTATTCACAAGTGGGCGATTTAGGCCGGTCACCCAGCAACGTCCATCCCGCTGCTTGACAAGTTTGGCCATTTTCCCAGCATTGCCGGTTGCGGTGGTTCTGGATTTTCCATCCCGGGCGCTGATCTTCGACAAGGCAACTATGACCCCTTCCGGGACAGTGTAAAGATAGACCGAAGCGATTAGAGAGTCTGTGTGAGTGACGCTGGTCCATTCATGCCCATCCCAATAACGGAGTAGGCCACGCTGAGCAACAGGGTCGCAGATGTCGTGCGCGATATCGATCAGCCACTTGGAACGCTCTTGGCCACAATATAGAAGGAAATCATTGAGAGGGCCACCGAGGAGGCGGATGAAATCGGAAATAGAGTGAGGGGGAGGGTGCCTCGTCATTGCTAAGGTTGCAAGTGCATCGCTATCGATCGTCGCTGGTCGGCCAGAGTAGATATCAACAGAGCTGGCAAAGATGCGCAGCTCAAGTTTGTCAGGATGTTGCTTGAGATGTGCCTTACTGGACGAGGTAGATGATACCTGCAGCGGATTTGCCGTCGCCATCGCAGACCAGACATTGGATAAGTAACAAATGTCCAACAGCTTGTTCACTTTTCTGCTTTTTTTTGTACTTCTCCCCTCCTGAAAATAAATTTGAGAATCAACTTATTTTAAATTCTAGGTTCCTCTGACTTTTCCACTTGTAATAAACTCATATGAACTTGTGCAAGCTTGTACAAGTTCAAAACCATTTGTGGCAGGTTTCCTGATGCACGGTACAGGGTTAAGTGTGACACTCCGGTGGATTATATCCTCTCCAAATTACTAATACTGTATCAAGAACACCACCTTCTAGTAGCCAAACGGGGCTAGCCTGTGACTGTGACATTGTGTGACCGTCCGAAGACTGTGGTCCTGTTTGGAGTGGCAGCCCGTAAGAAGCATGTTTCCATTTGATGACCACCTTCACTTGGGTGTATCTGCGATTCGGTATGTAATCTTCTGGCCACTGACCTGATGACGACTCAGCACAAAGGGACACGCCAGACTCGGAGTGGGGACATGCACTCGTACCTTCCCCTCACTCATGTACTGGAACCCATGTGCGACGCTCGCGAGCCCGTGGGGCTCGATTAACGCCGGGTTTGGGCGGAGGTTGCTCTTGATGAGCAGCTCTGACAGTAACTGTACCCACTTCCGCCCATAAGCTGTCAACTCCGGAGTTGCAGTAAAAGGCCGCGGGAAGTCGTAATCCTGCAGCAATAACAACAACAACAACCCAATGGACCGTCGTCAGTCGTTTCTCAAATTAAAAAATCGGCTCAAGGACGGAACGCACAATCCCAAACAAGTCAAAGACGATGCTGTTTAGAATCTTGACTCCCTCCACGGGAGGATAAGGAGCGAGGGTGAGATACGTGATCGTGCCCTTGCCGCCACTGAGCGAGCCAGCGACGATCTCGAATGACGTGCCCTTGGCGACGCAGTCCGCAACGTGCTCGATCGGGCCCGGAGCGGCTTGTCGGATCTGATTTACCGCCGCCACCGGATCGCGATAGTCCACGACGAGGTCGGCGCCGAGGGCGCGCACGAGGTCAAAGTTCCGCTCGGACGCCGTGGCGATGACGTACAGGCCCGAGAGCTTCGCGAGCTGCACCACGTACTGCCCGACGGAGCTCGCGCCGCCCGAGACGAGGATCGTCGTCGTCCGAGTCGGATTCGGATTTGGGTTTGGATTCGCGTTCAAGGAGGGCTCGGGAAGTTCGAGTATTTCGTAGAGCACCCTGAGCGCCGTGAGCGGCGCGATGCCCAATTGGGCCGCGTCCTCGAAAGACCAAGTGTCCGGGACGTGAACGACAAAGTCCGCAAGCGTGACGAGGTATTCTGCAAATGCGCCCGGGCCGTTGGGGAGGATACCTGTTGTGTGTGAAGGTCCTCGATCTCAATATAATTGTTTTAGTGAGATTAAACGGAATGGCCTGACCTCCCAGGACTAGACCGGCTACGCGCTCGCCTATCGAGCGAAGGCCAGGAGGGACATTCGATCCAATTTCCTCGACGATCCCCGAAAAGTCGCATCCAGCGACCGATCCGGCGCGCCTGGCCATCAGCGCCGTCTTCCCTAGAAAAGGATCACAAGCAGTTACTATTTTTCACAGAGAGCCGCCGCGGCCGGCAATGAGTGTCCACGCACAATCAGCTGGATTCTGCGCCGCGGCGACGACCTTGACCAGGATCTCGTTTGGGCCGGGTTTGGGGACGGCGATCTCCTGGAGAGCGACTGAGCCGTCCCGCTGGATGATGACGGCGTTCTGCTTTGTGGAGGCCATTTTGATTGTGAGTACTGTATTCGTCTGCAAGTGGGGAGTACAGAATGTGGCCCAGGTGCTATATAATACTGCCTATCCTCCGATGAATTTGTCAGCTGGTGGAGATCGGTTGAACTGATTTAGACGAGCATTGTCCATTATTGGGAGTATATCTCAAAACCCGATTAGGTAACATAAACGTGATGTCCTGGGAACGCGGTAGTCGAGGGCGGTGCGCTGGCAGGCGAAAGCCTCAGGTTGATGCCTGAAACCAGGGGTGTGCTCTCAACTGTAGGACGCGCGCTCTGTGTGCCATTCGGACGGCCAGTGGGAGGAGAGTCTTGCGTACAAAT
>Ga0209488_10003064_pt1 | contig 13505 bp, 9 predicted proteins | sample Rivendell_Oct201_8_FD_188349 | JGI IMG/M metagenome (GOLD analysis project Ga0209488, IMG submission 188349) | Vadose zone soil microbial communities from the Eel River Critical Zone Observatory, Northern California, USA -... | ecosystem: Environmental > Terrestrial > Soil > Vadose zone >...
GCTCCGAGGATGAATGGTTCGCGCTGGCGAGCCGACTGGAAGGGGAAGGCGAACTGCGCTTCGCGCTTCGTGCGGCGTACTTCGGTTTGCTTGCGGGATTGGCGCAGCGCGAGTGGCTGACGATTCGCCGCGATCGCACGAATCGCGAATATCTCAATGAATTTACCCGCCGGTGGCGCCGGCGTCCGCAGGCAGCGATCGAGGCGCGGACGGAAATCCCTGAGAAATTGCGCGGCAGCCTGCGGCAGTTCGATCGCGTTTGGTACGGGTCTCATGCGGTGACGACAGAGGGGGTCACTACGTATCGCCAAAATCAGCGGGAGTTCCTCAACCATGTTTGACAACAGGTCGGGCGAAGGCATAGTGCTCAATTGGCGAGGTCCACTGCTGGCCGCTGGGATTTTCGCGGCTGTATTTGCGATTCTGCTGCTCATGGCGCGTCAGAACCAGTCGAATACGAGCGATATGGGATCCAGCTTACGCGAAGACCCGTACGGCACCAGCCTGTTATTCGATTCCTATGGGCGCGCTGGGTATCAACTGAAGCGCAGCCAGAATGAAGAGTCCCTGTCCGATGAGAACGCGATGAGCACAACAGCATTCTTTATCGGCGGCCACTCCTTTGATCGGAGAAGTGAAAGGGAAAATCTTTCGAGCGGGGAGAAGTTTGGCAGGCGTGTGGAAGATTTTCTTGCGCGCGGTGGGCGCGTCGTGCTGGTCGCTCCCGCTTGGAAACTAAAGTCCGAGACTCAAGGTTGGGAGGTCGAAAACAAGTGGAACCAAACTCCACATGAGTCCGGACCAACTTGGATCTCTCCCGATCCCGGCGCGATGCCGGCGGGCAGCGAGAAGATGTTTCTCGCCGACGATGCCCCGTGGCTCAAGACAGACGCGTCATGGACTGTCCTTTATTCGGGGCCCGTGGACGCCAAAGCAGAGCCTGACTCATCTGTGCATGTCTACATGGCAATGCGGAGAGTCGGAAATGGCCAACTTATCGCGGCAAGCCAACAATCGTTCTTATTGAATGAAGCGATCAAGACGCATCCAAATCCGGCGCTGCTGGAATTTCTCGCGGGGGGGCGGCCGGTGGTTTGGGTGGATGAAACGTTGCACGGACTGCACCAGGGTGAGGGGGTCTTATGGCTGGTGCAAAGATACCGCCTGCAGGCCGCACTGCTACTTTTCTGGGCGACTTTGCTGGCCCTGCTTTGGAGCATGAACGGTGATTTAGTGCGACGCCCGACCCGCGATCGGCACGCACATATCATGCGTCATAGCGAAGGGGCCGGAGTGGCCGCACGGCGCCTGCTCCAGCGCAGCATTCCAACAGAACAGGTAGTGGGGGAGTGCTGGGAAGAGTTCCGCCGCCGCTCGCCGCAGGATGCGCAGGCTATTTCTGCAGATCCACAGAGCGGCCCGCGGCTGCGCGCGGCGCTGGCGCAGCCTCCTCTAGCGGGCTACAGGCAGTTAAGCCAGTTGGTTGCGGAGCGACGCGCATCCGCTAAAGGTCTGGCTCGCGCCAACCCTGATGCGCCTGATAGTTCCAAATCTTCACCGAAGAAGGGTTCCGAGGAGGCACGGTTCGCATGAACGAGAAACCTTTAATGGGTTCGGACGCGCAGGCAGAGTCTGCACCCGCAGCAACGGCATCGCCGGCAGCGTTAGCGATGATCACAAGCGGCGTGCGCCGCGTTCGAGAAGCGCTGAGCCGCGTGATTGTCGGCCAAAACCAAGCCATCGATCTCGCGCTCGTAACCCTGCTCGCTGGCGGGCACGCGCTCATCGAAGGCGTTCCCGGCGTAGGGAAGACGCTGTTGGTGAAGGCTCTGGCGCGGGCGGTCGCTGGCGAATTTCAGCGGATTCAATTCACACCTGACTTGATGCCCGCCGATATCACCGGCACGAACATTTTCGACCTGAAGACGCAAGAATTCCGGCTGGTGCGCGGGCCGATTTTCACGAATTTCCTGCTGGCAGACGAAATCAACCGTGCCCCAGCCAAAACCCAATCCGCCCTGCTGGAAGCCATGCAAGAGCGACAGGTGACAATTGATCGCGCAACTTGCGTGCTGCCGCCGGTCTTCGTTGTCTTCGCAACGCAAAACCCGATCGAGCATCAGGGAACGTATCCACTTCCGGAGGCCCAGAAGGACCGCTTTCTCGTAAAAATCCGCATGGGCTATCCGGTGGCGGAAGAAGAGAACGAACTGGCGCGGTTGGTAGCGGAAGGTGAAGCGCCGGAGCGCCGGTTGGCGGAAGAACTACGCGCACCCGTATTGCAACCGGACGAACTCGAGCAATTGCGGGCAGCGACGGAGCGTGTACGCGTCAGCGAGGCGGTAAGCAGCTACATAGTCAATCTGGTTCGGCAAACACGGCAGCACGCGGCAGTTTGGGTTGGTGCTGGGCCGCGGGCGACGCTCGCGTTACTATCGGCATCGCGGGCGCTCGCGGCGCTCGAGGAGCGCGATTTCGTGCTGCCTGAGGACGTAAAGACGCTGGCTGCACCCGTGCTGGAACATCGAATCCTATTGCGACCAGACTTCGAAATGGAAGGCGTCGAGATTCGCGAGGTAATCAACGCGGTGCTGGAGACGGTGGAAGTGCCGCGGTAAGCCGCATACGTATCAAGTGCGGCGAGGGTGGCATCGAAGTGGGCGAAACCATGACGGCTGGAGATAAGAAGCAAGCAGGCGTTGGTGCGCGGGGCGCGGCTATCGTTGCCGAGGTCGAAGCTACGGCCGCACCGACACATCGTGACTCGCCTGTAAGCAACGAGTTTGCGCGGCGGATCGCGCTTCGCTCAGTGGGAACACTGTTCAGTCCAGAAGTCTCGCTCGCGTGGGTGATGGGACTCCTGGCCCTGGGGGCGTGCATTGTGCCATGGCTGAGGCATGGATGGCTATGGTTCGAACTGATCGAAACGGCGGTGATGCTGCTGGTGTGTTGTGATGCGATCGCTCTGTGGCTCACCCGTCGAGAAGGTGCACCAGTCCTGCTGACCCCAGAAAAAGGCCTTCGCGGACGCGAAGGGCAGACCATCCAGGTTCCGCTCGCACTCACTGGCTCGGGGCGACGCCCGTGCCACGAAGTCCGCGTGGGAATCATGCCGGCAACACAAGAGAGCGAAGCCGCTATTCGAGTGAAAAGAGAGCCTCAGCGGCTGAAGCTTGAGCAGTCGAATTCGGCCGAAGGAGGATTAGCTCCGGCAAATACTGTGCATAACCAATTCTGGCCATGGATGCCGGAGATCACTTTGCTTCGGCGCGGGTTGTGGCCTGGGCCGCGCGTTGGAATCGAGCGATGGTCGCATCTCCGAATCTGGCGCTTGCGGCAATGGTTTGATCTGCCGGAGCCTTTGCGAATCGAGGCGGATTTGCGATCCGGGCGAAGGGAGATTCTGCGCAGCCCGGTTTACCGCCTGCTTGTAGCCTCTCAACAAACGTCGTGGACTGGGCACGGGCGCGATTTCGAGCGCTTACGCGAATACCAGCCTGGCGATAACTACTCAGAGATCGCGTGGAAGTCGACGGCGCGTCGCGCCGCTCCGGTCACACGGCTTTTTCAGTGGGAGCAGAAGCAGGAAGTATATTTCGTAGTGGACCAATCGCGGGCGTCCGCGCTTGCGCTCGATCCAACCGCAGTCACCGCGGGCGATTTCTCACAAAGGCGCGCACCGCGACGGTTGCTGGATCTCGCTGTGGAGACGGCGCTGGTGGGCGCGACCGTCGCGCTTGAACTCGGCGATGAGTTCGGGCTGGTGACCTATGCGGATGAGCCGAAGTCCTGGTTACGCGCAGGAAGCGGTCAATCCCAGTTTCATCAATTCCGCGAGCGCCTGTTGAATATTGAGTCTTTGCCGACGACTGCGGATTACGAAGCGCTGTTTAGCGAAATTCGGGTACGGCTGCGGCGGCGCGCCTACCTCCTATTATTGGCGGATTTGGCAGAGCGCTCCGTTTCCGACTCCTTGCGCCGCGGAGTTGGCCTGGTCCGCTCGTCACATGCCCTTTTAATGACGAGCATCTTGCCGACCCACGCGCGGCAATCATTTTCGCCAGGTGAGGAGTTGCACACCGAACAGGATGTGTATTCGGCGCTCGCGGGTGAAAAAGAAAACCAGCGCCTCGGCGCGTTGGCGCGGCAAATGCGCCAATTGGACGTGCACCTTCGGTATGTTCCTGCTGAGATGTTTCTGCGAACGGCTGTTGAAGGATATCTGGAAAGTAAACGGGAGCAGCGGCTATGATTTTGAATCTCGAACGGTTTCAGGCACAGGCGCGGCCGCGTTGGAAAAATCTAGAAGCACTGCTAGGCGCGCTCGAAAGCCGACCAGACCGCCGGTTGAATCCAGCGGAAGCGCAACAACTGCAAGAGTCTTATGCCCAGGCTGCCGCGGATTTGAATCGGGTCACACACGGCGCACTGGCGCCCGAGCTAAGACAGTACCTGGAGCGATTGGTGGCAAGAGCTTATGCGGAGTTATATTACGCACCGCCGACGCGCTCCCAAATCTGGCAACCGCGCCGCTGGTTAAGAATTCTCAGAGCGTTCCCGGAATCGTTTCGACGGCAGTTCCGCTATTTTGCACTGGCCTTGCTGGTCACGGTTTTGGGTTGCACGCTGGGCGGACTCGCGGTGCACTACGATCCCGCCTCCGTGGACGTGCTGCTTCCCGCTGATTACCTCCGGAATCCGGGCCAGCGCGTGCATGAAGAAGAGCAAGGACAGGGTCGGCACCTGAACTCCACACAGACCGAAGCAGCATTCTCGGCGCAACTGATCAGGCACAACATCCAGGTAGCGCTGCTTGCAGCGGCACTCGGCGTAACGTTTGGCATTGGGACGGCACTCCTCCTCTTCGAAAATGGCATACTGCTCGGGGCCGTAGCGGTTCATTACACGCAGCGGGGCTTCGGACTGTTCATGACGGCGTGGCTGTTGCCACACGGCGTGTTTGAGATTCCATCGATCTTAATCGCCGGGCAAGCGGGGTTTTACTTGGCGCGCTTGCTGCTGCATCGGCGGGAGGATCGCAATGTTCGTCAATCGATGCGCGAATGGTTGGTACTTGTCGCCGGGTTGGCGATGATGCTGGTATGGGCCGGAATCATGGAAGCTTTCTTTTCGCAGTATCATGCGCCCGTTCTGCCCTACGGGTTTAAGGTTGCGGTTGCCGCAGCAGAACTCGTGCTGCTGACGCTCTATCTATTACTGATCGGACGAAGCGAGATCGGCGCGGAAGCGCGCTCGAACATTCCTTCGGAGCAAAGATGACAGATACTCTGTCAACCCGCGCCTCGACAGCGGTCGAACTGACCATTGCGACGCCGGAAGGTGTGCTCTTTCGATTGCCCTTGGCCGGTCCCGCGTCCCGCCTTTATGCCATGTTGCTCGATATCGCGATCGTGCTGGGGACAGTGAACGGGATAGGGCTGCTAGTTTATTGGATTTTCGCGAAAGCACCGGGATTTGGAGTCATGGTGATCACGCTCGCGGAATTCGCAATTGGGTTTGCCTATGGCGCATTGCTGGAGGGTTTTTGGAACGGGCAGACGATTGGCAAACGTCTATTCCATTTGCGCGTCATTGACCAGGCCGGACTTCCGCTACGGATCGAACAGGCCTGGGTGCGGAATCTGATGCGCGTCGTTGATGCACTGCCGTTCGCCTATCTGATTGGAGGAATTTCCGTACTGAGCAGTCCTCTAATGCAACGCTTCGGCGACCGAGTGGCCGGGACGCTCGTTGTACGCCAAACGCCGTTGGCCGTGCCGGGGGAAGAATCTTGGACGCAGCAGAAGTACAACTCCTTCATGGAGTATCCCACAATCGCGGTGCATCTTCGCCGAGCAGCAACGCCGGAACTGGCCAGTCTGATTCAAGATGCGCTGCGCCGTCGCAACGAACTAGCGCCATACGCACGGCGGGAAATCTATCGCGAGCTGGCCACGTATTTGCAGAGCGAAATCTCTCCATTTCCCGACGAACTGGTTGAGAGGCTTAGCGATGAACAGTATTTGATTGATGCGTCTGGCATCCTGTTTGGAAATCAACGCCTCTCGCGAGTTCAGGGTTGACACTCGCTGCTAATGCTGAATTGCTTCTGTTCCTTCACTCAGGATCTTCAGATAACGTGAGTATCCAAAGATGCGGGCGCGACGCTTTCCCGTGATCTCCTTCGCTATGCCTAGCCGAACCAGCTGATCCAAGGCAAATAGCCTAGCTCTTACTTGCCACGAACTTCGCTTCCAACCGCTCGTACACTTCCTCCGCCCGCCGCAGAGCTTCTTGCACGTTGTCGCAGATGTTTTCTGGGCCGACTACTTCCGAGAATTCCCCCTGGTGCATCAATTGTGCGGGCTGCTCGCGGGCACCGCAAAGGATGAGCGTACGTTTGCTGGCATGCAGAGTCCTGGCGACTTCTTCGAGGGCGAAGAGTCCTGTTGCGTCTAGGGCGGTCATATTGCGCAGGCGCAGGATGACGACTGGGGGCAGCTTATGCAGGTTTTCCGTGACTATCGAGATTTTGTCGGTGGCTCCAAACAGGAATGGGCCGTGGATGCGGAAGATCGTAGCATAGTAGGGGATGTCTTTGTCCTGGAGTATGTGCATGCGGCCATCCTCGACATACTCGTCGGTGACTTGCGAGACGGTGGTGGTCGCGGCGACACGGCTGATGAAGAGCAGCGCGGCCAGAATCATTCCGGCTTCGACGGCAACGGTGAGGTCGGCGAAGACGGTCAGGGCAAAGGTGACCAGCCAGATGCTGATGTCGGTCTTCGTGAGCTTCAGCAGTTGCGGAATCTCGCTCCACTCGCCCATGTTGTAGGCCACGACCATCAGAATCCCCGCGAGCGCGGCCATGGGTACGTAGCTCACGAGCGGCGCGGCGAAAAGAAGGATGCAGAGCAGCGTGAGCGCGTGGATCATGCCGGCGATCGGAGACTGCGCGCCGGAACGGATGTTAGTGGCGGTTCGGGCGATGGCGCCGGTGGCGGGAAGTCCTCCGAACAGGGGAGAGACAATGTTGGCTACGCCCTGGCCGATGAGCTCGACGTTGGGATTGTGGCGGTCGTTGCTCATCCGGTCGGAGACCACCGCCGACATGAGCGATTCGATCGCGCCCAGCATCGCCACGGTGAAGGCTGGGCCAAGCAAGCCGTGAATCAGGTCGGTGTGGAAGTGGGGAATCTGCAGATGCGGCAAGCCGCTTGGGATTCCTCCGAAACGGGTGCCGATGGTTTCTACTGGGAGCTTTAAGAAGTAGACAGCTGAGGTTCCTAAGAGCAATGCAACGATGGGTCCGGGAATGCGCGGGGAAAGACTGCGGCAGATGATCAGGACCAGCACGGTGAAGACAGCAAGCGCGGTCGCTTCGTAGGAGAGCGTGTGGAAGTTTCCGGCGAGAGCCTCCATGCGCAGCCAGAACACGCCAGGGACTTTATCGAGACGCAATCCGAGGAAATCCTTGATTTGCGTGCTGGCGATCAAAACCGCGATGCCATTTGTGAATCCGATGATAACGGGGCGCGGAATGAATTTTACCCCGGTACCGAGCCCGGTCGCCCCCATGATGACCAGCAGAATCCCGGCCATGATCGTGCACATGAACAAGCCATCAACTCCGTGTGAGGCGATGATGCCCGCGATCACCACTACGAAGGCGCCGGTCGGTCCGCCGATTTGCGTTTTCGATCCGCCGAGGGCCGAGATCAGGAAGCCGGTGACGATGGCGCAGTAGATGCCGGCTTGCGGCGTAAGCCCCGAGGCGATGGCGAAGGCCATGGCCAGGGGAAGGGCGACCAGACCGACGGTAACTCCCGCGATCAGGTCGAGAAGAAATTTGTGACGGTTGTAGTCGCGCAGACAGAGGACTGACTTCGGGAGCCAGCGGTCTTCTAAGAAAGTAACAGCCATTATGACATTATGGCAGCGCTTGGTTGAACTCGGTAGAGGATGTAGGTGAAAGGGGAATAACGAAGGACACCGCCCCTAAGACGCTTCCATCAGCCTCTGATGATGCTCCTGCGTCTTACTGGCGAACTTAGCCCCATACCGAACTCGGGATGCATGATCCGTATCTTACTTTCGGTTCTAAATCTACAATCCACCACACATAAGAACAGTTCCACGCGCGTTTCGATCGGAAAAGGTGAATCTGTCCGCAGAAAACATGAGCACCCACCTGGAATGCTCTGCGCAGAGCCGTCCGCTCGTCGATGATAGCCACTGCCACTGATTTCTTGTTGCGCTGTCCCAGTTGCCCCATTTACGAGTGTTTTTCAGCAACGAGAGACTGCGCTCCTCTGCGCAGTCAACGATTACAACCTCGAAGTCCTACGCGTTAGCAGCTTTGTCGCAGCAGTTGGGTCGGCACAATGTTCCACTTCGATTTCCAATTCGTGCAGGGACGCGGCGAAGAACGCGAAGTATCCGTTCGTCCGAGCAGACCAGGAGTGACCGGAGGTTCATATGGCGATAGTAATAGTGGTAGAACGGAGGCCAAAGCTGCCCAAGTTACGGATGTACTGCAGACGAGGGCTGACTGCGGTTCATACAGCGCCGTCGCGGTTGCTGCTCTCTTCCCAATCTTGTTCGTTCTCCATAGTGGTCAATTCTCACTTACGTTCGTAACTTGTCCGGCAAGGATCTGTTTGCCAACATGAAGAACTTAACCATTGCACTCAGGGGGCGTCGGAGCCTCGCCCTTTGAGCAATGCATCGCTGTCAGTCGTCCGACTCTCCCCAACAGTCAGGCGTGGGTAATGTACTCGCGGTTACGAGTGTGTACCCGGAGGCAACATGTCACAGGACGTGCAGGATCGGCGAACGTTGAACAGCTTGCCACAGCTGCCGAGCCTCTATGCCGCTTATGGGGTCGAGGTCAATGCCCTGACCGTCGAAGAGATCTTTGCGCTCTATGAACGAACGGGTTTTCTCTATCCCGAGAAGGCCTCCCGCCTGCGTCCGAATCTCGAACTCGTGCGGGACAATTGGCGCCAGATGCTGCGTGCCGGGGAATCTCTGCTCTACGTCCTTACCGCTGGAGACGAAAAACGAGGTTTAGCCTCGCTGGCCGTCTGGCGAACGGCGCCCCACGGCTGGATGCCACAACATCTGGTTAGCGATAACAATCCTTTTGCATCCCGCGCGGTCATGCTAGCCGCAGCAGCGGGAAAAATTCTAAGTGGAGTTGACGACGCCCAGAACTGGTTTCGGCCAGAGAACCGCTTTCCAGCGCGGGTGTTCGGCTCCATGGTACAGACCATTGGGGAATCTCTCTGCTCGGTCCAGCGCCATAGTTATTTCGCATTACCGAAACGCTTGTCAGTGCCATCGAGCGACAAGATTCGCGCAGTACCTTACGACCCCTCGCAAAAACAGTCTCTCTCTGCGATCGCGTCCGCGACGCGAGGTGGTGTCTACATTACCGGGGAGGACTTGTTGGGAGACGTTGAGCTTCGAACTGTGGATGAAATGTACCGTGCCGTTGGCCTGCGACGCACTCGCTCTGTGTGGCTGGCATACAAGGGATCGAGGAGGGAACCGGTGGGGGCGGCGATCGCCTATCGCGGTCCTTTAGGAGTTAATTTTAGTTACCTGGAGAACCGTTGTGATTTGCTGCTCCATCCGACGCTTCCCGAGGCGGAAGTTCCGGACACCATAGCTTCGCTTCTGAACGCGTCGTCTGCTGCGTATCACGACTTTGAGCTCGATGACATTCCGCTGATCGCCGACGAGATGGCCACTAAGGTCCTGCTCGGGTTTGGTGCGGCATTCCTGCGCCACTATTGTCAGGGAATCTGGCTTAAGGCCGGACATCAGGGCTTCTATCAGCACGTAGATGGTTTCTATTCGAAACTCCTAGCTCGCGCGGAAAAACAGGAAATGCAACTCAGTCGTGCAGCTGCCGCTTCGGAGTCGATATGAATTCAGTTTCCCCCACCGCCTACATCATGGAAGACCCGCGCGAGGCCCTGCGGCTCGAGATGAAGGTCGATCCAGCGGCTTGGGTTCGCAAATACTTAGCACATCGTCTGCCATCGGGAGCGGAAATTCTTTCTGTGGGGTGTGGGCCGGGAGTGATTTTGCGGGAAATCTGCTTGATGAATCCTTCGATTAAAGGAACCGGAATCGACATCAGCGCAGAGCGTGTACAGGAAGCGATTCGGACAAATCCTGCGAATTCACGCGTGAAGGTGGTTCGCGGGGACGCACACGCGATGCAATTCCCATCAGACAGTTTTGATCTGGTTTACTCCCGTATGTTATTCGAATACCTCCACGACAAAGAACAGGCCGCCGCCGAAATGGTCCGAGTTTGCCGGCCCGGCGGGTCCGTCCTCCTTCAGGACCTCGACGGACAGCTACTGTGGAACTATCCCGAAGACCCCGGCGTGCAATGCGCGGTCGAAAAAGTGGTTGCCGGTTTGGCGAGCACGGGTTTCGATCCTTTTGTTGGTCGCAAGCTCTTCTCGCTGGCACGGAAGGCAGGCCTCAAAAACATTGAAGTCCAGGTTGAGTGTTATCACTTAATCGTCGGAGAGATCGATCGCACAATTCTGGGGCAATGGGAATTGAAGCTCGAGATTGCAGTACCCCGAATCGCTCGGATCCTAGGGGACGAGCGTGCGGCCAGGGAGCAGGCACAGAGATTCCTTGAATATCTGCGCCGGCCGGACACGCTTACTTACTCCAACGTGTTCACGGTTACGGGGGTTAAGCCCCTGTGAGCGGTCGGTTGATTAGCCTTAGCAAGTGCAACGTCAATTTTGGAATCGGATTGAATAAAACGGGAAGGGTCCTAAGGGGGTCGAGAACACCAGATCGCCTTCGTCCCCTTCGAGAAGGAAGATAGCGATGCTAACCATTCACCAGCCAAAAGCCGGCTCGACAGGTCATACCATTCGAGCCCTGTTGCTCATAGCGCAAGTACTTTTCTTTGCGGCCGGCGCATCGGCGCAGAATCTGACCGATGTCACCGCCATGAGCGTAGAAGACTTGATGAACGTGCAAGTCACGTCCGTCTCAAAGAGAAGCCAGAAGCTGGCAGATGCGGCTGCGGCCATTTTTGTGATAACGCAAGAGGACATCCGGCGGTCGGGCGCTACCAGTATTCCGGAAGCGTTGCGAATGGTTCCTGGTCTGCAGGTGGCTCGCATTGACGAGAACAAGTGGGCCATCACCTCGCGCGGATTCAATGGTCGCTTCGCCAACAAGCTACTGGTTCTCATTGATGGGCGGAGTGTCTACACACCTCTGTTTTCTGGAGTGTACTGGAACATTCAAGATGTGATGCTCGAGGACGTAGACCGCATTGAAGTGATCCGCGGTCCGGGGGCGACTCTGTGGGGAGCCAACGCAGTCAATGGCGTCATTAACATTATCACCAAGCCGGCACAATCCACTCAATCTGCACTGGCCGCGGCTGGCGGAGGAACAGAAACGCTGGGCTCCGGCAGTGTTCGCTACGGTGGCAGGGTAAGCAAGAGCACCTACTACAGAGCCTATGCAAAATATTTCAATGTTGCGGAATCAACAGACCCTTCCACAGGGAGGAGTGCTTACGACAACTGGGATGCAGTGCGCGGCGGTTTTCGAACCGACTGGACGCCGGCAGGGGCCGATTCGCTCACTCTGCAAGGCGATATTCACCGCAGCGGCTACGGTGAGACTCTGAATGTCCCCTCGCTAGACGCTCCCTATGCGAGCACCTTTCCTAATAAAGGGAGCCTTAGCGGAGGGAACCTTCTGGGCCGTTGGAATCACGCCTTCGCGAATTCCTCAACGTCCCTGCAGATGTACTATGACCAGACGAACATAACCGAGAATTCACTTTTTACAGACCACGAACACATCTTCGACATCGATTTCCAGCATACCTTCCACGCCAGTGGATCGCAGGAAGTGGTATGGGGTCTCGGTTACCGTTCGAGCCATGATGGGAATGACTCCAGCTTTACCGTTTCGCTGCAGCCAAGCCAACTCACATTAAATCTTTTTAGCGCCTTCGCCCAGGATGAGATAAGTCTTTTTGACAAACGCTTGCGCATCACGGTCGGGTCCAAATTCGAGCATAACGGGTTCACTGGTTTTGAAGTTGAGCCGAACACGAGATTGCTCTGGACCATCACCCGCAACCAGTCGGTCTGGACTGCAGTCTCCCGTGCGGTGAGGACCCCTGCCTTAACCGAAGAGGGCCTTCGGTTGAATTCGGCAACTATACCGCCCGGAACTCCTCAGAACCCTACTCCGTTTCCAACTCTATTATCGGTTTTCGGGAGCCACCAGTTCAAATCGGAAGATCTTCTCGCATATGAAGCTGGTTATCGCATGCAGGTGACCAGCAATTTCTCGGCTGATATCGCGGTATTTTATAACCATTACACCCATCTTCGAACAGCAGAGCCAGGTGCGCCTTTCGTCGAAACAAGCCCCACGCCTGTCCATATCGTCGCCCCTTTCGTTGCCGAGAACAAGATGGGGGGCGGCACTTACGGCACTGAGCTTTTTGCAGATTGGAGAGTGCTTCCTAAATGGCGGCTTTTAAGTTCCTACAGCTATCTGCAGATGGATATACGGAAAGATCTAAACAGTCTGGACCCGAGCGCAGACAATCCCGGATTGGTGAGCCCCCGTCATCAGTTCTATGTTAGGTCCTCCATCGATCTTCCTAAACATTTTGAACATGATTTGGATGTTCGATATACAGATCGTCTGCCAGGCGTCAATATACCTAGTTACTACTCGGTGGATACTCGCTTCGGCTGGAGGCCAAAGGGTGGCCCGGAACTCTCCGTTGGCAGCCAAAATCTGCTGAACCGGCGGCACTTGGAATTCTTGCCAGACTTCATCAACACATCTCCCACCGAAGTAAAACGCACCTTCTACGGAAGTGTTACCTGGAGATTTGAGTGAGATATTTGTTACTTGCTCACGCAGAGTGACCATTACTTCCATGCAGGTAAGGCGACAATGAGACTGTTACGACTGTTGATCACGATGGCGATAGTGATATTGCCGAGCTTGGGGCTCGAAGCCCAGGCCCAAGATTCCGCTGCGTCTTCGGAATACTTGATCAAAGCTGGATTTATCTATAATTTTGCGAATTTGGTGCAGTGGCCGTCGAACTCCTTTGCCCAGCCAACTTCTCCCATCGTGATCGGCATTCTAGGAGAGGATCCCTTCGGAACTATCCTAGACCGGGTGCTGGAAGGCAAAAAAGTCAATGGCCGAGCATTTCTCGTAAAGCGCCTGAAATCGGTCCTCGACCTCAAGGAATGTCACATTGTGTTTGTAAGTTCGTCAGAAATGACTCACCTAGTGGAAGCAATTCACTCTGTCAAAGGCATGCCAATCCTGACAATCGGTGAGATACCTGGTTTCGCCAAGCGTGGCGGGATCATCAATTTGATTCTTGAGGACAACAAAGTTCATTTTGAGGTCAATGTCGAAGCGGCGAAAGAAGCAGATCTAAACATCAGTTCCCGGCTGCTCGC
>Ga0209488_10003065_pt1 | contig 13505 bp, 13 predicted proteins | sample Rivendell_Oct201_8_FD_188349 | JGI IMG/M metagenome (GOLD analysis project Ga0209488, IMG submission 188349) | Vadose zone soil microbial communities from the Eel River Critical Zone Observatory, Northern California, USA -... | ecosystem: Environmental > Terrestrial > Soil > Vadose zone >...
GCCGCGCGGTTTCACCAAGGACGGAGCCATCAAGGCATTCATGCGAGAGCCGCCCTTCTCGGGCAGAAGGCCCGTGTTCGTGGGCGATGATCTCACCGATCAAGACGCCTTCAAGGGTGTCGAGGATCTGGGCGGCATGTCGATTGCAGTCGGTGATCGCGTGCGTGCCCAGTATCGCGTCGAGAATCCCGCGGCGGTCCGAGCCTGGCTTCAAGGAATCGCCGCACTGCACGATTCGCATAGGGCATGACTTTTCATGCGCTTCGCGCAACTTTCAACGGGGTCGAAACGACCCCGACCTTTAAGGACGGGCCCGCGTCGGCGCTGTGATGTTTCTCGGCGCGAGTGCTCGCCAGGAAGGGTAATGAGCCTCAAGGCAACTGCGTCCTTCGTTGCCTTGAGGCTCATTACCCTTCCTGGCGAGCCCTACCCGAACCAGTCGCAGCCCAGCTGCTTACTCGCCGCACGCCGCGAATCTGCCCGCTCCCCCGCACGACGTACTTGTAGCTGGTCAACTGCTCCACGCCGACAGGTCCGCGGGCGTGGAATTTGTCCGTGCTGATGCCGATTTCCGCGCCCATGCCGAATTCCCCGCCGTCGGCAAATTGCGTGGACGCATTGTGCAGCACGATGGCGCTGTCGACCCTCGCCAGAAACCGCTCGGCCGCCGCGGCGTCATCGGTCACGATGCACTCGGTATGCTGCGAGCCGTATTGGCGAATGTGGGCGATCGCCGCATCCACGTCCTCGACCACGCGCACGGCGATGATGGCGTCGAGATACTCCGTGTACCAGTCTTGCTCGGTTGCGGACTTCACCCGCGGCTCGACGCGCGCGCTCGCCGCGTCGCCGCGCACTTCACAGCCCGCATCGAGCAAGGTCTGGATCAAGGGCGACAAATGCGTCGCCGCACAGGCGCGGTCCACCAATAAGGTCTCCGCCGATCCGCAAACCCCGGTGCGCCGCATCTTGGCGTTGAGCACGATCCCAATTGCCATGTCGAGATTCGCACCTCGATCGACATACACATGGCAGACCCCTTCGAGGTGCCCGATGACCGGCACGCGCGCTTCCTGCTGAACGCGGGCGATGAGGCTCTTTCCTCCGCGCGGCACGATCACATCGATGCTGTCCGCCATATGGCTCAGCATATGGCCGACGGCCGCCCGGTCGGTGGTCGGCACCAGTTGAATGCAGGCTCGCGGCAGACCCGCAGCTTCGAGCCCCTGTCCCAAGCAAGCATGAATCGCCGCGCTCGACCGGGCGCTCTCCGAGCCGCCGCGCAGGATCACGGCGTTGCCCGATTTCAGACACAGCGCGCCGGCATCCGCCGTCACGTTGGGGCGGCTCTCATAGATGATGCCGATCACGCCCAGGGGCACGCACACGCGCTCGATCTGCATTCCATTCGGCCGGGACCATTGCGCCAAGCGCTTGCCGATGGGATCGGCGAGACGCTCGATGTCATCGAGTCCCTGGGCCATGGCTTCGACCCGGTTGTCGTCCAGGCGCAGCCGATCGAGCAGTGCGCCGGTCAATCCCTTCGCGACAGCCTCGTGCGTATCGCCTGCGTTGGCCGCCAAGATCTCGGGGCGTCGGGCTCGCAGCGCAGCCGCGGCCGCACGGAGCGCGCGATTCTTCTGCTCGGTGGGGGCGAGCGCCAGCACCTCCGCAGCGTCCCGCGCCGCCCGGCCCATGACTTGCATGAGATCTCCCACGGTCTCGTACGTCATGACCGCCGTTGTCTCGTGCGTCATAGGGAACCCGTCACATGAGCTCGTATCAATACCAAGTCGTCCCGGTGCACGATTTCATCGCGGCCTCGAAACCCCAGCACCTTCTCGATGTCGCCGGACCTGCGGCCGATGATGCGCGCCGCATCGCCGTCCGAATACGCACAAATGCCGCGCGCCACCTCCGAGCCGTCCGGACCGATGATGCTCACGGTATCGCCCCGATCGAATCGCCCCATTGCGCGGGTCACGCCCGCCGGCAGCAAGCTCTTGCCTCCCATCAAGGCGCGCACGGCCCCGTCATCGACGACGATCGCACCGGCCGGCCTCAAGGTGCCTGCAATCCACTGCTTGCGGGTCGCCATAGGCGTCGAGGAGGGTACGAACCAGGTGCAACGCGCGCCCTCCTCGATGCGCTGCAGCGGGTGCTGGACGGCCCCCTTGGCGATGCACAAATGACACCCCGCGCCCACCGCAATTTTTGCCGCGGCAATTTTCGTCTGCATGCCTCCTGAACCCATGTCGCTCCCCGCTCCGCCCGCCATGGCCTCGATGGCGGGCGTGATCTCGAGCACGCGGCCGATGAACTCCGCGTCCGGGTCTTCATTGGGATTGGCCGTGTACAAACCGTCGACGTCGGACAACAAGATCAGGCAGTCCGCGCCCACCATTTGCGCCACCCTCGCTGCCAGCCGGTCGTTGTCGCCATAGCGGATCTCGGACGTCGCCACGGTATCGTTCTCGTTGATCACCGGCACGGCGCCGAGCGCCAATAGGGTGTTCAAGGTGCTTCGCGCGTTCAGATAGCGGCGACGCTGCTCGGTGTCGCCCAGGGTCAATAGAACCTGCGCCACGGTGATTTCGTGCGCATCCAAGAGTTCCTTGTAGGCATGCGCCAGGCGAATTTGTCCTACAGCCGCCGCCGCCTGGCTTTCCTCGAGCTTGAGCTTCCCGGAGTTCAATCCCAGATGGCGCCTGCCCAAGGCGATGGCGCCGGAGGAGACCAAGATGACATCCTGGCCGCGCTTGCGCAGGGAAACCACGTCCTCCGCAAAACCCTCGAGCCAGGCGCGATTGAGGCGGCCTTTTTCGCCGTCCACCAGCAAAGTGGACCCGACTTTCACCACCACGCGTTTGGCCTCCGTCAAGCGGTGGGCGATGATCTTTCGGTCTGCGGCGGTCATAGGATCACAATATTGCCATTTACTTGAGCAAGCAGCCTCCCCTAATATTCGCCTGGCCGAATCCGCAGCTCGTTCAAAGATAGGTGAATCGTGGGCAGAGAGTACGAACCGACCGTCGGTCAGTGGTATGAGGACTTGGAAAACGAGGAAACGTTCCAGGTGCTCAAGGTGGACGAGGATCGAGAAACCGTTGAGATTCAGCATCTCGACGGGGATATCGAGGAATTCGACGTCGACGGCTGGGCGGAACTCGACCTGGAGCTTACCGAGGAGCCGGAAGGCTGGTCGGGCTCCAAGGCCGAGAAAGACGCGGAAGAAGAAGATGATGACGAAGACTGGGACGAGGACGAAGACGACGAGGATGACGACGACGACGACGATCTCGACGAGGATGAAGAGGACCGCGAGGAATACTAGTACCGCGGCACTTTGGATTTGAGCGGTGCGCATGGCCTGAGGGGAGAGGAAGCGTCAAGGCAACGTAAGAAGCAGTTGCCTTGACGCTTCCTCTCCCCTCAGGCCTTTCACGCTGGGCCAGTCAACATTCCTGTGCAGAAACCAGTCAACATTCCTGTGCAGAAACAGAGACTCAGACGCGCTCTAACCAACCATGTCGATCCGGTGCGTCGCCCTGTTGAATCGCCACCAGCTGCGCGCGCAGCGCACTCGTGAGCGGCCCCACGTCGCCGTTCCCCACGCGATGATCGGCGCCGCGATAAATCAGGGTACCCACGCCGGCGAGCACCGCCGCCGTGCCCGATAGCGCCGCTTCACCGGTTTTCACCCACTCGAGCATCTCTTTGACATCGAAGATGCGCTCCGAGACCTTGTAACCCAAGTCGCGCCCGAGCGTGAGCAGGGAATCACGTGTGACTCCGTGCAAAAAGGTGGTATCGAGGCTCCGGGTCAAGAGTTCGCCGTCGCGGATCAATACGAAGTTCGAGGCGCCAGTCTCCTGCACCTCGCCGCCGGGACAGAACAACACCTGATCGACTTGGTATTTGGCCCGGGCACTCAGTGTGGGGCCCAAGGCCGCGGCATAGTTTCCGCCGGTCTTGACCATGCCCATCTGCGCCGCCGAACGCGTGTTTTCGTCGTCGACCAGAATGCGCAGCGGCTTCGCTCCGCCGGAAAAATAATCCCACACCGGGCTCGCGAGCACGATCAACGAGGCTTCTGCCGTGGGCGTTGCCGCCGCACCGATGTTCGCAGTCGTACCAAACAGGATGGGCCGCAGGTACAGGGCGCCCGGAGCTTCAGGCACCGCATCGCGGCAGCGGTCGATCACGGCGCGCACCATGCCGGCGAGCTGTGCCGCATCCGGTTCGGGCAGCACCAGTTGCCGGGCACTCTGCCGCATACGCTGAATGTGCCGATCCATGCGAAAGATGTGTATGGATCCGTCGGCGCGGCGGAATGCCTTGAATCCCTCGAAGCAGGTGCTCGCATAATGCAGCACATGCGCGGCCGGACTCACCTCGATCGGCGCGACCGGCTTCATCTCGCTCGGGCTCCAGCGGCCTCCCTGATAGGTGGCCACCGCCATGTGAGAGGTCAACAATGTGCCGAAGGCGGCTCGCTGGGGTTGCGCAGTCATTTGGATTTCACCTTGGGTATGAAAATCATCGCCGGATGCTCGAGCAGCTCTTTCAGCGCCTGAATCATCGCCGCAGCATCATAACCGTCCACGAAGCGATGATCGAATGAGGATGATAAGTTCATGATTCGACGCACCGCCACGGCACCGTGGTGGACCACGGGCCGCTCGATCGCCTTGTTCAGCCCGATGATCGCCACCTCGGGGGCATTGATGATGGGCGTCGAGGCGATGCCGCCGAGCTTGCCGAGACTGGTCACCGTGATGGTCGACCCGGCGAGTTCATCGCGAGTCGCCTTGTTGCTGCGCGCGCGCTCCGCGAGACGACGGATCTCGGCCGCCACCTCCCAGAGCGCTAAGGATTGCGCATTTCGCACTACCGGAACCTTGAGGCCGTCCGAAGTTTGCGTGGCAATGCCCACATGCACCGCGCGGTAGCGAACCAGGACTCCGCGCTCAGCGTCATACAGCACGTTGCACTGCGGAAACGATTCGAGCACTTTGGTCAGGGCCATGACGACCAGCGGCAAGTAGCTCAAGCTCGCGGCCTCCGCAGGCCGCGACAGATTCAAATGCAGCCGCAGCGATTCGAGTTCCGTCACGTCGACTTCTTCGACGTACGCAAAGTGCGGAATGTTGCGCTTGGCCTCACTCATGCGTTCGGCAATCAGGCGGCGCAAGCCGATCACCTTGATTTCCGACGTTTCCGCAGACGTTTCCGCGGAAACGTCCGCGCCGGCCGGCCGGGATTGCGCGGCCACCAAATCCCCACGCAGGATACGTCCTCCGGGACCCGAGCCCGCTACCGTGGACAAATCAATGCCGGCTTCACGCGCCCGGCGTCGATTCGCGGGTGACGCCATGACCCGTCCCTGGCGCGGCGCCGCCGCGGCAGCGGGCATCGATGCTGCCGGCGCACTGGCGGCGGCAACCCCGCCTGTCTTCGCGGCGCCGGTGGGTGCCACCGGTTTCGGCGCGTCGGGGGCCACGTTGGCCGGACGTCCGGCCCCACCATCCGCCGCAGCCCCGTCGCTCACGTCGAACACGATCAGCGGCGAACCGACCGCCACCTTGTCGCCCGGCGCGCCGGTGATCGACACGACCCGGCCGCTCACCGGCGCAGGCACTTCCACCGCCGCTTTATCGGTCATCACCTCGACGATGATCTGATCTTCCGTCACGGCATCGCCCGGCTTGGCATGCCAGGCGACGATTTCCGCATCCACCGTGCCTTCACCCAAGTCAGGCATCTTGAATACGTACTGACTCATGCCGACTCCATGACTGTCTTCAACGCCATCGCGACTCGTGCCTGGCCGGGAAAGTACTCCCATTCGAACGCGTGCGGGTAGGGCGTGTCCCAGCCGGTGACCCGCTGTATCGGCGCCTCCAAGTCCCAGAAACATTCTTCCTGGACGATGGACAACAGTTCAGCGCCGAATCCCGAGAAGCGGGTAGCCTCGTGAGCCACGATACAGCGGCCGGTCTTTCGCACGGAGCTGCAAAGAGTATCCACATCGAGCGGCACCAGCGATCTCAGATCGATGATTTCGGCGGATACGTTCATGGCCGCCGCCGCGGCCGCCGCGACGAACACCATGGTGCCGTAGGTGAGGATGGTCACCTCCGTGCCGGCGCGCACGATATCGGCCTTGCCCAGCGGCACCTTGTAGTAGCCCTCGTCCACCTGACCCTTGGGGTGCGAGCTCCAGGGGACGGCCGGTTTGGTCGGATCGCCGTCGAAGGGTCCGTTATAGAGCCGCTTGGGTTCGAAGAAAACGACGGGATCATCGTCCTCGATGGAGGTGATCAACAGGCCCTTGGCATCGTACGGATTCGATGGCATCACCACTTTGATGCCGCTGACGTGGGTGAAAATCCCTTCCGGACTCTGCGAATGCGTCTGACCGCCGCGGATCCCGCCTCCGCAGGGAGTCCGAATGGTCACCGGTGCGAAGAACTCTCCGGCGCTGCGATAGCGGATGCGCGCCAATTCGCTGACGATTTGATCGAAGCCCGGATAGATGTAGTCCGCGAATTGAATCTCGGCGACCGGGCGCAGGCCGTTCACGCTCATGCCGATGGCGGTGGCGACGATGCCGCCCTCGGCGATGGGCGTGTCGATGACCCGATGCTCGCCGTACTTGCGCTGCAACCCCTCCGTGGCGCGAAACACACCGCCGAAATATCCGATGTCCTCGCCCATGAGCACCACGGACGGATCCCGTTTCAGCATGATGTCCATGGCGGAATTCAAGGCTTGAATCATGTTCATGTTGGCCATGGCGCCTAAGTCCCTTCGGAGCGAGCCTCCGGCGACCGGCTCCTTTCCGCGCGCATCAAGGCCCGCTGTTTTTGCAGATGCTCCGGCACCTCTTTGAAAACATCCTCGAACATCAAATCGGCGTTGAGCCGCGGGCCCTCACTCATCGTGCCGAAGGTGATCGCTTCCTTCCAGCTCGACGCGACCAGCGCCTCGAGCTCGGCCGTCAACGCCTGATGACGCGCCTCGGACCATTCACCCAATCCGATCAGATGCTGTTTGAGCCGCAGGATGGGATCGCCCAGGGGCCAGTGTTCGAAATCATTCTTGGCGCGATAACGTGCCGGGTCGTCGCTGGTGGAATGCGCGGCCCCGCGATACGTCACCAATTCGATCAACGCAGGACCGGCGCCGGTGCGCGCCCGTTCGGCCGCCCACTGCGTCACGGCATAGACCGCGAGAAAGTCGTTGCCGTCGACGCGGATGCCGGGGATCCCGTACCCCGGGCCGCGCGCTGCAAATGAGCGCTGCTCGCCGCCGGCGTAACCCTGAAATGTCGAGATCGCCCATTGATTGTTGACCACATTCAGAATGACGGGCGCCTGATACACCGACGCAAACAGCAGGGCGTGATGAAAATCAGCCTCGGCGCTGCTGCCCTCCCCGATCCAGCTCGCCGCCAGATGATCTTCACCCTTGATCGCCGCCGCCATCGCCCAACCCACGGCCTGCGGGAACTGGGTGGCCAGATTCCCGGATATGGAGAAGATATTGCCGGCCTTGGAGTGGTACATCACCGGCAGTTGGCGGCCTTTGCACATGTCCCGTGTGTTCGACAGGAGCTGACACATGAGATCGACCAGCGCGATGCCGCGCGCGATCTGCAGGCCCTGATTGCGATACGACGGGAACAGCATGTCGCCGGGACGCAGCGCCATGCATTGCGCCACTGATACCGCCTCTTCGCCCAGCGAGCGGATGTAGAACGAGATTTTGCCGGCGCGCTGATTGCGCTGCATGCGATCGTCGAACAAGCGCGTGAGCAGCATGTGGCGCAGGCCGATTTGCAATTCCGCGGGATCGAGATGCGGATGCCACGGTCCCACCGGATTGCCGTCGTCATCGAGCACGCGCACCAGATCGACCGACAGAGACTCGATGTCGCGTGCGCGCGCGTTGATGTCGGGCCGCGGCACCGCGCCGGCGGGCGAGAGCTGCACATAGCTGAAGTCAGGGGCCTCACCGGGCCGGGCCGGTGGATGAGGCAGATGCAGGCGTGAATGTCTGTTCATTCTCATAATTTACGTCCCCCGGGCGAAATTGTTGCAATCATTCGGGAGGCGCTGGATAATCCGGTATGTTCATTCCGAAAATTCCCGATTAATGGAAGATTCATCCCGCCCCGCCATCGATCGACTGGATCTACGCCTGCTCGACATTCTACAGCGGCGGGGTGCTCTGTCGGTTGCCGAGGTCGCCGCGCAAACCCGGCTCTCCACCACGACGTGCTGGCGGCGCATTCAACAGCTCGAGCAGAGCGGGGTCATCAAGGCGCGCGTTGCGCTGTTGGATCGCAATGCCTTGGGGTTGGATGTGACCATCTTCGCGCACGTCAAGCTCGCGACCACCGGCCGCGACGCGATCGCCGAATTCGAAGCGGCGATTCGCGACCGCGCCGAGGTGCTGGAGTGCTACACGCTCACCGGCGAATGGGATTTCCTGCTGAAAATCGTCACCAAGAACATCAAGGCCTACGAAGCGTTCTACCTCGATTATCTGTCGCGCATCCCTTGCGTGCGGTCGGTGAATTCATCGGTGGCGGTCACGGTCATCAAGGAATCCACGGCGCTCCCGCTGGGAATCTAGAGCCGCGCGGTTCACGTGTGCTTGGACAGAGTGGAGCGCAGCAGAATCCCGTCATGTTCGCCGAAGAGTTCGGCGACCCAGTCGACGAACACGCGGATCTTGCTCGACAGGTGCCGATTCTCCGGATACACGACGTTGAGCGGCGCAGGCTCGGGGAACCAATCCCCGAGCAGCAATTCCAGGCTGCCGCGCTCCATCGCCTCCTTGAGCACGAAAGCGGGAATCTGCGCCACGCCTAAGCCGGCTTCGGCTGCCGCCACGTAGCTGTTCTCGTCATCGAGAGCGATGTAGCCGCGCAGCGACGTCTGAAGGCGAATGCCATTTTTGGCGAACACCCAGTCGAAGATCTTGCCCGTGTGCGGCGAGAAGTGATTGATGCAGCGGTGCGCGGTCAGTTCGTCCGGATGGTGCGGCTCCCCCTGGGCGGCAAGATAGGATGGCGAGGCGCAGGTGCCGAAATAGAGCTGGCCCACGCGGCGCGCAATCAGTGTGGAGTCCTCGAGATCGCCGCTCCACACCGCGCAGTCGATGCCCTCCTCGATCAGATCCGCGCGGCGCTCGCTGCAGCCGAGCTGCAGTTCGATGTCCGGATAGCGCGCGAAAAAAGCCGGCAAGGCCGGCACGATGACCAGTCGCGCCATCAGCGTCGGTACCTCGACGCGTAGCCGGCCTTGGGGAGCGGCATGCCGCTGCGCGAGGGATTCCTCGGTCTCTCGAACCTCCGCCAGAATGGCGACACAGCGCTGGTAATAGGCGGCGCCGTCGGTGGTCACGCTGACGCTGCGGGTGGTGCGGTTGAGCAGCTTCACGCCGAGCTCGGCTTCCAGTTGTTGGATCAGAGTGGTAGCAGTTGCCTTCGGCATCCGCAGGCTGTCGGCGGCGCGCGTAATCCCACCGGTTTCCACCACCCGGACGAACACTTGCATGGCCTGGAGTTTGTTCATGGGCATTGTTCAGAATACTGAATACTCATTTCAGATTATCGCACTTTAACCCTGCTCTTTTGAACAATATCGTGGAGTCTGGTTAATCAATCCAGGAAAGTTCATGAGCGACAAGATCAAGCACGTCACCGACACCACTTTTGTCAGCGAGGTTCTCGAATCGCCGATCCCCGTTCTGGTCGACTATTGGGCCGAGTGGTGCGGCCCGTGCAAGATGATTGCACCGGCGCTGGATGACTCGGCCGAGAGTTATGCGGGCCGGTTGGATATAGCCAAGATCAACGTCGACGAGAATCAGTCGGTGCCCTCGCGGTATCACGTGCGCGGTATCCCCACCCTGATGCTGTTCAAGAACGGCGAAGTGGTCGCGACCAAAATCGGCGCCGTATCGAAGTCGCAGCTGGCGGCATTCATTGACGCGAATTTGTAGCGTCGCCCCCCGTGATGAGCCGTATTCCACCGCGAAAGGTCAGGTACGCCCAGAACCAGTTGACCATGGTGGCCACGCGGTTACGAATGCCCAGCAGAAAGCCGATGTGAACCATCCCCCACAACCACCACGCCGGCGCGCCCCATAGCTTGACGAAGCCGAAATCCGCCACCGCGGCTTTGCGGCCGATGGTCGCGAGGCTCCCGAGATGCCGGTACGCGAAGGCCGGCGGCGGCGCCCGGCCTTCGAGCCTGGCGCGAATCTGCCGCGCCACGTAAGCGCCCCCCTGCTTGGCGGCCGGCGCAAGGCCGGGCACGGACTGGCCCTTCCAGGCATCGCTCGCGGCCGTATCGCCGATGGCGTACACATTCGGATGGCCCGGTACACTGAGATCGGCGGCGACTTTGATGCGGCCCGCATTGTCGGCCGCCGCGCCCAGCCATTGCGCCGCGGGCGACGCCGTCACTCCCGCGGCCCACAACACGGTCCTGGCGATGATGCGCCTGCCGCTCACCGTGACGCCGTCCGCATCGATGGCCTCGACGCGGCTGCCGGTCTCTACTTCGACCCCCAGTTTCTCCAGCGCGCGCCGCGCAACGGCCGCCAGCGACTCCGGAAAGGCGGGCAGCAAACGCGGCGCCGATTGCACCAATATCACGCGCGCGTCGGCCGGATCGAAATTGCGGAATTCCTTCTCCATGCCGAAACGTGCAAGTTCGGCGATGGCACCGGCGAGTTCGACGCCGGTTGGGCCTCCGCCCACGATCAGGAAGGTCAGCAGTGCCTCCCGTTCCGCGCGATCGGCGCTCGCTTCAGCATGTTCGAACGCCGTGAGAATTCTGCGGCGGATTTCAATGGCGTCTTCGACGCGCTTCAGTCCCGGCGCGTACGGCGCCCAGTGATCCTTGCCGAAGTAGCTGTGGGTCGCGCCCGTGGCCAGCACCAGGAAGTCATAGGGAAGCTCGGCATCGTCCAACATCACGACCTGCGTGGTCGTGTTCACGGCCGTCACCCTGCCCAGCAATATTCGCGTGTCGAGTGAATCGCGAAACAAGGGCCGCACGGGCGCCGCTATGTCGCCCGGCGATAGCGCGGCCGTGGCCACTTGGTACAGCAGCGGCTGGAACAGGTGATAGTTGGTACGATCGACCAGGGTGACGGACGCGCGCGCGGTGCGCAGTGCCGCCGCGCAGCTCATGCCTCCAAAGCCCGCGCCGACGATCACCACCCGCGGCGCCCCCTCCTCTGCGTAGCGGCGGCGTGCCTCGAGAAGCGGATTGCCGGCAAACACCCGCGCAATGACGGTATCGAGCGATAATTGTCCGGCGCCGAAGATCACGAAAATGGCGCCGAGCATGAGTAAGTAGACCGTATCGCTCATCCGCGGATCCATCACGCCGCAGACCGACACCGCAACGATCAGCGCCGCCGCCGTATAACGCGTCCCTAACCCAAGCACCAAGAGACCGCCACCGACGAGGGCGAGGGTGGCGGGTAGATGCGATACCGTCATGACCGGGAGCCAGACAGCCAAGCCGGCAGCGGAATCGCGGTGCGCGGCATCAGGCCGGAGCACCGCCAACAACAGTGAGGTGCCCAGTAAGACTCGCACCACCGACAGATAAATGGGCCCGCAGCGATTGCGCACACCCTCGGTGAAATGCACGATGTGGGGGATTACGGGCAAGGCACTGTCGGCGAGTCCTCGGCGCAGCATGCTGTCGACGGAAATCGGACCCGCGCCGCACACCACGTACCAGCCGAACAAGGCCGCCCAGAACAGCTGGTTGTCGAAGGGCAGGTAGGCGAACTGCGCCACCAGCGCGAGAGCCAGCATGGGCGCCGCGGCGTAGCGGGTCATGAATCCCGCCGCCAGAAGCGCTCCGCCGATCACCTCGATGGAGACGCCGATCGTGGCGGCGCTGCCGGCGGACAACCAACTCACGGGATATTCGTGAGTCGCCAAATACAGTGCCGTATCCCAATGAGTGAGCTTGAGCACGCCGGAAACGAAGTAGATCTGCGCCAGCCACAGTCTGATGAGGAGTTCCACCCTGGGCCAGGCGAGGGCGCGCAATACCCGCACGGAGAAGTCGGTGGAGAGCCGGCTGAAGCGCAGCAGCGCCGCGGCGTAGGCGTTCACCCCGCGAATTCCTGCAAGCATGCGTCCCTGTGTCACGGCACTTGCGTGGCGCTGCTAGGGGAGCAGTATGGTCGCGCCGATCGTGCGCCTGCTCGCGAGGTCGCGGTGCGCAGCGGCGGCATCGCGCAGCGCCACGCGCTGGCCGACGTGCGCCTTGACTTCACCCGAGGACAGTCTGGCGAAGAGATCCGCGGCGCGCGACGACAGGTCTTCGCGGCTCTTGATGTAGTCGAACAACATGGGCCGCGTCGCGAACAGCGAGCCGCCGGAAGCGAGGTCGGAAAACTTGAAATCCGGGATCATTCCCGACGACTGACCGAAATGGACGAACATGCCGCGCAGCCTCAGGCACTCGAGCGACCCGCGCCAGGTGTCCTTGCCCACCGAATCGTAAACCACGTCGCAGCGCCGCCCGCCGGTGATCTCCTGGACGCGGGCGACGAAATCCTCGCTCCGATAGTTGATCACGTGCGAATAGCCATTGGCTTCGGCCATCGCCACCTTCTCCGGCGAACCCGCCGTGCCGATCGAGATCGCGCCGAGTGCCTTCAACCACTGCCCGAGCAGCAGCCCAACCCCGCCGGCAGCCGCGTGCACCAGGACGGTATCGCCCGCTTTGACCGGGTAACACGAGGTGAGCAGGAATTGCGCCGTCAATCCCTTGAGCATCACCGACGCGGCCACGTCGAATGCAATGGCGTCGGGCAGCTTGACCAGCCGCTCGGCGGCAACGACACGCTGAGTGCGGTAGGCGCCGAGCGGCATGGTGTATGCGACCCGATCTCCCACCTTGAAGTCCGCCACTCCGTCGCCGGTCTCCGCGACGACTCCCGCGGCCTCGGCGCCGGGAATCAGCGGCGTCGACGGCCAGGGGTACAGGCCGCTGCGGAAGTAGGTGTCGATGAAGTTGACGCCGATCGCGTGCTGTACGATGCGCACCTCGCCGCGCCCCGGCTCGAGGGTGTTCAGCCGCGTCCACTCCAGCGCCTCGGGTCCACCGGCGGTGCGCACCACCACCCCCATGTCGCCCGTTTGTTCCGTCATACCTGCCTCACTAAAGTGTCGACGAAGCGCCGTATGCGGACGATGGCTTCGCGCAATCGCCCCTCGTCGGCGGCGAAGCACACCCGCACGAAACCGCTCGTCTCCTGACCGAACGCTCCGCCGTCCAGCACCGACACGCGCTCGGCCCGATACAGCCCGCACATGAAATCGTAGCCCGCAAGTCCCGTGCCCCGCACATCGACCAGCATGAACATGCCGGCGTCCGGGCTGTAGCACTTGAGTCCGCGGGCGCCGTCGAGTCCTGCAAGGAGTAGACCGTGCCGAGCAGCGCAATATTCCC
>Ga0209488_10003066_pt1 | contig 13503 bp, 6 predicted proteins | sample Rivendell_Oct201_8_FD_188349 | JGI IMG/M metagenome (GOLD analysis project Ga0209488, IMG submission 188349) | Vadose zone soil microbial communities from the Eel River Critical Zone Observatory, Northern California, USA -... | ecosystem: Environmental > Terrestrial > Soil > Vadose zone >...
GCGCCTGCCAGGAGCGTTCATACACGCTACGGTCGGTGTCTCGATCGAGGCTTCAAAGTTGGACCAAATGCATGCAGGAATCGGCGTCAGCCCGCGAAGGTGGAAGCAATAGCCCAAGCGAGGAAGACCTTGCGCGTTTCAAGAGTGCTGTCCTTGCGAAGCTGGCGACTTCGGTAGGCAAGGACACAAGTTCGGCGACGGATCGCGACTGGTTCGTTGCAACTGCCAATGCGATTCGAGACCGGATCATCTTTCGTTGGCTTGCAGCCGATCGCGCGAGCCTGTCGCAAGGCTCCAAGCGGGTCTACTATCTGTCCCTTGAATTTCTCATCGGCCGGCTGCTTTCCGACCTGCTTGGCAATCTCGGCCTTGCCGATCTCGCGCGCGCCGCGCTCGGGGATCTTGGCGTCGACCCCAATCGCTTGCGCTCGACCGAGCCCGATGCTGCCCTCGGCAATGGCGGCCTCGGACGGCTCGCTGCCTGCTTCATGGAGAGCTTGGCAAGTCTTGGAATTCCGGCCTGTGGCTACGGCATCCGTTATGACCACGGATTGTTTCGCCAGGTCATCAAGGACGGCTGGCAGCACGAATATCCCGAGGATTGGTTGTCCTTCGGCAACCCCTGGGAATTCCCGCGGCCGGAAGTCATCTACGACATTTATTTCGGCGGCCGTGTTGAAACGATCCACAATTCAAAAGGTCATCCGCGTCACGTTTGGCGTCCCGACGAAACGATCGAAGCGGTCGCCTATGACACGCCCATCGTGGGATGGCGCGGTCGTCACGTCAATCCGCTGCGTTTGTGGTCGGCGCGTGCTCCCGATCCGCTGCGTCTCGATGTCTTCAACCGTGGCGACCATATCGGAGCCCTGTTCGAACAGGCGCGTGCGGATTCGATTTCTAAGGTTCTCTACCCGGGCGACGAAACGCCGTCTGGCCGTGAACTGCGGCTGCGGCAGGAATATTTTTTCGTGTCCGCTTCGCTTCAGGATGTTATCGCGCGTCACCTGCGCACCGACGGCGACTTGCATTTCCTGCCGCAGCGGGCAGCCATCCAGCTCAACGACACGCACCCGAGCATTGCGGTTGCCGAACTCATGCGGCTTCTTGTCGATATTCATGGCCTGCCATGGAGCGAGGCGTGGCGCATCACGGTGGGTACGTTTTCATATACCAACCATACGCTTCTGCCGGAGGCGCTCGAAACCTGGCCCATACATTTGTTCGAGCGCGTGCTGCCGCGACACCTGCAAATCATCTATCGCATCAATTCTGCGCATATCGAAGCCGCCCACCAGCAAGATCCTGAAGGGTTTCCCGGTCGACTTGCCGCGATTTCATTGATTGACGAGCAGGGAGACCGAAAACTCCGCATGGGACACCTTGCATTTGTAGGCTCCCATCGGGTGAATGGCGTTTCCGCGCTTCACACCAACCTGATGCGCCAGACCGTGTTTCGCGATCTGCATGCGCTTTATCCGGATCGCATCGTCAACAAGACGAACGGCATCACGTTTCGGCGCTGGCTTTTCCAGGCCAATCCGGCGCTGACAAAGGTGCTGCGCGACGTTTGTGGAGATGCGGTTCTTGATGATCCTTCCCTGATGTCGCGCCTGGTCGAGCGGGCGGACGACAGCGGCGTGCAAGGGCGGATTGCGGCTGCCAAGCGCGCCAACAAGCTGGCTTTGGCAAGGCTTATCGTCGATCGCATGAAGTTGTCGATTGATCCCGACGCTGTGTTCGACGTGCAGATCAAGCGCATCCACGAGTACAAACGGCAATTGCTCAACATTCTTGAGGCCGTCGCGGTCTATCTTGCCATTCGCGAAAATCCAACGCGACATTGGGTGCCTCGCGTCAAGATATTTGCCGGCAAGGCAGCGGCCGGTTACGCGCAGGCGAAGCTGGTCATCAAGCTGATCAATGACGTCGCCAAGCTCGTCAACAGCGATCCCATAACGCGCGACGTTTTCAAAGTCGTGTTCCTGCCCGACTACAACGTCAGCCTGGCGGAAGCGATAATTCCCGCCGCCGACATATCGGAACAAATCTCGACTGCCGGAATGGAGGCCTCCGGCACCGGCAACATGAAGCTCGCCCTCAACGGAGCGCTGACGATCGGGACGCTCGATGGTGCGAATATCGAAATCCTCGAGCATGTGGGTGCGGACAACATATTCATATTCGGATTGAAGACGCACGAGGTCGAGGAACGGCGCCGCCGCGGGCTGGATGCCAGCGCAACTATTGCGGCTTCGCCTGTGCTTGCGCGCGTCATCGATGACATCGAAGCCGGTGTGTTTTGGCCGGGAGGAGGCGGAATGTTCGCGCCGTTGATGCAAGCCCTGCGCCACCACGATTACTATCAGGTGACTGCGGATTTTGACGACTATTGGTCCACACAGCGCAGGATCGATAAGCTCTGGATGTCGTCGGCGGACTGGACACGGATGTGCATCATGAACATCGGCCGGATGGCGTGGTTTTCGGCCGACCGGGCTATCTCGGAATATGCGGAGGAGATTTGGGAGGTGCCGACCAGTGTGTCCGTACCTAAGGCAGGATGAAGAGGAGCGCGAGCGGTCCGGTTCCTGGTACGCAAATTGCTTGAGTCTTGCGGCAATTGCTTGAGCCTTGCGGCGTCGTGTGTTGCGTAATTATGTGATCAAATCATGCGCACGCTTGCCTGAAATTTGGGCAGGAGTTTGCGTCGCAGGCATAGGTCGTCGTCATGCCACTCCTGGATGCTGGTGCCCCTTTCTCGCGCTCGGCGATGGCCTATGTCCTTGCCGGCGGCAAGGGCAGCCGGCTTCTTGAACTGACGGAAAAGCGCGCAAAACCGGCCGTTTATTTCGGCGGCAAGTCGCGGATTGTCGATTTTGCCCTCTCCAACGCGCTCAATTCCGGAATACGGCGAATCAGCGTCGCGACCCAATACAAAGCCCACAGCCTCATTCGTCATTTGCAACGCGGTTGGAACTTCTTCCGCCTTGAGCGCAATGAGAGCTTCGACATCCTGCCCGCCAGCCAGCGTGTCTCGGACAGCGCCTGGTACGCGGGAACGGCCGACGCGGTGTACCAGAACATCGACATCATCGAAAGTTATGCGCCGAATTATATCGTCATTCTTGCCGGCGATCACATCTACAAGATGGACTACGAGCCGATGCTCGTACAGCACGTCGAACAGAATGCGGATGTAACCGTCGGATGCCTGGAAGTCGACGTGAGGGAAGCCTCCAGTTTCGGCGTCATGGATGTCGACGACAACAACTACATCCGGTCATTTGTTGAGAAGCCGAGCGTGCCCCCGACAATGCCCGGCAAGCCCACGAAGTGTCTTGCGAGCATGGGCATCTACGTGTTCGACACCAAATTTCTATTCAACCAGCTTCAGCGCGACGCCGCCGATCCCAATTCGAGCCGCGACTTCGGCAAGGACATCATTCCCTATGTGGTGCGCCACGGCAGCGCCGTCGCGCATCACTTCTCGCGCTCTTGTGTGCGCACCAGGGGGCAAGCCGCTCACTATTGGCGCGACGTGGGCACGCTCGATGCCTATTGGGCCGCCAACATGGACCTCACCGATATCGTGCCGCAGCTCGATCTCTACGATAGAAACTGGCCGATCTGGACCTTTGCGGAGATTTCGCCTCCCGCGAAATTCGTGCACGATGAGGACGGGCGCCGCGGACAGGCGTTCTCATCGCTCGTCTCAGGGGGCTGTATCATCTCGGGCGCGACCGTTCGCCAATCGCTCCTTTTCACCAATGTGAATCTGCGGTCCTTCTCGTATATCGAGAATGCCGTCGTCCTTCCCGAGGTGACGGTCGCGCGTGGTGCGAGACTCAAGAATGTCATTGTCGACCGTGGCGTCATCGTTCCCGCCGGCCTGGTGGTCGGAGAAGACCCGGACCTCGACGCACGCCGATTTCGTCGCTCAGAAGGCGGTATCTGCTTGATCACCCAGGCGATGATCGACAAATTGGGCAAATGACTGCCACCAAGGTCCTTGCCGTTACGTCGGAAATATATCCGCTTGTGAAGACCGGCGGCCTCGCCGACGTCGCCGGCGCATTGCCGCTGGCATTGCGCCGCCATGGCGTTGAGACGCGGACGCTGGTGCCCGGTTATCCTGCCGTCACGCGCACGATTGATCGGCTGGATCACGTTCGGTCCTACGACGATTTTTTCGGCGGTGGTGCGCGATTGCTGAGCACTCGAAGTGCCGGCCTCGACCTGTTCGTGCTCGATGCGCCGCACCTCTTCGACCGGCCCGGAAATCCCTACACGACGCCCGAAGGCAACGACTGGGGAGACAATGCATTTCGTTTCGGCGCCTTGTCATGGATGGCCGCGCGCATTGCCCGCGGCGACGTGCCGGGCTTTGTGCCCGAAGTCGTTCATGGCCATGATTGGCAAGCCGGTCTCACCATGGCCTACCTCGCTTATGACGAAGGGCGCCGTCCAGCGACCGTGCTGACGGTCCACAATCTTGCCTTTCAGGGACAATTCCCGGCCGACCTGCTTGAACCTTTGAGGCTGCCGCCACGCGCCTATGCGGTGGACGGCGTCGAACATTATGGGGCCATTGGGTTCCTCAAGGCGGGCGTGCAATTCGCGGATCGGATTACGACCGTCTCGCCCACCTATGCGCAGGAGATCCAGACACAAGCCGGCGGTTGCGGGCTCGATGGACTCTTGCGGCATCGGCAATCGGTGTTGACCGGGATCCGAAATGGTATCGATATCGACGTCTGGAATCCGGAAGACGACAACAGAATTGCTTCGTCCTTTGGCCTGTCATCGCTTGCGGGTCGCGCCCTCAACAAGTCCGCGCTACAGCAGCGATTTGGTCTTGCGACGGCGCCCAGGCGTCTTCTGTTTGGGGTTGTCAGCCGCATGGCATGGCAAAAGGGGCTCGACCTTCTGGCGGAAGCGATCCCGTCCCTTGTTTCAATGGATGCGCAACTCGTTCTCCTGGGCGCCGGCGACCGCGAATTGGAACATCGCTTTGAGGCGCTTGCGGCTTCGTATCGAGGGCATGTCGGATGCGTCTTCGGCCATGATGAGGATTTGGCCCATCTGGTGCAAGCCGGCGCCGATGCCATCCTGATCCCATCGCGATTTGAGCCGTGTGGCCTGACACAGCTTTGCGCCATGCGCTTTGGCGCTATCCCGATTGCCGCGAATGTGGGGGGACTTGTCGACACGATTGCCGACCTTGATGGGCCGGACATCAACGCGGCGACCGGCCTGCTTTTCCATCCCGTGACGCGAGAGGGACTTGAAGCCGGCTTGCATCGAGCGGCCAGGCTCTGGGCTGATCAGCCGAACTGGCGGCGGGTTCAAGCCAATGGAATGCGGGCTGATGTTTCGTGGGCCGGACCGGCCAGTGCCTATAAGGCGCTTTATCGTAGTATGCTACCGTCCAAAAAATAGGCACTGCTCGAAATTGCAGCGTCTCCATTTTTTTCATCCGGTACGTTTTTTGCATTGCAAACTTCAGGAGACGGTCCAGGCAGAACGACAGGCATGTCATGAACATTGTGGACTTTTCAGACCGTGAACGAGCACTGCGGGATGATATCCGCCTGGTTGGGCGTGTGTTGGGGGACACGATACGTCAGCAAGAAGGCGAAGCCGTATTCGCGACGGTCGAGCGCATCCGTCAACTCTCGCTGGCATTCCGCCGTGAGGGCGAGACCGCCGCGCGCCGCGAGCTTGAGGCCACTCTCAACGCTCTGTCTCAGGACAGGACGATCGAGGTGGTGCGTGCTTTCAGCTACTTTTCGCACCTTGCCAACATCGCCGAAGATCGGCATCAGATCCGCGCCATACGGGCGCAGCAGGATGAAGGAGCGGCCGCTCCTCCTGGCATGATCGGCAACACCCTGGCGCGCATCCGGTCGGAGTGCGTGCCGCGCGCACAGTTGCAGGCCTTGTTCGATGCGATCCTCGTAAGCCCGGTATTGACGGCCCATCCAACCGAGGTGCGCAGGAAAAGCGTGCTCGACCGCGAACAAGAGATCGCGCAACTTCTCTCCGAGCGTGATCGCGTGGCGCTGACGAGGGCCGAGTCGGAAACTTCCGACATTGCCCTTTCGCGTGCCGTTCTGACCCTTTGGCAGACCAGCATATTGCGTCGTGGACGGCCGACCGTCGTCGACGAGGTATCGAATGGCCTATCCTACTACGATCGCACCTTCTTTAGTGAGCTGCCGAGCCTCTACGCCGACCTTGAGGATGGCTTGGCGGCGATCGATACGTCATGGAACAACACCGAGTTGCCGTCGTTTGTTCGGATGGGAAGCTGGATAGGCGGCGATCGCGACGGAAATCCTTTCGTCACTGCGAGCGTGCTGCGACAAGCCATGGGAATGCAAAGCAAGCGGGTTTTCGAATTCTATCTCGACGAACTACACCTGCTGGGCGGCGAGCTTTCGCTTAATCGCGCGCGCGTCAGCATATCGGCACAGCTCGAAGAATTGGTACGCTCAAGCCCGGACGCGTCTTCCCCGCGCCGCGCATCCGAACCCTATCGCCAGGCGATCGTTGGCATTTATTCCCGTCTCGTGACCACGGCGCGTGGTCTCGGCCACGATGTGCTTCCGCGCCACGCGGTGGCGGATGCAAGCCCCTATGCCAGTGCAGGCGAGTTGCGTGCCGATCTCGACATCCTGCACCGGTCGCTCTTTACCAACGGATCGGCAATGATCGCTCGCAGCCGCTTGCGGAAGCTCCGGCGCGCCATTGACGTGTTCGGGTTTCATCTTGCCGGTGTCGATCTGCGCCAAAATTCCGATGTCCACGAACGTGTCCTGGCGGAACTATTCCGTGCCGGTTCGGGCGCCGACTATGCAGGGATGTCGGAGCAATCGCGCACGGCCCTGCTGCTTGCGGAACTCGCCACAGCGAGGCCGCTTATTTCCCCGTTCGTGACCTATTCGGAAGAAACCACCGGCGAGATCGATATCTTGCGCACGGCGGCGGACATCCATCGCCGCTATGGCGGCGATGCGGTTCCAAATTACGTAATTTCGAAGGCAGCCACAGTTTCCGATGTTCTCGAAGTGGCGCTGCTCTTGAAGGAAGTCGGGCTCTTGCGTCCGCTCGAAGGCCGCCTCGATCTCAACATCGTCCCGCTCTTCGAGACGATCGACGACTTGCGAATTTGCGGCAAGGTGATGGACTCGCTGCTTTCCATTTCGGATTACACGCGTTTGTTGGAGGGTCGCGGCCGCGTGCAGGAGGTCATGATCGGCTACTCCGATAGCAACAAGGACGGGGGCTTCGTCACGTCCTGCTGGGAACTCTACAAAGCCGAAATGTCGCTGATCGAAGTCTTTCAGCGCCGCAAGATCGGGCTACGGCTATTTCATGGGCGCGGCGGTTCGGTGGGTCGCGGCGGCGGACCAAGCTTCGAAGCCATTCTGGCGCAGCCCACGGGCGCCGTTGAGGCCGGCATACGCGTCACTGAACAGGGCGAGGTCATCGCCGGCAAGTATCTCAATTCCGAACTCGGACGGCAGAACCTCAATCATCTTGTCGCGGCGATGCTCGAGGTTGCGCTCTTTCATCCGCAGGCAGCGTCCACTCGTCCGGATTTCATCGAGACCATCGAGGACCTGTCGGAGCGTGCTTATCGCGCCTATCGCGCGCTGGTTTACGAAACGGAGGGCTTCGAGCGCTATTTCTGGGAGTCGACCGTCATCAGCGAGATCGCCAATCTCCACATCGGAAGCCGGCCGGCGTCGCGTAAGAAATCGACGCGCGTCGAGGATCTGCGGGCGATCCCCTGGGTGTTCGGCTGGGCGCAATGCCGGCTGATGTTGCCGGCGTGGTATGGCTTCGGTACGGCGATCAGCGATTGGCTGGATGCACATCCCGATGGCGGCATGGCGCTGCTGCATGATATGGCCAACGAATGGCCTTTTTTCCAGACGATGCTGTCGAATATGGACATGGTGCTGGCGAAAAGCGACATCGGCATCGCTTCCCGCTACAAGGATCTGGTCGCTGATGTTGAATTGCGTGAAGCCATCTTTTCCCGCCTGCAGAATGAATATGAGCGCGCCAAGCAGGCCCTGCTGGCAATCACCCGGCAAAGCACCTTGCTGGAGCGCAGTCCCGCATTGGCCCGTGCGATCCGGGACCGCTTTCCCTACATCGACCCGCTCAATCACGTTCAACTGGAACTCTTGAAACGGTATCGCGCAGGCGATACCGGTGAACGCGTCGTCAGCGCGATCCACCTCACCATCAATGGGATTGCGGCAGGCTTGCGAAACAGCGGATGAATTAGCATGAAAGCACTCTTTATCGGCCAGAGCTATATCGACATCACGTTCTTGACCGAGGAAATGCCGACGGGCGACGAAAAGACGGTGGCGCACGACTATGCCGTTTCTTTCGGCGGTAATGCCGTTACGGCGGCGTTCTGTTGTGCCAAGCTCGGGATCGCACCCGACCTTATGGCCTCGGTGGCGGATGATTGGCTTGGCCGTATGTTTGTGGACATGGCCGCGAAATACGGAATTTCGGTCCACCACCGAAAGGTCGCGCAATCATCGCTGTCCTTCATCATGCCGAAAGGCGGACAGCGCGCGATCGTGCGTTGCCGCGATGACAACTTCAAACATCCGGCGCCGATGCTCAATCTCGCCGGTTGCCGTGCGCTGCACGTCGACGGCCACCTCGCCGACGCCGCGATTTACTATGCAAAGCTTTGCCACGACGCCGGCATTCTGACGTCGCTCGATGGCGGCGGTATTCGTTCCAATACGCATGATCTGCTTGCCTTCATCCGGGTCGCAGTTGTGGCGGAACGGCTGTGCGAACAGATGAAGCTAACGCCTGGCGAAATGCTGGCCTTCCTTCGGTCGCGTGGCTGCAAGATCGGTGCCGTCACGATGGGCGCGCGGGGAATGTTGTGGTACGACGAAACAAACACCGAGCGATTCATGCCGGCCTTAAGCGTTCCTTCCGAAAAAGTTATCGACACCAACGGTGCGGGAGACATTTTTCACGGTGCCTACATGTACTCCTACCTCGTGGATCACGATGTGGGCTGGGAACAGCATTTCAAATTTGCGCGCTCGGCATCGACATTCGCAATTCAGCACCTCGGCAACGAGGCGAGCCTGCCATCGCTCGCGCAAGTCAACGAGACCGCGGCGCAATTCGGCGTGCGGCCGCAAAGTCCGGTCGAGCTTGGTGTCGTGTCCGAAGCCTGGGGCAAAGCGAAGGTCGCCCGGCCGGCCGCTATGCGCCGGTGAAAACCACAACGGACCGCGCCGGTGCATCCATTCGCGAACCCGCCGCGACAGGATTAGCGGCGGGCGCCATGGTTGCCGTATTCACTACTTCCAGCCAGAGGCGGCATTCCGGAACGGTCGGGAGCGTGACACCAATACGTTCGGTGGCGGCGTTGAGCACGACGTAAAGCGGCGGTTGTCCGTCCTCGCCGGCTCCGAGCACGTAGGACAGGAAATGTCCGTTGGGAAAATTCCAGTCCTGCTCGCTCATTTCCGTTCCATCAGGCGTGAGCCAGAGCACGTCGAATGAACCATCGGGGTTGCGGCCCTTGAGCCATCGCTGCCCGCGCAGTTGCGGGAAGCTCCTGCGGAGCTCAATAAGCCGCGCAATGAATGCGGACATGTCGTCGCCTTCATGACCGAGACGCGACCAATCGATCCAACCGATTTCGTCGTCATGGCAATAGGCGTTGTTGTTGCCGCCCTGGCTGTTGCCGATCTCGTCGCCGGCAAGGATGAGCGGGACGCCACGGGCAAGCAATAGGCTTGCCAGAAAGTTGCGGCACTGCCGGCGCCTGGCCTCGACGATTGCTGGATTGTCAGTCGGTCCTTCGACGCCGAAATTCATGCTCTGATTGGTATCGGTGCCGTCGAGGTTATTCTCTCGATTTGCTTCGTTGTGCTTGGCCTCATAACTCACAAGATCAGCGAGTGTGAAGCCGTCATGGACCGTGACGTGATTGATGGTTGCGCGCGGCGTTCGTCCCGGACGTTTGAAGATGTCCGCCGAACCGGTCATGCGCGTCGCCATATCGCGAATCAAATTGACGTCACCCCGCCAGTACCCACGCATCGAACGGCGAAAGAAATCGTTCCATTCCGACCATTGCGTCGGAAAGGCGCCGACACGATAGCCATCGGCGCCTAAGTCCCACGGCTCCGCGACGAGCTTGAGCTTTGCAAGAGCCGGATCGGCGGCAATCGCCTTGAAAAACGGCGACTGTTCATCGAAGCCACCGGGGCCGCGCGCCAAGCTGGTCGCCAAATCGAACCGGAAGCCGTCGATGTCTGCGGCTTCGACCCAATGACGCATCGAATCGAGCACCATGGCAAGCACCATCGGATGCGAAAGATTGAGCACATTCCCGCACCCGCTGAAATTCTCATAGAACCGCAGCTGCTTTGGCTTGAGCCAGTAGTAGGATGCATTGTCGATGCCTCGAAAGCTAAGTGTCCGGCCGAGGTGATCGCCTTCCGCCGTATGGTTGTACACCACGTCGAGAATTACCTCGATGCCGGCGTCGTGCAAACGGCGGACCGCCGTGCGCAGCGCTTCACTGTTCCCGTAGCGAGGGTCGGCGTTAAAGAAATTGAGGGTGTTGTAGCCCCAGAAATTTCTCAGGCCGCGCTGCAGGAGGAATGGTTCGTCGATGAACGTATGGATTGGGAGAAGTTCAATCGTTGTAACGCCGAGCCTCTTGAGGTGATGGACCATGATTGGCGACGAAAGCGCGCCGAACGTGCCGCGCAATTCGCTGGGGATGTCGCCACGCAGCTGCGTCAGACCCTTGACGTGGGCTTCATAGATGATGGTGTCTTCCCAGGGAACGAGCGGCCGGTGTCCCGCGGTTGGCCCCGGCGGCGGTTGGATCACGACGCCCTTTGGCATCACGTGAGCATTGTCGCGGCGGTCGAATGACAAGTCTTCACGGGCATCGCCATATCGAAATCCAAAATGAAGATCACTCGGGATCAAAGAACCTGCGAGCGCCTTCGCATAGGGATCGAGCAACAGTTTGTTGGAATTGAAGCGATGGCCATGCTCCGGCTCATAGGGGCCATGAACGCGATAGCCGTATTGTGCGCCCGGGGCGACATCGGCGAGATAGCCGTGCCAGATGTCGTTGGTGCGCTTCGGCAAGAGGACTCTCTCCAGCTCGCGGCCATTGCCGGCATCGAACAGGCACAATTCTATCTTCTCCGCATTTGCAGAAAAGATCGCAAAATTCGTCCCGATGCCGTCGAAGGTCGCTCCAAGCGGTCGCGGCGTCCCGGCAGAAACGTGCATCTCAAGGCTCCGGAACGAGGAAAATCGTGGCCAGTGGCGGTATGACCAGGCGCAATTCGCTTCCACTCGAGCCGGCGTTGCACCGGACCAAGCCCGCATTGCCGGCGTTGCTGCCGCCATAGAATGAGGAGTCGGTATTGAGTACTTCTCGCCATGTGCCGCCGTCTTTTATCGGCACGCGATAGTCGCGATGCAATTGCGGTGTGAAGTTGACCACGACCAGACAACGGTCATGGATGTGCCGCCCCTTTCTGAGCCACGCGAACACGCTGTTGTCGATGTCGTCGAGGATGAGCCATTCGAAGCCCGATCCATCGCAATCGAAATGGTGCAAGGCCGGGACGGTGCGGTACAGATGATTGAGGTCGCGCACCAGGGCCTGTAGCCCTGAGTGGAATGGCTTCTCGAGCAGATGCCAATCGAGCGAGTGATCGTGGCGCCATTCGCGCTCCTGCGCGAATTCGCTCCCCATGAACATCAGCTTCTTGCCGGGATGGCCGAACATGAATCCGTAGTAGGTGCGCAGATTTGCGAATCGCTGCCACTCGTCGCCGGGCATGCGGCCCAGAAGCGAGCGCTTTCCGTGCACGACCTCATCGTGCGAAAGCGGCAGGACGAAATTCTCGAAATAGGCGTAGAGCATGCCGAACGTGATACTCTGATGATGATGCTTTCGATGAATGGGGTCCCGGCTGATGAAATCGAGTGTGTCGTTCATCCAGCCCATGTTCCATTTGTAACCGAAGCCAAGCCCATCATGGTGTACGGGCCGCGAGACCTGCGGCCAGGAAGTCGACTCTTCCGCAATGGTGGCAGCGTTCGGGAAACGACCATAGACCTCGGTATTGAATCGCTTCAGGAATGCGACGGCTTCGAGATTCTCGCGGCCGCCCTGTCTGTTGGGGATCCATTCTCCTGTGGGGCGGCTATAATCGAGATAAAGCATCGAGGCCACCGCGTCGACGCGAAGTCCGTCTATTCCGTAGCGATCCAGCCAGAACAGTGCGTTTGCGATCAGGAAGTTTTGAACTTCGATTCGTCCGTGATTGAAAATCAAAGTTCCCCAATCGAGGTGCCTGCCCTGGCGAGGGTCGGCATGCTCATAGAGCGCCGTGCCGTCGAATTGCGCGAGACCGTGGGCATCGTCGGGGAAATGTCCCGGCACCCAATCGAGGATCACGCCCAGTCCGGCGCGATGACAAGCATCGACAAGGTTTGCGAATTCCGCGGGCGTGCCGTGCCGGCTCGTCGGCGCAAAAAATCCGGTCGGCTGATAGCCCCATGAGCCATCGAACGGATGCTCCGTTACGGGAAGAAACTCGACATGCGTGAAGTTCATGCCGCGAACATACTCCGGCAGTTCATCCGCCAGTTCCCGATACGTGAGCCAGCGATGTCCTCCATGGGAGCGTCGGCGCCATGAGCCGAGATGCACCTCGTAGATCGAGATGGGAGCGTGAACGGAATTGCAGCCCGCCGGCGCCGCACAAGGCTTTGCGATCGAGCGGGCATCGACGACGATCGATGCGGTTTGCGGCCGCAACTCCGCCGCAAATGCTACGGGATCAGACTTGAGAGGGAGCATCCGGCCTTGCGACCCGCGGATTTCGAACTTGTACTTGTCGCCGATCCCCGCCGCCGGCGCGAAGATCTCCCAGTAGCCATTGCCGCGGACCCTCATCATGTGGCGCCGGCCATCCCAGGAATTGAAATCACCGACGACGCTGACGCGCTGGGCATCGGGCGCCAGGACCGCGAACGAGACTCCCGCCACGCCATCGCATTCGATCGGATGCGCACCCAGTCTGTCGTAAAGTTGAAAGTGGCTTCCCTCCGCCAATAGATGCAAATCATAGTCGGTCAGCAGGGGAGGAAACCGGTAGGGATCTTCGATTTCGACAATTGCGCCTTCGAATTCTACGCGCAGCCGATAACGTATATCGATATCGGCGCAGTCTCCCGAAAAGAGACCCGATGGATGGATTTTTGTGAGCGGGGTTTCTCTGCCCGTCGTCCAGAGTGCGGTGATGCGCATTGCGTCCGGAATAAAGACGCGCAGTACGGGCCGGCCATCTTCGACCTGGGGGCCAAGGTAGCGAAAAGGGTCGGCGTGGCGCCCCTCGATCACCGCAATTGCTTCCGGGCTTAGCGGCTTCATGCGCGAGCCCGAATTCGAGC
>Ga0209488_10003067_pt1 | contig 13502 bp, 10 predicted proteins | sample Rivendell_Oct201_8_FD_188349 | JGI IMG/M metagenome (GOLD analysis project Ga0209488, IMG submission 188349) | Vadose zone soil microbial communities from the Eel River Critical Zone Observatory, Northern California, USA -... | ecosystem: Environmental > Terrestrial > Soil > Vadose zone >...
GCGAGACTCCTCAGCCTCCAACACCTCCAGCGCTTAGCTCGCAATAGATCCCGCGCGTTGCGCATCGAAGCTGTGACGGAGGCGACGCCCGAGGTCCACGCTGCGCTCGCAAAATTGCTACCTCAGCTCAACGCAGAGCTTCCGGTCCCGTCGATGGGAAGGCTGAATGCGCTGGTCGCCGACCCCTCAGTGACGCTCCTTCTGGCCCGGGACGGCCGAGAAGTCGTCGGAACTACAACGGTGATCGTCTACACCACACCGTTCTGGATCAAAGCTCGCCTTGACGAGGTGGTCGTCGATGAGGGTGCGAGGGGCAAAGGAGTCGGAGCGGCTCTGGTCAACGCGGCACTCGACATCGCCCGCGAGAGAGGGGCGCAGGTTGCCGAGCTGCAATCTGGGGTCCAGCGCGACGCCGCAAACCGGCTCTATCCCAGGATGGGCTTCAAGCGACGGGAGACCAACGTCTACCGAATCACTCTGGACTAGATCCCGCCCTCAGAAGTCGCCCCAGATGCCGGCGCGGCGGAACCCGGCGACCATCGCCAGCCCGATCAAAAGCTGGATCACTCCGATCGCGGCCTGAAGCGCGACGTACCAGGAGGGGGCGCCCGACGGCAGCACGCCCATGAGCTGGAGAAGCGAGGCGAGTACGCGGATGGGGCCGAATAGGAACGCAATCAGAATCAGCCAGAACATCCAGCGCCAACGTCTCACCACACCTAAAGCAAGCACCGCGATCAAGATTGAGATCGAAACGAAGAAAGCAAGGTCAGCCTCGCGATGTGCGCCCGGCCCGAGGTTCAAGGTCGAGTCGTAGATCTGAGGCGACGCGAAAAGGATCGCCGCCAGCGTGATCCAGACCACCACGAGGAAACCGAGCACAAATCGCTGTGTCCGATTGGTGGCGGACATCCTCAGGCGGCGGTCAGCTCCTCCAGGCGACTGACCATCCGCGCCAGCGTTGCGAAGGCCGCCTCCACTGGTTCGGGCGAGGTCATGTCGACGCCCGCCATCCGCAGCCCGTCCAGCGGGTACATCGAGCCCGCACTCCTCAAGAAAGCCAGGTAAGACTCGACCGCATTCGAGTCTCCGGCGGCGACGCGCCCGACAAGGTGGTCGGCGCCCGCGATGCCCGTCGCGTACTGGTAGACATAGAAGTTGCTGTAAAGGTGCGTGTGAAACTGAGCCCAGGTCGATCCGATGCGCTCGCGGTCGCGATCGGTCACCTCGACCTCTGAGCCATAGACCTCCACGATCAGGTCAGCCATCAACTTGTTGAGGTAGTCGGCGGTGATGGCGCCGCCACGCTCGACCTGCTCGTGCATCTCCAGCTCCAGGCGTGCGAGCGACGGCATGATGAAGAAGTAGCGGTAAAAGTTGGACATCGCCTCTTCGATCACCGCGATCTGGAGCGCTGGGTCGGGTTGGGTGGCGAGGAGGTGGCGCCGGACAAGGGCCTGGTGCATGTTCGACGCAACTTCGGCCTGGAAGAGGCCGTAGTTCGAATAGATGAAGGGCTGCGTCTTGCGCGCGTAGTACGAATGCATCGAATGACCCAGCTCATGCGCGAGCGTGCTCATCGAATAGATGTCGTCGTTGTAGCTCATGAAGATGAACGGGAACGTGTCGGGCACCCCCGTCGAGAACGCGCCCATCCGCTTTCCCCGATTCGGGTAGACGTCGACCCAGCGATCCTGAAGCGCGCCGCGCCTCATGACCTCCACGTATTCGTCGCCCAGCGGTTTGACGCCTTCCGAGATCCAGTCCACCGCTTGCTCGTAAGTCACCTTCAGCGTCGAGCGGCCAAGTTGGGCGCGGGTGTCATACGGCTTGAGCACGTCGACGTTCAAGGCCTTGCGCCGGATCCGCCAGTACCGATGCCAGGTGCCGACATTTTCGCGAAAGGTTCGGATGACGTTGTGATAAACGTCCGGCGGAACGTGGCTGGGCTCCAGCGCGGCGGCCAGGGAGGACGAGAATCCGCGCGCTCGGGCATAGAAGATGTCCCGCTTGATGCCACCGACCAGGCTCGTCGCCATCGCGTGCTGGGCCGCGAGGTGGGCATCCGCGTAATTTTCGAAAGCAGTCCGGCGCAGCTCTCGGTCTGGACTGGTAAGGAGGGCGGCGATCGTTCCCTGCGCCACCTCGTGTTGCTCGCCGTCAGTCGCGGTCGCCGACCCGAATCGGAGGTCGGAGTTCGCGAGCACTGCGTGCACTGTGAGTGCGGTGGCAAGCGGGTCCGACGCCTGCGTCAGGACCTCCTCCACCTCCGCGCTCCGAATATGCCGCGAGAGCTTTTCGATGCGGTCGAAATAGTGACCGAGGTGCGCCAGCCTGGACGAGTTCTTGGCCCAATCACGCAGCTTCGGAATGCCGAGAGCGATCATCTCCGGAAGCGCAAAAGCGGTTGCCGCGCCGAGCTGCGCCGCAACCGAGCGCGCGCGGTCCGAGCGGCCGAGAGAGGCCTGGTTGCCGGTATCGACCGAGTAAGACATCGTGCTGTAGACCAGCACCTTGCCCATGAGCCGGTGGGCCCGCTCGCTCGCGTCGAACCAGTCGGCAAGGGCGTCCGGTGAGTCGCCCAGGTGACCTTTGAACTCCGCCAGGTCGGGCAGCATTTTCGTAATGGTCTCGACCGCCTTCTCCCAGCCCGCCTCATCTGTGAAAACGCTCCCGCTGTCCCAGGTGAAGCGATTGTCGACTTCGGAACGAGCCGGCAGCGACCTGGTCACGGTTCGTAAGCGTAGGTCGCTACGATGGGTCCGTGCCGCGAGCCAGGGCCAATGGAATCGTGCTCGAGTACGAAACCTTTGGCGATCCCAAAGCTCAACCCCTGCTGCTCATCATGGGATTGGGCGCCCAGATGACGACCTGGGAGGACGAATTCTGCAGGCAGCTCGCGGATCGCGGATTCCACGTCATCCGGTTCGACAACCGCGATGTTGGCCTGTCGACGTGGATGGAGGATTTAGGGCCGCCGGACATGGCCTCCGCGTTCAGCGGTGAGCCCAAGGCGGCATACGAGCTCGAGGAAATGGCGGCCGACGCAGCCGAGCTGCTCGACTCGCTCGACATCCCCGCGGCGCACATCGTTGGCGCTTCGATGGGAGGCTTCATCGCGCAGCTGGTCGCGATCAACCACCCGGAGCGCGTGCTGTCGTTGACGTCGATCATGTCGGGACCCGGAGGGACCGATATGGTCGCTCCGAAGCCTGAGGGTGCCGCGATCTTGATGGTCAGCCCGCCCGATTCGCGCGAGGAGCGGATCGAGCAGGCGATGTCATTCCGGCGTGTCCTGCTCGGCACCGGCGATCCCTTCGACGAGGCACACGAGCGGGCGCGAGCGACGCGATCCGTGGACCGCTCGTACTACCCTCCGGGCGTTGGCCGTCAGCTCCTGGCGATTCTCGCTGCGAAGAGTCGCCTCGAACGCTTGAGAGAGGTGAAGGTGCCTACGCTGGTCGTCCATGGCGTGGACGACGTGCTGGTGCCGGTCGAGAACGCGCGCCTGGTGTCGGAGGCTGTTCCCGGCGCGCGGTTGATCGAGTTCGACGGCATGGGCCACGACCTTCCGAGGCGTGTATGGCCGCAGGTCATGGACGCGATCGTCGAGGTCGCCGGAGCGCCACTCCAGGGCCGCTAGTCCATGCCGAGCCTGGATGGCATCAGCCCGCCGATCGCATTCCTCGCCGGCCTCGTTTCGTTCATCTCTCCGTGCGTGCTGCCGCTGGTCCCTGCATATCTCGCGTACCTCGGAGCGCGAGCAGGTCAGCCTGTGGTGGTTTCCAACGGCGCGGCTGTCGCGACCCGGACCGGACCATCGCTACCCGTCGCTGCCGCGGGTCTCGCCTTCGTCGCCGGGCTGTCGCTGATCTTCATCCTCTTCTTCTATGTCTTCTCACTCATCGTGTATCCCATCCGGACGTATGTGCCGATCGTGGCCGGCGTGCTCGTGATAGTCATGGCGCTCCAGGTCGCCGGGCTGATCCGCATCCCGTTCCTCTGGAGCGAGTACCGGCCGGTCACGCAAGCCCGGCCTGGTGGCGGCGTCGCGGGCGGATTTCTGCTGGGGATGGGCTTTGCCAGCGGGTGGACTCCCTGCATCGGCGTCACATTGAGCGCGGTGCTCAGCTCCGCCGTCAACGCGGGCACGACTGCTCAGGGGCTCGGGCTGATGATCGCCTACTGTCTCGGCCTCGGCCTCCCATTCGTGGCGCTCGCCTTCGCGCTGGAGAGCGCGAAGCCGCTCGTTCGGCAGGTGAACCGGCACCGGCGCGCGATCGACCTCGCTTCCGCGGCGGTATTGCTGGTCATGGGCCTGCTGCTGCTGATGAACAAGCTGACGGTGCTGTCCGCGGGCCTGGCGCAGCTCGTACCGGGGTGGCCCTCGCCGACGATCTGAGCGATCCGTCTTAACAGGCTGGATTGCGATCGCGTTTTTTGAGTTCTATCGTCGTTCGCGGTGTGCCGGCGGGGGAGGGCCGGCCGGGAGGAGGGAGGGCCCGCGAGAGGACTGCTCGGTGCACCGATTGACCAGGCTGGGTGCCGTGACCCGCGATTCAACGCGCGTGCCGGCATGCGCTGGTTTCGAGACGCTTTGAGGGCCGCGAGTGCCGGCACCGGCGCCAAATCGGGCCTCCGCGGGGCCCGCCACAAGCGCCAAATCGCCGACCCGAAACGAACACTTGTACGCGGCCCTGAGACCAGTCAAAATTAGGCAGTGGGGAGCTCCCTCGATCTCTTTTCGCCGGCCACGCGCGACTGGTTTCGCGCCTCGTTTGATGGTCCCACGCAGGTTCAGGAGCGTGGATGGCACGAGGTCGCCTCGGGCCGCCATGTCCTCATGGCCGCCCCAACGGGAAGCGGCAAGACGCTCGCCGCCTTTCTCTGGTGCCTCGACAGGCTGACCAGCGAGCCCATTCCCGTCGAGGCGGAACGCTGTCGCGTCCTTTATGTATCCCCCCTGAAAGCGCTCGCCCACGATGTCGATCGCAACCTCCGATCACCGCTGGTGGGCCTCCGCCATCACATCGAGGCCTCGGGCGGCACGCCACCCGAAATCTCAGTCGCCATCCGCACCGGCGACACGCCCGCCGACGCACGCCGGTCGATGGAGCGCCACCCGCCCGACATCCTGATCACGACCCCCGAGTCGCTGTTCCTCCTTCTGACGAGCAACGCACGGAAAATCCTGTCGTCGGTTCGATGGCTCATCGTCGACGAGATCCATTCAGTCGCCGCCACCAAGCGAGGCAGTCACCTGGCTTTGAGCCTCGAGAGGCTGACTCAGCTGACCAAGGTCGAGCCGCAGAGGATCGGTCTTTCGGCTACCCAGCGGCCGCTCGAAGAGGTCGCCAGATTCCTTGGTGGCACAGAGCGCGAGGTGGCCATTGTCGACGCGGGAAGGCTCAAGACCATGGACGTTCGTGTCGAGGTCCCAGTCGAAGACATGGCGCGAATGTCGGTTGAAGACAGCGAAACCGGTCAGATCCAGAACAGCATCTGGCCCGCGATCTACCCGCGGCTGCTTCAGCTGATCCGCGAGCATCGCTCGACGATCGTCTTCGTCAACTCCCGGCGTCTGGCCGAGCGCATCGCTGCGCGCGTCAACGAGCTCGCGGGCGAAGAGCTGTTGCGCGCCCATCACGGTTCGATCGCGCGCGAGCAGCGCATGCTCATCGAGGATCAGCTCAAGGCGGGCACCGTGAAAGGCCTCGTCGCAACCTCGACCCTCGAGCTCGGTATCGACATGGGCGCGGTCGACCTCGTGCTGCAGGTCGAGGCGCCGCCGAGCGTCGCCGCAGGCATCCAGCGCGTCGGCCGTGCTGGTCACTCGGTTGGAGAGATCTCACGCGGTGTCGTGATCCCGAAGTTTCGCGGCGACCTGCTCGAGACCGCGGCCGTCGTCGAAGGCATGCTCGAAGGCCGCATCGAAACCACCGTGGTGCCGCGCCGGCCTCTCGACGTGCTCGCGCAGCAGGTGGTCGCCATGTGCGCGATGGATGAGTGGAGCGTCGAAGACCTCGGGCGCGTCGTCCGGCGCGCCTATCCCTATAGCGACCTGGGACCCCGGGCCTTCGAGTCGGTGCTCGACATGTTGAGCGGCCGCTATCCCTCTGACGACTTCGCCGAGCTGCGGCCGCGGATTGTCTGGGACCGTGTGACCGGCAAGCTGCGCGGCCGCGCCGGTGCTCAGCGGCTCGCGGTCACCAACCCCGGAACCATCCCGGATCGCGGGCTCTACACGGTGAACCTGGTCGAGAACGGCCGCCGTGTTGGCGAGCTGGACGAGGAGATGGTCTACGAGACGCGCGTCGGGGAGAACTTCGTCCTCGGCGCATCCACGTGGCGGATCATGGAGATCACGCCGTCCCAGGTACTGGTTATCCCGGCGCCGGGAGAGCCGGGCAAGATCGCCTTCTGGAAGGCCGATTCACCCAGCCGGCCAGTCGAGCTTGGCGCCGCCCTCGGAAAGATGGTTCGCGAGCTCCGCGCCAGCGAACCGGTAGCGGCCGCCAAGCGCCTCCGCGAGCGCGCCGGATTTGACGATCTGGCGATCAAGAACCTGCTCGCCTATCTGGACGACCAGGCCGCCGCCACCGGCGCGGTGCCGGATGACCGCACGATCGTGGTCGAAAGGTTTCGCGACGAGATTGGGGACTGGCGGGTCTGCATCCACACACCGTTCGGTGGTCGGGTGCACGCTCCGCTTGCGCTGGCGCTCGAGGCGCGATTGCAGGAAAAGCTCGGCGTCGATGTTCGTGCCCTGTGGACCGACGACGGAATCGCGATGCACCTTCCCGAGGTTGAGGCTCCGCCCGCCCTCGATGAGCTCATGCTCGAACCCGAGGAGGTGGAGCCGCTGATCGCGGCGCAGCTGCCGGCTTCGGCACTGTTCGCGGCACGCTTCCGCGAAAACGCCGCGCGATCACTTCTGCTGCCTCGCCGGCGTCCGGGCTGGCGCACTCCCTTGTGGCAGCAGCGAATGCGCAGCGCGGGCCTGCTGCAGGTCGCCGGTCAGTATCCCGACTTCCCGATCCTCGCCGAGACCTGGCGCGAGGTGATGACGGATTACTTCGACATGCCGGCCCTGCTGGGTTTGCTGGGTGCGATCCGTTCGCGCGAGGTCAGGGTGGTCGCCGTCGACACCGAGCGTGCGTCGCCCTTCGCGTCTTCCCTCCTTTTCTCTTATGTAGCGGAGTTCATGTACGCCGGCGACGCGCCGCTGGCCGAACGGCGCGCGCAAGCGCTCACGCTGGATCGCGAGCTGCTGGCCGAGCTGCTCGGCAGCGAAGACCTTCGTGAGCTGCTCGACCCCGAGGCAATTGCAGCAGTCGAGCTCGAGCTGCAGGGGTTGCTCTCGGATCGCTTCCCACGCGATCCGGACGAGGCGCACGATCTTCTGGTCCGGTTAGGTGACCTCACAACCGACGAGGCGCGTGCCCGTGGCATCTCGGAGGAATGGCTGCGCGGTCTGGAGCGGGAACGACGCGCCGTTGCTGTTCACCTGGCGGGCGAATCGCGCTGGATCGCCGCGGAGGATGCCGGCCGCTATCGCGAGGCCCTCGGCGCCAATCTTCCGGTCGGGCTTCCCGAAATCTTCCTGATGCCCGGCCCACAACCGCTCGACTCCCTGCTGCGGCGATGGGCCCGCAGTCACGTCCCGTTCGTCACCGCCGATCCGGCCGCGCGGTGGGCCGTGCCATCACCCAAGGTCGAAGCGGCGCTGAATCGCCTGGCCGCCCATGGAGACGTTATCGCGGGCGAGTTTCGCCGAGCCACCGAAGGCCGCGAGTACTGCCACCCGGAGGTCTTGAAGATCTTGCGACGGCGGTCCCTCGCCGCGCTCCGGCATGAGGTCGAGTCGGTCGCGCCCGAAGCACTCGCGCGCTTCCTGCCCGCTTGGCACGGGATTGGCGCCAAGGCGACTGGTGTGGATAGGCTGCTCGAGGTCGTGTTCCAGCTGCAGGGAGCCTCGCTTCCGGCAAGCGTGATCGAGCGCGACATCATCGCTGCCCGGGTCGGCGGATACAGCCCGCGCCTGTTGGACGAGCTCATCTCGATGGGAGAGGTCGTGTGGGTAGGGCGGGGTTCGCTTGGCGCCAGCGATGGGAAAGTTTCGCTTTATCTGCGTGGCGATGCTCCCCGTCTGGTTCCGGAACCCACAGAAGCGACCGACGACGAGGTCCACCGCCGGCTGAGGGAGCACCTCAAGTCGCGCGGTGCAAGCTTTTTCCGCGACCTTTACAACGCCGCGGGTGGTGGCGACGAGGAGGTGGTCCTCGATGCCCTCTGGGACCTGGTCTGGTCCGGCGAGGTCACCAACGACACCTTCGCGCCGCTCCGGCTTCTCGGCCCGGTGGCCCGCCGGCCGGCACGCGGACCACGGCTGCCGCGGCTCACTCAGCCTCGAGCAGCGGGAAGGTGGTCGCTGGTGGCGGACCTCGTCGGGTCCGGCGCGGCTCCGACCGAGCGTCTTCACTCAGAAGCCGGCGTCCTGCTCCAGCGATACGGTGTGCTGACCCGCGAGGGTGTGGTTGCCGAGAGCTGGCCCGGCGGGTTTGCCGCGCTCTATCCCGTTCTGCGAGCGATGGAAGAATCCGGGCGCATTCGACGGGGATATTTCATCGAGGGGCTGGGCGGCTCGCAGTTCGCTCTGCCCGGCGCGGTGGATCGGCTGCGTGCGCACAGGGATTCCGGCGGATCGGTGGTGGCCCTCGCCGCGACCGACCCGGCCAACGCGTTCGGCTCGCTCCTGCCCTGGCCGCGATCGGACGGTCGGATGGGCCGGACCGCAGGCGCCTACTGCGTGCTGGACCGCGGTGAGCTGAAGCTGTACCTCGAGCGGGGCGGTCGCTCGCTGCTCACGAATGGCGAGATTTCATCCGAGCACCTGCGCGCGCTGATCGGAATGGCGGTGCTGGCAGGCCGGGTCGAGGTCCAGCGCGTCGATGGAGTGCCGGTCTCGGACTCACCGCTCAACGCGCTTTTGCGCGAGTCTGGATTCGTGTCGACACACCGTGGCCTGGTCGCCTACGCCGGTCGCGGCTAGCTCGCAGGCGCTAGGTACGATTACCAATCTCGGGGAGTAGCGCAGCTTGGTAGCGCACTAGTCTGGGGGACTAGTGGTCGCGGGTTCAAATCCCGCCTCCCCGACCATTTTCTGAATACGATCCGGCCGCGCTTTGTGCAGTCCTGATCTGCTCTGTTAGCCCTCGAAGTTCACGACGCTCAGGAGGCTGGCGATGGTGGGCAGATTCGATTCCAACGCAGCCCGGGTGGCTCCCTTGAAGATGAGCTGGAGGCACTGCTTTCCCGGCGCGGGTACCGCGCCTCCCAACAAGGCGTAGCCACCAAATGGCTGTGCTCCGACTTGCGATGGTGGATCCTCGAAACTGAAGGTTTCGCGCGCCCCGATGACTGTGACGACCGTCGTTGCGACCACAAACCGCTCGTCCGGATGCGGACACGAGGAACCGCCGTACAGGACCGAAAGCCATACACCCATGTCATCGAGACTGATCGGCGATGCCACCGATTCATTGGCGAAAAAAGCACTTTTATACGCGAGCCCTGGGGCCTTGATTTCGCGCCACCCGGTGGGCAGCAAGAAGTGAACGCCAAATCCTGTGTCGATGTAGGTGCTGGACAGGGTGGGGTTCATACCTGACGGCAGCTGACGACCGGGGATTCCGTTGTAGCTAGGCGACGGCTGCGATGGATCGATCAGCGGCAATCCATCAACATCGAGCCACCAGCCACGCACTCCGCTGTCCCGAGATCCCCAGTCCCCCATGTCGATGCCCCCGACATGCCGCTGAGCGCTCACCGCAACCGTCGCCAGGCCTGCATTTCCCTTGTTGTGCTGCTGGTCCTGGACGTCGTATGTGTACCCGCCAAAGCTGTTGGGCTCGGAGTCAAACCTAGCGATAACGTAATAGAAGCCCGGAGGCACGGGGAGCGAATAGGTGGAGGCGGGGGGCTCCACACGCGTCATCGCATAACCAATGGGGTCGACGACATCCGATCGGTCGTACATGCTGATCGCGTACACCGCGGCGGCCCGCGGGTTGCCAGAAAGCAGCAGACGGCCGCTTATGGTGCCGGGCGGCCCCGGAACGATCTGATAGCCGCCACCACCGCCGCAGCAGCAGGCGGGCAAGGCCCAGGCAAGCCCAATCATGGCGAGTGTCGGCGCGACGGCCGCTAGAACCGAACCGCCTCCAACGATGCGGAGGCCGTCTCTTGTCGATTCGCCAGCCTGCGGCCGCCAACTCATGCGCTCGGAGCTTACGTCCGGGCCGCCGGACTACATCCTTACTAACGGCGCCTTGGCATTCGTGTTCGGGGCCGTGTCACAGACGAGGCGCGCCGGCAGATCCGTCGCATTGCCAGACACCGCCCATATGGCGTATGTCCCGTCGCAGCTTCACTTCCTACCCGACTCCTACCCCTGGTAGGATACCGGTATGAAGGTCAGTGTCAGCCTCCCCGGTGAGGACGTCGAGTTCCTTGACGAGTACGCCAAGAGGCGGGGGTACGAATCGAGATCGGCCGTCGTCCATAAGGCGGTCCGGCTGCTCCGCGGTTCAGAGCTAAGCGCCGCCTACGAGAACGCCTGGCAAGAATGGACGGAAAGCGGAGACGCCGAAGCGTGGGAGTCCGCCAGCGCCGACGGCCTCTCGTCTTAGATGCATCGTGGCGAGATCCGCATCGTTGATCTGGATCCAACTCGAGGTTCTGAGGCTAGAAAGCGCCGACCGGCGGTAATCGTCAGCAACGATGGCGCCAATGCCTCCGCGACTCGTCTTGGACGGGGTGTGGTCACCGTCATTCCGATCACGTCAAACATCCAGCATGTGTATCCATTTCAGGTGCTGCTGCCTGCAGCGACAACGGGCCTCGAGCAAGATTCGAAAGCTCAGGCTGAGCAGGTCAGGAGCGTGGCTGTCGAGCGCCTCGGCCAACAGATCGGCCAGGTTCCCGCCAATGTCATGCTCGACATAGACGAGGCTCTACGGCTTCATCTCGCACTCTGATAGGAATGAACCGGACAGCGTCGAGGGGTGGAAAGCTTCAAGCCGCATCTCGGGCGGTCTGATCTTGGACCTGAGCCCTCGGCCTCCAGCCACTGTCGAAAAGGCCAACTGCCATTCGATGAGTGGGTGAGGCTTGAAAAGACCGAGCCTCTACAAGCGGAAGTTGTAATAAGAGGTGACTGAGATGCGTGTTTTGATAATGGCCAAGGAAGGCGAGCAGAGCGAGGCGGCGGCCGCACCGACGCCTCACGCGATGGCGGAGTACCAGAAGTTCAACGAAGAGCTGGTCAAGGCGGGAGTCGTGCTCGAGGCCGGTCGCCTCCACCCAAGCTCACAGAGCAAGCGCGTTCGGTTCGAGGGCAAGAAGCGCACCGTCATCGACGGGCCATTCGCCGAGACCAAAGAGCTCGTGGCCGGCTACTGGCTGTGGCAGGTGCGGTCGATCGACGAGGCCCTGGAGTGGTTGAAGCGGGCACCGTACGAGGGCGGGACTTTCGAGGTCCGCGAGGTCTTCGAGTACGAGGGCATGTGAAGAGGCGTTCGCCATAAGTTCGCAAACCACGGAAGCGCATCGTGCGATCGAAGCGATCTGGCGCATCGAGTCGGCCCGGCTGATCGCCGGGCTGGCTCGCATCGTGGGCGACATCGGGACGGCTGAGGAGCTCGCGCAGGATGCTCTTGTCGCTGCGCTCGAGCAGTGGCCCACCTATGGCGTGCCGGAGCGGCCGGGCGCCTGGCTCATGGGGACCGCGAAGCACCGCGCGATGGATGTCATCCGGCGCAGGAAGACCCTCGAGCGAAAGCACGAAGAGATCGGCCGCGAGGTGGAGCGCGCCCACGAAGGCCTGGACCTGGATACCGTCGAGGAGGAGCTCGGGGACGACCTGCTCGGCCTCATCTTCATGGCCTGCCATCCGATCCTCCCGAAGGAGGCGCGGGTCGCGCTGACGCTGCGCGTCCTCGGTGGCCTCACGACGGAAGAGATCGCGCGGGGCTTCCTCGTCCCTATTCCGACCATCGCCCAGCGGATCGTCCGAGCGAAGCGAACCCTCGCCGAGGCGCACGTCAGGTTCGAAGTTCCACGCGGCGCCGAGCGCCTTGCGCGCCTAGCCTCAGTGCTCGAGGTGATCTATCTGATCTTCAACGAGGGGTATTCGGCGACGGCCGGAAGCGACTGGGTCCGACCCGCGCTGTGCGAGGAGGCGCTCCGTTTGGGCCGCATCCTCGCCGAGCTGGATCCAACCCAGCCTGAAGTCCACGGCCTGGTCGCCCTCATGGAGATCCAGGCGTCTCGCCTGAGCGCTCGCGTCGGACCGACCGGCGAGCCGGTTCTCCTGCTCGATCAGGATCGCGCCCGCTGGGACCCTCTTCTTATCAGGCGCGGTCTTGCGGCACTCGAGCGTGCCGAAGGTCTGGGCGGTGCCCTTGGTCCATATGCGCTGCAAGCGGCGATCGCCGCCTGCCACGCGCGAGCGACAACCGCGGAAGAAACCGACTGGCCACGCATCGTGGCGCTCTACGACGCAGTCGCGCAGCTGGCGCCATCGCCCGTCGTAGAGCTGAACCGTGCGGTCGCGGTGGGGATGGCGTTCGGCCCGGCCGCCGGTCTCGAGCTTGTGGACACGCTCGTCGCTGAGCCCTCTCTCAAGTCGTACCACCTGCTGCCGGCCGTCCGCGGCGATCTCCTGAGGAAGCTCGGGCGATTCGAGGAGGCGCGCATCGAGTTCGCGCACAGCGCTTCGCTGACAGAGAACGTGAGGGAACGGGATCTCCTTCAGAGACGGGCCGCGGAATGCGCCGCCGAAGGAATGATCAACTAGCCGGACTACTTGTTCTTCGGGTGGCGCTCGGTGTTGTGATGCTTCACAACTGTCGCCGCCGCGATCGCCTTGGCACGTTTGGTTGGGCGGCCCTGCTTGAGCTCACTCTGCTTGATGTGCTCGTACATCCGCTGCTCTTTGTCGCTGACACTCGCCAGATGTTGCTTCTGTGGCATGCAATCACCTCCTGTCGGTTACAACGCACAGTCGCAACCGAAGCCCCTCAGGTCGTTACGGGTTCCAGTGGATGCTCAATGCCCAGAGCTCGGCCTCCTCCAGGATGTCCAGGATCACGTCGGACTTTGCGTCGGTGTACGCCCAGCCGTCATCCATCCAAATCCGAGACTCCTCCCGCTTTGTATCCGCATACACGTTGCGCGCGGCCGGATTCGCGCGGAGATAGTCGCGAAAAAGAATATGCACCCGCTCCCACGTCGATCCGCCGGGGCAGACGTGCACGTGGACGTCCCTCGGACGATCCGCAAACGGCCGAAAGTAGCGATGTGAATTGTCACGGCTGCGCAGTTGGATTCCGAGTCCTTCAAGCTTGGGGACATAGCTCTCCTCGTCCGCGATGTCCTCGACGCTGACCTGGATGTCGATGATCGGCTTTGCCGCGAGACCGGGCACCGCTGTCGACCCG
>Ga0209488_10003068_pt1 | contig 13501 bp, 11 predicted proteins | sample Rivendell_Oct201_8_FD_188349 | JGI IMG/M metagenome (GOLD analysis project Ga0209488, IMG submission 188349) | Vadose zone soil microbial communities from the Eel River Critical Zone Observatory, Northern California, USA -... | ecosystem: Environmental > Terrestrial > Soil > Vadose zone >...
CGTCTCACCAAAGGCGCCGAACACCGGGCAGGGCAGGGCCGCGATGATGTCGTCGAGCGCTTTCGGCTGCAGCTTGTTGACCTCCCATTCACGCTTAGAGGCGGCGCCATACCATACGACGGCGGCGCTGATCGGCACGTCCGCGGCGAACACCAGCGGGTGCCGGCCGGTCTGGCAATAGCCGCAGACCGCGATGCGCTTCGAGTCCGCTACCTTCTGCTTCTTCATCGCGGCGAGCGCCGCCTTGATCAACTCGACCGATTCCGGGTCGGTCATGTCGTAGCGACTGTCGCCGGCGTTGAGGATACGTTGGTCAGAATGGCGAAAGAAGAAATTCGGCGCCAGCACCGCAAAGCCATCGCGTGCCGAGCGCATCGCCTGGTCGCGCGTATGCTTCACCAGGCCATAGCGCTCATGCATCAGGATCACGGTCGGGAACGGGCCGCCGCCGGCCGGATAGGCGAGAAACGCCGGCATCCCGTTGTCGCAGACGATGTCCTGTGTCGTGATATCGGCGTGGCGTGCCGCGATGGTCATTGGTTCCTCTCTTGTCCAGGATGTATCCTAGCAAGTGCAAACGCTCCAAGGGAATGCCACCAGAGAAGGCCACAGGGGAATGCCCGGGATGTTGGTTCGGACCGCCTGCCTGGTTGCCGCTGCCATGCTGCTGACGCTGGACGCCCGCGCGGCTGAGCCCTTCTACAAGGGCAAGCGCCTGACGGTGCTGATCGGCGCGGCGAGCGGCGGGCCGACCGACATCGAGGGCCGGTTGCTGGCGAAGTATCTTGGCCGGCACATCGAAGGACAGCCCAGCCTGTTGGTGCTGAACAAGGAGGGTGCCGGCGGCGTCGTCGGGGCGACATTTCTGGGCGAGGTGGCGCCACGCGACGGCACGATGCTCGGCTATTTGAGCGGCACGGCCTGGAACTTTGTCAACGAGCCGGAGCGCTGGCGGGTTGATCTGCGCGCCTTCGAGTTCGTTGGGTTCCAGTCCGGCACGACCATCCATTTCATGCGCGCCGACGTCGCGCCCGGCATGAAGGTGCCAGCCGACATCGTGAAAGCGCAGGGGCTGGTTGCGGGCGGGCTCGCGGTCGAGAATGCAAAGGATATCCGGATGCGGCTCGGGCTCGACATGCTGGGCGTGCCGTATCGCTACGTCACCGGCTATCGCGGCAGCGTGCAGGCGCGCCTCGCGCTCGCACGCAACGAGATCAGCATGTTCTCGGATTCTCCGCCGGTCTATCGCGTGGCGGTCGAGCCCACCCTGGTGAAGAGCGGCGAGGTGCTGCCGGTCTGGTATGATACCGGTGGTGAAAGCGATGCGTCGCGCGCCGCCGCGTCGCTTGCAGGTCTTGCGATCCCGAGTTTCGCCGCGCTGCATCGCGAGGTCAAAGGTGCGCCTCCCGCGGGGCCGAAATGGGAGGCGTTCCGCACCATTCACAACGTCAACTCGACGCTGCAACGGCTGATTGCGCTGCCGCCCGGCGCGCCGCCAGAGGCCGCCGCGGCGCTGCGCGACGCGATCGCGCGCCTCAACCAGGACCAGGACTTCGCGGCGGAATCGGTCAGGACAATCGGCTTCGCGCCTGACTACGAGACCGGCTCGGACATTGCGACACGCGTGCGCGCGCTGCTTGTGGCCTCACCCGAGGTGCGCGCCTTTGTGGCCGACTACATCAAGAGCGAACACAAGAAGTAACTGTTCAGGTCGGAGCCGGCTCGCTAAAAGATGAGAAATACGGAGGGGAGGGACTAATGTCCGCTGCGCGATTCTTGATGTTGCTGAGCCTCGGGCTCGGCGCCATGAGTGCCTCCGCCTTGGCGCAAGAGCCGTTCTACAAAGGCAAGCGCCTCACCGTGCTCGTCAACTTCGACGCCGGGTCCGCGACCGACATCGAGGGCCGCGTGTTCGCGCGCCATTTCGCCAAGCACATCGACGGCCAGCCGCAGGTGATCGTGCAGAACATCGCGGGCGCGGGGGGCAACAATGGCACGCAGTATCTCGGCGAGGTGGCTCCGAAAGATGGCACCACGCTCGGCTATCTCACCGGCAGCGCCTGGAATTTCGCGAGCCAGCCGAATCTCTCCCGTGCCGATTTCCGCGGCTATGAGTTCGCCGGCTTCCAGGGTGGCACCGTGGTCTACTACGTGCGCACAGATGTGCCGCCTGGCATCAAGCAGCCGGCCGACCTCCTCAAGGCGCAGGGCCTCGTCTCCGGTGGCATCGCGGCGACCACCGGCCGCGATCTCGCAATCCGCCTTGTGCTCGATATTCTCGGCGTGCCGTTCCGCCACGTCAGCGGCTATCGCAGCGGCGAGCGCGTGCGGCTGGCGCTGCAGCGGAGCGAAGTCCATTTCTACGCCGACACGACGCCGGGCTATCGTGGCTCGGTCGAGCCGACCTTGGTGAAGGAAGGGAGCGTAATCCCTCTGTTTGTCGACCCGATGTGGGACGGTCGCACGTTCAGCAACTCGAAGCAGGTCGAAGGCCTGCCGCTCGAACCTTACCAGGAGTTTTACAAGCGTGTGAAAGGCTCGATGCCCACGGGTGTAAAATGGGAGGCCTATCTCTCGCTTGTCACTCTCAACGGGACGATGCAGCGCCTGTTCGCCCTGCCGCCGGGCCCCCCGCCGGCCGCGGTTGCGGCGCTGCGCGCCGCGCTCGTTCGCCTCGGCAATGACAAGGCCTATGCGGAGGACGCCCTTAAGACGATGGGCTACGTGCCGGAATACGAGGCTGGTCCCGATACCAGTGAGAAGGTGCGCGCCGCGCTCACGGTCCGGCCCGAGGTCAGGAGCTTCGTTGCCGACTACATCAAGGCCGGCAACTGAGTGGTCTGCCTCTCCCGTTGCAGTCCTTCGTGGGATCAAGCCCACTAGCGGTCCGAATCCGTAGTCGCTGCCGTCTTGCCGGCCGGCCGGAGAGCCGCCATTATCCGCATGAACTCAGGCGCATCGACGCTACGCGGCATGGCGTTTCCCCAACGCCGGAGCGACTGAGATGTTGATCCCTTGTTGCCGCCGTGATGGCACAAAATGTCATGGCGCAGAAATGGAGCCCTGGAATGAAAGCCACGCGTCTGTTGACTGGCGTCGTTGCCGTTGTGTCGAGCGTTCAGATGGCGGCCGCACAGCAGATCGACCCGCGCATGCCAGAAGGGCCCAACCGGGAGTTCGTCGCCAAGATCTGTAGCGAGTGTCACGCTCTCAGCAATCTCTACAGCACGGTCGGGCGTACGCGGGACGGTTGGACCCGGGTGCTCGAGGATATGACGCGCTATGGCCTGAAGGTGACCCCGGAGGAGCGTGGGCGCATCCTGGACTATCTCACGGCCAGCATGGGGCCGTAGCCTCATTCACAAGGCGATCCCCTGCCGGCGCAGCAGGTTGTCGAGAAACTCGATGGCTTCGCGCGGCGCATCGGCGCCCCCCTGCACCAGCGAACGAATGTCAGCGTCGGTCATCGGGGCGAACACTTCACTGATGCGGCGCCCTTGCGCCAGGAACTCAGGATCACCCGCCATGGCGCGGTAGGCCTTGCGATAGGCTTCGACCATCGTGACCGGAGTGGCGGGCGGGAGGCCAAGCCATTTGTCGGCCAGCAGGACGCCGCGCCAATGGTCGAACGACTTCTGCGCGATCGGGTCGAGCTTACCGGCGAGCAGATCAGACAGGAGCGGCGCCTTTGGGAATTCCGGCCGCGGCACAAGCTTGCCGTCCTGCAGCCCGCCGCTCTGGACGAGCACCTTGAACTTGCCACTGTCGATCAGGTGCTGCAGCGAGAACGTATTGCTGGTCGCCGTCATGTCGAGCTCGCCCTGCTGCAGGGCCAGCATCAAGGCGCTCGTGCCGCGATAGCCGACAACCCATTTGGCGTTCCAGCCGAGAAAGCCGATACCCCAAGCCGCAATCGCCTGCCCGGAGCGTGGCACACTGCTGGCCACCCCGATGGTCACCGGTGGAGCGCTCTTGTCGGCGAGCCGCTTCTCGGCGGCGGCGTCGATGATGATCATGGAGCCGCCGCGCCCGACCCCGCCCACGAACTCGAACCGGGTCGGATCGTAGCGGGACTGCGGCGCGCGATAGCGGATCGGATCGATCTGCGGGCTGTCCCCGGCGGCGACCGTGAGGCCGTCGGGCTTGACCTGCTGAACGAAGTAGTTGAGCGCCACGATGCCATCGGCACCCGGCCGGTTCTCGACGATCACGGTGGGATTGCCGGGCAGATACTTGGCGAGGAATGGCGCCATCAGGCGGCCGGTGGCGTCGGTGCCGCCGCCAGCCTGCGAGCCGACGATCACGGTGATGGTCTTGCCGCGAAACGTGACCGGTTCCTGAGCCAATGTCGGCGTTCCGGCGAGCGCGAGGAGAAGCCACGTCGCCGTCGGCAATACCCTGCGCACGCCCGTCCCCTGTGGTTGGCATCAGGAAACGGGATGTTACAACGCTGGTATAAGGGAGCGAAAGGATGCTCAGTGCAACGGTCGGTCGTGTTCGTCGTCGCGGCTATCGCGGCCGAACACGCCCGGAATGCGGTTCTCGAGCACGTGTCGGTAGTGCGGGCGCGGCCGGAACAGAGCGCTTCGCCGGTCGAGCGCGCGCAACGCATCGACGACATCGTCGTAGTAGACCAGCGTCACGTCCGTTGGCCGCAGCAGGGCGGGCGTCGCCTGGGCCGCGCAAGCTCGCCGCGCCCAACCCGAGAGGATGGCGCGCTTCTCGCTCAGCGTCAGATCGGGATCGTTGACGACGTCGCTCGGATGGGCAAAGGCGCGTGCCGGATCCAGCAGCGCGTCGAGATCGATTGGACCGTCGTTGCGCCGGTTACGCGACATGGAAGTCCTCTGGCTTTCGGGTGCGTGGCGTTTTGGGTGCGTGCGTTCGGGTGCTCGGCCGTCTCGATTGTCTCAAATGCGTCGAGCGGCGGCGACGATTTAGTCGGCATCGCGGAAACGTTCAAGGGGTTACGCGAAGAACTTTTGCGTCGTGCTTAACCAATTTTCATTCGTTAACGGGGCGTGAACGCACGTGCGCTCAAAAAAGCTCAGGACGTCGCCCGGCTCATCCGCATCCCAAGCGCGCAGGCTGTCAGGCTGCCGGCAGTCAACAGCAGAATGCCAGCCACACCGGTGGCCGCCGCGATCCCGCCCGCGACCAGCGGCATCAGCACGAGGCCAAGCCGGTTGCCGGTGATGCGCAAGGTCATGGCGGTCGCGCGCGCCTCGGGGGGCGCCACCAACACGATCCCTGAGATGGTCAGCGTTGCCGCGATGCCGAGCCCGACGCCGATCGCAACCGATGCCGCATACATCACCGGCAGCGAGGGCACCGCCATGATGGCGAAGGCGGCGGCGCCCACCAGCGTGCTGACCAGCGTGAGCGGCAGCCGGCCGACGGTTTGAATGAGCTGCGCGTAGAAGACGCGCGCCACCAGCGCCGCGGCCGCACGCACGGTCAGCAGCAGCCCGATATGGCTCGCCTCGATGTTGCGCTCGGCGCCGAGCAGCGGGAGATAGATCACGAGGAGGTCGCCCGCGGTCACTGTCACCACGCTGGCGATCAGCACGGCCGACATGCCGGGTCGCCGCAGCAGCTCGGCGAGCGGCACCGCGGGTGCGTCGCGGCCCTGGGCTTGTGCTGGCGCCGGCCGGATCGCGAGCGCGACGCCCACGCCGAGGGCTGCCATGATGACGCCCATCATGAACAGCGGCGCGGTGGCCGGCACCGTCACCCCGCCGCCGACCCAGCCGACCAGGAGAGGTCCGAGCCCCTGGCCGATCGACACCGCCACCATGTAGTGCCCGAAGGCGACTTCGCGCCCGTGCTCGCTGGCGCTACGCACGCACAGCATCTGCTGCGCCGCCATCAGGAACATGTGGCCGGTTCCGAGCAGGATCGTGAAGGCGAGCAAGTGGATCGCGGAGCTTGGCCAAAGCCATAGCGCGACGGCGGCAGCAAGCATCAGTACGCTGCCGATCCAGGCTGCCTGTGCGTCGTGGCCGCGATCGATGTAGCGGCCGATGCGCAGCGCTGTGAAGATCGGAATGATGGCGAAGCTCGCCGAGATGATGCCGAGCCACAGTGCCGGGAGTCCGAGCTCGATGGTCCGATAGGAGACGGTGACGCGCACGACCAGCACCGCCACGTGGGTCACCATCACATGCGCCAGAAGTGGCGCCAGCAGTGTCCAGTCGATGTCCCGGCGGCCGGCAAGGCGGAGCTCTTCGGTCATTGATGAACTGACGTGCTCCGCGTACCGGTTGTTGTCATGTCCCTGCTTACTGGGTGGCGGTTCGCCTGCAAACCCCGTCGAACGCACACGCGGCATGTCACCTGCGCGGGGGCTATCGCTGCAGCAGGTCGCGTGCGCGCTTGGCAGCCGCAATGGCGCCGGTTCGCGCCGCTTCAAGCGTGCGCGTGAACGCAAGCGCCGCCCCCCCGTGCGGCCCCGGCTGCACCAGGCGGTCGGCGAGCGGCAGGCGCTCGCGCCAGATGTGGTCGATCATGGGGTGGTCGGGCGCCGCACAGGAGTCGACGCGGGCGAGACCGGGCTCGGCGAGCAGCGCCTTGGTGGCCTCAAGCATGAGCTGCACGCCTGGCGAAGCGCGGGCGTGCTGCTCGTCATAGGCGATCTTCCAGCACCAGGCGGTATCGCCGCTGCGCAGCACGATGAGCGCCGCGATGGCGCGACCGGCGAGCATGAGCCGCGTGATCTCGGCCTTGCCCTCGCGGGCTAGCGCCGACACGGCAGCCTCCAGGAAGGTACGGCTTTCTGGGCGACCCGCCGCCGCTGTGCCGGCGCGGCCCTTCCAACCGGCCTCTTCGAGCGCCAGGAAATCGGCAAGTGCTATGCCGATTGCGGCGTGATCGCGCGCGATGTCCCAGGCCACGGCGCCATCGTCGCCAAGCCGGCGCAGCTGCCGGCCAAGCTCCTTGAGCTTCTTGCGCGGGAGTGCTCGCTCGACGTAGTCGGCACGCTCGCCGGCAGGCGCGAGCAACGCGCGTTCATGCGGCGCCAATGCCATACTCGTGCCGCCGCGCCGCGCCAGCGCAGCTTCAAATGCGCTCGCAAGCACGCCTTGTTGTGGAAACATCGGCAGCAGCAGGAGTCGTGGCCGACGGCTCGCCATGTGCTCAAGCCAGGCGCTGAGAACGGGTGCGGCTGCCTCCCGGTCGACGAGCGGCACGCCGAGCGGGGCGTAAGGGTTGATCCAGCCCACGACGATCGGCCAGGGCACTCCGTAGCGATAGCGCTCAGTCCGCGCTGGAAACAGGCCAAGGAGGCGTCGCGTCGCTCCGCGCGTCCAGACCAGCGTGGCGCCGACCTCGCGTCCGAACACCGGCTGCGCGGCGAGCGCGAATGCAGGCTCGTAGAACACGTTGGGCACAAGCGCGCAGGCCGCGAGCGCGCGCCACTCCGGAGCGATCGACGCCAGCTCCGCCAGCGGCCGCCACTCGACTTCAAGCGTGGACTCGATGGTGCCGTGCACGGTTGCTCCCTACAGCATGATCCCGAAAAGGGCGGACCGGTTTTCGGAAAGGATCATGCTCAAAAAGTCGAGTTGCGCTTGCCCCAGATGAACACGTTGAAGCCGAGCTTGTGCCTGGCCACCAGCGCAAGCGAGACTGTTTCGACGATTAACGCGGTAGCGATCGCGATCGCCGCGCCGATAGCTCCGCAGTATGGGATCAGCAGCAGGCACAACGCGACATTGATGCCGAAGGCGGACGCATAGACCAGCGCGCAGGCGCGTTGTTGCCCCAGCATGTTGAGGAAGCGCTCCATCGGCCCGATCGCGGCGCGTGCGACGAGCCCGACTGCCATGATGAACATCAGATGATGGCCGTCACCGAAGCCCGGACCGAACAGGCTGAGCAGCGGGTGCCCGAAGGCGAGCAGCAGCAACGTGACGGCGAGCGATGGCCAGAACGTGAAGCGGATGACCTTGGCGAGAAAGTCATGCAGGCCTTGGGTGTCGCCGGCCGCCTGATAGGCGGCACAGCGATGCGCCGTGGTGGCCGCGATTGAGAAGCCGATGAAGCTGACGAACGCCAGCGTCTTGGCGGCCGCATAGTAGACCGCGACCTCATCGGGCGGGCGGTATTGCTGCAGCATCAGCACATCGGTATGCGCCAGCAGAAGGTAGAAGCCCTCAGCCAGCAGGATCGGCAGCGCGGTGCCGATCCAGAGCCTGAAGTCATAGGAGCGCGGCCCCGCCTCGATGTGAGCGGCGAGCCTTCGCCTGAGGATCACCAGCTGTCCGAGCGGCGGCAGCCACAATGCCAAGCCGGCGAGCACCATGGCGGTGATGGCATCGAGCGGCAGACCCGCCAGATAGGCGGTCGCCATGAATGCGGTGAGCAGCAGCTGCCGTATGATGTAGGTCGGCACGATCCCGAGCGCGACCCAGTCATAGGAGCGGGAAATGCCGTCCTGCACGTTCGAAAGCGCGTAGGCGGGCAGCGCCGCACAGGCGAGGTAAAGGGGAATGACCGTGTAGTCGTCGAGCCAGGGCTGCAGCAGGCGCACCAGGCCGGCGCAGAAGGCGGCGACCAGCATGGCAACGCCAACCGCCACGACGCGGCTGCCGAACAGATAACCGCGCAGATGATCGAAACGCTTGTGCTCGCGATATTCCGGAACGAAGCGCTGCGCCGCGGTCGCGAGCCCGAGATCGAGCGCCTGCCCGATCAACAACACCCAGGTCCAGACATAGACGTAGATGCCGAACTCGAAGCCGCCCATCCAGCGCGCGAACAGCACCTGCGAGCCGTAGGCCAGCAGCGCGCTCGCGACCCGGATCAGGAACACGGTGCCGGCCAGCCGCTGCACCAGCATCAGATCGCTGTCGCCAAGGCTCGCTGCCACGCGCGCCCGCAGGCGCCGCCATGCGAGCATCAGCCATGTCCGTAGCCATGTCCGTGCTGGTTCGGAGTCGGTCAGTGCCAAGCAAGCCCGTCCGTTTCTTCAGGAATGGGCTCGGAGGCTTAGCAAGGAACCGTTAAGAATCGGTTGGGTGGTACCGTCGCGCCTGTCCGTGCACAGCGGGTCAAACGCGCTCATGGGCATCGGCCGGGACACGAGTTCGTGGTTATCGGGCTTGGTCGAAACGACAGCCAACATTGTAACGCGGTAAGACCGGCTCAAAACACCCAGAACGCGTCAGGTGGAAACTCCACATGATAGGACTCGTGGCGCAGCGGCGCGGACGTGTAGGCCAGTACATTCAACCCTTCGCGTGTGAACACGACCTCCCAGCGCTCGCCCACATACATCTGCGTTGCCACGGTCATCGGCACCCGGTTCGCGCCCGGCCCGCCGCCGATGCGGGTACGCTCGACGCGGATCAGGCCGACCGCCTGCGATCCAACCGGGGCGCGGGTCTGCGTGATGCCACTGATCTGGCATCCCATCACCTCGAGGCAGGCGCGCGTCCCCGCATTCTCGATCAGGGTACCCGAAAGACGATTGCTGCGCGCCATGTACCCTGCGGCAAAGACGGTTGCGGGCTCGTTGTAGACTTCTTCCGGCGGGCCTTCCTGCTCGACGGCGCCATCGTTCATCACGACGATGTGGTCGGCGATCGCCATCGCCTCGATTGGATCGCGCGTTGCAAACAGCGTGCAGCCATCGAGGCTCGTGATGAGCTGCCGCAGCCAGGCGCGGGCCTCGGCGCGCGCGGTCCCTTCGAGCAGCGCCAGCGGATCGTCGAGCAGCAAGACTGGCGGATTGCGCAGCAGCGCCCGCGCGATCGCAATGCGTCCGCGCTCCGTTGCGGAAAGCTGCGCCGGAAGCCGGCTGCCGAGGTCGCCGGCGCCGACCTGATCGAGCGCCTCACGGACACAGGATCGAATGTCCTCGGCGCCGGAAGCGCCGAAGCGGGCGTAGAACGAGAGATTGTCGAGCACCGAGCGTTGCTGCAGCATGGAGTCGGTCGGAAAGGCGTATCCGACCCCGCGCTTTTGCGTCGGCACCGAGACGCTGGCGGCCGCGTCAAACACGGCCCGCCTGCCAACGTGGATCGCGCCCGCCTGTGGCTCGATGAGCCCAGCCGCGACGCGTAACAGCGCGCTTTTGCCGCTATTTGTTGGCCCAACCAGCGCGACCGCCGTCTTGGGACGGACGGTGAACGTCACACCTTTGAGAACGTCGCGTTCATTGGCACGCAGCCGAATATCGTTAACCACTAGCTCGGCCATGACGCTGCCAATCATCACCGACTGGGAAGCAGGCACCACTCTTGCGCTGCTGGCATCCATGGTCAACTCCTGGTGCGGCGGTGCTCAACCGGCAAATCCGCCCGCGTCGAGGAAGGCTTGTTCCTCGTGCGTGCTTGCGCGGCCGAGCGCTGAATTGCGATGCGGGAAACGTCCGAAGCGCCGAATGATATCGGCATGCAGCTCCGCCCACCGCGTGAGGTCGGGATCGCCGAGCGTGCCGATGAGCGCGGTTGCGCGCTCCTGGTCAGCCGGGCTTTCGGAGTGCTCGAACGGTAGATAGAAGAACAGGCGCTCGGACGCTGGGACCTTCTGATCGAACCCGCGCGCGACCGCGCGCTCGGCCACGTTGCGCGCAAGCGGATCGGTCGCGAAGGCATCGGCGTTGCTGCGGAACATGTTGCGTGGAAATTGATCGAGTACGAGGACGAGTGAAAGCGCCGTTTCCGGCGCGGCTTCCCAGTCGGCGAGCGCCCCGGCCGCCGCGTCGCGCCACAGCGCGGAGAAGCGGGACGCGATCTCGGCGTCGAACGCCAGGTCTTTTTTGAACCATTTGTCAGGCCCGGCGGAGCGCCAGAAGGCGAGCACGTCGGCCGCGCTATTGTTGCCGTTCGTGCTCACAGCCGCACCTTTCCGTTCACGATCTGATCGTAGAGCTCCGCGTCGACCCGTACGAAGGACTTGGCGGCCGGATCGTTGACATAGATCAGATCGGTGATGGTGCGTGGATCGAAGCCTTGCTGCACGAGATCGACCTTTTTGATCTTGAATGTGGTCGTGGTCTCGATATCCGTGCGCAGCCGCACGAACACCGGCCGCGCATAGTCCGGCAGCTGCTGCGTGAGATGCTCACGAAATGCGGTGAGATTGAAGCCTTGCTGAGCGGAGACCGTCGCCATACCGGCGCGGCCGTCGCGGCCGGGCACGCGCACGCCGTACACGTTGGCTGCCAGCACGCCCTCGAACCCGCCGATCGCTTCTTCCACTTCGGTGGTCGAGACATTCTCGCCTTTCCAGCGGAACGTGTCGCCGATGCGGTCGACGAAGTAGAAATAGCCATCCTCGTCCTTGCGCATCAGGTCGCCGGTGCGGAACCAGATGTCGCCTTTGGCGAATACGTCGTGCAAGACCTTCTTCTCGGTCTCGGTCTGGGTCGCATAGCCTTCGAAGCGCTGCCCGGGCTTCGACGAGTCCTTCAAGATCTTGCCGATCACTTCACCTGCGTCGCCGGGTTCGCACTCGATGCAGAAGCCCAGCTCATCGCGGATCGGCTGCTGGCGCTCGACGTCGAAGCGCACGACCTTGGTCGGAAAGCGATTGGCCAGGAACCAGGGGATGCGGCCGACAGCGCCTTCCTTGCCCTCGAAGTTGAACATGGTGACGTTGCCTTCGGTGGCAGCGTAGAACTCGATGATCTCAGGGATTTGGAAGCGCTCCTTGAACTCGTGCCAGATGTCGGGCCGCAGGCCATTGCCGCAGAGGAGACGGAGCCGGTGCGAGCGCTCTTTCGGATGCGGTGGTGAATTGACGAGATATCGGCAGAACTCGCCAATATATTGCACCAGCGTACAGTCCCAGCGCGCGATGTCGTCCCAGAACTCGCGCGCGGAAAACTTCTCGCGCAGCACGACTGTGCCGCCCTTGACCAGCACGGCGCCGGTCGCGAGCAGCCCGCCGGCGGTGTGATACATCGGCAAGCAGTCGTACATGCAGTCGTCCGCGCGCGTGTCCATCACGCCCGCAAAGCCGTGACACGCCAGCATCACGCGGTAGTGGTTCATGTTGGCGGCCTTGGGCATGCCGGTGGTGCCGGACGTGTAGATGAACAGTGCCCGGTCCTCGATTGTGAGCAGGCGCTGTTCGTGGCCGGTCAGCATGTTGCCGGAAAATCCCTCGATCTCACGGTCGAGGCGCGCCAAGTTCGCGTTCGCCTCGCCATGCAGCCACCATGCCGCCGTGCCGGTCAGGTGCGGTCTCGCGGTCTCGAGCGCGGCGAGGAGCTCCGCCGCCACGATGATGTGCTTGGGCGTGACGACGTTGATGCAATGCGCGAGCGCGTGCCCCGTCAGGTTGGTATTGAGGAGCGCGACCACACCGCCAACCCGGGTGACGCCGATCCAGAGCGCCAGGAATTCCGGCCGGTTCGGCATCAACAGGCAGACCGTGTCGCCCTTGACGAGGCCCTGGGCCAGCGCCCAGCGCGCATAGCGGTTGGAGCGCTCGGCGAGATCGCGATAGCTGAAGCGCTCGCGGTCTGAGAGCAACGCCGGTGCGTCGCCATGCCGGTCGGCGAGCTCGTCCACCACCTTGGGAAAGGTGCGGGTCGGGTTGTGGGCGATGTGCGTCGTCATGCGCAACGTGCGCAATGCGCCGCGCGCGCAAATCAGGTCAGCCGAGAGCCGCTCGATGAATCCCATGACGTTTTCCGTCGGCACGCTGGACGCGACTCACAGCCACGGCAGCATCATGCAGCCGGCCTTTGGTGGCAAGAGCCGGCGGCAGCGCCCCGTTTCCGAAGTTCGTGATACACCTCAGCATGCTCTGACACGAACTTCGGAAACAAAGGGGCACTTGCAACTCTATGATTCTAGTGCCGCTTTTCGATTTGAAGTTCCTAACAGAGTTTGCTGCAGGTGGTGTAGGAACTTCAAATCGGCGGCACTAGTCTTCCCCCGCGTCAGCGATCAACACCGCCGAACGGCACCAGGGGGTTGTCGAAGAGGGCCGCCCGATCGGGCGTATCGGGTGCGCGCCGCTCAAGGAATGCGTCGAACAGCCGCGTGACCGCTTCCGGGGCAAGGTCGCGGGTGATGACGACGATCCGGGTGCGCTCGTCGGCGTCGGGCCAGCGCTCCAGCCGGACCGGCGGATGCATCACATGCTGGACGCCGTGAATCACCAGGGGCCGCTCCGGCTCCTCGGCGATCTTCACGATGCCCTTGAGGCGCAGGAGCTTGGGACCGTGCAGCGAGCGCACGAGATCGATGAACATCTCGAAGGTCGCGCCTGGGACCGGCACATCGGTTGCGAGGGTGAAGGCGCGGATGCGATCGTCGTGGCGATTGGGATCGTGATGGTCGTGGTGATGCGCGGCGGCCGCGTAGGCCTCCTCGGCCAGCCAGCGCTTCACATCTGGAATCTTCTGGTCGGGATTGTAGAGCCCGCATTCGAGGAGCCGCGCCGCGGTGGCTTCGCCTGCGGCCGCTTCAAGGACCGGGGCGGCCGGATTGAGCGCGGCAAGCCTGGCGAGCAATGCGTCCCTGACACGGCGGCGCTCAGC
>Ga0209488_10003069_pt1 | contig 13500 bp, 11 predicted proteins | sample Rivendell_Oct201_8_FD_188349 | JGI IMG/M metagenome (GOLD analysis project Ga0209488, IMG submission 188349) | Vadose zone soil microbial communities from the Eel River Critical Zone Observatory, Northern California, USA -... | ecosystem: Environmental > Terrestrial > Soil > Vadose zone >...
TGGAACGCGTAGTGGCGGAGTTCTTCCACTCATAGATCTCTGCCGGAACGGCGATGATGGCTTGCGGTGCGATCTCCGGCCTTGGAGCGCCACTTAAGACCGCCTCCACGCGCCACGACTTCAACCACCACTCCGCGACCAGTCGATCGGTTGGCAGTCCTCCCTGCAAGGGAGACGTCGTGATCCCATACTGGTTAACATTGTAGCGACGCGCGATCGCTCCCAGCTTTTCGATATTCAGATATGCGTTCTTGATTTCCAGCGGATCAAATGTCCACTCCATCAGGTCGAAGCCGCGGGCGAGGGCGTCCTCGCGTTGACTGAGTTTGAGCTGACGTCCCAAACCTGCATTGCGATACTGCTGGCGAACCGCGAGCATCTGGGAGTGCAGATAGGAATGGCCGTTCCGGTTGCCGGGAATGGCCAGCGCAAACCCGACGAGTTCCTTTCCGTCAAACGCTCCGATAACCTGTCCGCCGATTTTGTTCGCGACCACAAACAGACGTACGGGAACAAGATCGGCGTCCGAAAAATTCCACACTTCCTTCTGCAATGCGAAGCAAGCCTGCATTTCTTGCAACGCTTCGCATTTACGGATCGTGACCGTCACGGTCGGGATTCCTGTTGCTTCGCCTGTTGCCATAGTTCTTCGAGTTCGTCCGCTGAGGCCTGTGCGGGACCGCGTCCGCTGGCGCGTAACTGCTCTTCCATCCACTGGAATCGGCGCTTGAATTTGCGATTGGTCTTTCGCAATGCCGATTCTGGATCGAGTGACAGATATCTCGCGATGTTGACGAGCACAAAGAAGAGATCACCGACTTCGTCTTCAAGACGCTCGCGCAAAGCGGCCGGAACGTCCGGCTTGCCAGATCCGGCAATGCCGCGACCCGGCGGGACAGCCCTAATTGGCAAGTGCTTCAATTCTTCGCGGAGTTCTTTCGTCTCTTCGTCGAGCTTGGCGAAGAGCCCTTCGATCTCTGGCCAGTCAAATCCCACGTGCGCTGCGCGCGAACTCAGCTTGTAGGCTTCGAGGAGAGCGGGCATCTTCGAGGACACGCCCGACAGCACGGATTGCGCGTCACTTTCCGCGGGCTTAGCGTCATCCGCCGCTGTCCGTTTCTTCTTCTCCTTCTCTTGCGCCTTCAGCGCTTCCCAGTTGCGCAGAACTTCTGCCGGAGTGTCCGCTTTCACTTCGCCGAACACATGCGGATGCCGGTCCACCAATTTGTTGGCAAGCCGATCCAGTACCTCGTCAATTGAGAAGTGGCCTTCCTCGCGGGCCATTTGCGAATAGAACAGAACCTGGAGTAACAGATCGCCCAACTCTCCGGTCAGTTCGGGCCAGTCCCGATTGTCGATTGCCTCCAGAACTTCATAGGTTTCTTCCAGGGTGTAGGGTTTGATGGTGTCAAAGTTCTGCTCGCGATCCCACGGGCATCCTCCCGGAGCCCGCAGCCGCGCCATGATTTCGACTGCCCGCTCGAAACGTTCACCTGTGCTGGACATAACCTCCCACTGTAAATGGCCGCTCTGAGCATCAGCAAATTGACAGAAGCAATGGGGAGGGCTCCGCGACAGTACGCCTATGGACATTCCTTGCACTTGGCGACGATCAGAGTAATGTCATCGTATTGTTCGTCCGAACTAAAGCGCTGAACCTCGTCGACGATTGCCGCGAGGTAGTCTCGCGAACACAATTCACGATGCCTACGAAGGCCCTCGATCAAACGGAATTCGCTGAATTCTTCGCCCGAGGAGTTGAAGGATTCGGTGACGCCGTCTGTGTAAAGCGCGAGCGCGTCTCCCGGGAACAGCCGACACTCGCCGATTGAGCAATTCCAGTCCTTGAAAAGACCCAACACGGTGCAGGTGGAGTCGAGCCGGACTAATGTGTCATCGGCGCGAAGCAAAAGAGCGCACAGATGACCGCAATTTGCGTAGCGCAATTGCTGCGTCTGATCGTCATACTCGCCAAAGAAAAGTGTGGCGTAGGAGTTGTCGGCGGTGTTGTCGTAAAACAACTCGTTGACGGATCGCAACAACCGTTCTGGTTCTTCCCAGGCAACGGTGCATTGGCTACGCAAATTCGCCTGCAGATTCGCCATCAGAAGAGCACCAGCAATTCCCTTGCCCGAGATGTCTCCCAGCACTAGCCCGAACCGTTCTCGCCCCAGGTTGAGGAAGTCATAGTAATCGCCGCCGACCTGGCGGGCCTGAATGCAGACACCGGCATAATCCAGGGACTTCAGCAGCGGAAGGTTTTGTGGAAAGAGTCTTGCCTGCACTTGTTTCGCGATTGCCAACTCGTGAGCGGCACGGCGCTCGGATTCCAATTTGTCGGTCGCGGCGCGGCGCTGTGCTTCTACCGCTTCCGTCATCTCATCGAAGCTGACCAGCGCGAAAGAATTGCGGTCGATATCTTCGAAGCGTGTGAATACGCCGCCCCAGATCGGTGTCTGCTTTCCCAAAAGCATCGACGCGGGGCTCGACGTTCCATCCAGCGACGGCTGTTGAGGCTTCACCCGGCGCAGCCGCGGGGTGTGGCCGAAGCGCACTCCGCGGCGTCTCCATTCGCTGTAAGTAGCGACGACGTCTTCGGTGACAAAGACTACGGACGTGGGTTGCCCGATAAGCTTGTACTCTTCCGAGTTGGGATCGGGCGCGATCAGGGTCAGCACAGCTGTACCGTCCGGAGGCGAAACGCCGACCCAACGCTGTCCGGATTGAACGACAACATCGAAGGCCAGAGTGAAGCCAAGTTGATCCAGATAGAAACGCAGGCTTCGGTCCTGATTGCGCACGTAGACTTTGACAGCGTGCACCCGCAAGTAGGGATTCGATTTCGCGCGAGGATCAGGCTGATCCACCAATTCAAATGATGGGGAACTGGCCATGGCGGTAAATTATAAAGCGCAACCGCGGTCCGATGCGGGCGCGACTCGGGATCGCAAGTTCTTTCAAGACGCAGCTAAGACCTGCGCCGCAAGTTCGGTCTCGTCGGAGACGATCGCGTCCACTCCATACTCGGTTAAGTTGCGAATTTCGTCAGCCCGATTCACAGTCCACACCATTACCTTCTTGCTGGACGCATGAATTTGCGCAATCAACGTCTGATCCGTCAATCGAAGTTGCGGAATGATCCACACGGCTGGCAATCCCTCCCAAAGCTCAAGCTCCGCTGGCCTGTCACATATGAATCCAAGCTGCACGCTCGCATCGATCCCGTGAAGTGCGACTAGAACTTGCGGTAGAAACGATGAGACGACACAGCCCTTCATGGGAGAATGCTCTCGCAGCAGGCGAATTGTTTCCGGTTCCAAGCCTCTCACCTTCAGTTCGATGTCGAGAAACGCGCGGGCGGCAAATGAATGCAGTACCTCCTCAAGCGTCGGAAGGCCCAGGAGCGCTGCGGGCGTCCTGGCGATTTCCATTCCACGAACCACCGGATCATGGCAAATAACGGCCCGTCCATCCGCTGATTGACGCACATCAAATTCGAAGCCGTCGCAGCCGTGCTGGAGGCAGCGTTCAAACGATGCCAGGGTATTTTCAGGAACGTTGTGCGAGGCGCGCGCGCCGCGATGTCCGAGCACCAAAGGTCGGGTCACTGGAGTTCAGCATAAAACATTATTGGATTAGGACGAGCTGATGATTGAGTGCGGGAGTATCGGACGGAGAAGGTTAGTCGAGATCGAAATCCCGAATCGGACGGCCTGTATCCGGTGACTCTTTCGCTTTCTTCACGGCTTCCTGGAATTTCTTCTCAAGCAACTCAGCCGCATGCTTTTGCGCGTCGACTGACTGGCGGAAGATCGATTCGCGCCGGTTGTCCTGTTCTTTCATGGCGCGAGCGGCTTCCTCCATGTCATTGAACATTCGGGGTTTGACCGCCGCGGTGTGGGAGATGACAGATTTGGTCGAGACATCGACTTTCATCAGCGCCCCGCAGCATGGACAGGTCAAATCGAAGGTGGGTTCGCGTTTCGCCACAGGCGAATGATACCGCAATGCCTACCGCGGCGCGAGGTGCAGAGGGAAGATCTTGAACAGGTAGAGCATCTCCCAGCCCAGCATGACTACCGACACTAGAACCACGAGGATGGCGAGGATCTCGCCGAAGGTCAGGCCCCTGCGATCGGACTCGAAGTGACGTGCCCCCAGGCTCAGAATGTTGAGTGTGGCAAAGGCAAAGACCAGCGCCCACAGGATGTTGTAGAGTTCGTCGCGCGTCGAGCGCAGCAGAAACACCGCTGGAAAAATCCCGACCACGAGTGCATGCGCGGTGCGTCCGCAGTTCTCGGCGCAAGCCTGGGCGCGGTCGACGCCAGCGAGCAGGAAGGAGGCGGAACTGCGAGACAGAACGGTCATCGGACGAAGAAGTTTCATGGGAAAACTGGATATTACCGTGTTTTGAGTGGGGAAGTCAGCCCTCGGTGTCTCTTTGATTAAGTGCTGCGCGTTTACAATGGCTTGCCAATGAAAAGCGCACGCCTGCTGATTTTTCTTCTGTTGTCCGTCTGCACTTATGCCCAGAATGCCCCCGTTTCTGATCTTTCGGCGTCCGCCCATCGGGCGCTCGCCGTGATCTCAGGAAAATTGAAGGCGCAGGGTCTTCAACAACCGGTCGAGGTTCTCCGCGACCGCTGGGGCGTTGCCCACATTTATGCCCAGAACCAGCATGATCTGTTCTTCGCGCAGGGCTGGGTTGCCGCCCAGGACCGGCTGTTTCAGATGGAACTCTGGAAGCGCGCCGGACAAGGACGTCTGGCTGAAATTCTGGGTCCGGCATTCCTGGCGCGAGACGTGAACGCTCGTCTGCTGGCCTATCGCGGCGACATGAAAGCAGAATATGAAAGTTATTCCCCTGACACTTTAGCGATCCTCACCGCCTTCACCGATGGCATCAACGCTTACATCGCCAGCTTGACAGCTCCGGGCGGATCGGGCCTGCCTGTCGAATTTCAAATTGCAGGGTTCTCGCCGGACACTTGGCATCCGGAGGACTGCCTCAATCGCATGGCCGCATTTTCCATGACCGGCAACGCTTTCAGCGAACTCGAGCACGCGCAAGCAGTGGCGCTGATCGGAGCGGAGAAAGCCGCGAAGCTCTTCGACTTCCACCCAGCGGTAACGCTCGACCCCGCACCGGGCGCCGACTTTGCAGGGCTCGCCGCGAGCCTGTTGCAAAACCTGGTCGGGAGCGATCACCGCATCGAGTTCCCTGCCCGCGCTCGCGAAGGCAGCAACAACTGGACGGTCTCCGGCGCGCTCACCTACAGCGGCAAACCTCTGCTTGCTAACGATCCTCATCGCGTCATCGGTCTGCCGTCGCTGCGCTACATGGTCCATCTGGTCGCTCCGGGATGGAACGTTGCCGGCGCGGGCGAACCGGGTTTGCCCGGCGTCGCGCTGGGACACAACGAGCACATTGCGTGGGGCTTCACGATTTTCGGGCTGGATCAGCAGGACTTATATCTTGAAGAACTCAACCCGGCCGATGCGCTTCAGTACAAGACTGAAAAGGGCTGGCAAACAATAGAGGTGCGGCATGAAAAATTTCGAGTCAAGAAACCGACCTCGGCGGCGGACATGCGCAACGACATTGTCCGAGACCCTGCGAATCCCGATTCCATCGAAATTGCTCTGAAGTTCACGCGCCACGGCCCCGTGCTCTGGGACGACAACCAGCGCGCCCTCGCCCTGCGCTGGGTGGGAAGTGAACCGGGCACCGCCGGATACCTCGCCTCACTCGCCATTGACCGCTCTCAGAACTGGGAGCAATTTGAGTCCGCGGTCGCGCGCTGGAAAGTGCCGTCGGAAAACCTTGTGTATGCCGACACGGAAGGCAACATCGGCGAACACTCTGCCGGACTCGCTCCCATTCGCAAATGGACCGGGCTGCTGCCCGTACCCGGCTCGGGCGGATTCGATTGGACTGGCTTCGTTCCCCTCGGTGAATTGCCGCACTTCTTCAATCCGAAAGAAGGCTTCATCGCGACCGCGAACCACAAGATGATTCCGGATAAATATCCTTACAACCTCGGCTTCGAGTGGGCCTCGCCTTATCGGATCACGCGCATCAAGTGGATGTTCGCGAACGCGAAGGAAAATAATCACAAGCTCACGTTGCCGGATATGGCTTTCCTGCAAAATGACATCACTTCCCTTGCGGCGATCGAATTCCAAAAGCTGCTGCAATCGACTCCTCTCAAAGACGATCCCTCGCTCCACGCCTTTCTGGAGTGGGATGGCGAGCTCGAACGGAAGTCCGGCGACGCGGCTTTGTACGAAGTGTGGCTGGACAAGATTCGCAATGAGCTGGCGGACCTCTTCTCTAAAAATCGAGGAGCTGCCCAAATACTCAGCGGGGACTTCAAAGATTTACCGCCGGACGCTGCCTTCCGCATTCTGCGGACTCCAGAAAGTGATCTATTTGGCGAGAATCCTGTCCCGGAGCGCAACCGGCTCTTGGTTCATACTCTAAGGTCCGCGCGCGACGAACTTTCCAAACTGCTGGGCTCCGACGCCTCACAATGGACATGGGGCAAACTTCATATTGTTGGCTTCCGTCACGCGCTCGACCAGCAACCCGGCGCGAAAGACCTGTTCGACGTTGGACCGCTGGCGCGTCCGGGGGACGAGTACACGCCCAATGCCACCGGCATGGGCGATTCCTGGGATCAGGTATCCGGTGCGAGCTATCGGCAGATCATTGACCTCAGCAACTGGGATCGCTCCTGGGTCGTCAACACGCCCGGTCAAAGCGGACAGCCCGGCAGCCCGCACTATTCCGACCTTTTGCAGTTGTGGGACGTTGGCCGCTATTTCCCGCTGCTCTATTCCCGGAAATCTGTGGAGGGCGAAACCACGGACCGACTGATGCTCGAGCCGTAGCGCCGGGATCTGAGCTGAAGTGGCGCAAGGCGGTAGCCGCTGCCGTTGCACCAAAATAACCACTGTGACTTCGCGACTGCATTTTCCCGTTTCGGAACCCTTACGGTAGTAACCACTTAGCGCTACTTTGAGGTTACTTAGGCAGGTGGCGGCGTCCTATCATTCTCTAGTCGACAAGCAATGTTTTGTCTCCGTTCACTCACGCGACGGGCGGGATTGTTCTGCCTTTTGAACGCTGCACTCGGCGTGTCTGCAACCACTTCCCCTCCCATTCCGGCTCATCCTCACTACGCTATTCAACATTTTGGAGAACGCTTCGGTCTTGGCTCGGCCACCGTCCTGACGATGGCGCAGGACAAGCAGGGGTTCCTTTGGATTGGTACGCAAACCGGATTGTTCCGCTATGACGGCAACGGAGTCACGCGATTCGGGCGCGCGGAAGGCTTGCCCGGAGAACTAGTGGAACTTATTTTGGTCGCCCCCGATGGAGATCTCTGGGTACGTGCGCGCAAAGGAATCGCGCGTCGCGTTCAGGAGCGCTTCGAGCCAGTTGTCGTTTCACCGGTGGCGGGAGCGTTGCATGATTCCTATCAGTCATTTGCGGTAGACAGCGCGGGCACGCTATTCATTTCCACGCAAAATGGTCTGCTTCGCCAGCCGCGCGGTCCCAAGCCGTATAAGCTCTTCCCCATCGGAAGTCCTTCCCTTCCGACGGTGGTCGACGCGATCGTGCGCGACGATAACGATGTTGTTTGGCTTGCCTCCGGGCGGCAGATCGGGCGCATTCGTCCCGGACAGAATTCGCCGGAGCCGTTCGCTTCGCTCGATTGGGATGAAGAACATGTCGTAGCCTTGCTGCCGGCTCCGCAGTCACGGCTGTGGGTTCGTACCGAAACCCGTCTCGGGCTTCTCAACCTCAAGCATCCGGCAGCTGGAATCTCATGGGGCAGTGATGACCTTCCCGGCGCCAACAACATGGGAGGCCCTAGCCTCGACAAGCACGGGGACATTCTTGTTCCGTCCTCCCAGGGACTGTACTGGCGCTCGGGAACACATTGGCGCCTGATTGATCACAAGAGCGGACTTACCAGCAGCGCGATCGCTTCGGCGTTGGAGGATCGCGAAGGCGGAATCTGGATCGGAACGACGGGCGCCGGCCTCGACTATTGGCCGGGATCGAAGCAGTGGTCCGGATGGACCGACGCGGAGGGATTGCCGGATGCTCTCGTACTGGGTGTGGTCCGAGATCGGCGTCAACGACTGTGGGTTGCGACCAACACTGCGCTGGCAGTGTGGGATCCGGGCGACGGGCAATGGCGTACCTGGACAGAAGGCGACGCTCGCGGAGGCGTTCTGCAAGTCAAAGTGACGCCTGATGGCGCTGTGTGGACTTTGTTTCCCGGCAAAGGGATCTTCCGCTTCGATGCCAACCTGGACCATCCGCGAGCGGAGCTGGTGCTTGTGTCGGCGGACTGGAAACCTTTTCGCATCGCCGCAGCGCCCGACAGTTCCATCTGGGCGGACGGCGCAGACATGCTTCACGTCATACGATACGAGCACGGACGTTTTCGCGTTTCGGAAAATCCGGCGCCGCCGGAGAATGCGGGGACAACGCGTCATGTTTCGGTCTCGCCCGGAGGAGTGGTTTGGAGCGCTGGAAGCAACGGAGTTTCGCGCATCACACGCGGACATTGGCAGCATTTCCGCACGCGCGATGGATTGCTGGCTGATGATGTCGTCGATTTGAAAGCGGTCCACGATAACGAGGCCTGGCTCGGATACGCCGACGAAGGTCACATGACGCGGCTAAGAATCGCGGCCGATGGCAGCGCTGAAGTGTTGCACGTGAAAAAAGGCATGTGCGCGATGGGCATGGACGACCACCACCGGGTCTGGGCGGAAATGGAGGCTGGCGTCGGGATGATTGCGCCCGATGGACGAGTCCGAACGTTTACTCAAAGTGATGGCCTGATCTGGAATGACGTGAATTGCGACAGCCTGTGGCAGGAGACCGATGGAAGTATTCTGTTCGGCACAAGCAAGGGACTGGCGCGTTACGATGCCCGCCAGGAAGAACCGTCATTGGGTAAACCGAGCGTCGTGCTGACTGCGGCATTATTCGGCAAACGCGATCACTTGGTTGAACGCCGGCCGGAAATTGAATATCAGGACAGCACGTTCCTCGCGCGCTTCGCAGCGCCCGCCTTTCACGACCCCGACAACATCAATTGCCGATACCGGCTCGCGGGTCTGGAGAGCGATTTCACGGAGACGACGCTTCGGGAAGCTCGCTACCCGTCGCTGCCAGCGGGCGACTACATGTTCCAGGTGATGTGCGGCTCGCCGGAACTCGGCCAAAGCGTTTTGACGTCGTACTCATTTACCGTGCTCGCACCCTGGTGGGGAACGTGGTGGGCGCGCTGGGCCGGGCTTCTGCTGGTGGGATTGGCCGTGTGGGCTGCGCTCTGGTCTCAGAAAGAACGTGACCGGCGCGAGAAGGAACGTCTGGAACTCGCGGTCGCGGAACGAAGCGCTGAATTGGCGCAGGCGAATCGCGAACTGCAACAGGCTTCCCTGAGCGATCCTCTGACTGGAGTTCGCAACCGGCGCTTCTTCCAAAGCACGATCGTTGCGGATGCCAGCCAGGCGGTCCGCGCGTATCGGGATGGTTCCGAACGTTACAGCCGCGACCATCGCGACTTGATTTTCTTCCTGATCGATATTGACCACTTCAAAGACGTGAATGACCAGCACGGCCACGATGCCGGAGATCGCATGCTGGTCGAGATCGCGCGCCGACTGAACCGGGTGGTGCGGGAATCGGACTTCCTGATTCGCTGGGGCGGCGAAGAATTTCTGGTGGTATGCCGTTCCGCCGAACGCGACGATGCGCCGTTCATGGCGGGGCGTATCCTGAAAGCGATTGGCGGCGTGGAGTTCGACCTCGGCAACGATCGGGAAATGAGACGTACGTGTTCTGTGGGATGGGCGCCTCTGCCGTGGCTGCCGCTCGAATCGGCGGAACTGTCGGTTGACGAAGTATTGCGTCTCGCTGACCGGGGCCTGTACCTCGCCAAACAACGAGGGCGCAATCGGGCCGTCGGTCTGGTACCGAGCACAACTAAGCCTGCTCGTCCCGGCAACTATTCGCGTCTGGAACAACTGCTGGAAGACAACATGATCCGGGAAATCCCTACCTTCGGTGATCGCGCAGTCGCAGCCGGGTCCGACTAAATCCTGTCATATCACGGAACTGTTTCCTGCTTGATTCCGTAACTCACTTTGCAGGCGCACAGAATTGCCGCCATTAACGGCAATGCGCCCATGGAGGAGCACCGTTATGGGAGACGGACTTACAGGACTGGCTGCTGTAACCTTGTTTTTTTGCGTGCCACTGGCGGGCATGTTCACCTACTATCGCGTGCGGAAGCTGCGCACAGAAGAGAAGCTGGCCGCGATCGCGCGTGGCGTCAGTGTTCCGATGGAACCGGAACTCTCGCAGGCCGCGCGCTCACGACGCTCAGGGATTCTGCTCGTGGCGGGGGCGCTCGGGTACATGATCACCTTTGGCCTGATTGCACGCACAAACCCGGATGCATGGACAGCATCGGCGTTTGGAGCGATTCCGCTGGCGTTGGGTCTGGGATTTTTTCTGGATTCCGCTCTGGTGCGGCGCGATCTGCACGCGTGACTAGTTTGCTGAAAGAGTCCAACGTGAAAACCTCGGGGAGCTGAGATCGCTAACGACAGGCATTAAAACACTGCAACGGGTGTTTATCTGCTTGGACACTCTGGCTCAAGCAGGCGCAGGCCCGCCGCGACCATCAGCGTAGCCAGGATGACAGGTCGGCTTAAGTTTGGCCGGACAATGGTTGCTGGCGATATTTCGCCAACAACTATTCACGGGCCAGAGGCTTCTCGCCGGGTTGCGTCGGCACCGGCGCCACTGGCTTCCAGCCGATGAGGCGCTCCTTAAAGCCCTCGAACTCTGGCGTTGACACAATTTCGCTGTCTCGCTTCGGCAAGAGGTCGCCAATTTCCTTGCGCAGAGCCTTCAATCGGTCAGGTGTCGGGGGAAATGGACTAAAGGCCTGCACTGATACTCGACTGACAGGCCATATCCGCTGCATAGAGTTGGTAAAACTCTCAACCCTGTAGCCAGCTTTATAGACGTACTGCGCGCCAAAATAGTCGGCATCGAATTCAAAACGCCTTCTGAAACTCAGCATTGTCAGCGGAGTGCCAATGCCGGATGCGCTATTGGGCGGTACACTTGATCCGACATAGACAAGCGGAATTGAGCCGATGTTGGCCCACGCTTCTCGGGTCATCAGCCGTGTTGCGGAACGCAAGGCAGTGTGTGCGATTCCTCTGGCAATCACGCTCGCCAGCTCACTCTCACTTTCCAATTGGACCAGCAGTCCACGAGTGATGTACTGGTAACCACCGGGCAGCGTGAAAGCCTCCACTTGTTCGCTATCGATGAGTTGAACCGTGATGGGCATCTGAGCATCTGAATTCCTCGCAACGTTGTCCGCAACCCGTGCGACATAATCCGTCATGGCACGATCATTCAGAATTCTCAAAGATCGTTCGATCTCGGCTGCGCACTGTTTCCCCATCTCCTTCTCTCGGTCCAGGGAGTACCAGTTTCCGAGGCTCTTTTCACCGACAATGTTGCGATGCCCGATGGCGGCGATGTTCTTGTCTGAACGGGACCGTCTCGCGCCCGTCGAGGCAAACGCTCTGTCCACTTTCAAGCAACCCAATGCCAATAGAGCCAGAACCACAACCAGCGGACGCGTTCTCATTTGCACAATTTGCCTCACTCTATCGGTGGCAAGCCTGCCCAACAATTGTTAGATGCTAGATTCGAGCGTAACTCCAAATGACAGCAAGAGTTTGGGGGATAGTTGACGTAATCACGATTACACTCAGGACCGTTCAAGAAGCAGCGCTCGCGCCAGATGATGAAAGGATTTGTCCCCCAGTTTCCAGTCCCGGTCTCACTTTTCCTCTTTCATTTTCTTGCAAACTAGTCGGGTGTGCCCCGTTCTTGAATCGATCACGGTGGTCACGAGCAGACAACTGCACGTTACCGTGTTGGCATTTTCCTGTTTGACTACTACACAGTGTTCGATGAGTTCGGCAGTGGGTGGTGGCAGCTGGCTCCTTATTGGAGGAGGGGTCGCCGCAACGGGCTGCTTCTTCGCAGCGCAACCGGCCAGAAGCAGGCAAAACAGCAGCCAAGCTTTACTCATGCCCTTTGTTTTCCCTCTCTCGTGCCCGCTTGTCGATGGCAATCTTAGTTACACTACTCTTTCTCGACGTCCACGCGGAAACTGGCGACCGTGAAATAAGCAGATTTTTCGTTTCGCCCCACATGGACAACCACCTGGTTGAGGTAGCGAGAAGGGAGCGCGGCGTTGGTCTCGCAGATCCGAGGAACAGACCAGACGGCGCCCGCTAGAACTGCCGTCCAAAGTGCGATAGCTGCGATCTTTACCCCGTAACCGAAGGGTTCCTCGATGACGACAGTGCCGGCGCAAATGTCTCCCAGGCGGCGATGCATTTTCGAGCAACCCGCAACCATGGCGCCCGCCAGGTAGAAAACGAGCCCGTCCACGACCCGGAGGAGATTGCGGATTGCGAGAGCCGCAAATGGGTTGCGATCGGTTGTCTGGACAACCCGGATGCCGACCATTGCCTTCCCCAGGGTGGCACGGAACATCGCTTCGAGCAGCCAGAGGTAGAGAAAGAAAATCGCAGCATTAAGAGATTCGGCGACAAGGAGCGCGGCGAGGGTCAGCTTCAGCTCGGTTCCGTCGACGATGCCCCAGCGCATGAAGGCCCACGCATCCACCATGGCAAATACACCGAAAAGGAAAGCGCAGTCGAGGGCAAAAGCGATCAAGCGATCGCCCAGCGTTGCCATCCGGCAATAGGAGTCGTCTTTCGGCTCAAGCGGAACCTGTTTTGGCGGCGGGCTAGTGGCCAGGGGGGCGGGCGCGATTATGCCGGACTCCTCAAGCAAGTGCTGAGCGGGCGGAATGATGTCGCCGCAAGATGCGCAGCTCGGCGCATGAGGGCTCGTCTCCCTGTGACAGTGTGGGCATTCCATAGCTGGGCGAGACCGACTCGTGAATTGCATAATGATTGCGCTCGGCGTTGGGGATTGCAGCGTCACGAAAGGACAGCATCGGAAGGCCGTCGTTTTGCTGGGACTCTGGAACTAAGGCACAGCCATTGCCGCAAACCGGCGTTTACACTCACAACCCAGTCAAGTCGGAGTGTTCAGGGCACTGCAACGCCGCTCAGCGTTTCTTGATGAAGCGCCTCCGCGCCAGATGGTTCTGGGCGGTAGGTTGAATTTCTTCGTACTTCAGTACGCTGATGGAGCCATCCACTTCAAGCACGGCTAAGGCGACCTCTTTGTAAGAGGCAACGCCGTGCTCGCGCACCGCGCACTCGAGCGCGTCCATGGTGATGTGCTCTCTCGCCATGTGCGCGGCAATCACTTCGCCATCGTGGATTAGTAAACTCGGTTGGCCTTGGATTACTCGACGGAATCGACGATTGATTCCCGCAAGTTCTGCCACCAGGTAA
>Ga0209488_10003070_pt1 | contig 13499 bp, 12 predicted proteins | sample Rivendell_Oct201_8_FD_188349 | JGI IMG/M metagenome (GOLD analysis project Ga0209488, IMG submission 188349) | Vadose zone soil microbial communities from the Eel River Critical Zone Observatory, Northern California, USA -... | ecosystem: Environmental > Terrestrial > Soil > Vadose zone >...
GAAGACGGATTCGGCCCGGAATCTTCGTTCGACGTGGCCTCGCGGTACCACGTGCCGAACTATCGCTTCTCGAACCACACGACGAAATTTCACGTTCCCGTCGGCACGCGGCGCGGCATCGGGCAGGCCGCGCACGAGTTCTATCGCGAGACCTTCATGAACGAACTTGCACATGCCGCAGGTATGGACCCATACCGCTATCGGCGCGAGCTCATTGCCCGCACCAGCCTGCCCTACAAGGACGACATGATCCGCGCGCTCGACATTGCCGCGGAGATGTCGGGTTGGGGAAAGCCGCTGCCCCGGGGCACGGCGCAGGCAATCGCCCTCGAGGAGAGGGGCGGAGAAACCAATCGCATGGCGACCATCAGCGCCATGGTGCACACGGTCTCAGTGAGCCGCGACGGCAAGGTCAAGCTGGAGCGCGTCGATATCGCGCACGAGACTGGCTTCGGCCTGGTCAACCCGCTATCGGTGAAGAAGCAGCTCGAAGGTCAGATCACCTGGTTCTACAACGACGCGATGCACCAGGCGAACACGATCAAAGACGGGCACATCGTTGAGAATAATTTCAATGCGTTCAAGCTGTCGCGCATCGATGAGGACCCGCCCGAGGTCAACATCCGTTTCTTCAAGACCGGGCACTGGCTGCTCGGCATGGGTCACGACCGCGCCACTTCGGTCCAATCCGCGATCGGCGATGCAATATTCCAGATTACGGGAAAGCGCCTCCGGGATCTGCCCTATGGCGGCCGCGATCTGAGCTGGAGGTAGCGGGATGGCGATGAAATGGTGGCTGGCTTTCGCGCTCGTAACCACAGTCTCGCTCGTCGCTGCCCAGCAAACGACACCGGACATCATTCTTTCCAACGGAAAGATCATCACCGTCGATGAGCGATTCACGATCGCGCAAGCGGTAGCCATCAAAGGGGACCGCATTGTGAACGTCGGAACCAATGCCGACATTCTTCGGCTCGCCGGCGCAAACACTCGGCGTATCGATTTGCGCGGACGTTCTGTCATACCTGGTTTGATCGACAACCATATGCATCTGCTGCGAGCCAGTACAACCTGGCAGTGGGAAGTGCGATGGGACGGCGTCGGATCACGCAAAGAAGCGTTGGATGCGCTTCGCACGCGCGTGAAGGCGGTGAAACCGGGCGAGTGGGTCTACAACCTCGGCGGCTGGACCATCGATCAGTTCGCCGACGATAACCGGCCCTTCACTCGCGAGGAGCTGGACGCGATTGCGCCCGAGAATCCCGTTCTGTTGCAGGCTTCCTACTATGAGACGTATCTGAACAGCCGCGCGTTGCAAGTGCTCGCAATCGACAGCAAGACGGGCCGGATCGAAGAAGCCGGTGTCCGGGGAGTCGCCGCAAGACTTCCGGCGGCTTCAGCGATCGAGGTCGAAGCCAGTACCGTCAAAATGATCGGCGACCTCAATCGCGCCGGCCTGACGTCATTCGGCAGCGCCGGATGCGAAGCCAATGTGTTGCCGATTTACAAGCGAATGGCGGATCAGGGAAAGCTGAACGTCCGCGTATTCTGCATTGATGGAGTCGGCACCGGCACAACTCCGGAGCAAGTCGATCGAGCACTTCCGCAAATCGCGCAGATGAAATTGTTTCAGGGCAACAACACCATCGATCAGGTTTTCTTTGGCGAGACTGTTTACGGGCCGCTCCACGATCCGATGTTTCTGGTGAAGTCGGATCCGAAGCCGGAACAACTCGTGGAATGGCGCCGTATCGCCCGCGAGATTGCCAAAGCGCGGCTGCCGCTGCATGTGCACGCGGAGCTGGAAGGCACGATCGATGCGTTCCTGGATCAAATCGAGATCATCAATAAGGAATATCCCGTCAAGAATCTTCGTTGGGTTTTCGCTCACGTGAACCGGATCAATGCCTTGCACCTCGCGCGCATGAAAGAGCTGGGCATGTATGCCGCGGTGAATCCCTGGGCCGTGATCAACGGCGGCATCAATCATCGAGTCTTCGGAGACAGCGCTTACGATATGGCGCCGCTCGCCACGATTCAAAACAGCGGCATCCTGTGGGGGTTTGGCAGCGACGGCAGCCGCGCGAATCAAATCCTGCCGTTCACGACACTGTGGTGGGCCGTCACAGGAAAGATGGTTGGAGGCACAAAGGTGCTTCGTCAAACCATCAGTCGCGAAGACGCCTTGATCGCACACACGCGAAAAAACGCGTACCTTGTTTTCCAGGAAAATAATCTGGGATCAATCCAACCCGGCAAACTTGCGGACTTGCTTGTGCTCGACCGCGACTACTTAACGATTCCCGCCGACCAGATCAAAGACATCAAGCCCGTCATCACGATGGTCGGTGGACGAATCGCCTACCAATCCACCCAGTAATTCTCAGCCTGGCTAGCCTCATGGCCAACCGCGACACCACCCCGGGGATCAAGTCCGAATTGAAGCGAAAATATCTGAAACACGAATGGCGTTAACGAGGGGACTGCCCACCCCATTCGCTTCCGTGCTATCGTTGATAGCGTTCAGGAGGCGTCCGATGGCTCAATTGATAGTAAGAAATCTTACTGACGAAATTGTGAAACGGCTGAAGAAAAGAGCAGCGGAAGTTGGTCGATCGATGGAGGCGGAACATCGTGAAATCCTGCGCGAAGCTTTGATGTCAAAAAAGCATCGGAAGTCCTTGAAGCAGGCTCTGCTGGAAATGCCGCGTGTCGGTCGCGACGAAGACTTTGCGCGGCTGCCAGATAAGCCGAGAAAGATTCGGCTTTGAGTTTTCTAATCGACACGAATGTCCTGTCGGAATTGCGAAAGGGATCACGATGTGACAGGAATGTTGCCGACTGGTTTGGAGGCATTGCTGAGGCAGATATATTCCTGAGTGTATTGACCATTGGCGAGCTTCGTCGGGGAGTCGACCTCATTCGGCGTCGCGATGCAAAGAGTGCTTCGCACTTGAATGACTGGCTGCGCGGGATTACAGATATCCACCAGGACAGAATCTTACCTGTTGATCGAGCCATCGCGGAAGAATGGGGGCGGATGTGTGTAGCCAGACCACTGCCCGTTATCGACGGACTGTTGGCCGCAACCGCAAAGGTGCACGGTCTGTGTCTGGTCACGAGAAACACGAGAGATATTGCCGGAACCGGCGTCGATCATCTCGACCCGTTCGTCTCAAAGGGATAAGCCGAAGCAGGAAATCGGAACCCTCATCGGGGACGTCACGGGGAATCTCATGTCGGGAATCAGCGCAGCAGTGACGTGAAGGGTGCGGTGGCATGCACGACACGGCCGCCGACCAGGGTCAGTTCAGATTGAATTTTTCGAATGGCGGTATCCGGAACGGTGAGGTAATCCGCACTCAGCACCGCCAGATCGGCATACTTTCCCTCCGTGATTGAACCCACCTGATGGTCATCAAAGGAGAACCACGCGCTTCCTTCCGTATACAGACGCAGTGCTTCCGTGCGCGAGATCTGTTGTCCGTCGTTGGTCAAAGCACCGGCAAGGTTGCGACCCGTCACCATGTAGAAGAGCGATAGCCATGGGTCCAAAGCGGACACATTGGTGGAATCGGTTCCGACACCCGCATGGATTCCCGAATCCACGATCCTGCGGAACGGCGGGCCACCGCCGGCTCCAAGATAAGTCCAGGTCTGTGCACTGGCGCCGGCGCCGAGGTCCATCAGAGCCTGCAGTCGAGGCGAATCGATGGATTGGAGGTGAAGGATCGACCATCGGAGTCCGTCGATCGGATACTCACGGGTAATCGATTGGAACGCCGCGATGTGAAAATCGTTTTCCATCGTCGTAATGGAATGCTGCTGCAGCAACCAGCGGTTCTTCGCAATCACCCTTGCGGTCGGTTCGAACTGCGGCGAGGTCGTGGCGTTGCCGCCGATTCTTTCGCCGAAGCCCGCGACGCGGAACAGATCGTCGCCGACGGAGCGTCCTCCCTGGCTGAAGTTGTTTGCGACGCGCATCTCGACATCCTGGGGCGAGTCCGCGGGGAAGAGTGGGCGCATGCGAATCGTGAGCTTGTCCTGACGCCAGAGCTTGAGGGGAAGCTCCTGATCCTCGATATTGCTGGCGTTGATGACACCGGTAAGGCCGAGACTGTTGGCGTGAGCATTCAGGTCTGCCGTGCTGCGCAGTTTGTCTTCCGGTGTCTGCAGCGCTTGAAGAGCCGCGAGTGCAGCGTTGGCTTGAGGGACCGTGCCGTTTCCGGCATCCACCATGACGCCTTTCGAAGCAAAGAACGCCTGTCCGAGACTGTTGGTAACGGCTCCGGTTCCACCGCCGGTTCCCGAGATATAGACGGGATGCCTGGAAGTCGCCGCGTCCAACTCTGCTTTTGTCGGCCGTCGTGCTTCGACAAACTGCGAATGGTTCCAGCCGCCAATGCAGGTAATGAACTGTCCAGCCGGAACAGAATCGGCGCGCCGCGCGATCGCGTCCTGCAGTTCGGCGATCGAGAATGCGCGCTCGATTCGACGCGCTTCGTAGCCGGGGTTGATCCCCGCGCGCGTGTAATGGACGTGCGCGTCGAAGAAACCGGGTATGACGGTACGCCCGCCGAGATCGATCGTCTGTGCGTCCGGAGCGAGTTGCATCGCCTGCCCGACTTTCGCGATGCGTCCGTTTCGGATCGTTATCGTCGTCCCGACGACACCTCGACCGTCGACGAACTTTCCGTTTGTCAGGACAAGATCCGGTTGCGGACGGCTTTGGAGAAGGACTACCGCACCGAGGCTCGCCTTTAGAAACTCGCGCCGTTTCATGTGTCCGCTAGATCGCATCGCTGACGCTCGACAGAAAGAAATCTTTTACCTTCAGGGCGGGCACGACGATCGGCGGGCCGACGGTACTCGCTTCGCTGGCGCAAACGCGAGTCGGGCTGCCCAGCATCTGTACATTGGCCAGCATTTCCGACAGCGATTGATTGAATCGGAAGTTCGTTACAGGCCGGCTGATCCTGCCGTTCTCGATGAGGAACGTGCCGTCGCGAGTCAGACCGGTAAACGAAGCGATGCGCGGATTCAGACCGCGGACGTACCAGAAACGTGTAATCAACACGCCGCGACGCGTCTCGCGAATCATATCGTCGATTGATGCGTTCGATGCCGTGCCGCCGCTCATCACGAAGTTCAGTCCCGGCGGCTTCGGAGCGACTGCCTTGCGATCTGCCCAGAATCGCGAATACGACAGTGTCTTGAGCACCCCCTTCTCCACCCAGGTTTCACGACCGACGGGAAACCCGCCGTCGGTAAAAGGACTGGTCTCGGCGTTCTTCTCCACGGGATCGCTGATGATGGTGACGCGTTCGTCGAAGAGCTTCTCGTTCAGCATCGTCCCGCCGCCCGGCTTCGACAGGAACGAGCGGCCTTCTTCCGCCTGCCGCGCGTCAAAGACGTTCATCATGCGCAGCATCAACATGCCGGCGGCGGTTGGCTCCAGAATCACTTCGTACTTGCCTGGATCGAGCGAGGTCTTGCCGCGCCAGTCCTGGCATTTGCGAACGGCGTCGGCAGCGATGCGCTCAGACTCGATGGTGCTCCAGTCCGCGCCTTCGTCGCCGGCCCAACCGGAGGAGGAGCCATCCAGCGCCCGCATCGTCAGTGTCGACGCGACGCCCGTTTCGGAGTGATAGCCAAACAACCGCTTCGACGTTGCGACCGCGTTGGCTCCTGCGTTCACGTCAATGAATCCCGATGCCATCACCTTCGCCGCATCTGCCGACTTCACCGCAAGCGAGGCAGCCCTTGCACGAGCCTCCGTGGTGAGATCTCCAGTGCTTGTGTAATACCCTTGGACCTCGGAATACTTCTGTTCGCCGAGTTCCGGCATGTATTCCGGATCCTCAGGCGAAAGCTTCGCGAGTGCTTCGCAGTCCCGCACTACGCGCTCGAGCGCAGCATCCTCGAGACGGTTTGTCATCGTCGACGCGACGCGTTTTCCAAACACACTGATGATGCGGACGTTCACATCTTCGGTTGCACCGGCAGTCGTCACACGGTTGATCGCCGTGCGCGTGAACAAATGCACGCCGGAGTCGACGTTCACGCGCGTGTAATCGGCCTTGGCATAGCTGAGAACCTTGTTGCAGAGGGCCCGCGACTCTTCGAGGCTCAAACCTTTCCGTGTGCTGCTTTGCATTGCGAATCTCTTATGCCGTGTTAATGATGTTGATGTTGCGAAACAGTGCCACAGGACAGCCGTGCGAAACAGCGTTCAGTTGCATCGGCTGTCCTTTCGCATCGCTGAGGGCCGAGCCGAGCTTGTACGTACTCTTGCCGCCGATCATCGCCAGCGAATTCCAGAACTCCGGAGTGCGCGCCTGATAGGCGACGTTGCGAAGCATACGCGTTCGCTTGCCGTCCTTGATTTCCCAGAACGTCTGGCCGCCAAACTGGAAGTTGTATCGCTGCTGGTCGATGGAGTAGGAACCGTCGCCTTCGATGAAAATACCGTGTTTCGTTGCGGCAATGACTTCCTCCTCCCGGACTTCGCGCGGGTTCGGTTGCAGGCTGACATTCGGCATTCTCGGAAAGGGAATTGACGACCAGTCCTCGCCATACGAACACCCCTGGCTGTCTTTGACTTTTGTGATATCGGAAATCCAATCCGCCATTTCGCGAGTCGTTTGATAGTTCACCAGGACGCCTTTATCGATGATCGGCCACGACTGAGCGGGAACGGCTTCGTCGTCCCAGCCGGTTGTGGCGCAGCCCCCGGCTTCCGTGCGGTTTCCGACGATGTTCAGTAACTCGGACCCGACTTTGAACTTTCGCAGGACATTTGCCGGTGGAGCAAGGAACGTCGTGCCGGCGTAGTTCGCTTCGTAATTCATGGCGCGATCCAGTTCCGTTGGATGCCCGATCGATTCATGAATGGTGAGCCACAAATGCGACGGATGCAGCACGAGATCCCAGATGCCCGGCTCCACCGGCGGCGCCGAGAGTTTCATGACGGCTTCTTCGGCCCAGCGCCGGGCGGTCTCCTGCATTTGCAGGCTGATGATGTATTCCCAGCCTTTTCCCATCGGCGCCAGCGCCGCGCTGCGTGTTTCGAAATCCGAGTTGTCGTCCTTGACGGCGGTGACGTTCACGTTCGGAGCGAGACGAATGTAGGTCTGTTGAATTATGGATCCGTCGGTGGTGCCGAGCAGCCGGCTTTCCTTGAACGACGTGATATTCGACGTCACGAAGCGGACGCCCTTCACGCGCAGCGCTTCTTCGTTGGTCTGGAAGAGCAGCTGCGCTTTTTGTTCGATCGGAATCGTAAATGGATCGATTTCATGCGGCGTGATCCAGCGTCCATCCGGCACTTTCTTCACCGGCGACAAGTTGGTCTTCACGGGATTGATCCTGTTGTTTGCGGCCGCGATGGACGCTGCTTCGCGCGCCGTCTTCACAACGGAGTCGCGGCGAAGATCGCGTGTTGCTGCGAAACCCCACGATCCGCCAACCAGCGCGCGGATCCCGATGCCATATGTTTCGCTCTTGCTGACTCCGGTGATCTGACGTTCGCGCGTATTGACGGATTCCTCATTGCCGCGCGTGATTCGAACGTCCGCGTAGTTCACGCCTGCCGACTTCACCGCATCGAGTGCAAGCAGGACGAGGGCGCGCTCCGCGGCGTCCGGTCCGGGCGCAGTTTTTGCCTGCCACGCCAAAGCTTCCCAGCCCGTCATGGCAATGACGGCGCCTGCAGCGCCGAGTGTTTTAACAAACTCCCGCCGCCCCGAATGTTTTTCCATGGTGCCTCCGGTGGAGGAAATTACACCCGTTCCGCGATAACCTGCAACAGTATCGGTGTGTAGATAAACGAGTCGGGTCGTTCTGAAAACGCCGCCCAGTCCAGCTGTAAAGCTTCCCATTCGTCGGATCGGAGCAGGCCAGTCTCCACGAACTTCGGGCCGAAATCCCGCATGAGTCGTGCCCACCATTCCCACCATCGATGCTTCGGGTGAGCCATTCCGCCGACACATTTTAACGAGCGGATTTTAAATCCGGCCGAAGTCAGGCGCCGCGGCAGCGTTTCTCCGATGGATGAATTTCCGCCGTGCCTGGCGTAGAACTCGATCCAGGCGCGCGTGTGTGCATCGAACGCCGGGGACGACGGGGAACACGTTACACTTCGCAACGTCAGATACTCCATTGCTGCGAATACTCCACCCGGACGTAAGGATTCCCGAATATTTCGCAGAACCACGTCGAGGTCATCCTGGAGAAATGCAAGGAACCAGCGGCAGAACGCACCGTCAAACTCCCCGCGAATCGGGCCACTCTTCGTCACGTCCGCGTTCAATAACGTGACATTCTTCAGTGCTCGTGCGCGGATTTCCTCCGCCAGGTACTCCAGGTAGGCGGCCGCCTTATCGACAGCATAAACTTCACCGGAAGACACGACATCGCGCGCGAGGTCGAGGCTGGTAAAACCCGGACCGGATCCCAAATCGAGAATCGAGGCGAACGAGCGAAAGCCGGCGTCATTCCATAAGGATTCCGTTTCGGGTTTCCACGCCTCATGTTGAGTGCGAAGTCGCTCGATCTCGGCTGCATGGACTCCGATGAAATAGTCGCTGCTCATGTCGCTGAATTGTAATGCTTCGGGCGTTGCGTGATTCCGTCTATCGGAATCGCTCCTCGCTCTGAAATCTCAGAGGTCGAGGCTCCACACCATGCGGCGCTCGGGATCGAGGCCGGAGGATTCCAGCGCGCGCTCTATGGCGGAATTCCCCGGATGGACCTGGCAACTGAACCGGCGAATGCCTCGCTCCTGCCCGTGAGCGATCAATGCGTTCAACAGCATCTTTCCGACACCGGCATTTCGCGCCGATTCTTCGACAAACGTCTCCACGAGCTCCATCGTTTCCCCGCCAAACTCCATACGCCATTCATAGGACGCGTATGCGAAACCGCACAATTCAGCTTTCTTATCTGCGGCGAGATTCTCTGCCACGAAAATGATGCCGAGGTCCGGCGACTTCAGGACGTGCTCATATACCCGTTGAGCGTCGTTCCGTGTGCCGCGCGCATCCCACTTCACGAGAAGGCGTTCGACGAATTCACACATTTTGTCGATGTCGTGCGGCGCGGCGGGGCGTATTTCAACCGCGGCCGTGTGTCGTGGTTTCATCGTTGGAAATACCGGAGCATTGTAAGTCTCCTTCCGCTGAAGTGGCCGGTCCTCTCCTGAACAGTTGCTCTTCGCGTCTAAAACGACGGTGCGATCCCACGCCACACGGGAAGTCACTCCAGCATCGTGATGGAATCGTCCTCCGGCCACGCATGTAACTGTTCAGACATGATTGTTCTCGCGCATGTGTTCCAGCGCAGCAGAGCCTCGTCATTATTGCTCGGACGGATTTTTTCGGCAGTCTCGTAGCTTTGCATTGCCTCTCGAAGGAGGTGGTATGCCTCGTTGCCTCCGCCGGGGGCCGAACGATGCAATTGAGCCCGGGCGCGGCGTTCGTAAATTATTCCCTGGTAGTACGCCCGGTGGTACTCATCCGAGAGACGATGCAGAACGTCCGAGGCGCGCGCTCCAGAGTGAGAATCGCCAAACTGATCCGTCAGAGACAGCAAGAGGAGAATGAGCGCAGCCTGGTTTTTCGGTTCCGCCTCCAGTACGTCGAGGCAAATACTCTCGGCCTGCGTCGGTTCATTCAGTAGCCGATAGCGCTCCGCACGTTCGAGCGCGGCGGGAATCGCCCCAGGGTGAAGAACCTTGAGAATGAAACTGGTTTGAAAAGTTTCTTTGGACATTTCGGCCCTCCTTATCCCACTGACCGGTTTCCCCACGCCTCGATCCATGGAGCCGCCCGCAATTGCGTCCTTCTTCACTTTGTTTCCGAGCGACCCCTGAAAATCCTGAAGAGTCTTCGTATCGGGTCGTAGAACTCGTCAACGACTCGTTCTTTAAGCGGAATGATCGCGTTGTCCGTGATCTTGATTCCCTCCGGACAAACTGCCGTGCAACATTTTGTGATGTTGCAGTAGCCGATGCCTTTTGCTTTTGCCAATTCCTCGACACGATTTTCGATGTCCAGCGGGTGCATCTCCAGAGCCGCGGCATACACGAAGAATCTGGGGCCGATGAACTCCTGATGCAGGTGGTGTTCGCGCAAAACGTGGCAGACGTCCTGACACAGGTAGCATTCGATACATTTCCGGAATTCCTGGACGCGATCGACATCCTCCTGAAAGATTCTCCACGATCCATCCGGTGCATCCGGAGGCCGCGGCTTGAACTTCTTGATTTTCTTTTTCACCTCGAAATTCCATGAGACGTCTGTCACAAGGTCTCGAATGTGCGGAAAACTTTTCATAGGTTCGACGACGACCGGCTTGTCTGCCGGGACCTCGTTCATGCGTGTCATGCACATCAGCCGCGGCATTCCGTTGATCTCGGCGGAACAGGAGCCACACTTTCCTGCCTTGCAGTTCCATCGAACGGCGAGGTCGTTGGCCTGTTCCGCCTGGATTTTGTGAATCGCGTCAAGGACGACCATTCCCTCTGAAATCTCTGTGGTGTATGTCGAAAACCGACCTTCGCCACGAGCGCCGCGCCACACCTGGAAGGTTGCCGATGTCATTTTTGCTCCTCGATGACTTGCTTCAACTCCGCAGGCATCTCCGGAATCTTCTCCCGCAACACCTGCATCTCGCCGCCTGGACCGCGGCGTACGATGATGTTCAGTTCTCCGAAAATTTTGACTTTTTCAGGATAGTCTTCCCGGAAATGGCCCCCGCGGCTCTCTTTCCTTTCGATGGCGGCGCGGGTGATTGCTTCCGACACCGTCAGGAGATTCGTGAGATCCAAAGCGGTATGCCATCCATTGTTGTATTCGCGATTGCCGTCCACCGACACCCGGCGCGATCGCTCCTGCAAGGCAGCAATTTCGCCGAGTGCGCTTTGCATTTCTTCTTCGGTTCGCACGATACCCACGAGGTCCTGCATCTTTTCCTGCAGGTCGTGTTGAACTCGATACGGGCCCTCGCCGGTGGAGCCGGCCGACGCAGTGCGCTCGAAAGGCTGCAGCGCCCAACGGGCGGCGGTATCGACCTGATCCATGTTGACCTGTCCGAACGCGCGCTCTTTCGCGAACGCAGCGGCAAACTGACCTGCGCGCTTGCCGAACACCAATAGATCGGAAAGCGAATTCCCTCCCAGGCGGTTGGCGCCGTGAAGTCCGGCTCCACACTCTCCCGCTGAGAAAAGGCCGGGAACCGTGGACATCTGCGTCTCCGGGTGGACGCGAACGCCACCCATCATGTAGTGGGTCGTCGGTCCGACTTCCATCGGAGTCGTCGTGATATCGATGTCGGCGAGCTGTTTAAACTGGTGATACATGCTCGGCAGCTTTCGCTTGATGTGCTCCGGCGCATTGGGAATCTTCTCCTTGATCCAGGAGATGTCGAGAAATACTCCGCCGTGAGGACTGCCGCGCCCCGCCTTGACTTCACGCATGATGCATCGCGCAACGTGATCGCGGGTGAGCAGCTCCGGCGGCCGGCGCGCGGTCTTCTCGCCCTGGCAGTAATTCCATCCTTCCAATTCGTTGTCCGCCGTCTGAGTCTTGTACGCGTCGGGAATGTCGTCGAACATGAATCGCTTGCCCTGGCTGTTGCGGAGGACTCCGCCTTCGCCACGCACCGCTTCCGTGATAAGAAGGCCGGCAACGCTGGGGGGCCAGATCATGCCGGTGGGATGGAATTGCACGAACTCCATATCGATCAGATCCGCTCCGGCGTTATAGGCAAGCGAATGACCATCGCCGGTGTATTCCCAACTGTTGCTCGTGATCTTGTAGGCTCTGCCGATACCGCCGGTGGCCAGTACGATGGCTTTTGTTTTGAACAACAGAAAACGTCCGCGCTCGCGGTCGTATCCAAACGCTCCGACGACGCGGTCTCCATCCTTCAACAGAGTAACGATGGTGCACTCCATATGCACCGTGATGCCTTGATGAATTCCATGATCCTGAAGAGTCCGGATCATTTCCAGACCGGTGCGGTCGCCCACATGAGCCAGACGAGGGAACTTGTGGCCGCCGAAGTTTCGCTGAAGGATCTGTCCATCCTTTGTGCGATCGAATACCGCGCCCCACGCTTCGAGTTCACGAACGCACGCGGGAGCTTCCTTGGCGTGCAATTCCGCCATGCGCCAGTTGTTGACGTTCTGCCCGCCGCGCATCGTATCGGCGAAATGGACTTTCCAGTTGTCCCTGTTGTCGGTCGTGCCGAGCGCCGCGGCGATCCCGCCTTCGGCCATGACGGTGTGCGCTTTGCCCAACAGCGATTTGCAGACCAATCCGACCCGGACGCCGCCGGCCGACGACTCAATCGACGCGCGCAAGCCGGCGCCCCCGGCGCCGATGACAAGCACGTCGTACTCGAACGTCTGATATTCCGTCATTAAAAGATTCTCCAATCTGTGACGATTCCCATCGAACACAGCCGCACGTACAGATCAGAGAACATGACCCAGAAAAGGCTGCCCCATGCCCATTTCATGTGGTGGCTGTTCAGGCAGCTCACGCAGTTGTAGCCGGATCGACCAAGCAATGCCCGTTTCAATTCGTCCTTGCTGCCCCCGATCAAGTGCCTCATCGAATGGCAACCCAGCGCATACCCGCTCAGCATGACCACATTCACGGCCAACACAATCGTGCCAACGCCGATGCCGAACGAGACCACGCCCGCGGCATCCGTGAACCAGAGCGCCCTCCAAACATCCGATGCGAGGAGAAAAAGAAAAACCACGGCGATATAGAGGAAGTAGCGGTGGACATTCTGAACGATCAGAGGGAATGAACGCTCGCCGCGATAGTGTTGCCTGGGCTCACCAACCGTGCAAGCCGGAGGATCGGCCCAAAATGCTTTGTAGTAACTGCCGCGATAGTAGTAACACGTCAGCCGAAAACCTCCGGGCGCCCACAGTATCAGGAGCGCCGGCGAGAACGGCAACCATGTTGGCCACCAACCCGGCATCGGGCCAAACCAACTGTGAGGAGAACTGCCGAAGAGTTCCGGCGAGTAGAAGGGAGAAAGGTAAGATCCAAAGTAATAGTGATTACCCTGAAACGCGGCCCACGTGGCATACAAAATAAATGCGGACAGCCCGCACAATATTGCAAGCGGTTCGACCCACCACATGTCGCGGCGTTCGGTCTGTCCAAAGCCCCGCGGATTCAAGGAAGTTCCTAGCTCTCGTGCCATGACCTACCTCTACTGCTCAGTTTTTGGTGAAAAAAGTGACCACACTATAGCGACCGAAAGGAAGTTCTTGCAAGCCACAAACTGGAAAATGGTTAGTGATTGTTGCAAGGCAAGACGAACCAATCCTCAATTGACGAGTGTTGAGTAGTGGTCAAGTTTGAAGTGAGGGTGGACGAATCCTTCTCCCTCAGGGAGAAGGTGGCCCGAAGGGCCGGATGAGGGAATCAATATTGGCGCGATATTGATTCCCTCACCCGCCGCTTCGCGGCACC
>Ga0209488_10003071_pt1 | contig 13497 bp, 9 predicted proteins | sample Rivendell_Oct201_8_FD_188349 | JGI IMG/M metagenome (GOLD analysis project Ga0209488, IMG submission 188349) | Vadose zone soil microbial communities from the Eel River Critical Zone Observatory, Northern California, USA -... | ecosystem: Environmental > Terrestrial > Soil > Vadose zone >...
TCCCCCGCCCGTCTCCGCCTCTTCAACCAGGCCTCAGCAGAAGCGACCAACCTCTTCGGCGCGCTCGCCGGCATCGCACCTCCCTCCGCCCGCACACACGTCCTCGAGCACCTCCTCCCCTTCGAGCTCGATGTCATCCATGCACGTCTCAAGTACTGGGCCGGCGACCCCCACGGATACACCGACGCCCTCGGCGCCCTCCTCCGTCGCTGCAGACGCCGCGCGCGCACAGCCCGCCTCGACGCGGATCGCCAGATGTGGATCGAGCGCGCGGCGCGCGTGGGCTTGATTGCCGCCTCGCATTTCATCGAGATCAAGGTAGGTTCAGTAACAGTATCTTTCCCCCCTCCCTCCATCACACTTTCCCTTTCCTCTCCTCCTGTCCCGTTCTCCTTTAATCACCCTGTCGGTCGACGACGGACGCTCATATGCACCACGCGCAACCGGTTCACTTTTTAGGACTTTGCAGCGGCTACCGCGCTACTTGAGCCTCTCGCCACGCAGCAGCAGCAGCAGCAGCAGCAGCAGCAACAACAACAACAACAGAAAACCAACAGCGAGCTGCGCTCCGCGCTCGGCCGCGTGTACCTCCAAGCGGGGCAGCTCGACCAGGCCGAGGCGCACCTAGCAGCCGTCGCGGCCGACCCGACCGCGCCCGAACCGACCAAGGCGCTCAACGCCGCCTTTCTCGCTTCTGCGCGTGGGGACTGGGATAAGGCCAGCGAGCTCTTGCGTGGGCTCCTCGTCGTACAGGACGACGTGAACTATGCCGTGCGTCAATTTTATTCATTTGTCTGCCAATTGAACACACTTTTTTTTTTTTTTTTTTTTTTTTTGGTTTTCCAGGCTGTTAATAATTTGGCCGTGGCACTTCTTGGGCAGGGCAAGTTGAAGGAGGGCATTCAGGTCTTGGAAGCCGCTTTTGAAGCGTCGCCGTCGACGTTGGCGATGGCGGAGCCTTTCCTCTTCAATCTTTGTGCGTGTTTTTTTTGTTCCTCCATGTACGGTTCTCCCTCAACACTGTTTGCATGTTCTATAGCCACGCTCTATGAGCTTCGTTCATCCATCGCGGCCGACAAGAAGCGCGAGCTGCTGATTGAAGTTGCGAAATGGAGCGGCGATGGCCTGCGCACGACGTGCCTCAAGATGCCCACAGTCTGATTCACTCAAAGAGTCCACTCTTTCAAATTTTATTTGGACAATTGTTCTCATCTCACCGTCTTTTAACCATAATAGACTTATCGTTTATTGCAAAAAGGTGAATGAATGAATATTACCACGACTGCATAAGACAGGGGAAATTACAGTATTTATTGCTTTGCGACATGAACACAAACTGCATGAGGGGGTTTTCGATCAGAGGCGAGCGAGTGGAAATGCGATGATAACACGAAAGCAAAGCGGGGAATAATAATGGAAAAGGAAAAAAAAAAAGAGGAAAAACCTGAATGTAAAGACTGGTGGTGCCAAGTTTGCTCTTTAGGAAAATCTCTTGCCTGAGCTAGCCCTACATCACATCCCCGCGGCGCGGTTAAGCATATACAGCTGCAGATCCTGCCATCCTGTCACAAAGGGACATCAGCTCAGCTACCTCCAGCTTGCAAGGGGCTCACCTCCACCAACACGGACCATAACCTTCTTCGTGGCCGTGCTCGGTTCGCCCTTCGCCCCCGCCCGACTAAGCGTCGTCAATCTGCACGTGACCATCTTCCTCCCCAACGAATTCGAAATCGCATACTGCGCGCGGATCTCCTCACCCTCGTGCGGTATCCTCCTGAGTGGCGGATCGACGCGCTCGATCAGCAAGCCGTGCGCGATCGAGTTGACGATCGCGGCCACCTCCGCATCCAGCGGGTCCTGCGGATTATACGGCGTGTACAGATACGACCGGTTCGCTGCTGCTGCTGCCGCCGACCCGCTCCCAAAGTCGCTCAGCCGCGACGACGGACGCGACGGCGTCGTGCGCAGCGTCGTCGTCGTCGACGACGTCTCGCGGAAGCTGGACGGCGGGAGCTTGCTGCTCGTCGACGGACGCGTTACACGCGGGCTGTTGTGAGCGCTGCTGCTTCCGCTCCCGCTCCCGGCACTGATGCTGCCATAGAACGGCACGGCTTGGGCCCGCAGGCGGAGTGTTGCTTCTGGTGTTTGGGCGCGCAATGCGGCGGCGCGGAAGGATGCATGTGATTGGGTCGGGCTGGCCCTGCCGTCTCTATCGTGATCACGGTAGTTGGAAAGTGTGGACCCAGGGCGGGACGGTGATAGGATGTGGAATACGGGCGCAGGAATCATGCTGCGGCTTGGAGGGCGAGGCCCTGGAAGTCGAGTCCCACCTGGTGTTGTAGCACGCGGCGGTGAATGGTCAGGGGAAAATGCGCGTTGCATGAGGGAAGTCGTCGGCTCCGAGTCGTCCCATGGCGTATCCGATAGTGCGCGGAAGTGGGACCGCGATAGTCCAGGGGTGTGAGATGGTGTCTTCGGACGGCCTTGCGGGGACGTCGGACCCGGGATATGGGAGCGGGATGGCGGACGCTGAAGGTAATTCGGGTTGGTAGATCCCCCTGTAGAAACTGATGACATGACAGGGGACCACGGGCGCGATGATGCCATGGAACTCCGCGAAACACTTCGTTGGTATGGGGAAGTGCCCGATGGTATTGGAGGTGCAGGTGGTATACCCTCAGGACGATGCGGTGTAGCGACGGAGGGTCGACGGGGACGGTGATCTTCGTTAACCCTAGTGGAAGAATTCCACGGTTGCTTCGACGGTGTGATGGTCTTCACCTTGATTGTCGTACTTGTATCTTGATCTGGCGCTCTGGATGACGGAGTAGACTCTGGGGTGAGGGATTGAGAGTATTTGTGGCCGAGTCTTTCAGGCGTCGCTGGCGTTGAGGATTGACTGATAGTAAGGGCGAAGAGTGAGGATCGGTGACGAAGGGTCCTTGTTGGGGCTGTCGAGGGGGCACGCTGCGCTTTAGATTGCTGAAGAGGTGTCATCGTGATGCTGCGTGGCTTTCCGCCACCACCTGTCAACTTTCGAGCAAACTTGCGGAATGGCGACACTGAGCGCGATAAGGCACTGGACGCGCTGACACTGAGACTTTTCTTGCTGCTCGAGGCGCTAGGTGGGGTGAGGTATCCGTTGCGGCTCTTCGACTTTGAGGTTGGTCCGGACACAACAGACCCGCTGTCGCTTGGTGTAATCTCTTCCTCGCCCATCAGTATCCTTCGCACGGCCTCCATTTCGGCGTCCGTGCGGGTAATACGTTCTCTGATGTGCTTCCATCGCTGAGTAGAGTCCGCGTGCCGCCGTAAACATTCTCCGTTCTTCGTTACGCGATCCTGGACTCCCTTATCGATTATGGAAAGAACCTTGGTGGTGGCAGGCATGTAGTGTCTGGGAAGAATGTCAGGAACGGAAGGATGTCCAAGCGTGGACCATACATACTTCTTCTTGGCCTCATAAGAGTCGAGCAACGATTGAAACACCTCCATGGTCAGCGGCGATTTCTGAGATCGCACAGAGCTCATAGATGCCATGGAGGATGAGGCGGACATTGAATCGCCAGGCCCGTATCGCCCAAACTGCCAAATGAAGTCCTTGGGAAGAATGTTGTCAATCACCTCGCCGCATGGCCACGTAGTGTCGCTCACTTGACAACGATTGATGGCCTTCTCGAGGCTCGACATCATGCCGTCCGCTTGGTCCGTGACGGTCCTGAAGACGGTCAACCATTTATCCTCCTTGAGCTCTTCTCGTAAGACCTCGCTTTCTTCCTGCACGCTCTCCCATTCGGCCAGAAATGTGGCATGCTTCCGAAGAAGCAACACGCTCTCGGTCGGTTCGTCGTTGGAAGTGTCAGGAGTTGGAGTGGGTGCTGATTGCAACAGTGGTTGGAGCAAGCCGTTTAAGGCCTTGACACCGCCGGCGACATTCTCGAGGCGCTCGTCGAGGGCCATAAGAGCTTGGTCAATGACGCTAGTGGCCGTAGCGAGGTCGCCAGAAGACTGAGACTTGTGTCGTAGTTCTTGAATCTCTGATCGTAAATTGTGCGATTAGAATACGGTAGATGGAACCGAGGGGAGGGGGACGTGCCGAATATACGCGTCTGGATATCGGAGATGCCGTAGCAGAGTTCCGTGATACGAGTTGAGATCGCAAGTAGCTGCAAGTCGCTTTAAAGAAAAAGGTGTCTTTAGACACCACCAAGATACCGAGATACGTTAGAGAGCAACTCACTCGTGTCGCTTCTCATCGCCATTGCTACCTGACAATACACGACCCGCTGTGATTGTAATATTCTCTGAGGCAAATCAGCCAGCTGCTGACGCATCTGTGATGGACCTTGGGGGGAGGGAACTAACCTTCATCAGCTTGGCTGAAGGAGATTTGCGATGATGACGCGGAAGAAGTGGTTAACGGTCCTGGGGAGGGAGGAGAACCGGCAGTGTGGAAACTAAGTAGAGAGGTGGAATGTACACTAGAAACCGTGGAAGTTGAAACACTGAGCGATGTCATAATAATGAGGGAAAGAAAAAGAGACGAAAATTAAAAGGTAAAAAGGGATTGTGAGGTGGGAAACGGAGGACCAGTCGGGTGGTGATAAAGGTGAACGAACAATGGGGGGGTGGTTAAGGGCCAATCGAATCGAGGGTATAAAACCTGAACAGGACACCGACACGACACGACACGACACGACGAACCCACTGCGAACACAGTTGGCGGTCTGACCAGCTTGAGAACAAAAGCTTGTCCTTGTCGACGCGGTTCAGTCGTGTTGTTCGTTTACTTTGCGACACAACCCTCCGAAGCACTTCCGGTCCGCTTTTCCGCGCTACGTCGATCTCTGTCACAAATTATGTGGGGCTAGGCTCTTCCTCGGACTGTGATATGAGTGTTTTTCTTGCTTCGGATTACCATTGGACGCCTCACTGCAGGACTGGAACACACGGCGTGGCTACTGTTTACTACTGAGAATAAACATCGGTCTTTCTTGAATTTCAAACAGACGATGTGATCGATCAAATCAAAGTTCCTGCATCCGCTAAAGCTAAAGTTGTACGTCCTCATGCATCAATAGGCATCGCACTGGGATCCCCGGTCCCTCAAGTGATCCTTCTGTGGCAGTGGCATCAGGGGTGCAACGTGTGCGATCAAATCATATAGGGGTAATGACCGTAGACAAAAGAGGAGAGTGCATTGACACCAAACGTGGATTCAACTACGACCCTTTCCAACGATGGGTGCATTCACGTGCCTTGACCATAATCAGCGTATGACATGGCCCGTGGCCGTGTTTCAAGGAATGCTTGATGATTCCAATCAACAGACATCTACACGAACCACTCTCAGGACGCACCGAAAGACATATCAACTGGCTTTGCTCTTCCCCTTTCGCTTCTCTTTCCTTGCTTTCCGTTTTTTCCTCCTTCTCCACTGCCTCATCCATCGCCAAGAAATCGCGAATCGAGGGCATTGCTGACGAAGTCAGCGGTGCGAGTCGCGCCTGTTGTTCCTCCTCAGCTTCAACTGCGGCCTCTGGCACCGACGTGGGCTCTTCGGCGGGAGGCGGTGGTGGAGGCGCTTCTGGTTCTTGTTTTGACTCATCGTTGAACCAGCCTTTACGCGGTGGGGCAGGCACGTCCTCTGCCAACGTAACCGAGGGCCCGGGGTGAGGTGGCCTTTGATAGTCAGCTTCTGACCCATCGTCGTCGTCAGACCCAAACTCGAGTCCCTTATACTCCCCGGCATCCGCGAATATATCAAGGTCTTCTTCTACAGGTACCGCCTGAATGGGCGGGTCTAGTGCAGACGCAGAGGCGGCTTGCTCCACCGTCGTAGGAGGGGTTGTTATGGTGCCTTTCGAACTAGCCTGCTCTGCAGCATCCGTGGTAGACAGTTCTACTTTCCGCTTCTTCTTCTTCGGCTCGCTGCGTTCCTTTCCCTTTTTCTTCTTGGTTTTTTCCTCGGCAGAGGCGCCGATTGGTTTGAATCCTATCGGGCGGAAATTTGAAGCTTGGGCTTGTTTATCAGCCACGGCACCCTCATTTGACTGTCCCGATTCACCGCCTTCGTTCGCACGCTTTTCCTTCAATTCCTGTATAAGATCTGCGCGCGAGCGTTTCTTTAATGTTGGGGCGGACGACGTGGAGGCTGTCTGCGCAAACACATCTTCGAGAGCCTCGTCATCCTGCTTGGACGAAGCAGACATGAGACGGGCTTTGTTTTGTTCGAGCAGCGCAAAGTCAAGTCCCTTGACCAGAATAGAGTGATCAGAGTCGCCACCAAGATACCGCCGCTGTGCGTCCACCTACGCATAGTCGTTGCGAGAATCAGCGTTCGCGCGACATGGAGAAAAGCTGTGTGCGCACCGCTTCCCTATCCTCGTTATCTGCATTCCTTCTCTCGAACTCTTCTAGGATAGCTTCGACCTGTGCATAATCTCCTTCTTTGCCCGTCCTTCGCTCATCTGCACGGTCGCGATAAGTTTCGGAGGCCTTCTTGACCTTGCGAGGTTTGAAAGCAGGCTCAGAAGCAGAAATAGCTTTCCTATGTCGGGATAAGCGAGTCTGTTTGAAATCTGGAAGTCTAAACCGTCCACTCACGCTTTCGGAGCCTGAGGTGCGGGTTTGGTCCCTTTTTGTAGGAGAGAGACGCGTGATGTAGAAACCGGTCCTGATGCGGATTTTTCGACCTGTAGGAGATCCCTAAAGGCGTCCTATCATTGGGTCAATCCAGTTGTTAGAAAATAAGGCAGGTGATAGGGCACACCTGGTTCATTGAGATGTACGAAAGTGAAACCGGCCCGATCGGACCTTACTTACTTGAAGCGCTCCATGGCAGTGGACAGCTTATTAGTTAGTCCACATTGCGAAACGATATCAAGCAACCTAGATTCCTCAAGAGCGCTCTTGGCTCCCTTTCTTCCTCTCCATCATGTCGTCGACGTGAGTAGCTCTATTCTTCATACCTTAAAAGTCTCATTCCCAACTAGTCCCTCTGAGTCCACTCTGTCTGTCCCGGATCTTGACTTCAAGTTCCCTCTCAAGGTGTCAGACGCTGCTGTCATCTCGACTGTGACTGGTGGCGACGTCGTAAACAGCAAGCAAAATGGGACTTACGTCTTCAAGCCGTTCCTTTCACCGAAAAGCAAAAGGCTCAAGACCGCAGTCGTGTTTGTGCCTAGGCTATCTCCCTTTGATATCGAAAACGAGCGCTCGAATCAAAACGAATTCAGAGTGCGTGCTCATCCTCGTTTACGCACGCCAGCTTTACACACAACATTCAAAACAGGGGTTCTTCACGCTCTTTTGGATCTCGATCTTCATATGGGCAATTCGCACATACGTCCGAAGCATAGAAACACACGGCGCGCCGCTCAACTTCCAGTTTGCCACCATGTTCTCGAAAGATGCGCGCACGTTGGCTCTCACTGATGCTGTGCTTGTTCTGAGTACCGGACTTTGCGTGCCGTTCGCAAAAGCAGTCAGCCGCGGATGGATCAAGTATCATCGGACCGGAGTTGTCATCCAGCATTCGCTTCAGACATTCATCCTCTTTGCCGCAATCAAATGGACATTTAATCGGTATGTTCTCCTCGGCCTCTACGTGGCAATGTGACCGACTATGTCGTAGGCACTGGCCCTGGGTACAATCCGGGTTCTTGACTCTCCACACACTCGTGCGCAGTTCAACTTACCCTGCCCACTTGCATCGCGTTGACTATTTCTTAGACTATGATTATGAAGATGCACTCTTACATGGCAACTAATGGCTACTTGCGACACGTGTCGCAACAGTCGGCCGCGGTCCTTGATCAACTCCGCGACGCGACATCTCGCATAGGTGGGTGGGAGAAGGCCATGGCCGATGCGAAACGACGACACGACGACTTGGAACGTGAGACGGACACCGAAATTACCAGTACAGGAACGAGCCCTTCTCCATTTGGCACAATTGGGCTGCGTAGCGGCGGTGTGAGCCCTCCTTACGTGGAGGTGCCCTCGGCGAGCGCTCTCCGCAAGCGCCTTTTACACGCCACTGCAGTCGAGACAGCATCTGAGATTGTATCCGACGACGACAAGCTGAAGGACACTCCCTCCCACATACTTGTACATCATCCAGATTCACAGATCTCTGCGCTGGCCACGGAATACTCGGAACTCGAATCGGAGCTCGTCAGCTCAGGCCCTGAACGTGTGCGCTGGCCTGAGAACATCACATTCAAGAACTTTGCGATGTATCAGCTTATCCCGACACTCGTTTATGAGCTCGAGTATCCCCGTACAAAGAGGTGTGTATGCCTTGATCCCCACGTTAGACTGTTGTGATAAAATATACGACTTGTGGTAGAATTCGCCCGCTGTACCTTTTTGAAAAGACAGTCGCGACCTTTGGCACCTTCGTTCTGCTCTATACCACCACGGAGACATTCATTTTACCCTATACAAATCCCAGTCCCGGACAATCTTTCGCTCGGACGTTATTGGACTTGGCCCTACCATTCATGTTGGCATACCTTTTGTTGTTCTTTATTATATTCGGTGCGCTCGGTCGTGACAGTTCCACAGCTTGCCGCGTGCTAACCAGGTGGCTAGAATGTATATGCAACGGATTCGCGGAACTTTCATAGTGCGTCATTCCCTTTGCGACCACCTCCCCTCTTGTCACGTCATTAAATTCCTTCCTCAGTTTCGCCGATCGTGGGTTCTATGAGGACTGGGTAACAACTCTCCCTCCAATGCCTCGGTCATATACTGACGCAAAGCTCCTCACAGTGGAACTCGACGTCCTGGGAGGAATTCTCCCGCAAGTGGAATAAGCCCGTGCACAACTTCCTGCTGCGACATGTCTACGCGTCAGCCATCACATCATACCATTTCTCGCGCTCCCGCGCCATGTTCGTCACCTTTCTCCTCTCCGCCGCGGCGCACGAGCTCGTCATGGCTGTAGTCACAAAAAAGATCAGGTGCTGTTGGTCCCCCTCCTTCACTATGGCCAATCCGGTTGACCACGGGACATTGACAGGATGTATCTCTTCGTTTTACAACTCATCCAAATTCCGCTGATTGCCGTTGGGCGTACGCCGATGATCAAGCGTAATAAACTTGTGGGCAACTGCGTATTTTGGTTAGGGTTGTATGCCGGATTCCCCTTGTTGTGTGTGGCATACGTCCTTTACTAGTACAGGGTGGCGTTAGTACGTGAGGGATCCCCTATAAATTAGCTTATACCGCCGTTTAATGTCGTCGTTTAATGTTCATGTAATGTACATAAGAGACGCATATTTCCCTTTAGAATTACCCCTACCAAAGCTAAATGAGCGATTGACATGGGCGTATGTAATTCCCTACTTCTACCCGATTTCACCAACAACGCTCTTTGTTCGCGATATTCACCGTGCTAGAAGCATAAGTGACGGATGCTCAAATACGGGAGTTTTGCCTCACGCCAACACATAGCTACTCCTTACATTCCCTACCTCATTTCGTTGATCAACTAGCGTTCAGTCGTTCATCTTCGGTCGCTCATCGAAAGACCGGTGAACCGGAGCATAATCGTGTTTTAACCGGTTGGCATTGCTAAACCCTCTCAGAAATGGACCACGGAACTACATGCACGCACGCCAGCCAGAAGGCGCGGAGGGCTATAATCGTGTTGGGTAAGGCGCCCCGGAACGGTAAAGACTGTGGCGTAGAGGCTAGGTTAAGAGTCGGCCATCAATGTCCGGTCATGGTCATCCACACTCGCAATGTAACTCACGCTTTCGTGGCCAGCAACAACGGCACGGGCGTGGGAACCCCGATGATCATGAGCTCGTCGGCTCATCTTCGCCCAATACCCGTCCCCGCGTCACGAAATTGGCAAACCCCATTCGCGCATCCATATCATCGATTGTCCTGTTTTCACACGAAGAGAAAAGGCAACACAGTCACGAAAAAGAGTTGATGGTTTTGTTAGCTTCCAAGAGTAACATATATATGCGCACCGTGTCTTCATTTCGCTCGCCCATGTGATTTCTTTGAGAGGCGGTGCTTTCAGGCAAGCACCAATGATTCCGAGGAACACCGCAACGAGAGATTCGAAGACGATCTGGCGATGAAAACGGGAGCAGCGTGAGCGGACAAGTGTGCGGAGTTGAGGACGAAGAATCGCACATACCGAAGCCGGGAGGTTACCTTCAGGTCTGCCCAGTGCCCTCGAGAGGGAACGATCTAGACGGCAAGGGATCTGTGAGAAGTGAAGGGAATAAGTGACATATCAACCAGACACACATTCATAGGTCGAGAACGCAGCTGTGAAAGATGGTAGATAAGTGTCCCATATGAAATGAGAAGTGAAGGTGGTTCTTACCGTGGAAGAGAGCTACTATGGCGATTGTTAAGAGAACCTGGCCTAACATGGCTGTCGATGAACGGTGAACAAATGGCGACAAGGACAGCCGAAAGTGGCAGAATTACTGTAGGTATTACCTAATCAGTGCATCCTGCAAGTGGGTTAGGACGTCGACTCGGATACTCTAGTACTTTAGGTCTTTGGTCTCTGTGACTTCTGTGATTCGTTTGCTGTATTGCCTCGCCACCAAGATAGACCACGGCAGCATGCTCACTGTTTTCGCCAAATCTTGTGGGTGGGCCGCCTGCCTCTGAATCGCGACACTGGGTCTTGCCGGCGGTTCCCAGTTGAGCCACTCTCACTGGCCCGGGCAAGGCAGAGCCTACGACTGCTCGAATAGTTAATTGAGCGCATCGGGGGACATCCCACACACTCCACTATCAGCTCAATACCATAGATGGCCGCGGTCGCAACCACAAGCCTCCCTCGTGCCATCACAAAAATCAGTTTCTTATCGTATACTCGCATGCATTCTGAGATGTGATTCGCATGATATCTTAACACTCAAGAGCTATCTGGGAGCCCGTAACTACTCGATGTCCCCTCGCCTTTTACCTACGTCTTCCGCTCTGTATGTCACATTTACACTCACACCCACGCGTACACTGCACTCACTGACCAACATGTTCACCATGACCCCACACGAAGTGCCAAGTCTGCGTGGGAGGAACCCCACCGCGAGGAACGCATTCAAGGGCCACCTAGATGATAGTATTGAGCATATAACATGGGGACTTTAAAGGAAAGGTTACTATGGCATCATCATTCAGCGTCCAGCCTTTGCCTTCGGTATCAGTAATGCTAGATACGCATCACATCGTGAGTACATGTCCAAAGATAATATGAGCTACCGAAACATACGTGTAGTCATGAGATCCCTCCCTTTGTTCAATTATCCATTTCGTTCCCTTGACGTCCGTAAACACATTGTGGTCGTAACTCCAGAGGCTATCCCCCTCTGCCTTTGAGACAAAGTTGTTGATGGTGAGAAGGTAACGATGGCCTTCGAGATGCTGAACGAGCCACTGCGAATGATGGTCATTGAAACTGGACAAAAGAAAACAAGAATTGGACTCACAAATTCACGGAGAGTACCGGTAGGACGAATCGGCAATTTGAAGGGGCCGCGGATCAGGTGGCCGACTGGCTGGCCGTTCGCGTTGCTATAAATGGCATAATATCCGTTGCGCAGGGTGTCGGAGGGAGACATAGTATTGGATGAAGTTGGACATCGGGGGATGGCAATTTATAGTGCGCGCATTGGCTGCAAACCCATATCTAGCCCAAGACGGATCGGGAGCCCTCTCTGACAATGGATAATAGGTCCCTGAAACTTGAAGGGTAACGACACTATACCGTGATGTGGACCCCAAATAGAATAATACCACGGCGTTTGCCTTCTTGAATGGGTGGGGGCTGAGGAAGCCTTTTTACCAAGAGCAGTAATGACCAGACTGGAAGCAAAGGACGAACGAAGTTGTCAGCTTGAACATTCGAAAGGCGGGAAGTAGGGGGCAAAAATAGTGACACGCAGCAGGGAACAACTGAAAAGTTCCGAGGCCGCATGGTCATCCTTCGCAGGAGAAGAACAGCCTTGATCAACACATTGATCCAATATATATGGTTTTGGCAAGTACAACCCTGGCATCTGAAGTGTAGCGGGCTCGGGACGAGCTGATGTAACTTGAACCTTCACAGATTTCAGGTCATCTGACCCAGCGCGCTTGTCTATCTAGATATCTAAGCCCGGTCTGATTTTATTCCTTCTCTCATTCTTTTCCTGTTTACGTTGCCGGAGTTTCTTCACTTGAGATCGCCGGGGCCTAGACATCAAGACATGTCTCACTCTCCTGAATGTTCGTGGGATTCTGAGCTTGATCGTGCCTATGCCCTGACTTTACTGGCACATGGTACCAATTCAAGGGTCTCAATGTTTGGCATCGGACATCACGGCATGGAATAGAAACTGGGTGGATGCCTTCCCTACCACACCACGTGGTCATGACATCTGGCACGACATCCCGTTGAAAAGTCTAATTATAGCAGGACATACTGCCTTCCCTGCAGCATAGCCTGGTATGCTCTGAATTATCTGTCCATTTCATTCCAGTCTTTATGAATCTATTATTTCATCAGCGACGACTTGAAAGCACAGAAAATGGACCCAATGGACTGAGTAAGCATATCGAGGAGCCTCGTTCCATGAACGGAGAGAAGCAGTTAGGAAAGTAGTGGTGCCGTGATCTCTGCCCCTTGAACTGTTTGGAACGTGTTGACCCCTCCTGATCACTCCTGGGCATCCGATTGTCTCTCGCTGAGATCTTTCGCGACATGTTCCGCCATTTGACCTCAACAGTTCGGTCTTCCATTCACTTCCTCGAATCTTCGTACCTCTTTGGGATATATTTCTCTCTCTAGTTTCGTCATGGGCGGGACGCCGGCCGCAGGTAGCAGGCAGGCCAGACAGACTGCAGTTCGAAGCTGCTCGCCCCAGCGATCCAGTGCTCGACTATCTCTCTGTATTCTTATGGCTCACAGTCTCCTTTGGTTGTCAACAAAAGAATGCGAACACCCCCTCCGCGTACTAGCTGCAGTTCAATATCATACGTGCGCTTCACGATGCCCAATGCCGTAATGTTGTTCAGGTGCAGGATGCACCCTCGTGGGGACCGGCACTTCTTTTCTCCTCTGAGTGATGTGGCGTCGTCCAGGGTGTGAGAGTGCGGCGCTGGAATATCATGTATTATATTGGTACTGTTTTATGACCTTGACGCAGAAGGCTAGGGCTAACACTACCCCGGGCGTACCGCAGCCTCGGTCTATCGCCTGACCAACGCACCTCTGTGGTGTAAGCGCGAAGGTACGAGTCGACGCGTATGTGAGTTCGGCAGAGTCAAGGTTCCAAAGGAGAGGGGAGAAAATGGGATGATTTCCGGCACTGCCGCTCTACTGTATCCTACTCCTTTTGGAGGGCTTATATACACGTTGCGGAGTACCTAGTTCGAGTCTTAATTGGTCTGGTATGTTTTCAGGGTGACAGGTGGGTAGGTATGCTGAGTGAATGGGAACTGTCGAGAATGAGGGTAAGGGCGCATCGGCCG
>Ga0209488_10003072_pt1 | contig 13492 bp, 12 predicted proteins | sample Rivendell_Oct201_8_FD_188349 | JGI IMG/M metagenome (GOLD analysis project Ga0209488, IMG submission 188349) | Vadose zone soil microbial communities from the Eel River Critical Zone Observatory, Northern California, USA -... | ecosystem: Environmental > Terrestrial > Soil > Vadose zone >...
ATTGCCGATATCGAGCGACGCCTCGCCGATGTGCGTGCCGAGAGCCAGCGGCGGCGCGACAAGCGCGCGGAGTTCATCAAGTTTGCGGTCGACGACATTGTTCGGGATGCGATAAGGCCGAGATAGCGTCGCTCCGTACCGCTGGGTAGTATTGCGCCCATGCCAAACATCGGCGCCTACCACCCCATCATCGTCCACTTCGCGATCGCGCTCCTCATCGTCGGCGTGATCTTTCGGTGGGTTTCCCTCACCGGCCGCGCGCCCTTCACGGCGCCGGCCGCCGCGACGCTCTTGATCCTCGGCACCGTCGCCGCGTACCTGGCCGTACACTCCGGAACGGACGCGCATGGGCCGGTCGAACGGATCCCCGGAGTCCGGCAGGCCGTGATGGATCATGAGGAAGCGGGGAAGTGGGCCCGCAACGTCTTTTTGGTCGTCGCGCTGCTCGAGATCGCGGCCCTCTTTGCCAAAAAGCGCAGCGTTCAGATCGCGCGCGTGGCGTTATGGGGCTCGGCGGTGGTGGGCATCTTCGGTGTCGCCGCGATCCTGAAGACTGCAGACCGCGGCGGCGATCTCGTCTACGCCTACGCCGGCGGCATCGGCATTCGCTCGGGTGACACCGCCGACGTCAACCGGCTTTATCTCGCCGGCCTGTACCAGGCGGCACAACAGGCGCGGGCAGTGCACGACAGCGTGCGCGCGGCGGCCCTATTCGCCGCGCTGGAGCGGGAGTTTCCCACCGATACGAATGTGCGATTACTCGCGATCGAGTCTTTGTTGCGCGACCGCAACGACGCTCGCGCGGCGTTGACGGCGCTCGGACGCTTCCCGGCGAGTCCCGATGATCGTCGCCTGCAGCTTCGCCTGGGATTCCTGAAGGCCGATGCGTATGTCGCCGTGGGGAAACCGGACTCCGCGCGCGCGGTGCTCGGGCAGCTGGGCACTGCCTACCCCGATATGCAGCAGCGCATCAAGGACCGGATCGCGCAGATCAAATGAGCGACTTGCTCGCCGCCCGGTCGCAGATGGCGGTGTCGCTCGCGTTTCACATCGTCTTCGCATGTATCGGGATCGCGATGCCCGTGCTCATGGTCCTGGCCGAGCATCGCTGGCAGCGGACGCGGAACCCGGTCTATCTCGATCTCGCCAAGCGCTGGGCGCGCGGCACCGCCATCCTGTTTGCCGTCGGCGCGGTGTCCGGGACGGTGCTTTCGTTTGAGCTTGGGCTGCTCTGGCCCCGCTTCATGGAAGTTGCGGGTCCGATCATCGGCATGCCGTTTTCGCTCGAGGGATTTGCGTTCTTCACGGAAGCAATCTTCCTCGGCATCTACCTCTACGGATGGGAAAAGGTCTCGCCGCGCGCCCATCTACTCGCGGGTGTGCTGGTCGCGGTGGGGGGCGCGGCGTCCGGCATCTTCGTCGTCATCGCGAACGCCTGGATGAACACGCCGACGGGTTTCACGCTCGCGAACGGCACGTTCACCAACATCGATCCCATAGCGGCGATGGCCACGCCCGCGGCCTTTCCGCAGACGCTGCACATGACGCTCGCCGCCTACGCGGCGACGGGACTCGGCGTGGCGGGGATTCACGCGTTCCTGCTGCTCAGAAATCGCACGAGCGCGTTCCATCGCGCCGCGTTGACCATCGGTCTGCTCGTGGGTGCTCCGGCCGCCGTGCTGCAACCTTTCGCAGGCGACATCGCGGCGCGATACGTCGCGCGGCAGCAGCCGGTGAAGCTCGCGGCGATGGAGTTGCTGTACGAAACCCGCGCCGGGGCACCGATCACGATCGGTCCCGGCATCAAGATTCCCTACGCGCTGTCACTGCTCGCTTTTCACGATCCGCACGCCGTCGTGCAGGGGCTCGATGCCGTGCCCCGGAACGATTGGCCGAACGTACCTCTCGTGCACCTCTCGTTTGACGTGATGGTCGCGCTCGGCACATACATGGCGGTCGTTGGTCTCTGGGCCGGATGGCTGGCGTGGCGCAAGCGTGACTACACGACCCGACGCCGGTTCCTGTGGGCGCTCGTCATCGCCACGCCGTGCGGTTTCCTGGCAGTGGAAGCGGGCTGGATGGTCACGGAGCTGGGCCGTCAACCGTGGATCATCGCGGGCGTACTCAAGACTGCCGATGCCGTGACGCCCATGCCGGGTCTCATCGTGCCGTTTACCGCGATCACGCTGTTGTACTGCGCGCTCGGCGTCATCGTTGCCATACTGTTGGCACGCCAAATCAAGCAAAGCCCGCAGACGTGACGTTTCCCCCCTCGCTCGCCGATACCCTGGCCGGCATCATCCTGATGGCGTTGACTGCGTACGTGCTGTTTGCTGGCGCGGATTTCGGAGGCGGCGTGTGGGCGCTCTTGGCTTCGGGACCTCGCAAGGCGCAACAGCGGGACGTGATTGCGCATGCGATCGCTCCGGTGTGGGAGGCGAACCACGTCTGGCTGATTCTCGCGATCGTGCTGCTGTTCACCTGTTTCCCGCCGGCGTTCTCGAGCATCGCGATCGCATTGCACGTGCCGCTCACCCTCATGCTCATCGGTATCGTATTGCGCGGATCCGCCTTTGTGTTTCAGAGCTACGGCGGCGGAGGCGGAAGAGTCTTCGCGACCGCGAGCCTCATTACGCCGGTGCTGCTCGGTACCTCGGTGGGCGCCGTGGCGTCCGGTGCGGTCGAACATTGGGCCGGCGGGAAATGGCACGGGTTCTACGAAGGGTACATCGCCCCGTGGGTGACGCCGTTCGATCTTGCTGTGGGACTGTTCACACTGACCTGTTTCGCGTTTCTCGCGGCCGTGTATTTGACGCTGGAGGCGAAGGAAACCGAATTGCAGGAAGACTTCCGATTCCGCGCGATTGCAGCCGGTGCGGCGGTCCTCGCGATGGCGGTCCTCGGCCTGGCGGTGTTCCCGGACGCGCCGCCCGTCGACAAAAGGATCGTGGCGGTCGCCGCCGCGGCGGCGCTGGGCGCATTCTGGAGTCTCTGGCGCCGCCGATACAAGTGGGCACGCGTCGTCGCCGCTGTACTGGTGACGCTGATCGTCTGGGGGTGGGGATTTGCGCAGTATCCCTATCTGGTGCCGCGCGTGCTCACGATTTCAGACGCGGCGGCGCCGCGCATCACGCTCGAGTTGGCGTTGTCGGCGGTGCTGGTCGGCGCGGTGGTGCTGTTACCTTCGCTCTACTATTTGATGAAGGTATTCAAGGGAAGGAATGCACAAGGATCATTCGAATAGCGCCATTCGCTGCGCTACCCACCACGCTGCCACACCTCCCGCAATAAACCCGAGCAACCCGCCGAATGGGCCGAACAACTTGCTGCCGACCGCACCGACGACCGTGCCGACGATGAAGCTGACGAGCGCTTTGAGCAATTTCATCCGGGCCTCAGCATCGAGAGGAGTATCTGCCGCAGGATGCTCAGCGCGAACATCGCGACGAGCGGGCTGAGATCGATCGAGCCCAGCGGCGGCACGACCCGGCGGATCGGATCGACCATCCAATCGGTCAGAATGTAGGCCGGCCGGACCCACTTCGAGTATCGAAACATGCCGAACCATGTGGCGACGACCCGCACGATCAACGCGGCGAACAGGATGCGGTAGGCGAGGTCGACGATGAGCATGAACGTGCCGCGCGGGCCCTGGCTTGCCGCGGCGCGTGCCGTCTCAAATGTTCCGACGAGCCATCCGGCCAGCGACAGCAGCACGATTCCCCCGACCGCCGTGACGACGACGAGCCAGCCGCCCGCGTGGGTGGGATTGCCGCCCATGCGCACCAACCGCCGCTCGACAGGCCGGACGACCGGGTCCGTTACCGACCGCAGTGTCCGGCCGAGCATACTGAAGGGCGAGACGCGACGGGTACGTACGAGCCACGAGCCGAGCGCCACGATGGCCGCGACGACGACGAGACCGAATACGGTGTACCGGAGAACGGCGTGAACGTCGCCCATGCGTTGGCTAGGAGCCGTATGCAGCGGTGACGATCCGCTCCTGTTCCGCTTTGTGCGCGGCCGGATACCCCTCCGCCGGGCTCGAGCGCTCGGGACGGGAGACGTCCAGCAGTGTGACGCCCGGGGGCAACACCTCGCGAATCTTCGGCATCACGAACTTCCGTGCGCCCATATTGCGCGGCTCCTCCTGCACCCACACGACTTCCTTGAGATTGGGATAGCGGCGTGCATACTCGCCGATCTCCGCTCCAGGGAACGGGTACAGCAGCTCGACGCGTCCGATCTTGACGTTCGCCCGCTGCGCGCGGAGGGATGACGCGATGATGTCGTAGTAGATCTTCCCGCTGCACAACAGCAGGCGCGTCACCTTCTCGGGCCAGGTTCGATCCCGATCCCATAACACGGTCCGGAACCTGCCGAGCACGAGGTCGTCGAGCTGGGAGCTCGCCGCCGGGAGCCGGAGCAGGCTCTTCGGCGTCATGATGACGAGCGGGCGGATCTCACTGTGGAGTGCCTGGCGACGCAGCAGATGGAAGTACTGCGCCGGCGTGGTGCAGTTCGCCACGCGGATGTTGCCTTCGGCGCCGAGCGCGAGGAACCGCTCGAGCCGGGCGCTCGAGTGCTCGGGTCCCTGGCCTTCGTAGCCGTGGGGCAGCAGTAGCGTGAGCCGCGACGTCTCCCCCCATTTCGCCAGCCCGGCGATCAGGAACTGGTCGATGATCACTTCGGCGCCGTTGGCGAAATCGCCGAATTGCGCCTCCCACAGCACCAGCGCGTTCTGTGCCTCGACGGCGTAGCCGTACTCGAATCCGAGGCACGCGTATTCGGACAACGGGCTGTTATGGAGCTCGAACGGCGCCCCGGCTTCGGGCACGTGTTGGATCGGCGCGTAGCGGTCGCCGGTGTGGATGTCGTGGAGCACGAGATGACGCTGGCTGAATGTGCCGCGCTCGGTGTCCTGGCCGGTCAGACGGATCGGCGTCGCGTTCGCCAGCAGCGACGCAAACGCGAGCGCTTCCGCGTGCGCCCATTCGATGCCTTCGGCCGACGTAAGCGAGTCCCGCCGGCGCTCGAGCTGCTTGAGCAGCTTGGGGTGCACGGCGAATCCGTTCGGAACGGCGAGCAGCGCTTCGTTCAGCTTCTTCAGGAGATCGGCGGCCACCGCGGTCGCGGGCTCAGGCGCGCTCTGTGGCGTGATGCGCTGCGGCTCGTCGGCCCGTTGCCCGGCCTTTACCGCCTGCTGGACCGCGGCGAGGCGCTGGTAGGCGGCCTCCGCGTCCGCTTCCACCTGTGCCTGGTCGACGATGCCCTGCTTCACGAGCTCCGCCGCGTACTTCTCGCGCACGGGCGGCGTCTGTTTGATGCGCTCGTACATCGTCGGCTGGGTGTACGCGGGCTCATCGGCTTCGTTGTGACCGTAGCGTCGATAGCCGACGAGATCGATCACGACGTCGCCGTGGAATTTCTCGCGATACATCATCGCCAGCCGCACCGCCGCGAGGCACGCTTCGGGATCGTCGGCATTGACGTGGATGATCGGCACGTCAAAGCCCTTGGCGAGATCGCTCGAGTAGTCGGTCGAGCGGCCTTCGCGTGGATCGGTCGTGAATCCCACCTGGTTGTTCAGGATCAGGTGATTCGTCCCGCCGGTCGTATAGCCCCTCAGGCGCGCCAGGTTGAAGGTCTCCGCTACGACGCCCTGTCCCGCGAACGCGGCGTCGCCGTGCAACAACACCGGAAGCGCAACCTTGATGTAGTGCTGCAGCGCCGCGCCGGTCCGATCCGTCTGGTTTGCGCGGGTCCGGCCCTCGACGACGGGATTCACCGATTCGAGATGACTGGGATTGGGCGAGAGCTTGACGACCATGTCGGCGCCGGTCGCCGTGTGGTACACCCCTTCGGCACCATGATGGTACTTCACGTCGCCGGTCCCGGCCGTCGCACCTTCATTCTCCGGCGTCTCTTCTTTGCGGCCGCCCTCGAACTCGGCGAGGATCGTTTCGTACGGGACGTTCACCACGTGGGCCAGCACATTGAGCCGGCCGCGGTGCGCCATCCCGATCACCGTCTGGCGAGTCCCATGCGCGGCGGCCAGCTCGATCGTGTAGTCGAGCATCGGCACTGTCATGTCGAGGCCTTCGATCGAAAACCGCTTCTGGCCGAGGTAGGCCTTGTGGAGGAAGCGTTCGAGCGCCTCCACGGCCGTGAGCCGAGCCAGCAACTGCTTTTTTCCCTCGGTCGAGAGGGGCCGGCGATGCTGCCCCGACTCGATCACCTGGCGCAGCCAGATACGCTCCTCATGGCTGCCGATGTGCTCGACTTCGTAGGCGATCGTGCCGCAGTAGGTCGCGCGCAGGTGAGGCAGCGCCTCGGCGAGCGTCTGGCCGGGCACGTAGATGCGCAGGACCTCGGCGGGGATGCGCGCCATGATTTCCGGCGTCAGCCCCAGGCGGCCCGGGTCGAGGGACGGATCGCCCGGCGGCTCGCTGCCGAGGGGGTCGAGCCTTGCCGCCAGATGTCCGAAATTTCTGTGAGCCCGAACTAACGCGTAGGCTGCGGCGACGTATTTGATCTCGTCGACCGACTGGTCCGCGGTAAGCAATACGCGCGCGGGCGGCTCTGGAGCAGGGGACGGTGCCGCCGGGGCCGACGTGATTTCCCGCGTAGCGCTCACCGCGGACCGCGCACCATTCAAGCTCTCCGTAACCCCGTCATAAAACCGCTCTTCGCCCTGCAAGAGGGAGTCGAGCGTGCGCAGAAACATCCCCGACTCCGCGCCCTGAATGATCCGGTGATCGTACGTGCTGGTGATCGTGACGATCTTCGCGCCGGCGATTTCGCGAATCGTCCCCGTCGCGATGATCGAGCCCTGGCCCTTCATCAGGCGCGGCACCGAGGCGACGGTCCCGAGCGTGCCGGGATTGGTCAGCTGGATCGTGCCGCCAGCGAAGTCGTCGGGCATGAGACGGTTGGTTCGCGCCTTTTCGACCAGCGCTTCATAGGCGGCATGGAACGCGGCGAAGTCCATCGTCTCGGCGTGCTTGATCACCGGTACGACCAGCGCCCGGCTGCCGTCCTTCTTCTCGACGTCCACCGCGAGTCCCAGGCCGATGGCGCCCGGATCCACGCGGTGCGGCTTGCCCTCGATCTCCTGGAAGACATGGGTCATCACAGGGAAGCGCTTGGCGGCCTGGACGATCCCGTAGCCGATCAGATGCGTGAACGAGACCTTCCTGCCGCTCGCGGCCAGCCCGGCGTTGAGCGCCTTGCGGCGCGTGTCGAGCGTGCCGGCCGAGATGTCGCGGAACGAGGTGGCTGTGGGGACCGTGAGCGACTCGGTCATGTTTTGAACCAACCGGGCGGCGGGGCCGGTTATCGGGCTCGCCCCTTTTGGGGGAGGGGAGATGGGAGTGGTACTTGGCGCTGCGGCGGAGGCTACTGGCTTGGCACCGTCACTCACCAGCTCAGACCGATTGGTCGGGATCACCGGAAGCTCAGCGAGCTTGCCGTTCTCAAACAGCTCCCGCCACTCCGGCCCCACCGACGCAGGGTCGCGCAGGAAGTCCTCGTACATAGCCTGTACGAAGGCAGCATTGTGGGTACCAAAAACGAGCTCGCTCACGGGCTAGAATCTATAAGGTATCTTATCTGACAGAATGGGACTGCTCGCCCTCTCGCTGATCCTGCTACAAACCTACGCCCCCACTCCTTCGCTTCGAACCCAGGTCGAAGCGCGGATTGCGCGGGCACCGGCCCGGGCGGTCGGTGTCTACTACCGTGATCTGACGAGCGGCGACTCCCTCACCGTCGGCTCGGGCGTGCGTTTCCATGCGGCGAGCACCATGAAGATCCCCGTGATGATCCAGCTGTTCCGCGACCGCGATGCGGGACTCTTGTCGCTCGACGACTCCATCACGATCACGAACACGTTTCGCTCGATCGCGGATACCTCGTCCTACCTACTGGACGTCACGGATGACTCCGATTCATCCCTGTACAAGAGACTGGGCCAGCGCGCGTCCATTCGCGAGCTGATCGAGCTCATGGAGACGGTGTCGAGCAACCTCGCGACAAACTTGCTGATCGCGAAGGTGGACGCGAAGCGCGCCAATGCGACCGCTCACGCCCTCGGCGCCGATTCGATCCTGGTGCTGCGCGGCGTCGAAGACGGCAAGGCCTATCGCGCCGGCCTGAACAACACGACCACCGCGCGCGACCTCGGCATGCTGCTCGCGGCCATCGCGAATGCGAAAGCGGCGTCAGCGGCGTCGTGCCGCGAGATGCTCGAGATCCTCGGCCGCCAGCATTTCAACGAGGGCATTCCGGCAGGGCTGCCCGCCGGCACCCGAGTCTATCACAAGACCGGCTGGATCCCCCAGGTCGTGTATCACGACGCGGCATTGGTCGAGCCGAACGCTCAGGGACGGTATGTCCTGGTTGTACTGACGGGCGGTATTCAGAAGGACGAAGACTCCCACGCGCTAGCGCGCGATATCTCACGGCTCGTATTCGACGCTCGGAGGTAACGATGAAGCTGATCACGACGATCGTTCGGCCGGAGCGGCTTCCTGAAGTGAAGGCGGCGCTGTTTCGCGCGGGCATCACCGGCATCACGCTGAGCCGCGTGAGCGGCCATGGGGGCGAGCACGAGATCGTCAGCCAGTATCGCGCCACCACCATCGTCATGGAGTTCCATGAGAAGGTGAAGATCGAGATGGTCTGCTCGGAGCCGTTCGTGCAGCCCTGCATCGACGCGATACTCACGTCCGCCAGGACCGGCGAGGTCGGCGACGGGAAGATCTTCGTGCAGCCCATCGAGCGGGTGATCCGCATTCGCACCGGGGAGCAGAACAACGAGGCACTGACGGCGGTCAACGCCACGGAAGTGCAGCAGGCGGCGTTGCGGGGAAGCGCTAGCTGACGCGCCGAGTCTTCCTTCTCATGAAGTCCATGAGAATGAACTGCCCAAGGGTCATCGTGTTTGTGAAGTAGGCTTTGCCGCGGCAGATCGCGGAGACCTTCTTCACGAACTCGACCAGACTGCGGTCGCGTGCCAGCATGAACGTATTGATCAGGATCCCGCTGCGCCGGCACAGCGCGACTTCGCGATAGGTCGCCTGCAGGATGTGCGGGTCGAGTCCCATCGAGTTCACGTAAATCCGGCCGTCCGGCTGCGTCAGCGCCGACGGCTTCCCGTCCGTGATCATGATGATCTGCCGCATGTCCTTGCGCTGTCCCATCAGAATGCGGCGCGCGAGCTTCAGCCCTTCCGTCGTGTTCGTGTGATACGGCCCCACTTGCGCGTGCGCGAGCTGGCCGATCGGGATCTCTTCCGCGGTGTCGTGAAACAACACCACCCGCAGCGTATCACCGGGGAATTGCGTCCGGATCAAGTGCGTCAACGCGAGCGCGACCTTCTTTGCGGGCGTGAACCGGTCCTCGCCGTACAGAATCATCGAATGCGAGCAGTCCAGCATCAGCACCGTCGCCGATGACGAGCGGTACTCCGCCTGATAGACCATCAGGTCGTCGTATTCGAGGTTGATCGGGACGCCGAGTCCCTCGCGCTTCAGCGCGTGCGACAGGGTCGCGTTGACGTCGAGATTGAGCGTATCGCCGTACTCGTAGCGTTTGCTTGCCGCTTCGGTTTCAACACCTGTCGCCAGGTGCTCCGTTTCATGCGCGCCGAAGCTCGATTTCCCGATGCTGCCCAGCAGGTGCTTGAGAGTTCGATAGCCGAGAAAATCGATGCCTTTGTCGGTCAGATTGAACTGCACCTGCTGCGCCGCTTCCTTCGCCATGCCGCCGGGGCCGAGGACGGGCTGTTGCGCGCCGGGCATCTTGGGCGCCTGCTGGAGATTGAGATATCCCTCGTCCATCAGCTTCTGCACGATCTGATCGAGCAGGCCGGCGAGCTGTTTCTGGAGCTCCTCGTCCTTCTGTGCGTCGCCGGTCGAGTCGCCCCGCAGCACGTTGAGCATGTCGGGCGTGAGCTGCCCCGAGTCCATCAGAGCCTGGAGAATCGCCTGGCGCAGCGCGTCGAGTGAGCGATCGGGATCTTCCTCGCCGAATTCGCCCCAGAACGGATGCGAATACGGGCCTCCCGCAAATCCGGACTGCAGCAGGAAGTCGGCGAGCTGATCGAGGAGCGCCTGGAGGTTGAGCGTCTCGAGCAGGCCGGGGACGTAGCGGCTATAGGTCGTGTATTTCATCTCTCTACCCACAATGTCGTGGTCTCGCGACCTTTCACGCAATGACCGAAGCCGCACGAGGCGCGAGACGGTACGGACTTGGGGCTCTCGGCCACCGTAACTTCCGCCTCTTCTTCATCGGTCAAGGCATCTCCCTCGTCGGCACGTGGATGCAGAACGTCGGCGAGGGCTGGTTGATCCTCACCCTCACCAATTCGCCGTTGTACGTCGGTCTCACCGCGGCGCTCAGCTCGCTCGGCGTTCTGCTCTTCAGCTTGTATGCCGGGGTGATCGCCGATCGCGTGGACAAGCGTCGCGTCATCATCCTGATGCAGGTCGCGTTCATGCTCGAGGCGTTCACCGTCTCGATTCTGGTGTGGACGGGCCTGATCGCGGTGTGGCAGGTGCTGATCCTGGCCACCATCCTCGGCATCGCGAGCGCGTTCGACATTCCGATGCGCCAGGCGTTTCTCGTGGAGATGGTCGGCAAGGACGACCTGATGAACGCGATCGCGCTCAACTCGTCGCTGTTCAACGCCGCGCGGGTCATCGGTCCCGCGATCGCGGGATTGCTGATCGGCACGGTCGGCATCGCGTGGTGCTATTTCCTGAATGGCCTGAGCTACATCGCGGTGATCGCCGGGTTGCTGATGATGAAGCTCCCGGACAACCCACGACCGGCCAAAACTACGTCCTCGTGGACGGGATTCCGGGAGGTGTTGGCCTATCTGCGCGCCGACCGCAGGCTGCGGGTGCTCATGATCCTGACAGGCACGATCAGCGTGTTCGGCTTTCCCTACATCGCGATGATGCCGGTTTTCGCGCGCGACGTCCTGCACCGTGGCGCCGCGGGCTACGGGGCGCTGACATCGTCCATCGGCATCGGCGCCGTCATCGGCGCGCTGGGCATCGCGCTCACCTCGGCGCGCATCCGGCGGCGCGGCCGGCTGATGCTGGTGGGCGGGACCTCATTTGGCCTGCTGCTGATTCTCTTCTCGACGTCCCGCAACCTCGCGCTGTCGATGATCCTGCTGGCGCTCGCCGGATGCGCGATGATCGTGAACAACTCGATCACCAACACGCTGCTCCAGACGAGCGCCCCCGATCACCTGCGGGGGCGCATCATGGGATTCTATTCGTTCGTCTTCGTGGGAATGGCCCCGGTCGGGGCTTTTCTATTCGGGGCCGTCGCGGAGCGCGTCGGTGTACCGACGACGATTGCTACCGGCGGCGCGATCGTGACTCTCGCGGTATTGATCGCGGGGTGGCTGGTGCCGGAAATTCGTGACGCCTAATCACACCCAGCGGCGTCTTTTCACCTCCGCGACGACGAGGTCCGCCGCCCCTTCAAACCCCAGCCGCTCCGCATTCAACACGAAATCGTATTGCGTGAGGTCCTGCCGGTCGCGCCCGTAGTGCGTCTTGACGTACTGGTCGCGCTGTTGATCGGTCTCGTCGATGATCTTGTCGACCTTGGCCGGATCCACGCCGAGCCGCTCGATTGCGACTTTGCGGCGGAAGGGCTTCGACGCGATGACGTAGACGTGGAGCGCATTCGGTCGCGTGGCCAGGACGGCTTGCGCGCCGCGCCCGACCAGCACCACGCGCCCCTCCCGCGCGGCCTCGGCGATCACGCGCTCCGTCATCTTGGTGACGAGGTCTTCTTCGGTCTCCAGCGGCGGTGGCGAGCCGCCGGTGGTGATGAACATTTCCGGTGACGCGACCGCCAGCGTCCGCGCCAGCCGTTCGAGCAACCCGGGCGCCCGCTCCTCGTGTCGAGCCACCTCGTCGGGCGACAGGCCCGCGAACCGCGCCACCTGATCGACGAACTCGTTGTCGATCAGCGTCCAGCCCAGGCGCTCGACGACCAGGCGCGCGATCTCCGAGCCGCCCGACGCGTACTGGCGCGTGATCGTGACGAGCGGCTTTACGGCTGACGAAGATTCCGTCGGAGATCTCCGATGTTCAGCATCGGAATGCCGCCCTGCGTGGGCACCAGGATCACGAGGTTGTTGGACGACTTCAGCTCGCGCAGCACGTCGAAGTATTGCCGCGTGAGCGCCTCGGGCGTCAGCGTCGTATTGAGGAGACGTTGCTGCTCGGCCTGCAGCCGCGCGACCTCCACGCGGTGGCGCTCCGTCTCGACCTGCTGTTCCTGCGCAATCTTGTTGTTGATCGCCTGGACGACCTGCGCGGGCGGCTGCAAGTCGCGCAGGAAGAACGCCGTCACGGTCGCGATGCGGAACGGTGGGCCGCCCACACGCGGCTGCGTGACGAGGGCCGAGTCGACCAGCGCTTCCATCGTGCGGGCGATCTGCGTGCGTTTCGAGATGTCGTTGATCGAGTACTGCACCATGCCGTCCCTGACCCCTTTGCGGATGGCGTTGCGCACGGCGCTGTGGATCTGGTCCTCGATGCCGATTTCCGTGTAGATACGCGATGCCTGCTGCGGGTCGATCTGCCAGCGCAGCCCCACATCCACCGTCATCCCCATCTGTTCGCTGGAGAGCGCCGCGATCTCCTCGACCTGCTCTCCCGAGAAGGGATACTGCTCTTCCCGCGTCGTGAACCGCTCGACCGATGACCAGGGCGTGACCATGCGAATGCCCGGGAGCAGGGGTGTGGGATCCACGAAACCGAACGCATGGCGCACCCCGACTTCGCCGGCGTTCACCACGACCAGACTCGAGCTGAGCACGGCGACCACGCCGATGACGAGCGAAACGAGACTGAACAGGCGGAGCGTTGCGCCGATAGGCCTGCCGCTGCTGCCCTCGGTTCGCACCGTCGCGGCGCCGAGGCGAAGGAAGAATGCAACCACGATGAGGACGAGACCAAAGACGAGCCGGCCCATGAGCGACTCCGATGTGGGAGGAGATTACGTGAAGAGGTTGGGTCCTGCTCCTGGTCCTCCGCCGCCGGGTCCTTTTCCGAATGGAGGTTTCTGCTCCGCGCGCGCCCGCACGTAGCCCAGCTCCTCGCTACGCGCGATGCGCTTCTCGGCCACCAGCCCTTCGAGCACCAGCTCGCACGCCGATACCATCGTGGCGGGATCTTTCTTACCGGCGAGCCCCACTTGATCGATCAGGGCGAGCAGACCGGGTACGACGGTGAAGCCCTTCAGCAGCCCTTCCGACCGCTCGTCGGGCGTGATCTTGAGCGCGCCGCCCTCATCGAACCAGTGGACGATATCGTCCACGTTGGCTCCACCCACGCGGCCCTCGAACGTGCGGCCGGCGGCGCGGCGGATCAGGTCCTTGGCGATCGCCTCGGACCCTTGCAGCTCGCCCTCGTACTCGAGCTCGATCTTTCCCGTGATCGCAGGCAACGCGGCGTAT
>Ga0209488_10003073_pt1 | contig 13490 bp, 18 predicted proteins | sample Rivendell_Oct201_8_FD_188349 | JGI IMG/M metagenome (GOLD analysis project Ga0209488, IMG submission 188349) | Vadose zone soil microbial communities from the Eel River Critical Zone Observatory, Northern California, USA -... | ecosystem: Environmental > Terrestrial > Soil > Vadose zone >...
AGAATGAAGCCCCTATGAGCTTCTGCAGTGCCACGCGGGAGCAGGTTTTGCAGTTCCTAGCACACCACAATGAGCACCGCATGACGCCGCCCAGAACTTCGGAAGGATGTACGTCCGGTATCTGGCCCTCAAAAACTACGACACATGTATATTCTACTAGACGGGATGGTAGGCGACGGGATGCGAGCAGTGCTCTGTGCTGTCTCAACCTTGCGTCCATTGCGGAGTTGTCATGACCACTGATTACTACTTTGGCATGAGCATATGGCACAAAGGTGCCAATGTCTCATCGCAATGGGCTCGGAACTTGTCGTCTGCAGTACTTCTATCCTGGTGCGTGCTATCATTACCTGAGTTATTCGGTGACTAAATAACTAAACACCTTAGTCGGTCGCCAGACCACGGTGGTCCGGCGACCGACTAAGGTGTTTAGTTTCACTTACTATTATGCCGTAATTCCTCAATCAGATGGATGATCCATAGAACTGAAGAGGAAGATAGATTGTCCGAGTCCGTGATGCTCCGAATTAGATGATCCACCACCACCAAGCTAACCGACAAACGGAACAGAATTTATGCGAATAGGACGACGTGCTTCAATTAACAAGATATCGTTCATAGTCGTTGATATCTCTGTTCTCGTATGGATCCGAACGGTCTGGAGTATAAAGCGGGGCCTCCTCCCTTGCTTCTCTCACCAGCCTCGTCTTGCCTCACTAGTATTCTTCTACTTCTCGACCGGTTTCGACTCCTGCGAGAACAATGATGTTCATCAAACCCATTTTGGTACTCTCTCTTGGGGTTCTCGCTCTCGCCGCTCCGGCTCAGCCCCTTGACGGCATCACTGATGTTCTTTGTACGTCCTGCGCGATCCCACACTCGTTGGAGGCAATGTTGACCAAACCAATGTAGCGCCCGTCTTGGGTATCCTCAATAGCGGTGCCCTCACTGGCAAAGGCGGTGACTCCAAAGGCGGTGATCTCACAGGCGGTGTCCCTAAAGGCCCCATAGACGGTGATCTCACGGGCGGTGACCTCACAGGCGGTGATTCCACAGGCGGTGGCCTTCTCAAGAACGTCCCCTGAAGTCATTACTTTCCACCCAACTTATCGTCAGTGTTTATTGATCTCTTTGTTTTAGAACCTCAATCCCTCGTCCCTGTGCGCGCTTCTAGAACTGACACCCATAGACCATTGCGCGAGTTCGGGATCTTTAATGGGAGAAACTAAAATAAGCTGGAGAACTTTTTTCTTTTTGTTTCGTCTCTAGTTTTGTTCTAAAACCTGCTGTATGTCCTCCGTGTCTTGTAATTACGGCCTTGCGGTGGGCATTCTGTGAATGTATTCAAATCACTGAATGACGGAAGTACGGAGATTATCTGCGCGTAGCCTAGATTAGAGTGCGCACCGCACACCAGACATCATGCCGTACGGCCCGAGACAATCCCGTGTGGCCACCCCCAGTGGGTCTGCCACCGAGCTAGGCTCCGACTTCCTCCTCCCGGTCTTCACCTCATGGTATTTGAATAACTCGTTGAAGGAGTGTCCTGGGGTGCTACTGTCAGACAGAGCTGAGCATATACAACACAAAACAAGCACGTACCTTGCTGTCACCTGCAATGATGAAGGAACGATTCTTCAATTACTCAGCGGGTAAGTGTACCAGGACATGAGAAAGGTACCTGGCAATATCTGTTCTGGAGGTGAACGGAATTTGTTTGTTGCCATCGTACGGTTTCCGCATGGTGTCAATATATTCTCCAGTGTAAAAGAGGACATACTGAAATGCCCACCGCCTTTAACTGATTCTGGACTCCGGCCCTCGCGCTGAGAACTTGAAGTCCTTCTGTTTATTTCTCCCTCTGTTGGGCCGCCGAATTCAGACAAGATGGACAATTGACACCAATCTCCTTTGCAGCTCCTATGATTCCCACTTGCAAGTGGAGAGCCGCGTTTGCGATGGCCGAGATGACGACGTCAATGTCGGCGAGAGCGCACTTGATACGCTCTTCACAGCCGACTGTAATCCCCTTGGCGTCGCCCTCGACGGCCGTCTTTGACTTCCGCGAACATTACCACCACCCAACCTTGTGTTGGTTTTGCAGGCTTGCACCTTGACCTTCAGCGTACCCCTACGTGACGCATTGGGTCCCTTTACCAGAACCTGAGGCGCCAGGTAGCTATCTAGTTTTATCACCACTTCTAATTAGACATTTTCAAGTCTTAGCTTGAATCATGCATTCGCCGTGCACTAATAAGGAACCACTACTATCGTCATCGATATTGGCCATTATGATATCGATATCACTGCAACCTGCATCGTCCACAGCCCTACTGGTTCTTTTTCTCGTCTGCACTGAAGCCCTTAGGCGGCTGGACGCGCAAAGGCGACTGGATGCTAGCGAGCGCGGAAATGCCAAAGAGGATGATGGGAACGAGCACGAAAAAGACGAGAAGCAGGCCGATGATGAGCGCAGGTGTGAGCAGTTGGTATCGAGCGAGGATGCCACCAGCCGGTGGGGTCGGCGAGGGAGGGGCATCCTGGCGCGGCGCACCAGCCAAAATGACAAGGTGGCGCGGGTAGGCGCGGGCGATTCTGTCGAGCTCAGTCGCGAGCCGGGCCTCTGAGCAGGACAAAATATGTGATCCAGTCAATTTTCGAACGCGTGACATATAAACTGGATGCGCCCACCGTGGCCGGCCACGGAACGCTTGCGCGCCCCCGCTGACTCCGTCACAGCAGGCATTGAGAGCCGCAGGACGCGCTTCGGTCCGTGTCCAGGAGAAAAGTCGATTGCCTCGGACGGTAGGCCCATCTCTGCGTCTCCGACCGGGAATGCGAGGCGCTGCGCGTCGCAGAACACGGCAACTTTCTCTGCGAGCTCTTGGAGAGGACTGAGGTCTGCTTGGTGAGGAAGTGGGAAGCGCACGTAGGGCAGCTGGATGGATGAGGGAGAGTCCTGCAGGCGCGCTGCGAGGGACGATGATGGGGAAAGGGAGCGGAGGTCAGATGCGTGCAACTGGGGGAAATGTTAGGTTCGAAGCGGCCGAGAAGAGTGAGGTTTTTGAACGCACCCCGGGCTGGTCCACCATAATCACGGCGTCGAATTCGCAAACGTCGCTGGATAACAGTTTGCTAAAGACCTCATTTGCGTGTGGGGTTGGACTAGTGGAGACAAGTTCGGGTCGTAATCGGTCGAGGGCGTCGCTCCTGGAATACAAATCACGAACGTCTCAGGGTGTGGAATTGGACATTGTTATTAATTACCTGTGGGATGACCATAGGACGACAGGAGACGTCTCTGAGAAGGAAAACGCCGTCTGGGTCGAAGCAGCAAGAACGAGAGCGAGAGCAAAGTGGTGCATGGCAGACGGTAAATGATCCTGGGCACTGGCAAGACTGCGAACAGCGACTGCGCGAGCCGGGCCGGGAAATTCCGGGTTATACTTCTCCCTCGGACCACTTCTCTTCGGGGACACTGACGGGTTCCTCAACTTCCCACTGACCTCGGTCTACGGCGCGCACTCTTATACGATGTGGGGATAATGTGTCCTGGTAATTCTCCAGAAAGCCAAAGAACGCTTCTTTGAACTGCTCCGGCGTGGCGCGGCGCACTTGACGCGCGGGCGCTCATTAAAAAGGCGCTCACCAACGAGATTTCGAGCTTCAAGACCCAACCTCTTCCTATGTACCATACTGGGAATTCTTCTCAACCCCCCTGCTGACAACCAAGATTTTGAGAGAGTGGATGTGGTTTGTATGTTGTTATTTGCAGCTCCATTTTACACTCACGAAATTTATCTCCTGTAAGTGTCTGACTTTGGTGATAGCTCAGGGTCTCTACTCAAAGATCCACCTCATACTCTCGTCCATTAGTAATGAATAATAAAACAAGGGATTTCGCATACAAGCTGTCATACTATATTTCTAAATCTTGTGAGAGTATTCCGCAAGACCCGCCGATCATCATCTTTCATGATATCGTGACGTCCATCCGTCAACTCCGAGTCGAGAGAGTGCCGTGAAGACAGATAATATGCTCCCTACTTTGCCACCTCAATTAACATCCTTTGTGACGGAGACCTAGTAGGTCTCCATGAACTAACGTCGCCCCTGCCAAGTCCGCCGACGGGGTAGTTAGGCGAACGTGCAGGGAGCATACTAGTATTGTGCGTGGCATTAGCGTTGGCGGTTAAGGTCGCACAGGCCACTTGTAGAATAGCCTAGCTCCTGGGGCGGGTGGGGTGGTGGTATTGCGGAGAAGAGGTGACGGGGATCAGCACCCCGCCCTCATCCTCTCTACTTAAATGAGAAATCAGAGTTCCATTTCAACAAACCACGTTCAGTACACCTGCCGCCCGGCGTTAAAGTAGCGTAATGAAACACAGGACTCGGACGATCTGCTACCTACGGAAATCAGAATTCCATTTCGAGTTGAAAGTATAAACCGTGGTCAGAGAGCGGAGCAGCGTAATGATACACAGGAATTGTAAACTAATCGATAATCTGGCTGGTCTATTCCGAAGGTCCTCCGGGATATCAAACTGATCCGCTGCACAAGTCAGATAATTCCCTTGAACAGCAAACTTCCGCAGTAAGATAATGTTGTCTCGTAGGCGACGCGTACCCATAAACCATGATGGTGACCCCGGGCAAAATGGCTCCAGATGAAGATCGAAACATGTTTGCACGTTGAAAGAAAGCGGCACGAGGAGGACGTCAAGGATGAACGTGAAGTTGTTGTGATTGCCACCAAACTGATAACCATTCGCCACTAAAATAAGTCGCTTGGGCATGCGTATAGTGGGGATGGTCCTTATGTAACCTTCCCCGCCAACAGGTCCGACATTGATATTCAGAAGGCTGCTCTACCGTGACCGCAGCATTACAGTAAACTGAGCAAATTCCACACGATAAATTATCACTCACCTCTATGTACAAGCACCGTGGATTGCCCTGAATTAAGTGTCCCTGATCCGGCATTTCCTTGGTTGCTGTTTTGCCCTGCGCCAGTGTAGTATGTGCCAGAGCCAAGGGGAGGTGATGTTGGTCCACCGCCGCCCCCGCCGCCAGCGCCGCCATTACCGCCGTGGAATGATATGAATGTGAACATGGTGGTTGTCGTTGAGGAGTAAACGTCCTCAGAGGTGGAACACTGCGATTCAGAGCTCCTGTATGAGTTTGAGTTGCGCAGCACTGAACGCAAGTGGGGTGCGTTATATACCAGTACTATACTCTCCGCCAGGCCCTCGCAGTCCTTGCAGCCGGACTCGGACCCCCACGCCCTAGCGCCCTCGTTCGGTGGTGAACGTCACGGTGGGCACGAGTTCCGGCTCAGCCGTGACTACCCGCGGCCCTCCGAGTCGGCGGTATCTAATACCGTAATACGCCGATCATGAATAAAGCCCTGGGTAGTGCCCTAGGTTCCTCCCCTCACTCCCAAGCCCAGTCACATGTGTCTGTAGCAGAGTAGACAAGGCTATCACTGGCAGGGAAAACGTCCCGCGCTACCGAGTGCTAGCGAGCGAGAGATAATTGATGAAATTTGAAATGAATCACAGTCACGTGGTGTGGAGATTAGCTGTACACCGAGTCACCCGTCCACTTGCCCACTGAGGACATTCCAACTACAAAATCTTCCTACGCCCCGTGCGATTTTAATAATGTCTCAAGCTGATAACCAAGATCCTGAGAGGGGGAATGGCCTGGGTACGTCACCTACAGCCGCACTTACGTTCGCTAGATTCACAGCTCGGGCCAGATGACCTGCCAGTGCCCACTCAGGGAGAGGCCAATTTTGGCGATAGCTCATGGCCCCTTTTCACCATGTACTCGAAGATTGCGGAGGAAGAAGACAATAAGATGGTCGAACGTTGGCAGAAAGACACCGAGGGATTGATCATCTTCGTGCGTCCCTGCCGTCCCCAATATATCACTGCGTACTAATTCGAACTATGGACAGAGCGGTTTATTCTCTGCTGTCCTCGCCGCACTCGTCGTCGTATCTATCCAAGACCTCAGGCCCAACTCTCAGGATAAGTCCGCATTCTATCTCGAGAAACTCTATGAGCTTCAAGCTGATTCGAACGGATCTCGTCCCTCTGCCACTTCCCCTGTGGCTCAACCCCCGGACTTCTTCCCGCCTAGATATGCCATCTGGGTGAACTCACTCTGGTTCTTGAGCTTGGCTATCAGCCTTACGTGTGCGATGTTGGCGACATCTTTGCAGCAGTGGGCACGTCGATACCTCATGATCACTCAGCCCGCACGTCGCAGTCCACATGAGCGGGCTCGGGTGCGTGCATTCTTTGCAAATGGTCTTGACAAGTTTCGCGCTTCTTGGGCTATTGAAGCACTACCTGCCCTGGTGCATCTTTCCCTTTTCATTTTCTTCACCGGCCTCGTTATTTATCTGTTCAACGTCAACGGCACTGTCTTCGTTGTCGTGGCCAGTTGGGTGACAGTCTTGCTAGCGGGATATCTCTGCATCACGTTTATGCCAGTTTTTTGGCACGATAGTCCGTACTATTCACCTTTGTCATCGACCGTTCGGTTACTTTATACCACCATACTATTATCAGTCCTTTTTGTTTCGTTCATACTCACGATTCCCTTTGGCCGTAAGACCAGTCGGCGCTTTGCTCGTTCGGCGGGTCTGTTTCTTCAGCGACACATTTGGAGCGTAGAGGGCGCAGCCAAAAACGCTGCCTCTGGTCTATCGTCGCAAATCGACGTCGGTGTCTTGAATTGGACAATCGACGCTCTGGGCGAAGATGATGCGCTGGAAGGCTTCTTCGAATGTGTCCCCGGATTCTATAAATCAAGCGTGGTCAAAGATCTCCGACAGCGCCTTCCTTACAGGGTTGAGATGAAGATCATTGATACACTGGTCGAATTCTTGGATCGCACCTTGTCCTCGAATTCTGTCCCCGAATCGGTCAAAATTCGTCGGTTCACCATCTGTCTCGATGCCGCGAGCGAGATAGACACGTCTGATGGAGTTCGATACAATTTCGACAGGATCATTGATGCGAACTGGCATGCCATGCCTCATTCGGTCGAGATTGGACATTTCCTGAGCTCTTGGAACAAAAGGAGCAACCGGCGGTTTGCCCCGTACATACAGGGCATCATTGCTCGCATCATCGCAACCGTACGGGAACGCGATGATCGTTGGAAGGCCCTCGCTCGCGACCAGTTGGACATTCCAGAGGGTGTCCTTCAAGACTACCTAGAACATGGAAATAGCGTGCTCCTGGCCAACTTGATCCAGTTCACTCGCCAGATCTCTCACTCTCGTTGGTTGCCGATCAACGCTCTGCATTCACTATCCGAATTTGACATACACAACACGCTTCCTGGGTTGCAGCACGACTTTTGTGCCTTGTGGAACGAAATCGTTCTGGAAGCTCTGGACAGCCCAGCGTATGACAATCCTACGACCCTGCTCAGAGAGGTTCGTCATATTTACATGGCTTTACACCGAGGTACCGATGCGGCACCGACTGCATTTTCCGATTCTACCCCCGATTTCGCTCATGTTCTAGACTATGCGTCATCTTATCCGCTGTGTAATATCCACGTCCATCATTTGACATCTCACGTTTCCGCTGCCGCTTTGATCACTGTCCCGCATGATAATTCCATTCCGGTCACCGTCGCCCCTCCAAGTGGACCCGATGTATCATTCTCGCCCTCGTCCAACCCAAATGATATCACTCTACATCCCACAGATCAGCCATTACTGGAGGATATCACGACATATTCCCCCCATGCTCGTTTAGTGCCCTCAAGCAACCCTGTTACTTCACTCGACTCGGGCATCGCAGTTACAGCACAGGACAGTAGTGATCATCTCACCTTTTCGTCGACGTCGAAGTTGGGCGATTCTTCCATACTCAAATTAGCGCCAGCCCCCTTGTCGGGCTTTACCACTTCACCGCGACATGACGCCGATGATCATATGGTCCCTGTCTGTCCACCGACCACATCTGACATTCCAACTTCATCTTCACGCTCCATCTCACTCTCCGGAAACACGCCCCCTGCGGATTTTCAGCCATGCACAACTGCCTCCACATCCGAATCGGGCAGTCGGGCAGAATGTCCTCCACGTCCCGACGCTCTGCAAACACCGTTTCCCTCGACCTCCAGAAAACCCCCCGCCCTGAGACCTGATGTCGCATCGAATGTTGCAACATTTGATGCAATGGACGATTCCGAAAGCTGAACATTCCAATGCTCATGGAGGTTTCACATATATACCAGTCAGTGGACGATTACGAGACATACTCCACAGATTCTTCACCCAATGTCTTTAATGCGCTATCACCCTCTGACTGCCAGTACTTCCCCCTTTCGTAGTAAATCGAGGTCTTCAGTTTTTCAGGTATCTTTTCCCCGTCGGAGGGGCATCAGGACTCGATGTGAGAAAATCTGCCTATCTGAGTCCCAATGTGACCCTCAGCTGTTGGGTCATTACTGTAATGCCGTCCGCATGTACTATGTAGTCTCGTGGTGTCGGCGGTCCATTGTTGTGAGTATCGGAGAAAGATTTCGATTCCAGCACCATGGCCAGGGCGCTCATATATATAATCCCGTGCGCGCGCATTCCAAGACGCAAAACTCAGGTTGATTATTGCCTGATCGATTTCAACACCACGTGTCATAGTGTCAAAGTCAACACCTTCTCCGGGTCACGGTAGCGGTAACATTCCCCTCATGGTAAAGTCCTGTTGACTATTTCTACATCTTACCTAGGCAACGGGACAATGTCAAGCACAGACAACGGATGCCAACCTAGATCATTGTCGGTCCGCGGGAACGGTTCGCGGCCGGCAGTTGCCCAGGTCCTGTGCAAGAAATTTGAAGAGGCAAAGTCTCGAGGATTGGCGGCTATTCTTGCATCAAAATCCGAAACCGGGATTCAAGTCTTTATAGCTTCTTCCCGGTCTTCTCCTCATACGCGTTGAATTTCTCATTGAATAGCTTTCAGGATGCTACAATCAGACTCAGCAGAGGATATGTTGCTCCAGAGCACGTACCTTGTTATCACCCTCAATGGTGATCTTCAGCTGTTCAACAGGCAGGTGCGCCAAAACATACGAAAGGTATCGGGCAATGTCGAATCTGGAGGTGAACGAGATCCGCTCTGATTTCCGCAAACTATGAAGCTAGCTATCTCAATTTCTTGCCTAGACTTCTGAAAATTTGAGTATATTCACGATCATTTGTTCTCCTTTGTTTCACTACCAATGCTCTCGCGATTCAGATGTTCTCAAACTTGTGCCCATTGTATATCTAGATCCTAATACATTTGCAGTATATGATCTACTCAGCCATGCCATCAAAATCGATATCTGCGCGACCATATCCACTTCGATTGACTTGAGTCCCAGCACTGTCCACCTTGATTACCATAAGCCAAAATGTGAATAAATAGAACTCACGATGCCGCATTATAAAGATCCGCCATCAGGCGATGGTATTTTGACAGAGATTTCGAGCGGATGCTGTGAAGGTACCCAATGTGGATGTTATAGATACCCTCGAATTGATCTGCGGTGAATGTTTGCCGCCGCTGGCCATCGGAGCAGATCTGCGTCAATGTTGCGTGAATCTAGCACAGGCCAAGTCAGTTTGTATTTGAGAAAAAAAAAGGGGAGCGTACACAGGTGGCAGCAAAGGCGGCTATTGGTGCCGTCACTTCAACCTCATCGGGGCGTCCAGGAATGGATGATTTGAAGCAGTCAGCATGCCTCACAACAAGGGAGGGACCTTTCTCGGATGTAAAGTACTTGTCATTGAGTAGTGAGATGATGGCCGGGTGGTGATATGGCTTCGCCTTGTTAATGAAGTCAGGTCCCGTCTAAAGCATAACATTGAGTAAGGTCATATGGGTAAAAGGCGTGACGCACATCAGTTGGTGGAAAAATATACTTCTCCTGCCTTAAGAGCTCCGACGCCTTCGCCTTCATATCAGGTTCTCCAAGCTGGTACCACCCCTTGATCAGGCCAACAGTGACCACATTCTTGATGGTACTTCGGAAGCCTGACAGCCGGTTACCCAACTACAGCACGAGGAATGTTAGTGAAAGTTTACCAAAGCGAAAATAACATACCATCCGAGCCACATCCTTCTGAAAAACTATGTCCGCCTTTATCCGATCGGCATACACCTTCTGATTCAACTCACGCGTAGTACGCAGGAAGACTTTGCATAGTGTGGAATGTGTTTTTGTCGCCTCAATGTAGGTGCCCACCGAGATTGCGTACTTGATGACCTGGCGAGCAGCATAACTGAGCAGGGTCCGAAGAGTGTCTGGTTGACCAGTAATGCCAAGAGTCCGCCCTGGTGCGGGGCGACGATATAATGCGAGCGGAAAATCCTTGGTGACAGACAGAACTTGAAGGCGTCGTTCCAGGCGATTCTCCTCGGACCTCCTCTTCTTCCTCTGAGATGTTCGCGTCGCAGAGGACTCTGCCATCTCAACCTGGGCTTCATTCTCGGCAGAGTCCCGTAGTGGCTCCGGTCGATTCTCCCATGTTGGGATCTCTTCGCGGCGACGATCTAAACGCGATTTCTGAAATTCCATGATCAGCCTGGCCAGCTTGTTTCTCAAAACTACAAAAATACTTTTCTCGGTCGTTCGTTTTCTTCATCGCCATTCTCACCATCACCGCCCGGATCATGTACATCACCCTCCGTCTTTGGATGCAGGTCATCGAAGTCGAGTGAGCTCGCAGGTCTCTGGTGATGCACATTCGGTTCGTCGTCGTCGAATTCCGCAAGCCATAGATTGGATGGCGAACTGATGAGTACTGAAACTGCACATTGGCTGCAAAGCCAGTAAACCTACCTTCTTCGAAAGCACGTCAGCAGTTGCACCAGCAAGACGACCAAAGATGTCGTCCGAGTCTTCCTCCTCCTTCTTAAGTTGATCGGGTTTATCACCACTATTCTCATCGTCCGCAACAGTACGACCGTGACGACTTGGGGACCCGGGATTGTCGATCTGGCGTGGCTGTGCTGGTGGTAGTGCACCTGTATCACTGTCGTCATCCATACTGACAGGTGCCTGAAAAGCCTTCGGTGGTGCCAGACGGTGAGGCGTCGTAGATAGAATCGGAGCTGAGAGGAACTTGAGATTAACACGGCATAGCAATGACAATGGAACCGAAAACGCTTACAACTGTCTGGAACAAGGACTTGACTGGAAGCTTTCCGAGTCCTCTGGGAGGCCCGTATAGGTGCAGGCTGATCTTTGGCTACTACAGAACGCGTGACTACAATTCGAAAAAAAAAGTCATAAGCCCAACGCAGGTGGGAGGTTTGAGGGCTTACCTGTCTTTCTCAGCGTGCGATCGTGTTGTGACACACCTTTTGCCGCATCCAGAACTCGTAGGTCCCTCCAGAATTTACGACATGCAGGGTTCCTACTCATACGAGAATGTTGAACAATGCCACTCCGTTTGAAAGAGCCGCCGCATGCATCACAGAGAACCATTTTGATTGGGCAGGTACACGCCCTGCGTCCTACAGTATAGTTGTTGATCGGTGCTGAGTGCCAAGTTTGTTTGTGCTCGGCAAAAAACGAGCTGACAAACCACCCCAGAGCACTGACCGTCTTATGGAGGTGGTTCTCCAGCAAAGATGTCTTTGGCTGAGGCAGTGGCGGCGGATACACCTGGCCCGGCACCACTGGGAGAACACGAAGACTCGGAGACTTCATGATGGACCAAAATGATGGTATGGTTCAGTTCCAGTCTTCTTTGATGCCTGAACCAATGACTTGTACGTTCACCAATATTAATGACAATCTAGTCGCTGACTACATCCCTTCTGAACATTTCTAAAATGAGAAAAAAAAACTGTCATGTTTGCTTGTCCAGCACTGTAATATGTGCCAACATCTCATCTGGCGTAGAGAGTTTGCGTTGTTGAGCAGCGCCGCGGCGGTCCCGGAAAGTGCACGCTCTCGTCGCGTCCCGTCTCGCCTTCTCCCAGTCTTCTCCCCCGCTCACTTTCCTCGGGCTACATACACCCTCTTTCCACCCTTCCTTTCTACAATCGGCTTATTTTTACAATCGCCTGCTCCCCGCCGCACCCCACCCGGTCATGAACAGTGCCGATGCTGTCTCACCCTCCACCAGTTCCTCTCCCTCTACATTTGGCCTTTCACTCTTGTCGTCAAACCCAGGCCAGGTTGATCCGCCTTCTGAACAACATGTGCTTCACACCACCCCTTCTACGCACGTTCACGCCCACTCGTCAACAGACACGGTCTCAGCCGTACTCGATTCTCGCGTCGACAATCTTGCCTCCGACGTGGGCGAAAATGCGTTTATGATAATCGGGGGTGAAAGCCAGGATGAGTGTGGACGTGCAAGGAAGGGAAGGCGTCATGGTTATGGACAACGGAGATGATGATCAGCAGTGGTTCCCTGAACAGGAAAACCACGAGCTCAAACGCGCAAAGGTACGTCTCATATCCCAATGACTTTCAGTCCATCATGTTACAAAGCCATGCCACACATTTGAGGTTTTTCTGACGCACCTTGCTCAATCTTTAGGTCTATGCGCTCGTCAACTCGCGTCGGGTCGATCAAGGCACCGCGCTCTGTTTTGCTCAATACGAGTATGGTGAAGTAGTCCTCATCGCAAAAGCGGAAGCAAATACGTCCTATACCATCCTCAAGACAATAATGCGCCACAGTGATGCGTACCAGCGTCAACAAGGTCCGCGAACTCGTCATTTGTTCAAGCTTTGTTGAGCGCTATATTCATCAAATTCTTGCCCAGATACCATCATCGTTTGGACAGCCAGATGGCGTCGACTACGCGCTCAGTTTTCAAGACCCTGAGGGTTGCATGGAACTGTGGAATTTCATCCTTGAAGTGCAGAGCTTGCGTGCTGACAGTGGTGGTGCATCTTCTGTATCCGATCCAGATTCCTTTTTTTTTTTTTAAATCCAAATTTGTACACACACGTGCTACGAAGGTACAGAGGTGGTCATGTATTATCTATGCACTATGCTTAGGTGCGTCTGGTAGAATGAGTGAGTCAACTTGGGGGCTGGCTATGGGTGATGACATGGCGGGCAAGAGTGGGTAGGCAGAGTCCACTTATAGTCAACTTATCGGTCATTTAATATTTAATGGTTGAATATACTTGCCCCTAAGTGGACTAAGACAATTGAATGGTTTGTTCATCCCTACATTATCAAGACTCATACAGACATCAGTTTTCATGACCTGGCAGGTCATGAAAACTGATGTTTGTATGAGTGGTGTGAAATCATGGAAGAGATGTTGGAGTTTGAGCGGTTGGCCCCATGGCCCCGAAGGGCGGGGGGTGCGAGAACCCCTGCTAGCGCGTGAACTCGGACCTGTAACGCGGGAACGCTGACTCAGTCTTTGTGGAAGAAAGACTGTATTGTGAGCTAACCTGTAACGCGGGAACGCTGACTACGTATGGGTAAGTGCATCG
>Ga0209488_10003075_pt1 | contig 13488 bp, 8 predicted proteins | sample Rivendell_Oct201_8_FD_188349 | JGI IMG/M metagenome (GOLD analysis project Ga0209488, IMG submission 188349) | Vadose zone soil microbial communities from the Eel River Critical Zone Observatory, Northern California, USA -... | ecosystem: Environmental > Terrestrial > Soil > Vadose zone >...
TTCCATGTAACCGCCCGCCGCCTGATTCAAGAGCCACTCCCGAATGTAGCGCTCCGACATCGACGTTCGGCGGGCCAGTTCTTCGGAAGTGACCGGGCCCGCGTGTTCCATTTCTTTGAACAGGCCAAGCCGGTCTCCCATCAACGTGAGATTCGCGCTGAGCGCCGCGCCCAGGTCGACAACGACTTTTCCAATGAATGCATCCAGCTTTGCCTGATTCAATGGTTTTGGCGGTTTGGCCGACATTACAGCGAACTCCTTACACCAGCGATTTAGCAGCAGAGATTATCATCATGCCAGTGTCAGAAGGTATCGAATCGAAATAGGGATGGGCCGCTTCATAGCTACCGGCATGCACTTCAGAGCCGGGTTACTCGATTCCGGACAGCGATCGCGGTCGATTGATTTTCACAGTTGACCTCTTCCAATCTCTTGTGGGTATACTCCGCCAACTTTGATTTCCGTCACAATTCGAGTCGAGCAAGTTTGCGGCAGGTTCGTCATTTCGGGGGGAGGCACCATGCAGAGAACTTTCTTCGCGGCAGCGATGCTTTTGCTGGCATCGTCCGTCAGCAGTGTATTCGCACAATCCGCCAATGGATCCGTCAATGGACTGGTACAGGATGCCCAGCACGCCGTCATTCCGGGGGTCACCATCACGTTGACCGGCATCGATACCGGAGTCGCCACGACAGTATTGACGAATGAAACCGGCGCATACAATTTTGCATCGGTCCTTCCTGGCAATTACAAGCTCACCGCGGAATTGACGGGATTCAAGGGATCCACTCTGAATGGAGTGAAGGTGGGTACTTCCGCTCAGGTGCGTATGGACTTTACGCTCGAGCTCGGAGTTTCCAATACGAACGTGGAAGTTGCGGTGTCGTCGCAGCAGCTGCTGACCGAATCGTCCGCATCCATCGGCCAGGTGCTCCCCGTGGATCGGGTTGCGGCATTGCCACTGGTCAGCGGAGAAGTGCTGGATCTGGTGAGAATCATGCCGGGCATGCGGGTGGATCCATTCGGCGACCAGTTCAGTACATTTACCGGACTACAGACCAGCACCATCAATACGGTTCGCGATGGGCTCAGTGTTACGGACACACGTAATGCGAACGGTATATCCGGAACGACGACGTTGAACCCGGACCTGGTCGGAGAGATTCGAATCATTCTGACTCCAGTGGATGCGGAACTCGGCCGCGGCAATGGGCAGATTCAGATTTCGACGCGCTCCGGAACGAACAAATACACCGGTTCCGCCGTTTGGAACGTTCGCAACTCCGCATTCAGTGCCAACAGCTGGACCAACAATCGGAATGTCGACGCCGTCACCGGTCTTTGGAAACCAATCCCTCTGAATTGGCAAAACGATCATCAATACACGGTCAGTTATGGCGGTCCGATCGTCAAGAACAAGACGTTCTTCTATGCGCTGTGGGACCAGAACATTAATAACAACCGTTCACTGGTTACCACCAACGTCTTAACGGACACGGCGCGACTTGGAATCATGCGCTATTGGACCGGCTGGAATCCCGGTAATGCGTCCCAGGCAACTCCCGGGCCCGGTGCGACGACAACTGGAGTCGCAGCATCAGTGGATGCCACAGGCAAGCCCATTCCGCCTCCATTCAATCCGGATGCACTTCACACGCCGTACACGGGCAGTCTGCAGTGCTTCAGCGTATTCGGTAGTGTGAAGGTCGACGGCAGTGCATTCACGCCAGCGGACTGTCCCAACGGGACGGCGCTCATACCCACGGTTGGTACGGCGTGGGACACATTGCGTCCGGCGTTCGATTCCTCTGGGTACATTCAGAAAATTTTAACGTCCATGCCGCATGCGAACTTTTTCTCGCCCTCGCCTGCGGGCACGACGATAGATGGATTGAATCTGGCGCAGTTCCAGTGGGTACAGGGCAAGACTGGTGCAACCGGCGCCGGTGCCCAAAACGGCACGAATCCGATGAACAGCAATCGGAAACAAATCAACATTAAGATCGACCAAACGTTCAATCCGAAAAACAGGCTCAGCGTGGGCTGGAGTTATGAACAGGACGATAACACCGACAACGTTTCGACCTGGCCCGGTGGTTTCAACGGCATTTCGACGCGGCGTCCGCAGGTTCTGACGGTCAATTTTACTTCTACGCTTTCGGCTTCACTCGTGAACGAAGCGCGATACGGGATTACCTACGGCGCTCAGACCCTGACTCCACCGTGGCTCGTCAGCGATGCTACGGTACGAAAGGGTGCGGAAGCGTTTCTGACTCAGGGCGGTGTAAATGCTGCAAACGGCGTTGCGTATCCGGTATTGATCAGCCCAGGTGCGAGCACACTGAATGCCGGCAACTATTCTTTCGCCAGCAACATGATCAATACCAACTCCACGTACAGCGGCAGCAATTCTCCCTTGTACAATTATGCCGACACGTTGAGTTGGACCATGGGCCATCATGCTTTTAAGATGGGTGGCGAAATCCGTCTGACACGATCGAATGGATTCAGCGGTTCAGCCTATCCGACAGTCACTGGAGGGGCAGGAGGTAATAACTCGACCCTTGGGAATACCCTCACCGGCGTGCCCGCTGCCACTCAACCGCTTACCCTTACCAAAACAAACTCGGCCAATATGCTGTACTTCCTGAATGGGTCGGTCAATAGCGCAAACACGGCATACTGGATCGATTCTGCCGCTGACGTGAAAAATGGAACCTGGCAGGACATCACTACCGAGGGAAAGCGGAATCGCAATCAGGTTGCCAATGAAGCGGACGTCTTTTTCAAAGACGATTGGAAAGCAACAAGGTCTCTGACACTCAACCTTGGAGTCCGATGGGAGTACTACGGCTCGCCGTACCTTCGTGGAGGTTACACCTCGTCAATCGACGGTCAGGGTGGAGGGCTGTTTGGTGCCGGCCGCGGAACTGGTGCACGTTTCAGCAGCTGGATGGCGCCGGGATCGCTTTTTCTAACCAATTATGGGGACGCGGCTCATGGAGCAACGGCAACAACGGCACTCTCTTGCCAGAACAATGTGGTTCAGTCGGCCTTGCTTCCGGTTTCGACATGTGACCCGAACAAGCTGACGACTCTCATATATGTCGGTCCGGGTTCGCTCAAACCCGCGCAGACAACCATTCCGAACGACTATAACAACATCGGTCCTGCGGTCGGTTTCTCCTGGCAGCTGCCGTGGTTTGGGGAAGGCAAGACTGTCATCCGAGGCGGAATGCAGGTCACTTTTGGCGGCGCCGGTCGCAACGGCGGCACAACCGAAAACCTGCTTGGCAATGTCACCGGCAACAACAGTACGGGCACACTGAACACGGCCGATCCTGCGTTGATAGCGTTAACGACAGGAGCGACGCCGCCCAGGGCCCTTGGTCTTCAGGATATAACGGCATTCATACCCGTGAAACCCACCGCTCCAGCGCTACCGGCCGGCCAGATTCCGATCTATAACCGTAATACATCGTTCACCGCCTACGATCCGAATTTTGCAACTCCCTACGTGCAGAATTTCACGATGTCGGTGACTCGAAACGTGGGCAAGAATTACACCGTGGACGTCCGCTACGTGGGCACCATGGGCAGGAAGAGATCGGGCCTCCTCAATTTGAACCAATCCGATGTTTACTACAACAAGGAACTCCTCGACGCTCTGACATTGACTCGCGCCGGCGGTGATTCGCCTCTCCTGGACCAGATGCTTGCGGGATTGAATCTGAACCCGACCGTTGCAGGATATGGTCCTGTGGGCACGGTGGTCGGCAGTGTGTTGCAGACTGGATCCGCGCAGCTGCGGCGGAACGCGACGTTCACAACCAACATTGCGAACGGGAATTTCGATGCGGTGTCTTCTTCCCTGAACACTTTGAACACCGCGACGGGCCTGGAGACGACGGCTGTGACGACAACCGGACAGGTGCTTCGTAACGGTTGCAACCGCATCGCCGACGGCAAGTACGATCCTGCGCTGCCAGCCTCGGCGACCAATATTCCGACCCGTTGTTTTGCGGAGAATTACATTGTTGCCAACCCTCAGCTCAGTACGGCGACGTATACTGCCAACCTGGGCACGTCCAACTACCATTCGATGCAGGCACAGTTGACGGCGAGACCCATTCAGGGAATCAGTTTCCAGACCACGTACACGTTGTCTAAATTACTAGGCCTTGTTTCCCCTGGTCCGGGTGCGAGTTACACCGATCCATTGAACCGGGATGCGGATTACACGTTGCCGTATCAGAACGTCACGCATGACCTTCGCACCAACGGGACCTTCGAACTACCCATCGGTCCTAACAAACTGCTGTTCGGGAACAGTACCGGTTGGCTTGCGCGCGCGATTGAGGGATGGCAGACCAGTGTCATCTTCAACACTTCCAGCGGGAATCCACGAACGGTTGTCGCCGGACATATGTTCTACGCCAGCGGGAATCAGAACCTCGATGCCGGGCAGAATCGTGCGGACGTTGTTTCCTCGTTGTTCGATACTCATATGCGCGGGCACGCAGAATGGAATGGCGCAACCGGTAGTTACTACGGCATCAACAAGTATGCGCAAGTCACCGATCCACAATGCACCGCCAGCGGCCCCGTCAACCACACGGACACCATGGGGTTCAATCTGGTCAGCAATGGAAGCTGCACGCTGCAGGCAATGGCGCTGCTGAATCCGGATGGCACGACAGGTACTATTGTGCTTCAGAACCCACTGCCAGGTCATCGCGGCACGATGCCGATGTCGCTCGAAGCTCTCGGAAAGTGGAGATTCGACGGCAATATCGGAAAGTCATTCCGAATTTCGGAATCCAAGTCCCTTACCGTTCGTATCGATGCAACCAACGTGTTGAACCATCCGGATCTCATCGACCCGGATCCCCAGACGGGTTCGAGTATCAACACGGCCGGTCTCGTGTTCGGCCGCATTCAATCGAAGGGTGGCGCCGGAGCGAACACTCAGCCGCGCACGTTCCAGGCCCAGCTGCGATTCAGCTTTTAGCGGGTTCCGCTGCACACGCAAAACGCCCCTGACAATTTCGTCAGGGGCGTCGGGGGCAGTGTTCGGACTTCGCGGGAGAAACCGATGATTGCCCTCCTACTCATGCGGGGAATCGTCGCCCTCCATTTCAAATGTTTACGGAAGAGGCATGCGGCGATAGCCATAGACTTTGGTTCGCCAGAAGGAATTCATTTCGGAGAGGTTCGTGCCAACGCTCACCTGTGCGTGGTAAAAGGACCGGGGCGATTCGATGATGCCCATGTGCTTGAGATCATCGAAGAAAACGATCGTCCCGAATTTTCCCTGCTCTTCCTTTGAGGCGGGCTTGAGCATCATGTAGAACTTTCGAGCGGTGGTACGTTTGACGAGGATTCCATTTTCAGACATCACCCGCCAGACAAATCCCGAACAGTCGTAACTCTTCAGTCCCGTCGAGCCCCAGACATAAGGCCTGCCAAGATTCCTTTGAATCGCGGCTTTAATTCCGCTCAAGAAGTCGGAAATGCCCGAGACGGAGGCCGAAGAATTCTCGGGGGGCTGTGCCGACAGAGGTGCCGCCAGCAATAAAGTAAGGATGAGGCAAACTCCGAATATCCGTTTCATTTTATGGCGCTCCCCAGAAGTAACCCCAGACCGATGAACAGGCCGGCCAGAAATATTGCGACCGATCGATTGTCGTCCCGGAGCTGATCGGCAAAATGAATGCCGGGAGTCATCCAATCAAAAATCTTGTAGGCTGCAACAAATCCGATGAGTCCCACGACGAGGGATAGAATAATCGAAATGACATAGTTCACGTAGTCCACAGCGCCCCTCCCAGATTGGTCCCGCTATCATAGACGAGATCAATGGAAATGGAAGCGGACTAGTTTGAGGTTGGCTGCTCACGCCGCCCTGCGACGGTACAGAGTATGGAACAGAGCAAGAACCGTCATCACGAATTCGGCCAAATCGAGGAGGAGCACTGCAGCTTTTCCTGGGTTCGGCGCGGATATAAAGGTCACGAGGCAATTATTGTTCTCGCCGCAGTGCCGTTATGCGCATTGGAACAATCGGCCAATCAGTCATCTCGGCTACGTATCGAATCTGAATTCTCTGGACGTTCTCGTCAGTGTACGAGTTGGGCTCCAACGCTAGCAATACAGGAAACTCGGATTCGAACTGTCTGACATGAACGACAATCGCCTCGCGATTCGCGTCAGTAACGAACTTTGGCAGAGACTCGCAAGGCGTTTGGACGGACGCCATCACTCCGGTTCATATTCCCCACGCGTTTCGTGTAACCTTTGGCGAGAATCCGGCTAATCGTTCAATTGAATTCGCCGGTCACCGTCGCTTATCCTTTCTCCCAGTCAAACGATCAGGAGGCGCGATGCGCATCAATATCAATCCGAAGGCTACGATTGCCGCCATGGCCCTTTTGCTTGCAACGCCATTTGTTTCCGGCGCTGCACAGCGGGGCCCCCAGCCAAGCGCGCCGCAGAGTAAGCTGGCTACCGCCAAAAGCCTCCGCTGTTCCTTCCCGCTTATTGCCGTCGGCACATGGAAGAAGGATGGGCAGCCAGACGCCGGCCTGAAGCCTTCGACGTTGGTGCTGCTGTTCGATTCCATCAACATCGATGATGGGACTGCGAAGCTGAAGAATGGCTCGATGGAAAGCGAGATCATCGTTCGTTCGGTGACAGGCTACCTGCATTTGATGCAATCGTTCCGCTCCGGTCCGCTCTATACGACAACTGTTTTCGACAAGGAAACCAGTGGAGGCAAGTTCAAGGCGGTGCATTCACGCCACGAATACTTCACGACTCCAGTGGAGGGAGCAACGTCCAGTCCGGAACAGTACTATGGCGAGTGCGAGGTGACGAACTGAAGCGTCTATTGCTGCGGACCTTCATAGTTTTGAATGAGGGTCTTCGCGCGCTGGTGGTTGCGTTGCGCTGCCGGGGTGTTGTCGGGTGCAAGACGCAGATACTCCCGGAACTGCCGGGCTGCATCGTCGTATTTCCCTTCGAGTCGAAATAGTTCTCCAAGATTGTAGTGCGCATTGTAATGGTCGGGATTGATTCGGATGACCTCTCGCAGTTCCGCCGCCGACTCCGCGTCTCTCTCCATATCGGCGAGTGCGATCGCAGCGTTGTAGTGACCCAGCGCGAGTTCGGGGTCAATCCGGATGATCTCTTTAAACTCTTCCACGGCGGCCGGGATTCGTCTCTGACTCGCAAGAACAACGGCCAGATTATTGTGTCCATCAATGGAATCCGGGTCGAGACGGATGGCCTCACGGAATTCGGCGATCGCGTCCGTGGCATTTCCCTGGGTATTCAGCGTCAAGCCAAGGTCCGCATGGGTCTGAGCGACATTCGGGTCGATACGCAGAGCTTCGCGGAATTCCGACAGGGCTTCTGGGAATTTTGTTTCAAGCCGCAGAGCATTTGCGAGTTTCAGATGTCCTGGCCAGTATCCTTTCGTGTCAGATAGCGCCTTGCGGTATTCGGCTTCCGCCGCATCGTATTTTCCGGTTTCCATGTGAACGTCACCCATTGCGTCGTGTGCATCTGGAGAATTCGGCCCTGCCGCCACTGCTGCGTCTGCATACGCTTTGGCACGATCGCGTCCTTCAGTGGAGGAGACGCGTCTCGAATTTGGACTCTCTTCCGTTTTGGCAAGAGCCGCGGTAACGCGGGCGGTGAGCTGCTTGATGTGCAATCGAGTCACAGTCTCCAGACGACCCCGCAGGATTTCGCCGGCATTGGCTCCGGACGCCTTACCAAGCGCACTGGTCTGCGTTTCGAGGTCCTGACTCAACTGTGCAGTCTCCTTCCCGATCCGGATCAGTTCGCTGGTGGCGTCACGGTCCCTTTGCAGAATGGTAAATCGGCGGACTGCGCCGGCATCGAGCTTCAACAGCACATCGGCCTGATAGACGGTTCGACCGGAAACCACCGAAGTTCGTGCCGATTGCAGAGTTGGCTCCAGTACAGCCGCGGCGTAAGCGTTCATTTGAGCGTTGCTCAGTTGAAGTGCCTTCACCTCGTCAAGGCCCCCAAGATAGTCCGTCGCCTGATCCATCGCCTTGTGCTCCGCCGCAACTTGAGCCAGCTGTTTCGCAGCATCGGGCGTGTCGTTGTTCACCTGCGTGTATTCTCCAGTGGCGCGAATATCCCTTACCGGGGATTGCGCAGAAGCCGCCAGGGCAATCGTCAGAAGCACAGCGCAAGACAACACTTTCATCACCATCCTCTTTTCCGGTCTGGATAAATCGAACCGCGGGGAACCTTCCGTTTCGTTCGTCCTCGTCACCAGGAGCCCGAGCTTATCGTAGTCACCGCGCGGTCTCCAGCAACATAAAATTTCCTGAATTTTCTGTCATAGCCCGAGATGTGCGAGTGAACGCCGCCGCCGCGCTCCCGAAGCGTTCGAACATTGTACTGCTCCTGCGACACTAAGCTTGGACTGACGCGATCATCCCGGTTTATGCTCCCTACGCATAGGATCAATGTGTCTCAGCAGAGAGCGCTTCGAAGCCGTCGAGGGTGAGAGTGAGCGGTGCCACAAAAGGAGATCGGCGCTCCTGAAAACAGGATTAATTAGTTCCGAAGGAACTTTGTCCTGACGCCCCGGGTACGATGATCTCAGAACCGGTACTTGGACCCGTGGTCACCGCTCAACGGTAGTTTCCTACAAGAGGTTTAGGAAAACAACTGCCGCAAGGAGTCCATGGCGAATGGAGCCGAATGACAACAGCAAGAATTAACGGAGTGCGACTCTTCTACGAAGTCAGCGGCAATGGAGAAATCCCACTGGTCCTCGTGCACGGATCCTGGGGATCGCACCACAACTGGGATATGGTTGTTCCGAAATTGGCCGAGGCCTTTCGAGTTCTCACCTACGACCGGCGGGGACATAGCGAAAGCGAGCGGCCGACGGGGCAAGGCAGCGTTCGGGAAGATGTGGCCGATCTCGGCGCTCTAATCGAGCATCTGGGACTTGGCCCGGCATGGGTGGCTGGGAATTCGTTTGGCGCTTCGATTACGTTGCGGTTAGCGAGTGAGCGCCCCGATCTGCTTCGAGGGATCGCGGCTCACGAGCCACCGCTGTTCTCACTTCTGGCGAAAGATCCCTCACTGGCTCCGATGCTGGACGAAGTTGGAAAGATGCTCGGCGCCGTGGTCGAGCGTATTGCGTCCGGTGACCATGCGGGTGCTGCCGAGGAATTCGTCGACACGGTGGCACTCGGACCCGGCGCCTGGGCACGGTTTCCGCACGATCTCCAGCAGACATTCATCAAGAATGCGCCGACGTTCCTGGATGAGGCACGCGATCCGGAGCAGCTCACTATCGACCTTGCGAAAATCGGCGCATTCCGTCGTCCGTCGCTGCTCACGGTGGGAGATCAAAGTCCGCCAACTTTCGCCCCAGTGGTGGCGACGCTCGCCAAGGTGCTTCCCAATCCGGTTGTCTTTACATTTCAAGGAGCGGGCCACATCCCGCATGTCACTCACCCGCAGGCGTACGTCGAGACGATTATGGGTTTCATCGGCAAGAATTCGATGTGAGTGGCCGGCGGTCATGCGTCTTCGTTTGTCTTTGCCGCGGCGCGACTGTTATCCTTCCGGAGCAAATATGCCGATTTCGTCCCGCATAAAAGCCGCTGATGCGGCGTCCGCCGCTGTCCGAGATTTCTACATGTCGTCGCGCTACGGGGAGCGGCGGCTGCAGCCCGGCATTTGCGACTTTACGTTCGGCAATCCTCATGAAATGCCATTGCCTGGACTTGTTGCCGCGATCCGCGAGCGGGCGCAGCCGCATGACAAGAACTGGTTCGCCTACAAAACGAGCGAAAAGGAATCGCAGGAGTTCCTGGCGGAAAAGGTTGGACGAGAACTCGGGTTGCCGTTCGAACCCGCGGACATCGCACTGACCAGCGGCGCGTTTGCCGCAATCATGGTTGCCTGCCACCTGGTGCTGGAACCCGGCGACGAGGCAGTATTTTCCGAACCGGCATGGTTTTGCTACGAACCCTTGCTGCTTGCCGCCGCGGCGGTGCCGCGGAAGGTTGCCCTGAGGCCTCCGGCCTTCGACCTTGATCTCGACGCGATCGATACCGCGATCAATCCAAAGACGCGACTTGTCATCGTCAATACTCCGCACAATCCCACGGGCCGCATCTACGACCGCAATGCTTTGCAGAACCTGGCAGACCTTCTCGAACGTGCCTCTCGTCGAATTGGCCATCGCATCTACCTGCTTTCCGATGAACCGTATCGCCGGCTGCGGTTCGACGGCAGATCGTTTGACAGTCCTGCGACGGTCTATCCGTGGACGTTCATTTCCTACAGCTACGGAAAGGTTCTGGTCGCGCCCGGGCAAAGACTGGGCTATCTCGCGATCTCCCCGTTGATGCCGGATGAGGAACGCCGCGCCTTCAGGGATTCGATGTTCGCCGCGCAGATGGCCCTCGGATGGTGCTTCCCGAATGCGGTAATGCAGTACGCCCTGCCGGACCTCGAGACTCTCACCATCGACCGGACTGCTCTGGCGAAACGGCGCGATCGGCTGATGAACGTGCTCGAAGCAAGTGGTTACTCTCCACTTCGTCCAGAGGGAACCTTCTATCTCTGGAATAAATGGCCTGAAGGAAATCCAGATTCGCTTTGGGCGGAATTGGCGTCTCGTGATGTTTTCGTGATGCCGGGCAGGCTCATGAACGCACCAGCGTACTTCCGCATCAGTCTGACGGCGTCCGATGAAATGGTGGAATCGGCTGTTCCAGCGTTCGAAGCAGTCGGACGCCTTGGAGCAAAGACGCCGAAATAGCAGGCCAAACCGCAAATTGCCGTGTCGATGGATTCATCATTGAAGTATGGGTCGCTGCAACCCGCTGTTACTGAAACACTCTCAGTCCTGATTTCGCTTTTCAGAAATCGTTTCAATTTCGCCCGCTGCCTTCATTTAGCCGCTATGTAGCCGCTGCCGCGCCCTCGAAGCATTTCGACATAGAACCGCTTCTGCGCCACTAAGCCTGGACTGACGCCATCAACCCGGGTTTATGCTCCCGACGGTTCGCCAAGTGGAGTGAGTCGTTAGCGCGGCACCGCCACGCTTGATGCAATTTGCGCTGAAGCTGAAATTTTAAGCGTCCGGAGGGATTTTTCAATGTGTGGCGGTCTGAGTGTGTCATAAGTTGCCGGCAGCGACGCCTCCTGCAGGTATCGGCAGGAGTGCTTACGGATTACCTAATGCAGAGTTGGCAACGATGGCTCACTGTCCTTTTCCTTCTGGCTGACGTCGCATCGGCAGGACCGGCACAGCAGCCAGTGCCAACGTCCGCGCCTGCGTGTCCGTGCTCGGTTGAAATTGTTGTCCATCGGCTAGCCAGCGGCGAACCGATACCCGGCACTGAGATCGTGCTGTTTCGCTGGGCGAGTCAGGATTCTACGGGGGCGGATTTTCAGGCAAATGCGCGAACTCAATTCGCGAACAATGATGGAACTGCGATGTTTCGCTACCTCGAGTCGGGACGCTATACGGTCATTGCCAAACACGACGGCTTTACGGACAGGTCGGGTGAGCTGGAATCTTCATACACGTTTAACATTCCGGAACCTCCCGGCTCTCGATCTCCGGGCGAGGGATCCTCAGTCGATCGGCGGATCCCACTCTCCCTTGTTGGCGGGGGCAACATAACCGGGACGCTTCGCAATGAAAAGGGAGAGCCTGCCGCAGGCATCAGCGTGGGAGCATTCCGCGTGATCTATTCACATGGCCAGCGGGAATTGATTGGCGTCAAAGCTGCGGAAACTGATCATGACCTTGGAGAATATAGTTTAGGCCTATTACCGGATGGCGAGTATTACCTTCGGACGGACCAACCCTACAGTCCTGTTTATTTTCCCGGCACGCTCGATCCTGCTTTGGCCTTACCGGTCATTCTTCGCGATGGCCGTCAAATGACGAATGGCGATTTCCAACTTCCCGAGAAGGGAGGAGTGACCATTTCAGGAACCGTCACAGTATTTGTTCCCGGCGGTGACAGGCTCCCCGACGGCGGCCTCTTGCGTTCGATTTCGACGCTCTATCTGGTTCGCCACGGTGGTTTCCGTGACGAGTACCCTCAGGCGCTTTCCAACACGGTTGAAGGCAGCCAGAACCGGAATGGCGGATCCGAGTTTAAGTTTGAGGTTCACAATGTTGCGCCGGGTGCTTACGACTTGTATCCCGTGTTTGTCGACACCGCTACCAGTACGCGGCCGCTTTATTTTACGGAGAAGAACTTTATAGAAGTAGGTGCCAATGACAGCGTCAACATGCATGTTTCGATTCATCCTCTGGGCGAGATTACTGCGCGCGTCACAGCAATCGATGTCAGTCCGGTTCCTTCCACTCGCAACAGACCTCCCATCGGGCCCATATCGATTCAACTCGATTCTGTGGATCCGTTGCCTCAACCGTTTGGTGGAAACCGACCTGTCTCTACGCCTTTGGCTTCCAACGGAACGGCTCGAATCACGAACCTGATCCCGGGCAAATATGCTTTCACCTTACAACCGCCGTTGACAGGTGATTTTTACGTATCGGAAATGCGGCAGGGTGCGCGGGATTTCAGCGACGACGGAATGTTCGATATCCAGAGCGGGGTTTCCGAACCGATCGACATCGTCCTTTGTTCGGGTGGAGCTGCGATACACGGCAGTGTTCAGAAGCCAAAGGGTAATTTTGGAAGCCTGGTGCTGATTCCGGACCCGCCTCGTCGCCGGAATCGGTTGTATTACCGTAGCGTTCGCCTACAGCCCACGGGGAATTTTGATTTGACCGGCATTGCACCGGGCACCTACAAGCTATTTGCCTGGGATGCTCTTCCGGATGGTGCCGAGAGCAATGCGGAATTCCTGGAGCAATTTGAGGCCAGGGGAGTTCGTGTCACCGTGGCGGCAGGGAGTGTTCTCTCGGACATCCGTGTTCCGCTGATACTCAATACCAATTAGCCCGGAGCAACGCGCGGTTACTCCCGCGCGCTAAATTTTCCCTGTGAAATCCCTGGAAACGGCATGGGCGCTGCTTCGCTTTTATTGCCGCGCTGTGCCGCATACACGAATGTGCAGTCGGCGTTTCAGCAATGGAAAGCGTGCCAGTCGACCCGCGGCTTCAGGCACGCTGAAAACAAACTCGAACGCCGAAGCGCCGTTGACGGATTCATCCGACAGGGGGTACATTCATTTCGTGTTTTTGCCGCCGGAGTGGCGAAATTGGCATACGCAGCAGACTCAAAATCTGCCGGTGCTTTGCACCATAGGGGTTCAAGTCCCTTTCCGGCATTCCAAAATAACCAACAACAAAACAATCAAGACTTCGAGGAGGTACGACAAATGCGATTAAGAGGAATCCAGGTGTTGACGATTGTGCTCGCGATGGCCCTCGCGCTGACCGTGGGCATCGCGGCGCAGAAAGCTCCGGCAGGCGGCGGCGGACAGGGACGC
>Ga0209488_10003076_pt1 | contig 13487 bp, 10 predicted proteins | sample Rivendell_Oct201_8_FD_188349 | JGI IMG/M metagenome (GOLD analysis project Ga0209488, IMG submission 188349) | Vadose zone soil microbial communities from the Eel River Critical Zone Observatory, Northern California, USA -... | ecosystem: Environmental > Terrestrial > Soil > Vadose zone >...
GCTCGCCAGCACGACGACCCGGCGGCCGCGGCGCGCCGCGATCGCGCCGATCGTGTCCGAGAACGGGCGCTGCCAGGTCAGGCGCTCGCCATCGCCCGAAGGGACCATCGCGAGATGGCGCTCGCCGCCGACCAGAATCTCAGCGGTGTCCACGAGCGTGCGCGCCGCGGCATTCAACCCGGCGAGCCCGTCCTCACCGATGCCGACGATGGCGAGCCACGGTTTCACGCGCGGGTTCCGACAGCGAGCGCGTTGACCGCGGCGGCGGCCAAGGCGCTGCCACCGCGCCGGCCCCTGAGCGCGACGTAGCCAAGACCGCCGCCAAAGCCGGTCAGGGCTTCCTTGGCTTCGGCCGCGCCGACAAACCCGACCGGAAACCCGAGCACGAGCGCCGGGCGGTCGGCGCCCTCGGCGAGCAGCTCCAATAGGCGGAACAGCGCGGTCGGCGCGTTGCCGATCGCGACGACCGCGCCCTGCAGATGCGGTCGCCACAGCTCGACCGCGGCGGCCGAACGCGTCGTGCGCTGCGCCGCCGCGAGCTTCGCGACTTCGGCTTCATGCAACGTGCAGATGATACGGTTTTGCGCCGGTAGCCGGTCTCGGATGATGCCGGCCGCGACCATCTCTGCATCGACAAGGATCGGCATGCCGGCGGCAAGTGCGCGCCGTCCAGCCTGCACCGCGCCGCGCGACGAGACGAGATCGTCGAGGATAGCGACATCACCCGCGGCATGCGCCAGCCGCAGCGCGAGCGATCGCTGTACTGCCGGAAAACGCGGGAGATCTGCTTCGGCGCGGATCGCCGCAAACGAAGCGCGGTAAATCGCCTCGGGATCGCGCAGATAGGTGTACTTCCGAACTCTCGATGCGATCTCAGCCCCCACCGGCCCGCCGCTTGCGCGCCGGTCCTCCCTCCCCCGCTTGCGGGGGAGGGTTTCGTCGGCACGATTGACGCAGGGCGCCCCCCTCCCCCGCAAGCGGGGGAGGGTTGGGGTGGGGGCTGGCGCAGCTCTCTGTCGCGCCCGAGTCACCCCGAGCGTCCAGGCCTCTTCCGTTTCGACAACACGGCGCTGTTCGGCGGTCAGGTCCGGGTCGCCGACAAACCACGTCGGCAATGCGCCGGTACCGTCCGCGGACGCAAAAATGCGGGCGACCGTGCGCACCTGCGCCTTGTCGTTTGGCGGACCGTAGTCGCCGCGGATATCGCGGCGCCACCAGGACGGCCAGACCTCGGCAAACACAATCTGTGCCGCATCGGGCACAGCGAGGCCCGTTTCAAAGGGCCAGATGCGGGCCCTCTGCGCCCATCCCGGGTCATCGCGCAGCGCGCGCACGACCGGAATGCCAGTCAGCGACTGGCTGCCGACCGAGCCGGTATAGGCGAGCTTCCAGCAGGGCTGCGCCCCTACCATCCAGCGATCGATCAGCCGTTTCTCGGCAAGCCCGTCGGCGGCGTGACCGTTATGGTGCTTCGGGCCGAGAAAATCGTCGGTGAACCGCACCGGGCAGCCCCAGAACGGAAAGGCGCGGTTCGACACGCGCCGATTGAACTCGGCCGCCACCGTGAAGCGGTCATTACTATTGTTCTCCGCGTCCTTCAGACGTGCGGCGATCTCGTCCCAGACCGCGCGCCAGGGGGGCGCGTGATTGAGCCCGAGCCGCTGCGCAAAGCCGGCGGGATAGCCGAATGGAAAATCGAAACCGAGCAGCACGCGTTCGCCACGCGCCGTCGCATCCGACAGCAATTCGCGGAGGAGATTTTTCGCGCTGTGCCGCGTCTGCGGATTTTCGACCAGCCGTTCCACCCCATCTCGATCGACGGCGCAGATCCAGATGCTGTCGCGGCCGGTCTTCGGCTGGCTCGCCGCGCTCCAATCGACAATGACAAAGCTGTCGAACATGCCGTTCAGCGATGCCGGTGCGGATGGTCGTGGTCGTGATCATGGTGGCGATCATCATGATCGTGCCGGTGATCGCCGCCGCGCACGTGATGGTGATGCGCCTGCTGCGCGGCCCCGACCTCATCCTCATAGCCGACGATCTGCGTGCGGTATTTGCAGAGCTGGCAGTTCATGTTGGGGTCGCCCCCCTCGACCTCCACGACGCGCTCGACAAAGGCGTCGATGACCTTGGGATGGTCGCGCAAATAGGGCGCCTTGACGAAGCCGATCCCCGGAAAGCGGGTCGCCGCCTGATCGGTCTGCGCATAAATGCGCTTCACCAAGACGCCCGTGAACAGAAAATACGGAAACACGACAATCCGCCGGAAGCCGAGCCGCGCGGCGCGGTCGAGCGCCGCGTCGACGCGCGGGTGTGCGACGCCGCTATAGGCCGTCTCGCCCCAGCCGAACCCCATCCCCTCCCACAACATCCGGGTGATCTTGCTGATGTTGGAATTGGCGTCGGGGTCGTTGGTGCCGCGCCCGACGACGACCAGCACACTGTCCTCGCGACCATCCGGCGCGACGCTGGCGATGCGATCCGCGGCGGCGGCGAGCAGTTTCGGGTCGATTGCGAGATCGCGGCCCAGCTTGACCTCAATACCCGAATTGCCCGCCATAAAGCTGTTCATCTCCCAGGGCAGGTCGTTCTTGACATGGCTCGCCGCAAACAGCATGCCCGGCACCGCGAGGATCCGCCGCGCGCCGCGCGCCGCCAAGCCGGCGAGTCCCTGCTGGATCGTCGGGCGCGCGAATTCGAGATAGCCCGTCGCAAAATCCGGCGATGCGAGGCGCCGGCGCAACGCGGCGGCGGCCACCTCGAACTCGCCGATTGCGTCGGGATCGCGGCTTCCATGGCCGCACAGCAAAACCGCAGTGTCGTTCATTCCCCTACCCTTTGGCGGTTGCTCACCGCGGCGGCATAACCCAGATTGCCGATCCGATGATATCGCTGAGCGACCACGATGTGCTGCTGTTGCTGTTGGTCGGTCTCGCCATCGATGCGCTGTTCGGCGATCTGCCGGCAGTGTTCGCGCATGTCCCGCACCCGGTCGTGCTCGCCGGCCATGCGATCGCTTTTTTCGACCGCAAGCTCAACCGCGCGAGCCGCAGCGACCGGCGTCGGCGCGAGCGCGGCATTGTCACGGTCGTCGTGCTGGTCGGCATGGCGGCGGCGATCGGCTCCGGGATCGAGTGGCTGTGCCGCGGCAGTGTACTCGGCGCGCTCGTCGAGGCATTCGTCATCGGCATCCTCTTGGCGCAGCGCGGGCTCTATGAACATGTCGCGGTTGTTGTGCTCGCGCTCGAAAGGGGCGGCTTGCCGGCTGGGCGCGAGGCGGTCCGGCATATCGTCGGGCGCGACCCGCTGCGGCTCGATGCGCATGGTGTCGCGCGCGCCGCGATCGAAAGCCTCGCTGAAAATTTCAGCGACGGCGTCGTCGCACCGGTGTTCTGGTATCTGCTGTTCGGCTTGCCGGGCCTTCTCGCCTACAAGATGGCGAACACGCTCGACAGCATGATCGGTCACCGCACGTCGCGCTATCGTGCCTTTGGCTGGGCGGCGGCACGGTTTGACGATCTGCTGAATATGGTACCGGCACGGCTCAGCGGAGCGCTGCTGGCAATCGCAGCGATATTCACCCGCGAAGGCACTGCTGGGCGCGCCTTCACGACGATGCTGCGCGATGCGAAGAAGCACCATTCGCCGAACGCCGGCTGGCCGGAGGCGGCGATGGCGGGCGCGCTCGGCCTGGCGCTCGCGGGGCCGCGTGATTATGCCGAGGAACGCGTCGAGGATCCGTGGATCGGTGCCGGCACGCCATTGGCGCGCGCTGCCGATATTGCGCGCGCCCTGCGTCTCTATGCCCTCGCCTGCCTGCTCTTGGCCGGCATAATTCTCGGCATGTGGCTCGCGATGCATGTCACGCGGCCCGGGTGAGGCGCGGCGGCCGCGCCGCGGCAAGCAATGCCGGGATATCGAGGTGCCGCTCCAGGTGATCGGCGAGCCGGTCCAGCACATTTTCGATCATCGGCTCGTATTCGATGACGCCGGCAGTCGTACCGAAGCGCGCGAGAAAGGCGCGGCGGAATGGATCGCTTGCGAACAGCCCGTGCAGATAGCAGCCCATCACCCGGCCGTCGGCGCTGACCGCGCCATCGGGATGGCCGTGGAGATCGAGCATCGGTCGCTTCAAGCCGGGCCCGCTCGTCACCCCAAGATGCATCTCGTATCCACGGACGGGCATACCGGTCACACCATCGCAGCCTGTCACTTGTGCGAGGCGCTTGTCGCCGCCGAGCACGGTCTCGATGTCGAGCAGCCCGAGCCCAGGCATCTCCGCGGGCGGTCCTTCGCAGCCGTCCGGATCGGCGATCCGGCGGCCGAGCATCTGATAGCCGCCGCAGAGGCCGAGGATGTGTCCGCCCTGACGCTGATGCGCCAGGATGTCGATGTCCCAGCCCTGTTCGCGCATGAAGGCGAGATCGGCCAAGGTTGCTTTCGACCCGGGAAGGATTACGAGCGCCACGTCGCGCGGCAGCGGCTGCCCCGGGCGCACGAGCACGAGGTCGACACCGGGTTCGGCGCGCAGCGGATCGAGATCATCGAAATTGGCGATGCGCGGCAAGAGCGGCACGGCGATCTTGACGCGATGCCCCTCACCCGTCCTCCACTGCACGCCGGACTCCCTCTCCCCGCCTGCGGGGAGAGGGTTGGGGTGAGGGGCTAAAGCCATCGAGTCTTCCGCCGGGAGGAGGCCAGCGTCCGCGAAATACGGCACGACCCCAAAGCAGGCGAGGCCGGTGCGCTCGCCGATCGCCGCGATGCCGCCATCGAACAAGCGCGGATCGCCGCGGAACTTGTTGATGATATAGCCGACCAAGCGGGCACGCTCGCCCGGCGACAGCAGCGCGTGCGTACCGACGAGCTGCGCGATGACCCCGCCGCGCTCGATATCGCCGATCAGCGCGACCGGCACGTCGGCGGCTTCGGCAAAACCCATATTGGCGATGTCGCCGGCGCGCAGATTGATCTCGGCGGGGCTGCCCGCGCCTTCGACGAGCACGAGATCGCATACAGCCGCAAGGCGGTTAAACGCCGCGAGCACCTGCGGCAATAGCGACGGCGCGAGCGCCCGATAATCGCGCGCCGACAGCGCCGAATGCACCCGGCCGCAGACGATCAGCTGCGCCATGCCGTCCGTTTGCGGCTTCAGCAATACCGGGTTCATGTCGATCGCCGGCGGCGCGCCGCAGGCGCGCGCCTGCAAGGCTTGCGCCCGGCCGATCTCGCCGCCCTCGGCGGTGACCGCGGCGTTGTTCGACATGTTCTGCGGCTTGAACGGGCGCACCTTCAATCCGCGCCGCGTAAACACACGCGCGAGGCCCGCGACGAGCAGCGATTTCCCGACATCCGAGCCGGTGCCCTGCAGCATCAAGGCGCGCATCATCAGAATTCGATCCCGCGTTGCGCCTTGACCCCGGCGCGGAACGGGTGCTTGACCAAGGTCATCTCGGTGACGAGATCGGCCGCCTCGATCAGTTCGGCTGGCGCGTTGCGGCCGGTCACGACGACATGCAGATCGCGCGGCTTCGCCGTGAGCGCGGCCATGACCTCGTCGAGCGGCAGATAACCGTATCGCAGCACGATATTGAGTTCGTCGAGCAGCACCATGCGGTAGGAGGGGTCGGCGATCATCGCTGTCGCCAACTCCCAGGCGGCGCGCGCGGCCGCGATATCGCGGGCGCGGTCCTGCGTGTCCCAGGTGAAGCCCTCGCCCATCGCGCGGCAGGTCACGAGATCGGGGAAGCGCGCCAAGACGTCGCGCTCGCCGGTGCCCCACGCGCCCTTGACGAATTGCACGATGCCGACCCGCATGCCGTGGCCGAGACAGCGCAACACCATGCCGAACGCGGCGGTCGATTTCCCCTTCCCGGCACCGGTATGCACGATCAGGAGACCGCGCTCTTCGGTCTTTGTCGCGAGCACCTTCTTCCGCGCCGCCTGCCGCCGCTGCATTTTTTCGCGGTGTTGACGGTTGATCTCGTCATCATCGAGCTGCGGATCGCTCATTCGTCGGCTCCGCCGAGCAAGGCTTCGCGAATGCTGTTGCGGCGCGGCCGCCACAGCCCGCGCTCGATCGCCTCGCGAAACCGGCGCCGGGTCTCGAAGAGCGCGTCCGGATTGTGCGCCAGCATGAAGTCGCGCACCGCTGAGTCGCCGAGATAGGCTTCGTAGAGCGCGTCGAAATGCGAATCGTCGACGGCGCGTGCGGTCGCGGCGAAGGCAAAGAGATAATCGACCGTCGCCGCGATCTCGGCGGCGCCCTTGTAGCCGTGCCGCATAACACCGGCGATCCAGCGCGGATTGGCGGCGCGGCCGCGCACGATGCGCCCGATTTCTTCACGCAAGGTGCGAATGCGCGGCCGGTCGGGCTGCGAATGGTCATTATGATAGACCGCCGGCGTGCGTCCCGACAGGTGCCGCACCGCCAGCGCGAGGCCGCCCTCGAACTGGTAGTAATCGTCGCTGTCGAGGAGGTCGTGCTCGCGGTTGTCCTGGTTGTGCAAAACCGCTTCCGTCGCCGCGAGACGTGCTTCGAACAGCTTACGCTCCGCACGCCCTTCGTTGCCCGCGGCATACGCCCACTGGCCCCATCCGAGATAGGCGTCGGCAAGATCCCCTTCGTCCTGCCAGATCCGCTCGTCGATCAGCGTCTGCAAACCGGCGCCATAGGCTCCGGGCTTTGAGCCGAAGATGCGATACCCGGCGCGGCGCGACGCCTCGTCGGAAGCTACTCCCGTTGCTTCCAGGGCCTGGCGGTCGGTAGCAACGGTAGCGGCGAGCGGGTTGACTTCGGCCGGCTCGTCGAGCGCGGCGACGGCGCGCACCGCGCTGTCGAACATATCGATCAGCCCGGGAAACGCGTCGCGAAAAAAGCCGGAGATGCGCAATGTCACATCGACGCGCGGCCGATCGAGCACTGTTGTGGGCAGAATCTCGAAACCGGTGACGCGGCCGCTCGCGGTTTCCCAGACCGGCCGCACGCCGAGCAATGCCAATGCCTGGGCGATGTCGTCGCCGCCGGTCCGCATGTTCGCGGTGCCCCAGGCCGACAGCGCGAGACGCTTCGGGTAGGAGCCGTGCTCCTGGGCGTAGCGCTCGACGAGCAATGACGCAGAATGCCAACCGAGCTGCCATGCCGCCGCCGTCGGCACGGCGCGGGTATCGACCGAATAGAAATTGCGCCCGGTCGGCAAGACGTCGGGGCGGCCGCGGCTCGGCGCGCCGCTCGGCCCGGGCGGCACGAAGCGGCCGTCGAGCCCGGCGAGAATGCTATGGATTTCCGCCGCGCCGCAGGCCGCGACCGCCGGCCGCAATACCTGCTCGATCCAACCCAACACCGCGCGGGCTCGCGGCCACGCCTCATCCGCATGTGTTGTTCCCGACACCAACCGCAGCGCCACCGCTTCCAGCCGCTCGATGGTGTCGCCGACCGTCCGCCAGGAGCTAGCCTGGACCGAGGGCGTCTCGCCCGCCAAATGCCGGCCGGAGGCCGGCGGTCCTAACGAGAGCGCTTCCGGCGTCGGGCCCGTCCAGGGTTCGGCGGGATCGAGGGCGAGCGGGTCGCCGAGGCCGAGATCGGCGGCGAGCGCGCGGATCAGCGACTCGTCCTCTGGCACACTGCCTCGCCGCGCGCGCGCAATCGCGAGCAGCAATTCATCGAGACGTTCGGCGGCAGGGCTCTCGCCGAAAACATGCAGCCCGTCGCGGATCTGCAGATCCTTCAGCTCGCACAGAAATCCGTCGAGCTTCTTCAATGCCTCGGACTGATCGTCACCCCCGCCGATGCCGCAATCGCGGTCGATGCCGGCGGTGCGGGCGCGCTCCAGAATGTCGGCGGCGAGCGGCGCGACCCGTCGCGCATCGCCGCGCAGCGCCTCGTAATATTCGTCGATCAGCCGCTCCAATTCGGCTTGCGCGCCATAGCTGCCGGCGCGCGTCAAGGGCGGGGTCAGATGGTCGACGATGACGGCCTGCGCACGGCGCTTCGCCTGCGTCCCCTCGCCGGGGTCGTTGACGATGAACGGGTAGAGATGCGGCGCCGGCCCGAGCACCGCTTCGGGAAAACACTCAGCCGACAGCGCGAGCGCCTTTCCCGGCAGCCATTCCAAGGTGCCGTGCTTGCCGAGATCGATCACCGCGTCAGCGCGGAAGCTGTCCGCGAGCCAGGCGTACGTCGCGAGATAGGAATGCGGCGGCGGCAATGCCGGATCGTGATAGGTCGCCTTGGGGTCGAGATTGTAGCCGCGCGCCGGCTGCACCAGCACCGCGATATTGCCGGTGCGGAAGCCGGGGATCGCGAAATCGCCGCAGGTGAGCCGGCTCGGATGGAAAAACGGGTCGCGTTCCGCCGAGCCCCATTGCGCCGCGACGTGCTGCTGCACGGGTTGCTGCAGGCTCGCGAAAAACGCCGAATATTCGTTGAACGGCAGGCTTTCCTCGTAGGGCGCCTGCGGGCGCGCATTCGTCGGGCCAGCGAGCAGATGCCGTATCAGCGCGGTTCCGTCTTCCGGAATGTCGCCGACGCGATAACCGGCGTCGCGTAAGGCGTGCAGCAGGGTGATTGCCGATTGCGGCGTGTCGAGCCCGACGCCATTGCCGATGCGGCCATCACGGTTCGGGTAATTGGCGAGCACGATCGCAATGCGGCGCTCGGCCGGCGGCTTCTCGCGCAAGCGCGCCCAGTTGCGCGCGAGATCGGCGACAAAAGCGATGCGGTCGGCAACGGGGCGGTAGCCGACGAGATCGACTTCCGTTTCGGGGTCGCGGCCGAGAGGCGCCTTGAAAGACACGGCGCGCGACAGAATGCGGCCATCGATTTCGGGCAGCGCGACATTCATCGCGAGATCGCGCGGCCCGAGCCCGCGCGTGCCGGTGCGCCACGCTTCTTCGTCGCCGCCTGAGAACACGATTTGCAAGACCGGGCAATCGGCGCGCAACGGATCGTCGCCGCCGGACGCCGCAACCGAAAATCCGGTCGCGTTCAGAATCACCGCCGGCGGATGCGCAGCGAAGATGCTAGTGAGCAACGAGGCTGCTTCGGCATCTTTCAGGCTCTGCACAAAAATGGGTAACGGGCACAGCCGCCGCGCTATCAGCGCCTGCACGAGCGCATCGACCGGCGCCGTATTTCCGGATTGCACAAGCGCGCGATAGAAGACGATCGGCACGATTCCGCCACCGCTTTGCCATTCGCGCGCGATATCGTCGAGGCTCGGCAAGGCATGGCCGGGCCAACAGAGCCCGGCCCGCAACAGCGGCGCGGGCTCCGCCCAGTCTGTCTCGCTGCCAATCAGGCTCGCGGCGTAGCGCAGAAAATTGTCGGCATTGCCGGGGCCGCCCTCGGCGAGATAGCGCCACAATCGCCGCCACGCCTCCCCTCCCACGGTCGAGAGGCGCGCCAGCTCGGGATCGGGCTTGTCGTCGCCCGGCAACAGCGCGAGCGGGATGCGGTTGTCGCGGCAGGTCTCGACCAGGCGCTCGACGCCATACGGCCAATAGGCGCTGCCGCCGAGCAGCCGGCCGACGACCAGCCGCGCCCGCGCGACATTGTCCATATAGACATCGACCGAAACGTTATGGCCGAGCCGCATGACCGGTGCGAGCCGGAGGCTCGGTGCGAGGGGATCGGCCTTGCGCCGCCCGGCCTGCGCCGCCGCGAGCAGCGCGATCTCGGTGTCGGCGCTCGCCAGCACGACGATATCGCCTGGGGTCTGGCCGAGATCGACCGCGGCCGATCCGTCGGCGATCATCCCGGGTTCGGTGGCGAGCAGATGCATTCAGTCGTCCAACGCCGCAGGAGCGCCGCCCAGTCCCGCCGCGATGCCGCCGCGGTCGAGGCCCTTTTTGCCGATCACGACAAGCCGGGTTGCGCGCGCCTCGCCCACCAGCCACGGCCGGTCGAAATGCTGCTGCACGCGGTCCCCGACCGCCTGCACGACCTGCCTGCGGTCCCGGCCCGGCACATCGACAAAGCCTTTGACCCGCAATACGTCGTGCTCGCGGATAACAGCGCCGAGCCGGGCTCGGAACTCAGCGAGATCGGCGATCGGCCCGGTATTGACGACAAAGCTTTCGAAATCGTCGTGATCGTGCTCGCCCTCGATCTCGTGCAATGACGGCCGCGCGGCGAGATCGTCCTCGGCCTGCGCCGCGAGGCCGAGCGCGACCGGCGCGGCCACCCTGCCCTGCTCCGCCGCGATCAGCTTCACTCCGGGCCGCAGCCGCGCCTCGATCTCCCGCCGCAATGCCGCGAGCCGTTCCGGCGCGACGAGGTCGGTCTTGTTCAGGATCACGAGATCGGCGCAGGCCAATTGATCGGTAAAGACCTCCTCGAGCGGATTGTCGTGGTCGATCGCGGGATCGGCGGCGCCCGACGGGACAAGCCCGTGGGCTGAAGGCCCACGGCGCGCCACCGCGTCGGGATCGCTGGCAAAGCGGCCTTCGGCCGCGGCGGCGGCATCGATGACCGTGACGACGCCGTCGACCGTCATGCGGGTGCGGATCTCCGGCCAGGCGAAGGCCTGCACCAGCGGCTTTGGCAAGGCGAGACCGGATGTCTCGATGACGATATGGCCGGGCGGCTCGGGCCGGTCGATCAGCCGCGACAGGGTCGGCAGAAAATCATCCGCGACGGTGCAGCACAGGCAGCCATTCGCCAGTTCGAGGATGTCGTCCTCGCCGCAGGTGGCGTCGCCGCAGCCGAGCAGCACGTCACGGTCGATGCCGAGCTCGCCGAACTCGTTGACGATGACGGCCAGCCGATGCCCCGCGCCCGTCGCCAGCAGATGGCGCACGAGGCTCGTCTTGCCGGCGCCGAGAAAGCCGGTGACGATCGTCGCGGGGATGCGCCGCATGGCTAGCCCGGCTCCTTCAGCACCAGCGGCAGGCCGGCGGCGACAAACACAACGCGGTCGGCGAGCGCGGCGACTTCTTGGTTAAGGCGGCCGGCCTCGTCGCGAAAGCGGCGGCCGAGCGGTGTTTCGGGCACGAGGCCAAGGCCGACCTCGTTGGCGACCAGCACGACCGGCCCAGCCGCCTCGCCGAGTGCCGCGCACAGCAATCGCGTCTCCGTCTCGATATTTTTGTCAGCGAGCAGCAGGTTCGACAGCCACAAAGTCAGGCAATCGATCAGCAGCGGCCGGCCGGGGGCCGCGTCACGACCGATCGTCGCGGACAGATCCAGCGGCGCCTCGACGGTATGCCAGAAATCGCCGCCCCCGACCTCCTGCCGTCTCGCGCGATGGGCGGCGATCCGCGCCGTCATCTCCGCATCGCCCGGCTCGGCGGTCGCGCAATAGGTACCGTGCATCGCGGCGGTCTCGATCAGACCTTCGGCATAGCGGCTCTTGCCCGAGCGCGCGCCGCCCAATACCAGCGTCACGGCCGGAAGCGATTGCATGGCTGAGCCGGCGCTGCCGGTCTTCGCGGCTGACAAAGGCTCCTCCTCCACCCCGAGGAACGGTCCAATCTCCCTCCGAAGAGGGGCGGCGCGGAGGTCTCCTGGCTCGGGGTCATCGCCGGCGGCGCCTTCCCGGCCCCTTCCGAAAGGACCAGTGGCAATGGCCGCGGGCTCGCCGCTTACAGTTGCGGGGGCAGCGCCGGTATTGCACCGGACTTCCCTGTCGCGTCGCGAGGCGACGCTAGCACGCCCGCCGGTCTATCGCCAGCGCGCCCCGATACCAGAGCGCCCGGTCGCCGGCACGCCCGATCCCCAGCACGCCGATCAGCGTGGCGGGCGGTTCACCGTCACGACGCGCCAGCCATGCCCCATGCCCGGCCCGTCGATATGGTCGATGCGGGTGATCGAGCAATTCTCCATCGTAAAGGCGAGGCAGGCTTCCGGTTCGAGGTCGAGCGCGAGGCCGAGCGCCGAGCGGATCGTGCCGCCATGCGCGACGGCGATGATGTCGCGCCCGCGATGCGCGTCGAGCACCCGGTGGATGGCGCGCGCAACGCGCTGCATCATATCGACAAAGCTCTCGCCGCCCGGGGCGCGTTCATGCGCCGGCGCATGCCAGAACCGGTGGAACGCGCCGCCCCGCGAATGGCGCAGTTCCTCGTAGGTCAGCCCCTGCCACTCGCCAAAGCTCTGCTCCGCAAGATCGGGGATCGCCTCGGCATCAGGCCCGGGGATCGGATCGGGCCCCCCGAGCCCGGCGCGCACGATCGCCCGCGCCGTCTCGTGCGTCCGGCGCAAATGGCTCGTGACCCACACCGCATCGCGCGGCAATTGGCGCGCCAGCCCGGTAAAAACCGCGGTATCGGTGCAGTCGCACGGCATGTCCTTCTGGCCGTAGATGCGCCCCTCATGCGCGACCGGCGCATGCCGTACCCACCAGAAGCGGGTCGCCGTCGCGGTCGCCTCCGTCGCGCCGGCGCCGACCGCGCCGGCCCCGAACGGGGAGACCTTGCCCTGGCCACTGTCGCGCGAGGTCCGGCTCATTTCGCCGCGGCGACGAGCAGCATGACAATCTCCCCGATCTGCTGGAAGGCCCCGAGAACATCGCCGGTGTAGCCGCCGATCTGGCGGCGCGCAAGCATCGCCATCAGCGCGATCCCGGCGGCCGCGAGCAGCAGCGTGATGGCTCCCCTTGCCGGCCCCAACGCCGCCAGCGCGATCGCGATGCCGATGACAGCCGCGGTCAGCGCCACAGCGCGGCTCGGCCGGCCGGCCGTGAAACCGAGCCCGTCCGCTCGCGCCGGCTCGAGGAGGTGCATCATTGCCGGCAAAGCGCCGCGCGAGGCGGCATGCGCCGCAAGCAAGGCGAGGCCGGCATGGATCGGATCACCCATCGTCGCGAGCGCCGCGCCGCGCAAACCAACGCTGAACGCAAGCGCCAGGATCGCGAAGCTGCCGTGACGGCTGTCGCGCATGATCGCGAGCTTGGCGTCGCGGTCGCGGCCGCCGCCAAAACCGTCGGCGGTGTCGGCCAGCCCGTCCTCGTGAAACGCGCCGGTCAGCGCGATGCCGGCGAGCACCGCAAGCCCCGCCGCGACAGCGCTGCCGCAGCCGAGCGCCTCGGCTACGAAAAACGCCACCGCGACAACGCCGCCAACCCCGGCGCCGACCAGCGGAAAGGCCCAGCCAGATGCGCCGATCGCGCCCGGCTCGTCCTGTCCCGCGCCGCCGACCGGCAGCCGCGTCAGCACCGCCATCGAAATGGCAAACTCGTCGAAGAGGCCGCGCCGCGCATCCATGCCCGCGACCATAAGTTACCCATCATCGCGGCGAAAGCCGGGACCACGGCTGGGGGTTGCCGCCCGACTTTACTGTTGGGTCCGGTGAATGATTTCGGCAGGATCGCCTAAATCAAGTGGAGCACCCGCATGCCCGAGCCCGCCGTAAATCTCGAGGAGATCCGCGCGCTGATGGCGCATCTGCCGGGACCCGATCTCGAGGCCGGCGCCGCTGCGGCTTTGCGCGAGCAGCACCTGACAAAACCGGCGGGCGCGCTCGGCCGGCTCGAGGAATTGGCCGCCTG
>Ga0209488_10003077_pt1 | contig 13483 bp, 11 predicted proteins | sample Rivendell_Oct201_8_FD_188349 | JGI IMG/M metagenome (GOLD analysis project Ga0209488, IMG submission 188349) | Vadose zone soil microbial communities from the Eel River Critical Zone Observatory, Northern California, USA -... | ecosystem: Environmental > Terrestrial > Soil > Vadose zone >...
GGTGAAGGACGCCGAAGGCAACCTGACGCTGAAAACGGTCGCGACCATCGTCAAGGACAGCCAGGACAAGTTTCACGGCAAGTGCCCGATGAAGTGGTGAGGCGCAGAATTCCGCCCTTATCCTGAGGAGCGCCCATCGATGCCGGCTGTTCCGAAATCGGCATGTCGTGGGCGCGTCTCGAAGGATGGGGGCGGCCCATGCAGGTGTATTTGCGGCGCATGCTTCGAGACGCACGCCCATGCGCCAAGGGGCGCATCGGCGTGCTCCTCAGCATGAGGCCGAGACGTGTGAGAATCCTGAGGCGTGCCTGATCCAATCCCATGTTGCTCTTCCTCGAACAGTGCTTGAACGGGTTGCAGTTCGGGCTGCTGCTGTTCCTGCTGGCCGCCGGCCTGACGCTGGTGTTCGGCATCATGGACATGGTGAACCTGGCGCATGGCTCGCTCTACATGGTCGGCGCCTACTTCGCGGCGACGTTTGTGGCGCTCACCGACAGCTTTCTGATAGGCGCCATTCTGGCGCTCGGCGCCAGCATCCTGGTCGGGATGGTGGTTGAGGTGGTGGCGCTGCGCAGGCTCTATGGCCGCGACCATCTCGATCACGTGCTCGGCACGTTCGGGCTGATCCTGTTCTTCAATGAAGCGGTGCGGATCGTGTGGGGGCCGGCCGGCCTGACACTGCGGGTGCCGGACTGGCTCAACACCTCGGTCCGTATCCTGCCGGGCCTCGACTATCCGACCTATCGCATCGCCATCATCGTCACCGCGCTCGCGGTCGCGCTGTTTCTCTATGTGCTGGTGATGCGCACACGCATCGGCATGCTGATCCGCGCCGGCGCCAGCAACCGCGAGATGACCGGCGCGCTCGGGGTCAATATCAATCTGCTCTATACGCTCGTGTTCGGGCTCGGCGCGGCGCTGGCTGCGCTGGCCGGCCTGATGCAGGCGCCGATCCAGACCGTGCAGATCGGCATGGGCGAGAACATTCTCATCCTCGCCTTCGTGGTGATCATCATCGGCGGCATCGGCTCGATCCGCGGCGCCTTCATCGCGGCCATCATGGTCGGGCTCATTGACACGATCGGGCGCGCGTTCCTGCCTGACTTGCTGCGCCTGGTGCTGAGCTCGCGCGGCGCCTCCACGGTGGCGCCGGCCTTGTCCTCGATGCTGATCTATCTGGTGATGGCGATCGTGCTGGTGGTGCGGCCGGCGGGCCTGTTCCCGGTGGCGAGCAAATGACGCTCTGGCTCACACCCCGCAATGTGGTCGTCGCCGGCCTTCTTCTCTTTCTCGCATTGGTGCCGGCCTATGTGGCGGTCACCGGCAACGCCTTCCTGATGACGCTGTTCACCCGCATCATCATCCTGGCGATCGCGGCAACCAGCCTCAACCTGATCCTTGGCTATGGCGGCATGGTGAGCTTCGGGCACGCCGTCTATCTCGGCGTCGGCGGTTATGCGGTCGGCATCCTGGCCTACGAGGGCGTCGCGTCGGGCTTTGCGCAATGGCCGGTTGCCATCGCGGTCTCGGCGCTGCTGGCGCTCATCGTGGGCGCGCTGTCGCTGCGCACGCGCGGTGTCTATTTCATCATGATCACGCTCGCCTTCGCGCAGCTGGTCTACTATTTCGGGGTCGGGCTCGATCGCTACGGCGCCGATGACGGCCTGACGGTCTACCGGCGCAGCCAGTTCGGCGATCTGGTCAATCTCTCCAACCGTACCGTGTTCTACTATCTCTGCCTGCTCATCCTCGTTGGCACGATCTATCTGGTCTGGCGGCTGATCAACTCGCGCTTCGGGATGGTGGTGCAGGGCGCGCGCTCGAACGACCGCCGCATGCGGGCGATCGGCTTTCCGACCTATCGCTATCGCCTCACTTGCTTTGTCATCGCGGGCGCGCTCTGCGGGCTTGCGGGCGCGCTGCTTGCCAACCACACCGGCTTCATCAGCCCGGCCACCATGCACTGGACGCGCTCGGGCGATCTCATCGTGATGGTGGTGCTGGGCGGGATGGCGTCGTCGTTCGGGCCGCTCATCGGGGCGGTGACGCTTTTGGTGCTGGAGGAGCTGCTGCCGGTGCTGATCCGGCTGCTGGCATCCGGCGTGGTCGAGCCACAGGCCGCGGTCAAGGTCGCGGAATATTGGCAGGTCGTGCTCGGGCCGCTGTTCCTGCTGGTGGTGCTGTTCGCGCGTGGCGGCATCAACGGCCTCCTGGAGGGCACGCGCCGTGGCTGACGCGCTGCTCGCAATCGAAGGGCTCACTAAGCGCTTTGGTGGCGTCGTGGCCTCCGACGGCATCTCGCTCGCGATTCCGCCGGGCGAACTGCACGCCATCATCGGGCCGAACGGCGCCGGCAAGAGCACGCTGATCGGGCAGCTGACCGGCGAGATTGCACCTGACGAGGGCGTGATCCGCTTTGAAGGTCGCGACATCACCGCGCTGCCGGTGCATCAGCGCAGCGCGCTCGGGCTTGCGCGCTCGTTCCAGATCACCTCGTTGTTTCTCGATTTCACCACGCTCGACAACGTGGCGCTGGCAGTGCAGGCGCATGCCGGTCATTCGTTCCGATTCTGGCGTAGTGCACGCGCAGAGCCCGAGCTGCGCGAGCCGGCGCGCGCAGTGCTGGCGCAGGTTGGCCTCGCGCATCGCGCCGACGAGCGCTGCGCCAATCTCAGCCATGGCGAGCATCGCCAGCTCGAGATCGCGATGGCGCTGGCGACGCGCCCGCGCATGCTGCTGCTCGACGAGCCGATGGCGGGCATGGGGCCGGACGAGTCGGCGCGCATGGTCGAGATGCTCAAGGTGCTCAAGTCGAAGCTCACGATCCTGCTGATCGAGCACGACATGGAAGCCGTGTTCGCGCTCGCGGATCGCATCACTGTCTTGGTCTATGGGCGCGTGATCGCATCCGATGCGCCCGCCGCGATCCGCGCCAACGCCGAGGTGCGCAAGGCCTATCTCGGTGCGCCCGATGAGCACGCGGTAGAGCAGGTCGCCCATGGCTAACCTGCTCGAGCTCGATGGCGTTCAGACCACCTATGGCTTCTGCCAGGTGCTGCACGGCATCTCGCTCGCCATCGCGCCCGGCGAGGTCGTCACGCTCATGGGCCGCAACGGCATGGGCAAGACCACGACCGTGCGCTCGATCATGGGTCTCACCCGGGCGATGGCGGGTTCGATCCGCTTCGGCGGCCGCGAGATTCGTATGCTGCCGGCCTATCAGGTGGCGAAGCTCGGCATCGGCCTGGTGCCGGAAGGCCGCCAAGTGTTTCCCAATCTCACCGCGCGCGAGAACCTGATCGCCACCGCCGCCAATCGCGCTGGCGCGGCCGCGCCCTGGACGCTCGCCAAGGTCTGCGAGCTGTTCCCGCGCTTGTCGGAGCGGCTCGACGCGATGGCGAACCTGCTCTCGGGCGGCGAGCAGCAGATGCTGGTGATCGGCCGCGCGCTGATGACCAACCCGCGGCTCCTCATTCTCGACGAAGCGACCGAAGGCCTGGCGCCGCTGGTGCGCAATGAGATCTGGCAATGCCTGACCCGGCTCAAAGCGCAGGGCCTGTCGATCCTGGTGATCGACAAGAACGTCGACGCGCTGATCCGGATCGCGGACCGGCATTATCTGATCGAGCGCGGCCGGGTAGTGTGGAACGGGTCGTCAGCGGAGCTCGCGGCCGCTCCCGACGTTCAGCACCGATATCTCGGCGTATAAGGCCCTGATGAGCGGCGCTCCGCGCCTTCGAGCGGTTGAAAAGTAAAAATAACCCTCGTCAGGAGGTATTTAGTAACCGATTAGTAACCGCGATGGTTTCCTATTCAATCACCATCATTGGGGACCACGGGTATGACTTACGGCACGAATAGCGCAACGCCATCGGGCGCTGCAACCACCGCGCAAGCCGCTTCTCAGCAGGCGCCGAAAGGCGCGAACGGCAGTGCGCCGGCCACCACCGGCCAGAAGGTCCTGCGCGGCGCGTCTGTCGCGGTTGCGATCGCGATCGGCGCCACCGGCGGCACGTTCAGCGCCATCGGGTTCCTGGAGTACACGCAGCTCACGCAATTGACTGAAGCGGCGCCAATGCCCACGCTGGTGGATGAGACACGCGCCGTATGGAGCGCGGTCACGCAGCTGCAGAACGACATTGCGGTGCTCAAGTTCAATACCGAGAGCACGCCCAGAACCGGCAGCAGCAATTCCGGCAGCAACAACTCTGGCGCCTCCAGCAGCAGCGCGCCCGGGCAGATGTCGAACCTCTACGAGCGTTTCGATCGCATCGAGCGGCGCATCGATGCGCTGGCGACCAAGGACGCCACGACCGGGTCAGTGCCGGCTGTGCCGCCGCCAAAGGTCGGCACGCACGGGCCGCTGGCCGGCTGGTCGGTGCGCGACGTCTATCGCAACGCGGCGCTCATCCAGGGCACCAAACTCGGCATGATGGAAGTTTCGCCGGGTGACAACGTTCCGGGTCTCGGCCGCATTCATTCGATCCGCCAGCAAGACGGCCGCTGGGTCGTGGTCACGTCGCGCGGCATCATCGCCCAACCGCGCTGATCGGCAGGAGTTGTTTGTTTGTTGCAATGCCCCGCGCGAGCGGGGCATTTTGCTATGCGCCTGCTATGCGCGGATGACACAAAGGTGAGGTGGCCCGCGAGACGAAACCATGCCACAGTATTGCTCCTCCGAGCACGGGAGCACCGCATGGCTGTTCGTCTTTCGCTGGTGATGACGCTCGCCGCCGGCATCGCATTATTTGCGGTCGCGTCCGCGCCTGCGCAGTCGCCGCCTGCTGCCAAGCCGGAGATGCGAGAGAACTGCCCGGGCCTGGTTGCCTCCAAGGCGCCGCGCGCCATTCCGGCGGCATTTCAGCATAGCGCGTTGAAGGCGCGCGTGGACGCGCTTTTAGCACTCAATCCCGACCAGGTGCGCATCAGCTATTCGGGCCATTCGACCTTCCTGGTCGAGAGCCCGCAGCTCGTGCGCGTGGCCACCGACTATAACGACTACGTGCGGCCGATGGTCCTGCCGGACATCGCGACCATGAACCACGCGCATTCGACCCACTACACCGACCTTCCCGATCCGCGCATTCCCCATGTGCTGCGCGGCTGGGGCCCGAGCCCCGAGCAGCCCGCGCGTCATGACGTGCAGGTGCGCGATGTGCGCGTGCGCAATGTGCCGACCAATATCCGGGACTGGGCGGGCGGCACCGAGCGGCACGGCAATTCGATTTTCATCTACGAGATGGCGAACATGTGCATCGCCCATCTCGGCCATCTGCATCACACGCTCACGCAACAGCAGCTCGATGAGATCGGCCGCATCGACATCGTGTTCGCTCCGGTCGATGGCACGCTGACGCTCGATACCGACGGCATGATCGATGTCCTGCAGTCGATGAAGGCGCAGCTCATCATTCCGATGCACTTCTTCAGCTCGTTCACGCTGCACCGCTTCCTCGACGTGGCGAAGAATCGCAAGTGGGACGTCGAGTTTGCGCCGGTTCCGACGACCACGATCTCCAAGACGACGCTGCCCGCCAATCCCAAGGTGCTGGTGCTGCCGGGTCGTTAACGGTGAGCCGCTGACCTGCGAGGTAACGCCCTATGCTTAGCACCGAACAGAACGATCTCATCACCCGCATCGGTCCCGGCACGCCCGCCGGAACGCTGATGCGACGCTATTGGCAGCCGGCCGCGCTGGTCGACGAGCTCGCCGGCAACCGGCCGGTGAAGGCGCTGCGGCTCCTGGGCGAAGAGCTAGTGTTGTTCCGCGACGACCAGGGCCGCTACGGCCTGCTGGGACGCAGCTGCCCGCATCGCGGCACCGACCTCGCGTTCGGGCGGCTCGAGGACGGCGGCCTGCGCTGCGCCTTCCACGGCTGGCTGTTCGATGTGGGCGGCCAATGCCTGGAGACGCCGGCGGAGCCGGACGGGAGCAAGATGTGCGCCAACATCCGCCAGACCGCCTATCCGGTGGTGGAGAAGAGCGGCATCCTGTTCGCCTATCTGGGCCCGGGCGAGCCGCCGGCGTTTCCGCACTTCGACTGCTTCGTGGCGCCAGAGAGCCACACCTTCGCGTTCAAGGGTATGATCGACTGCAACTGGCTCCAATCCCTCGAGGTTGGTATCGATCCGGCGCACACGTCGTTTCTGCACCGCTTCTTCCACGACGAGGAGCCGGACACTGGCTACGGCAAGCTGTTCCGCGACAAGTCGATCGATTCCGATCTGCCGATGACTCGGATCATGCGCGAGAATCGGCGCCCGCAGATCGAGGTGGAGCCGACCGACTATGGCATGCGCATCGCGACGCTGCGCCGGATCAGCGATCAGAGAACTCATGTGCGCGTTACCAACCTTGTGTTCCCGCACGCCTTCGTGATCCCGATGTCGAGCGAGATGACGATCAGCCAGTGGCACGTACCGATCGACGACAAGCGGCACTACTGGTACGCGATCTTCACGAGCTTCGGCGCGCCCGTGAACAAGGCCGAGATGCGGCGCCAGCGGCTCGAGCTCTATGAGCTGCCGGACTACATCCCGCGCAAGAACAAGAGCAACGATTACGGCTTCGATCCGCACGAGCAGGAGCACCAGACCTTCACTGGCATGGGCGCCGACATCAACGTGCACGACCAGTGGGCCTGCGAGTCGATGGGCGCGATCCAGGATCGCACCAAGGAGCATCTCGGCCAGTCCGACAAGGCGATCAGCGCCTACCGGCGCATCCTGCGACAGGCGATCGAAGAGGCCGGCAACGGCGGCAAGCCCCCGATGGTGCTTGATCCAACGGCGGCGGCGGCGATCACGGGACCTGCGGCGATCGATGGCATCGCGTCGGGCGAGCCCTGGCAGAGTTATTGGCAGAAGACCGACCAGTCGCGCCGCAAGGCGTCGAGCTGGGCGAATGGGCATTCGTGATGCATCTGTCGCGCCGTGGGGTAGCCGGTTTCATTGCCGCACTCTCCGTTCATTCCCGCGTAAGCGGGAATCCAGTTCTTTATCTCTTGTCGTGACAAGTCTGGGTCCCCGCTTTCGCGGGGACGAACGGGCGTCAAGTCGCTTGCCGCAGCGCCTGCAGTACGTCGTCGACGGTCGGCGCCGCTGCCCTGGTGAAGCCAGTGCGCTTGATCGCGATGCGCTTGGCCTCGTCGCAGAGCGCCCGCAGCTGCGCGCCCGAATAGCCCTCGGTGCGCGGGATGACGGCTTCGATGATCGGCTCGATCGAGCCGTCGCGGCTCGCGCTGCGCAGCGCGATGCGCACGATCTGCCGGCGCGCCTGCGCGTCCGGCATCCCGACTGCGATGTGGACGCCAAAGCGGCCCGGCCGCAGGATCGACGGATCGATCAGGTCGATGCGATTGGTAGCCCCGAGCACGATCACGCGCGAGAGCTGCTCGACGCCGTCGAGCTCGGCCAGGAGCTGGCTCACCACGCGGTCGGTGGTCATCGAGCCGGCATGCTGGCCGCGCACCGGAGCGATCGCGTCGAGCTGGTCGAAGAAGATGACCGCCGGCGCCACCTGGCGCGCGATGCGGAAAATCTGCCGCACGCCCTCCTCGGATTCGCCGAGCCACTTGGTGAAGATCTCCGGGCCGTCGACCGAGATGAAGTTGACGCCGCACTCTTTCGCAATGGCCTTGGCGAGCAGCGTCTTGCCGGTGCCGGAGGGACCATGCAGCAGCGCGCCGACATGCGGCGGCAGCCCGCTCGCGGTCAGCACCTGCGGGTTCCGCAGCGGCAGCTCGACGGTCTCCTGCAAACGCTGCTTGACCTCGTCGAGCCCGCCGATGTCGCTCCACGACACGTCCGGAATGCTGATCAGCGTCTCGCGCAGCGCCGAAGGCCTGATCTGCGAGAGCGCGATCTCGAAGTCCTCACGCTCCACGCGCAGGTCCTGCAGTGGGATGCGGAACGCGGCACGATGATCCTGCAGGTTGCCGGCGCTGCGGCGCAGCCGGCTCAAGCCGGCGTCGCGGCAGAGCTCCATCAGGTCGGCGCCCAGGAAACCATGCGTGCGCTTGGCGATCTCGTCGAGGAACGCCTGCGCATCATCGGAGAGCGGCATCTCGCGGGTATGGATTTCGAGAATCTCGCGCCGGCCGGCGACGTCGGGCGGGCCGATGAATATCTCGCGGTCGAAGCGGCCGGGCCGGCGGAACGCGGGATCGACCGCATCGATACGGTTGGTGGTGCCGATCACGATCACCGAATCGACGCGCTTGAGGCCGTCCATCAGAGCGAGCAGCTGCGTCACCGTGCGGGTGTCGGAATGCGCGCCGGTCTCGCCGCGCTTGGGCGCCATGGCGTCGAGCTCGTCGATGAAGATGATCGAGGGCGAATGGTGGCCGGCCTCATTGAACATGCGGCGCAGGTTGGCTTCAGTCTCGCCCGTATAGGTGCCGATCACGTCCGGGCCGTTGATGTAATAGAAGCGCGCATCGACCTCGTTCGCCACCGCGCGCGCGAGATGCGATTTGCCCGCGCCGGGCGGGCCATAAAGAATGATGCCGCGCGGCGGATTGATGCCGAGATGGCGATAGACGTGCGGATGCGAGAGCGGCAGCTGCACCAGCTCGCGGATGAGCTTGATCTGCTTGTTCAGGCCGCCGACGTCCTCGAAGGTGACATCGAAGGCGCCTTCCGGCAGATGGCTGTCGTGATAGTTGACGACGACCTCGGTGGTGTCGTCGACGACGCCGGGGCCGTCCGAGACGTTCTGAATTTCGTAGGTGGTGCCGGCGTGCGAGCCAGGAAACGGGATGTAGAGCACCGCGCCGTTGCTCGCCGGCGTGCGGCTTGCCGCGAGGACCTTCTTGATGTGCGGCACCAGATCGTGCGCCATCGTGACGTCGACCGCCGGATTGAGCTCGATGCGCTTGGCGGTCCCGATCTCGGCTGCCTCGACCTCGACCTGCTCGTTGAGATGCGCCTTGAGCGCCTGGCGCACGAAGCGATCGAGCCGGATCACGCCGGTCGAGGCGTCGTTCTCAAAGGGTGGATCGAGTCGCGCCAGGATGCTGCGGCCGCGCTCGGTCGCGACCCGCACGATCGAGTCGGTGGTGACGCCGAGCTTCTCCATCAGCGCGCTGTCGAGCCGGATCGCCAGCCGCGTGCTGTTGCCCAGCTCGTTGGCGAGATGATCGACGCTGGCGTGCACATGCGTGCGTCCGCCGTGAGTGTGGCCGTGATGATGCGCTCGGTCGTCCATTTCGTCAGCTCGGTTATTCTTGTTGAATCCGGCGGGCGTGGTGAGCACGGGCTTGTGATCGCGGCACGGCGGGACTCCCTCTCCCCAACGGGGAGAGGGCGGGGGTGAGGGGGAACCAACCTTTCGATCGTAGCCCCCTCACCCCACCCCTCTCCCCGATGGGGAGAGGGAGCAGGCCGCATGTGCGGCTCGCTCGTGCCTCCGATCGTCTCGCGATATAACTACCGATTGCCATACTGCTCCTTGAGCAGATTGAGCCGCGCCAGCGTGTCGCGGTCGGTCACCATGAACAGCGTCGCGGTTTCGCTCGCGGCACGATGGGTGATCCAGTTGCCGTGCGGCAGGCTGAAGATGTCCTTCGGGCCCCAGGTCAGCGTGTCGTCGCCCACGCGGGTGGTGCCGTTGCCCTCGACCACGCAGCAGACCGCGTTGCTGGTCGTGCGATAGGGCATGGTCTCGCTGTTGCGATCGACCTGGACGAGATAACAGTCGATCAGCTGCATTGCGGAGGCGCCGTTGAGCGGATTGACGTAGCGCACGCGCCGGGCGCCGTCCTTGCCGGTTGGCGCCGCCGCGACGGCGGCGGCCGCCTGCGCCCAAGGATAGCGGAACACGGGCGAGAACGGCCGCTCGGCGCCGTCCATGTCGGGCACGATGTTCGGCATCGCGAATGCTGTGTCATCTGGCAGCTCGGGCAGGTCATGCACGGGGCCGGGCTCGAACGCGTCCGTGCCGAGATAGCGGTGCAGCGGAGCATCGAGCGCATCCATCCATACGATCGGACCCGGGCCCTTGTGGACGTGCTCATGCCAGGTCCAGCCCGGCGTGATCACGAGATCGCCTTCCTCCATCAGACAGCTCTTGCCGTCGACGATGGTGTAGGCGCCCTTGCCCTCCATCACGAAGCGCAGCGCATTCATGGTGTGGCGATGCGGCCGCGCCTTTTCGCCCGGGAGCAGCACTTGCAGGTTCGCCGCGATGTTAGTGGTGGTGCCGCTCGCCGGGCTGTCGTTCTCCGGATCGACCAGCTGCAGCACCCGCCGCTCCACAGCGGCCGGCGTCGTGATCGTCATGGCGCTGTCGATCGCGGGCCGCACGACGCTCCAGGGCCAGAGATGCGGGCGTGGGCCGCCCTCGCGCGCCTTGTGCGCGACCGGGTTCTCCCAGAGCGGCCGGATGTGGTTGGCCTTCCAGCCGGCGCGAATCTCGTCATAGGTTTTGTCGGGCGCCGTCGTGGTTGCGCTCATGGTGGTCCTCCGGGCAGCTCGATCTCTCTCTATACCTATAGCAGGGCAGTGTCAGGCTTCGAGGCGCTCCGCCGCATGGGTGCGGGCGTTTTCCGCATTGTTAAGTGCGCCGCGCACCCGATCGATTAAGGTGAACGGATCGGCAGGCGGCTCGTTGCCGCGCCAAGCCACATGGCCGTCCTGCCGCACCAGCACGAGTGGCCGCTCATAGAGCGTCGCAAGCTGCGGGTCCGGCAGCGACACGATCGCAAGCGGTACGCCGCGCGCCTTGGCGGCTTCGGCCATCACGCTCGCATCGGGCGGCGTGGCGCCTAGCCGCAGCAGCACGAAGCCATTACCGAACAGATCAAGCGTCGAGCGGCCGTCATCGAGCCAGGCATGCGGCGCGCGCGAGCCGGGCCAGGTCGAGGGCACGAACTGCGCGGTCTCGGCCGCGGGTGCGGGCTCGGCGTCGGGCGCGCAGATCGGCGAGCCTTCGTAGCAGTATTGCGACTTGAGATGCTCGGGGATCGAGAGCCAGTGTGGCGGCGAGCGCTGCCAAGCCGACAGCGCGTCCGTTTCGTGCAGGCCTGGAACAGCGGCGAGCGCGTCGTAGGAGCGGGTCGCGTACTCGACATTGCGCACTGCGATCGGCCGGCGCTCGGCCTCGTAGGAGGCGAGCAGCGTCTCGCCGCCCCAGCCCTCCAGCACGGCGGCTAGCTTCCAGCCGAGGTTCATGATCTCCTCGAGACCCGTGTGCATGCCGATGCCGCCGGTCGGCGAGCACTGATGCGCGGCATCGCCGGCGATGAACGCGCGTCCGCGCCGATAGCTCGCCGCCACATAGTCGCGCCGGTCCCATGGCGAGACCGAGAGCATCTCGTAAGCGAACGTGCCGCCCGCCATCTTGCGCAGGAGAAAGTCCGGCTCGGCGTTGCTCAAGGGCGCATCGAACACGGTCAGCCGCCACAGCTCCTTGCCGTCCATCGGGAGGAGCTCGCCCCAGCATCCGGTTTCGTCGATCACCCGATAAAAGCGGGCCCAGCCCTTGTCGTGAAAGGCCGGCAGCTCGGCCGAGCGGAAATAGAGGTTGAGGCTGTTGGCGAGGGTGCCGCGCCCTTCGAGCTTGATGCCGAGCTGCTCGCGGATCGCGCCGGCGGGGCCGTCGCAGCCGACGAGATAACGCGCGCGCACGGTACGCTGTTCGCCGGTCGCGTGATCGGTGAGCGCAACGGTCACGCCCGCCTCGTCCTGCGTGTACGACTCAAGGCTCGTGTTGTAATGCGGCTTGACGCTCGCAAATGTCCTCATGCGCGCCTGCAGGATCGGATCGAAGTAGATCTGCGGGCACGGGCAGGGGGCCTCCGGCGTGTAGTCGCGCGGATCGCGCTGCGCGAATGCAGGCATCCGCATGCGCAGGAATTCCTGGCCGCGCAGCGTAGCGAGATAGACGAAATCGCGCGGGTAGCTTTCCGGCCAGACCGCGGTGCGCACCGCTTGCGACACGCCCCAGCGGCGGCAGAATTCCATGTTGCGCGACGAGACCATGCTCTGCTTCGGCACGGTGACGGAGCCATCGCGCTTCTCGACCAGCATGCAGTCGACCCCGCGCAGCCCCAGCTCGCAGGCCAGCGCCAGCCCGACCGGCCCGCCGCCGACAATGATGACCGAGGTGTTGGCGTCGCTCATCGCTTCATTCTGCGGTCTTGCTGCAGCTCTCCTCGTCATGGCGAAGGGGCACAGTCGGCGCTGTGCCCGCCCTTATAGCAGGTCTCTGCCGAATTGCGTTGCGGGCGCCGCAAGGCGACAATGCCATGATGGTGCCGTCGTTAACGCTGGCCCGGGAGGACGCGATGCAACCTGTTCGATCGATCGCCTTTCTGGCGCTCGTCGCCCTCAGCGTTCCGGGGCCGGCGGCCGCGCAGGACTTCTACGCCGGCAGGACCCTCAAAATCATCGTCGGGCTCGAGGCCGGCGGCACGGTCGACAGCATGGCGCGTCTGTTCGTGTCCTACCTGCGCCGGCATATCCCCGGCAATCCCTTGGTCGTGATCCAGAACATGCCGAGCGCCGCCGGCGTCGGCGCCACCAACTTCGTCTACGAGAAGGCGGAGCCCGACGGGCTCACCATCCTGTTCAACTCCTGGGATCCGCTGGCGCAGGTGCTCGGCGATCAGGGCATGCGCGCACGCTACGAGAGCTTCGAGTATGTCGGCGGCGTCGGTGACATCCGCGTCATCTATGGCCGCACCGACATGGCGCCGGGCGGGCTCAAACGGCCTGCCGATATCATGAAGGCCGAGAACCCGATCCTCGGCTCGCTCAACTACACCAACCAGTCCGGCTTGCTGCCGCACCTCGCCCTCAATGTGCTCGGCGTCAAGCACCGAATGATCGTCGGCTTCCGCGGCGGCAACGGCGTGTTCCTGGCGATGCAGCGCGGCGAGGTCAATATCCACTCGACCAGCATCGCGACTTTCCGCGGCCGCACCGCCGGCTTCATCAAGTCGGGTGAGGGCGTCGGCATCGCGTATCTGGTGCCGGTCGACAAAGAGGGGCGCTATGCGCGCCACGCGCTGATCACCGAGATGCCGGCGTTCCCTGACCTCTTTAAAGAGGTGCACGGCCGCATGCCGTCCGGGCCGACCTGGGACGCGTTCAACTGGCTCACCAACCAGATCGGGGAGCTGACTTACATTGTGGTCGCACCGCCGCGCACGCCGGCCGCGCAGGTCGCCGCGCTGCGCCAGGGGTTCGAGGGCGTCGCACGCGATCCGGCGTTCGAGCGCGAGCTCATGGCGAGGCAAGGCGTTCCCTACAACCACATCGGCACCGCGCAAGGGCAGGCGATATTCCGTGCGCTCGCCGAGGTGTCGCCCGACGTGATCCGCACGCTGCACGAATCGACCAAGGCGCCGAACTAGGGGCGCGTATCAATCGGGTACTCGATGCTCAAAATCCAAGCATTGGACGAAATTCCATGACGAGCACGACCAGCGCCATGAACCCTACAATGCCGCCGAAGATAATGGCCACCGTCCGACCCGAT
>Ga0209488_10003078_pt1 | contig 13483 bp, 8 predicted proteins | sample Rivendell_Oct201_8_FD_188349 | JGI IMG/M metagenome (GOLD analysis project Ga0209488, IMG submission 188349) | Vadose zone soil microbial communities from the Eel River Critical Zone Observatory, Northern California, USA -... | ecosystem: Environmental > Terrestrial > Soil > Vadose zone >...
TGGCGTGGTCGATGCGCTTCGGGCCGGTGGTGCAGCATCGGCTCGATGTGCGCGTGCCGGCGCAGCCGGTGCGGATCCTGCTGCCGCTCTCGGCCGACGAGCGTGCCGCGTACGCCGACGCGTTCCACACCTTCTTCGGCGCCTTCGACCACTTCACCGCCATGGCGCCCGGCGCACAGTTCGCCGAGTTCGTGCGCTGGGCGCGCAGCGATCCGGCGGGTCGGCCCGGACTGCTCGCCTGGCACCGGGCACTGGCGGCGCTGGCCTGGACGCGGGCGAAGTCGGCGGCCGTGGCGGCGATCCTCGCGGCCCACGCCGGTGCGCGCGTGCTGCTGTTCACCGCCGACAAGGAGTCGACCTATGCGCTGGCGCGCGCGCATCTGGTCGCGCCGGTGACCGCCGAGCTGCCGCGGCGGGAACGGCAGCAGCTGCTGGCGGCGTTCTTGCGCGCAGAACTGCGCGCGCTGGTCGGACCGCGCCTGCTCGATGATGGCGTGCCGGAAGCGTGTGCCGACGTCGGCGTCGTGGTCGGCAGCGCGTTCGGCCGCCGCCAGCGACTGGCGCGCGAGCGCCGCATCGCTGCACCGGGGGTCGTCTACGAACTGCTGAGCCAGGACACCGTGGAGGTCGGTCGTGCGCGCCGCGAGGTCGCCATTGCCCGAACACCTGCTGCGCTGGACTGACGCCGGCGGCGTCCTGGTGCCGAGCTACCTGACGGCGCGCGATCAGCCGTGGTTGCGCGAGCTGGTGCAGGAGGTCGAGGCGATGGCCGGCCGGCGCCTCTGGGAACTGCGCGCGCGCTGGCGGCGTCGCGGGCCCGATCCGCGCGCGGGCGAACGCGCGCCGCTGGCGCAGCATGTCCTGCTGCGGAGCTGCGGCGGGTCCGTGCGCACGGCGGTGGCGCCGGGGGTGGCGCGCGCCGCGGTGTTCGGCGCGGTGGCAACCGACCGCGCCACCATGCTCGCGGCCGCGGCGTCACGCCTGCGCGTCACGCCGGCGGATCTCGAAGCCGCGCTGTTCGCCGACGTCGCCAGCGAACGCATCGTCGCGGCGCCGATCACAGCGATGGATCCGGCGGCGCTGGCGCTGCAGGTCAACCTGTTGCTGGCGCAGGGCTTCGTCCGGCTCGCGACCGCGGCGGCACTGCACCTGTGCGGCGCGGCCCGGCCGGTGCTGCGCACGGCGCAGTTGCTCGGCGCGCCGCTTCTGCTGGTACCCGGCAGCTGCGCCGACGCGCGGCTGCGCTGGCGGGCAACGGATCCGGCCACCGGCCGCCGGCAGGCAAAGGCGCTGGCCGCGCTGCTGCCGCTGCTGCCGTGGTGCCGCCGGTTCGAACTGCGCGCGCAGCTCACCGTGCAGGGACGGACTGGCACGTTCGTGCTCGCTTCCGGCGACCCGATCCTGCCGGGACCGCCGCCGCGCGGCGAAGCCAGCGCGCTCGAGCGGGCGTTCGTGCGCGACTGTGCGCGCGCCGGCGATGCGTGGACGGTGGTGCACGAGCCGGCGCCGGTGCAGCTCGGCGAGGCGGTGGTGTTCCCCGACTTCGCGCTGCGGCAGCGGCGCAGCGGCCGCGCGGTGCTGGTCGAGCTCGCCGGCTTCTGGCCGCAAGAGTATCTGGCGAAGAAGGTGCAGCTGCTGGCTGCGGCCGAGAACCTGTTGCTGTGCGTGCCAGCGCGCCGGGCAGCAGAGTTGCCGGCGCACCCGCGCCTGCTGCCGTTCACGCGCCGCGTCGATGTCGGCGCGGTGCTGGTCGCGGCGGCGGCGCTGCTGCGGGCGTGAGCGCTACTTCTTCGCGGCTTCCTGCTGCAGGCTGGCGAGGAACGCCACCACGTCGCGCAGCTGGCGTTTCTGCAGCGTGCCGGCCATCGCCGGCATCGCGCTGTTCGGCGACGGCGAGCGCTGCTTGATCCGCTCCCACGGCACTTGCGTCACCTTGCCGTCGATGTCGACGATCTCCACCGCCCCGTCCTGGTCCTTGGTGACGACGCCGACCAGCGTGTCGCCGTTGTGCAGCTCGAGCAGCGTCGAACCGAAGCCCGGCGCGATCACCGCGCTCGGCAGCACCAGGGACTGCAGCAGGTACTCGCGGTTCTGTCGCTTGCCGACGCCGTCGAGCACCGGTCCGGCGTTGCCACCGGTGCCCTCGCAGGTGTGGCAGCGGATGCAGCGGGTCTGCTCGTTGTGGAAGAAGATCTCGCGGCCCTTGCCGGCATCGCCACCTTCCTCGCAGTCGCGGAACGGCGCCAACGGGTCGTCCTTGTCCAGCGCCGCGGTGCGCGCATCGAGCTGCTGCCGCAGCCTGGCGTCACCCTGCGTCGCGGCGGCCTCGAGCAGGTCGAGCTGCAGCGCCGGGGCCACCAGGCCTGCGGCCAGCTGGTCGAGCTGCTGGCCTAGCACCGCTACGGCTGTGGACACCTCGAGCTTGCCGAGAGCCTGCAACGCCGCCTGCCGTTCGCCGGTGCTGGCGTTCTGCAGCAGCGATGCCAGCACCGGCACCGCGGTCTCCGGATGGCGGCGAGCGAAGATCTGCACCGCCTCCTGGCGCAGCGGCACCGGGTCGTCGGCACCGATGCCAGGCGCCAGCTGGTCGAGCAGCGGCGAGTCGAGCGCCGCCAGCGCTGCCAGCGCGGCGGTGCGCGCTGCCGGCTGCCGCTGCCGGTCGCGCACCAGCGCGGCCAACGCCTCGGCCGCGGTCGCGAGATGGAGTCTGCCAGCGGCCTCGGCGGCGACACGGATCACTTCGTCATCGCTGTGCAGCAGGTGGGGGATGGCCGCCTGGAAGGCATCGAGCACCGGCTGCGGATCGGGATGCTGCACCGGCCGCCAGTTGCCGAACACGCGGTCCTGGCCGTGCGGCGCCGGCCACTCGGCGAGGATTTGCACGGCTTCGACGCGCGCCGGCAACGGCCGCTCCGGCTCGAGCGCGAACGCCACCAGCGCCTGACCGTGCTCGGGCTGGCCGAGCACGCGGTTGGCGTTGACCACGCGCCACAGCAGCGGCGCCGCGTCCGGCAGCGGCTCGTGCAGCAGCAGAGCCAGCTGCGGCATCGCCGGCTCGATCGGTGTTTCGTAGATCGCGCGCGCCGCTTCGACGCGCAGCGCCACGTCGTCGTCGTGCAGGAACCGCGCGACCGCGGCATCGCGCAACCGCGCGAGCACCAGCAGCACGCCGAGCCGCACTGCGCGGCTGTGGTCGGCGGCGGCGGCGAGCAGGCGCTCGTGGTCAGCGAGGCCGCCGAGGCCCTGCACGGCGGCGTGGCGCACGAACAGGTCACGGTCGTCGTTCTGCCGCAGCAGTTCGAGCAGCGCCGGGGTGCCGGCGGCGGCCGCGGCCGCGCCGTACTTGCCGAGCGCGATCGCGGCCTGGAAGCGCACGCGCGCGTTGAGATCCCTGGTCGCCTTGACCAGCGCCGGGCTGGCGCCGGCGAACGCCGCGTCGCCGAGCACCTTGGCCGCCTGCGCGCGCACCTCGCTGTCGCCACAGTCGAGCAGGGCCGGCACCGACGCCAGTGCGCCGGCGTCGTTCCTGCCGAGCACGCCGAGGCCCCAGATCGCGTGCAGCCGCGCCAGCTGTTGGTCGGGCGACTTTGCCGCGGCGGCCAGCGCCGCCACCGCCTTCTGGTCGACCAGCGCGAACTCGGCCTTCTGGCGCACGCGGCGGTCGGGATGCTGCAGCAGCGCCACCAGCTGGGCTTCCGGTTTCTGGGCGAAGTCCTGTCCGAGCAGCTGCGCCAGCGCGCGCAGCGGCAGGTCGTTGGCCATCTGCGGGGTGCGCACGCGGTAGATGCGGCCCTTGCCGGTCTTGTTCCAGCCGTCGACCCAGTCGAGCACGTACAGGCTGCCGTCGGGGCCGAAGTCGACGTCGGTGCACAGCACGCCCCAGATTGGTCGCTCCTTGCGCACCAGTTCGTGGCCCGCGCCCTGGTGCTCGAGCTTGAGCGCGTGCACGCCGCTGTAGCTGCTGCCGCCGCGGAAGTCGCACAGGAAGAAGCAGCCGCGGTAGCGCTCGGGCAGACCGAGGCCCGGATCGTAGACCAGGCCCGACGGGCCGTCGGCGACGTTGAACAGCGGCGGAATGTGCCACGCTGCCTGCCCCGGATGCTGCGGCCACCACAGCCGCTCCCGGTTCCACGCGCCACGATCGTCGAGCCACTGGTAGCCGATGCGCCAGGCACTGTCGCCGCCTTCGACGATGCGGACGAAGCGGGCGGCGTCACCGCCGTCGCTGTTGTTGTCGCCGGTGAACAGATCGCCAAAGACGTCGAACGCGAGCTTCTGCGGGTTGCGCAGGCCATGGTGCACGACCTCGAGCCGGCTGCCGTCGAGTTCGCAGCGCAGCACCGCGCCCTCGTGCGGATAGTCGAGCGTCCGCCCGTCGCCGACCACATGGAAGCCGCGGTCGCCGATCGAGAAATACAGCCGCCGGTCGGGGCCGACGATCAGCCCGTGCAGGTCGTGGCCGATCAGCGAGGTGTGCACGCCGAAGCCGTCGTGCACGACGGTCTTCTGATCGGCGATGCCGTCGCCATCGCTGTCGCGCAGGCGCCACAGCTTGGGAATGCAGGTCAGGAACACGTCGTTGCCGACCGGCAGCACGCCGGCGGCGATGCCGTCCTCGAGCGCGTCGAAGCCACTGGCGAACACCGTGTCGCGGTCGACGATGCCGTCCTTGTTGTCGTCGAACAAGAGGCGCACGCGCTCGCTGTAGGCGCCGTACTTCGGGATGTCCTGGTCGATGTGCTTCCTGTACTTGGCAACGCGGTCGGCGACCGTGAGGCACGCCAGGTCGTCGTCCTTCCACTGCATGTAGTTGCGGGTGTCGAACACGCCGTCGTTGATGCGGAAGGTCTCGGCGACGTAGAAGCGGCCCCGGTCGTCGATCGCGAACGCCACCGCGTTGCACAGGTGCGGTTCGGCGGCCACCAGTTCGCACTGCAGGCCGGGCGCCAGCTGGAAGCGCTTGATCTGTTCCCTGGCCTCGTCGCTGGCGGGAGCGACGTACATCGGCGGCTTGTCGGCCGGCTTCTGCGCGTCATTCTGGGAGACGGTGATAGCGGCGACGGTGACCGTGGCGACGAGAGACCGGCACACACTGGCGAGCGGCATGGGCGGCGAATCCTAGCGGCGATCGCCCGGCCCGTGGCAGACGAGGGCGTGATCAGCGGCAAGGGCGCTGCGTTGACCCATGGTCGACGCCTGCTCTGCTACGTGCCGACGTTCACGATGCACAGCTGATCCACGCCCACGAAATCGCGAACGTTGCTGGTCACGAGCGGCCACCCCCTGCAGACGGCCTCGGCTGCGAGCAGGCAATCCGCAAGGTCAGGCGGAGAACTCGACAACTTCAGGATTGCGCGAAAGGACGCAGACTGATGCTTGGAGAGGTCGACGGTGCGAATCTGTCGGCGCCCCAGCCACTTCTCACGTGCTCGCGAGTCGTCCCTCGAGAGGACGCTCCCAGCCGTGCCATGGAGGAACTCCCACAAGGAGACAACCGAGGCGTGCAAGCTGGATCGAATCCCATGCAGCGTCGGAAGGCGCTCTGCAAGGATCAGGACGCAGGTATCGAGCAGCAGATCCGCGTGGCGCGGCACTGCCTCACGAAGAGTGATCACGTCCGCAGCCATGTGTCTGAATGGCTGCTCAGGTCAAGGGCTCGACGGGAGGGAGACCGAACTTGTCCGCGACCTCCTGCTGTGCGCGAAAGAGCCTCTTCAAGAGTTCGTCAACGGTCGTCTGGAAGGGCACGCCGGCGGCTTGCAGGGCGCGAAAGCACTCCTGCAAAGTGGTCTCCTTTCGAAGCGCCATCAGTTCATCTCGGTGCTCGTTCCAGAACCTGCTGTACTCGTAGAACGATGGCAGATGGCCTTTGCTGTTCACGATGCACTGGGCGAGGTATTGCTGCATGGGCCCGGCTTCTCGCGTCAGCTCCAGGAATTTGCGGGAGTCCATCAGACGATCGAAGGCTCTTGCTGCCGACTGGCGCAGGCCATCGAGTGCCTTGTCGTGCTGTTCGCTGAGCAGCTTCATCTCGCGGTTGAACCGCCAGAACTGCTCGAGGTTCGCATGGTAGACACGATCCACCATCACCTGGGTTGGCAACAGGAACTCGAAATCACGGGAGTGGACCCGGAACGACCAATCATTCTCGGCAATGACCTCGGCCTCGACTTCCACCCCGCGCGCCAACGGACCAAGCACGGTCGCCAGCCATGCCTTGGCTTGCTCCTTGGAGGGTGCGCTCCTGGTCAGGGTCGACTTCTTCGACATGGAGCCGGGATGCTAGGCATCGCGGACGCCGCTGTCGATCTCCCCAGATTCGTGTCGATGGCAATACACCAGCGGAACGCGATCTTGGCCGCCGGACCTTGTGCCGCGCCCGAGGATCCGTAATCGAGAGCTGCCCATGCCACGGATTGCGCTGTTCACCGCCGCCCTTGCTGTCGCTGCCTGTGACGCTTCGTCGTCGGGCGCGGGACCAGCTGCCGCGACCGTTGCCGACTCCGCGCGTGCGACCGCGGATCTCGCCGTCGCGCGTGGCCGTTGCCTCGCCTGCCATCCGGCCACGGCAACGGTCGCCACCGACCTCGCGCCGCTGCCGTCGCCGCCGCTTGCAGGAATCGGCGCACGGCGGGCCGCCGGCTGGCTCGAGCAGTTCCTCGGCGGCCATCACGCGAGGGCTGCCGATGCGTCGGCGTTGACGGCGTTCCTGCGCGCCGGCACCGGCGCTGCGCCGCTGCAGCCGGTAGCGGTCGCCGGCGAAGTGGCGCGCGGTGAGAAACTGTGGCGCGCTTCCGCGTGCGCTGCCTGCCATGTGGTGACCGGCATCGCCGGCATCGAGGCGCGGACCGACCATGCCAACACGGTGGCGTTCCTGCGCGACCCGGCGGCGACGCGGCCGGACCTCGGCGCGCACGACTTCGCGCTCGGTGCCGGGGAGGCTTCGGCGCTGGCTGCATTCCTGCTGCAGAGTCAGCGCGTGCCGCCCGCGAGTGCGCCAGCGGCGACGGGCTTGCTGTGCGAGTGCTTCGAACTGCGGATCGAGAACGAACACGAGCCGGATCTGCGTGCCGTGGCGCCAAAGGACCGCAGCGTCGTTCAGCAGATCGACGTCGAGCCGCGCACGCGCGAACACCACTTTGCCCTGCGCTTCACCGGCGAGCTGCAGGTGCCGGGTGATGGCGACTACGAGTTCGTCTGCGGCTCCGACGATTGCTCGTGGCTGTGGCTCGACGGTGAACTGGTGGTGCGCAACGAAGCGATCGCGCCGCACCGCCGGCGCGACGGCAAGGTGCATCTGACCGCCGGCTGGCACGCGCTGGTGGTGCTCTACACCCAGGCGGCGGGCGGGCACAGTCTCGAAGTGCTGTGGCGACCGCCGGGCGGCGAACTGCAGGAGCTGCCGGCGGCGGCGCTGCGCGCGCGCGTCGAGACGCTGCAGCCGCCAGCCGATCCCGGCCCGCTGGACATGGCGGCGGCGGCGCGCGGTCGCGAACTGTTCGGCGCGCGGCGCTGCGGCGCCTGCCACGCGGGCATCGACGCGCCGGCGGCGAGGCCGGCCAAGGCCTGGGCCGAACTGCGGGGCGACGCCTGCCCGGAAGTCACCGAGCCTTCGGCGGTGACTGCGGCGATGGCGGCGCGGGCTGCGGCGGCGCAGCCACGTTCGCTGGCAGCCCGGCTCGAGTTCGCGCTCGCCCGCGACGGCTGTCGCAACTGCCATGTGCGCGACGGCAAAGGCGGGCTCGCCGCCGAGGTGCGCATTGGCCTGGTCGAGGTCGAGGACCTCGGTGACGAAGGCCGGCTGCCGCCGGACCTGTCGCAGGTCGGCCATCGCCTGCGCCAGCCGTGGATCGCGCGCGTGCTCGGTGACGGCGTGCGCGTCCGGCCGTACGTGCGCGCGCGCATGCCGAAGGTGTCGGCGGCCCGTGCGGCGGAGTACGCGAAGGCGTTCGCGCTGCTCGACACGGTGACCGGTGACGAGCAGGAGCCGGCGTTCAGCACCGCGGCCGTGACCCTGGGCCAGCGCATCGTCGGCAGCAGCGGCAACGCCTGCGTGACCTGTCACCGCTGCAGCGGCAAGCCGGCGACCGGTGCGCAAGGCATGGACCTCGCCGTGCAGCACGAACGGCTCAAGCCGGGCTGGTTCCGCGACTGGCTGCTGCAGCCGGCGCGCTTGCGTCCGGGCACGCGCATGCCGACCTACTGGTTGAACGCCGACGCCGCGATCGCCAATGCGGATGCGGTGCGGGTGTGGGGTTCGCTCGGTACTGCCGCACCGCTGCCCGATGGACTCGGGAGCAGCGGTGCCCTGGTGCTCGAGCCGAAGGACCGGCCGCGGCTGCACGGTGCGTTCCTGCGCGACCTGTCGGCGCGCTGCATGGTCGTCGGTTGCCCGGAGCGGACCCACTACGCCTACGACCTGGCGCACCTGCGGCTGGCGTGGCTGTGGCGCGGCGAGTTCGTCGATGCCGACGGCACCTGGAATGGCCGCGCCGGCCAGCTGCTCGCGCCGCTGGGCCAGGACTGGGTGCGGCTGCAGGACCTCGCGTTCGCGAGTGCCACGGCAACGCCGGCGGATGCCGCGGCCGAAGGCCGGCGGCTGCTCGGTTGGCGGCTCGACGCCGGCGGCTATCCGATCTTCCGCCTCGCGGTCGGCGAAGCCGAGGTCGAGGACCAGCCGCGGCCGCGCCTCTGCGCCGGCGGCTCCGAGATGGTGCGCCGGTTCACCTGCGTGCGCGGCGAGGTGACGGTGGGCCTCGAGCCGCAAGACGGCAGTGCCCGGCTGTTCGTCGACGGCGCGCCGGCGCAGCGCCGCGTGCTGGTGGCGGGCGAGTCGATGGAAGTGGTCTACCGATGGTGACCCTCATGCTGTGGTCCATGGTCATGGCGCTGGCGCCGCAGGACCCGCCATCGCCGGCGGTGCTGGCCGCCGACGCGCCGTTCGTCGACATCCTGGACCTGCCGGCGCCGAAAGGCGTGGTGCTCGAAGTCGGCGGCATCCTCTGCCGAGGCCAGGAACTGCTGGTGTGCACCCGGCGCGGCGAGATCTGGCGCGTGCAGGATGCGTACGGCAAGGCGCCGAAGTTCTCGCTCTGGTGCGAGGGCCTGCAGGAACCGCTCGGCCTGCTCGAACACGACGGCTGGATCTACGTCAGCCAGCGCGGCGAACTGTCGCGCATGCGCGACCGCGACGGCGATGGTCGCATGGACGAACTGGAAACGGTGAGTCAGGGCTGGCCGCTGTCGGGCAACTACCACGAGTACTGCTTCGGGCCGGCGCTGGATGCCGACGGTTCGCTGTGGCTGACGCTCAACAAGCCGTTCGGCGACGAACCGTTCGGGCACGCCGATTGGCGCGGCTGGGCGGTGCGCATCGGCAAGGACGGCAAGTGGCAGCCGGTGTGCGCCGGCCTGCGCTCGCCCGCGGGCGTGGCGACCGCGCCGTGGGGCGAAGTGTTCTACACCGACAACCAGGGCGAGTGGTGCCCGACCTGCAAGCTGTCGCCGCTGCACGCAGGCGATTTCCACGGCCATCCGCACGGCATCGACTCGTGCAAGCTGCCGGCGAGCAAGGTGGCCTGGCCGGGGCCGGTGCCCGATGGCCGGCGCATCGACGAGGTCGCGCGCGAGATCGCGAACTTCCGGTTGCCGGCAGTGTGGATCCCCTACGACCGGCTCGGCCGCTCGGCGTCGGGTTTCGTGTGGGATGCCGACGGCCAATTCCCGCCGTACCGCGGCCAGGTGTTCTGCGGCGACCAGTACTCGAGCGAAGTGTTCCGCATGTCGCTCGAACAGCAGGGCGGCCGCTGGCAGGGCGCGTGCTATCCGTTCCGCCGCGGCCTGAAGTGCGGGCTCACGCGGCTGGCGTGGGGGACCGACGGTTCGCTGTGGTGCGGCATGACCAACCGCGGCTGGCCGTCGGCCGGCAGCGAACAATGGGGGCTGCAGCGGCTGGTCTGGCGCGGCCAGCAGCCGTTCGACCTGGTCGAGGTGACCGCGCGCCACGACGGCTTCCAGCTGCGGTTCTCGCTGCCGGTCGATCCTGCGAGCGTGGTGCCGTCGGCGTTCCAACTGCAGAACTGGACCTACGACCTGCACAGCGACTATGGCTGTGCCGAGCTGGACCGGCGCGCGCTGCAGGTGACCGCGGCGACGGTGACGCAGGACGGCCTGGCGGTCGAACTGGTGGTCGAGGGTCTGCTGGCGACGCGCGTGCACATGATCGAGTGCGCGGGCGTGCGGTCGCGGACCGGCGGTGCGCCGTGGCATGACGTGGCGTGGTACACGCTCAACGTGCTGCCGTAGGCGCGCGACGGCGACACGCCTGGGTGCCATGCGGGCGCAGGCGCGGTCCTGGCCGTTCGTATGAAATGACCAATGCCGTCCAGCCCAGCAACCAGGCGGCTTGCAGGGTTTCGACCTGGCTTTGGATTGGGATACGGACGGTCGACGTGTTGTACCCCTGGCGAACTGCGGCCCGCTGCAGCTGCGCAGGGTTGCCAGGCCGACGCAACGCAACCGCGTTTCAGCTCGGCTGGCCGCGCAGCTCGCGGATCGCCGTCATCAGCTCGTCGACCGCCGCCATCTTGTGCCGCACCTTGCCGCGCACCTTGCCTTCGCCCTGTTCCCAGGCATCGAGCCGTTGCCAGTCCTGCCAGCTGACGAAGTCGATCTTGCGGGTGCGCAGCGCCTCCACCACGTCGTCCTTGCCGGGCGTCAGCAGGCTGCCGGTCTCGAGATCCTGCTTCATCACCTCGACCGTGGCCTTGCTGTCGGGGCTGTTGGTGCCGATCAGGCCGGTCGGTCCGCGCTTGCTCCAGCCGACGACGTAGTGGCCGGTGACCACCTTGCCGCCCGGAGCGTCGAGCACGCGGCCGTCGGCGTTGGGGATGATGCCCTTGCTCTGGTCGAACGGCACGCCGGGCAAGGGCACGCCGCGGTAGCCGATCGCCTCGAACACCAGCTGCGCAGCGACGTCTTCGTAGCGATCGATGTTCTTCGGTCGCGGCGTGCCGCTGGCGTCGGCTTCGAGCACGGCGTGCTGCAGCCGGACACCGGTCACGTGGCCGCTCTTGCCGGTCAGCTCCACCGGCGTGACCAGGAACCGGCAATGCAGCTTCTTCGGTCGCGTGCCCGCGACCTTGTGCGCCTGCTCCTGCACGAACTTGACGTTGCGCTGGGCGCTGCGCGGCGCTTCCTGCTGCAGCCACTTCGCCGACAGCGGGTCGAGCGTGGCTTCGTCGGGCGACACCACGACGTCGACGTCGGGCAGCTCGGCGATCTCTTCGATCTCCTTCGGCGAGAATGCCGCCTGCGCCGGACCGCGGCGGCCGAGCAGCACGACTTCGCGCACCTTGCTGGCCCGCAGCTGCGCCAGCGCATGGTCGGCGATGTCGGTGTCCTGCAGGCCGGCCGGGTCGCGCAGCAGGATGCGCGCCACGTCCATCGCCACGTTGCCGTTGCCGACCAGCGCCACGCGCGTCGCGTTGGCCAGATCGAACGTGCGGTTGCGGAAGTCCGGGTGGGCGTTGTACCAGCCGACGAACTCGGTGGCCGAGTGCACGCCGCCGTGCTCTTCGCCGGGAATGCCGAGCTTGTTGTCGGTCTCGGCGCCGACCGCCCAGACGATCTGGTGGTAGTGCGCGGCGAGGTCCTGTACCAGCAGGTCGCGGCCGAGCTTGGTGTTGCCGAAGAAGCGGAAGCCCGGGTGTTCGGCGACCTTCTGGTACACCTTGACCACCGACTTGATGTTCTGGTGGTCGGGGGCGACGCCGCCGCGGACCAGCCCGAACGGCACCGGCAAGCGGTCGAACATGTCGAGGCGCACGTGCAGACCGGCGGTCTTGAACAGCGCCTCGGCGGCGTAGAACGCCGAGGGTCCCGAACCGATCACGGCTACGCGCAGAGGCAGTGCCTCGCTTCCAGGCCTCGTCATGGGTCGCGGGATGATAGGGACGGCTGCGCGCAAGCGAAGCAGGGACTTGTCGGGGCTATGATCGGCACAGTGCATGTCCGAGCGTGCGGTGTCGTTCTGTGGTTGGCCGGCGCTTGCGCCGCGCCGGGTCGGCCGGCGCTGCAGGTTGCGCACCTCGGCCGTGACGGCGGCGATCCGGCAGGTGTCACGGCCATCGCCGCGGCGTTCGCGCAGCACAATCCCGGGCACGCGCTCGCGTACCTGCCGGCGTGCTCCGGGCTCGCCGCCGGTACCGCGGTGCGGATGCTGTTCGTGCAGACGGGCCGTGCCACGGCCACCGTCAGTGCCCGGCCGGAGCCGCGGTGCAGCGAGCTGACCGTCGGTGACCTGATGGTGTTGCGGCCCGGCGCGTCGCTGTCGCTGTCGGCGCCGTGCGGGCTGCTGGCGTTCACCTTGTCGAATGCACCAGATGACGCGGTGCCGGAGTTCATCCGGCCGGATTGGGATCCGCGCATCACCGACACGCCGGGCGGCTGCGCCACCGAGACCGGCGCCTACCGGCGCATCCTGCTGACCTGGCGCGGCGAGAACGGACCGTACACGTTCCACGGTCTCAACGCGCACCGCGTGCGCATCACCGATTCGTTTACGCACTACCATCCGCTGCGCGGCGGCTTCGACGAGTTCTACTTGGTGCAGATGGTGCAGCCGGGCGCGCGCATCCTGACCAGCGACCGCGTCGCGGCGATCGAGCAGCCGGCGACGGTCACCGCGGCGGCGGCGGCGGATCTGCTGCAGAGCACCGCGCTGCAGGTCGGCGATCTGGTGTACCTGCCGCGCGGACTGGCGCACCGCGGCCTCGGCGGCGTGCTGGCGCAGGTGATCACCGTGCCGGGTTTCGTGCCGGGCGCCGAGATCGGTCTCGACCATCACCTGCGCGCGATCGACGAACGGCTCGGCCTCGCCGGTGCCGCGGCCCTGCCGTTCCACGAAGCGGGCTCGCACGGTCCGGTCGTGCGGTGAGCGGCACCGGCGTGCCGCAGGACGCTGATTCCGGCGGTGACGACGGTCGGCGGCGGCTGCGCTTCCACTGGCCGGATGCCGGCGAACAACTCGAAGCATTCGCGGCGCGGTTTCCGGCGGCGCGCGGCAGCGCCGACGGGCGGGCGTTCGTCGTCGGTCCGGCGCCGGGCCCGGCGGCCCGGCTGGTGGTGCCGCTGCTGTTGCCGCCGGTCACCGCTGGCGAGACGCCGCAGCAATACGCGGCGCGGTTGCCGGTGCGGCTCGGCCGCACCTGCGTGCTGCTGCTGCAGGCCGGGGCGGCGGCGCTCGGCTACTGGGACGAAGACGAACTGCTGGCCCACAAAGCATCGAAACGCTACGTCGTGCGCGGCAGCGGCCGGGCGCAGCCGCTGCAGCTGAAGACCCGCGGCAAGTCGCGCTATGGCTCGCGCCTGCGGCTGCAGAACTGGCGGCGTCTGCTCGGCGAGACCAACACCCGACTGCGGCTGTGGTGGAACGAGTTCGGCGCGCCGGAGCAGACGTTCGCCGCCGTGCCGGTGCGCACGC
>Ga0209488_10003079_pt1 | contig 13477 bp, 8 predicted proteins | sample Rivendell_Oct201_8_FD_188349 | JGI IMG/M metagenome (GOLD analysis project Ga0209488, IMG submission 188349) | Vadose zone soil microbial communities from the Eel River Critical Zone Observatory, Northern California, USA -... | ecosystem: Environmental > Terrestrial > Soil > Vadose zone >...
GCGGTTTGTTTACTTGAGCGATGAAATCCCGGGCTGCAGCCAGGAAAACACAAAATCCGTAATTCCTGGGAACACCCGGGTGAGAAGTCCAGCCAAGGGAGCAAAGCCAAATCCAACAATCTTGAACCAAAATTCCAGTCCCAACTCTCCGGGCTTGGTGTTCGTGACATGGCTCAACGTGGCATCGCGATGCATATCTGCATACACCATTACAATCACGACACCTACGATAATGAAGAGAGCAATCAAGACCGCGCTTAGGGCCTGGCGTGGGTCAAACGGATACGTGGACATTGCGACGGTGGATGCCAGGAGCAGCACCATGATGGTCATGGCCATGGTCCTGAGCCGACCGAGGACATTCTGAACAAAACCGAGGTAGTTCAGGCATACAAATTCTTCCGCATTGCGAATATGCTCCTGCCCAGCCTGAGGCGGCGCAGTTGGAGTAGCTTGCTCTTTTTCATCTGACGCGCGACCAACAATCAACGACCCTTTCTCCTTCCTCCAAGCCGGCACCAGCAACTGGCTCAAAAGCGTGCCACTGGCGGAAGCAATAGTCTCCTGAAAGTCTTTAAAACTCCTCAAGTCTCCAACCCGTGAATTTGCATAATTGATCGAATACCATTCTGCAAACTTAATGCCCGACTTGTGCATTTCCGTAAGGGCATCGAGGGACCTCCGGGCCGCCTGAAGCTCCTCAGGATCCGATGAAACCTTGGCGAATTCCTGTAGGCTGGCAATGGTATGATTCATGCATTCCATCTGCCTGGAAATTACCTTGTACCGTACGTCCAAGACATTCCCGCTCATTTTCCATACGCTTCCCCAGGAAAAACCGTGCAGTGAAGCAAGAGTTCGGCGTAGCGGGAGGCGATCGAGAAACGTGAGAAGGCGTCTGAGTTCATTCCATATTTGATACAGCCGCCAAGTTTCGATAATCGACAAACTGCAACAAATGTCTAACCACACAAGAAAAATGATCGCGTAGTTTTGTGCACCTAAACTGCGCACGGGAATCCCCTGCGCTACAAGGCAGGCCACGGCGAAACATAGTACAACCAGACACACAGCGCTGGTCGCGATCTTCCAGTTTAACGGCAGGGCCGCCTGCTCAATCCGTGCGGCAGCATCCTCTTGGCTGAACATTCTAAGAAAATCTCGGTCTTTTCCCGCCGCGTCTTTGAGGGCCAAAGTCTCCTTAGGCGGAAGACGCGGACAATCCGGACCAAATAAGGCCAATCCGTGCAACGTAAACCAAAACGAAAGGTAAAACCCAATCAGAATGGCGAAGATTGGCACCAGGGGAGAAACGCCACTGGCGAGGTGCATCGCACGCCAATAGCTCAAAGCGCGGTTTTCCGGTAAAAGCGCGAGTTCAATTGGAACCACGAAAATGAGAGAAAATAGAGCGATTGCAGAAATCAGAAGCCCTGTCGCCCGGTAATTCCAAGCAGTGAATGCCTCGTCGTTCATTCCTGGCAAATTAAGACGGTCTCGTGGCAGGTCCCTGTTTGCGAGAATGGCAAACCAAGCGCTTAGGCACACGAATGTTACACAGGCAAGCGCTGGCCAGGGATAGCTTAATCCCGCAGCCGGCCAGGAAAATACACCACAGCCCCATCCCGCGACGATTGCCAGAAATGCGACGCAGCAACTTCCGCTAAAGATTAGGAAGGTATGCCGCCAATCTCCGGTACTGGCAAAGTGAGCGCGGAATGCCGGTTTAGCGGTAAACGACCCCGACCAGCAGCACCACGCGTGAAAAAGCGAGAAGGCCAACAAAACAAGCAAAAACACTTTCATTCCCAGTGGCATTTCTGGACGTCCACCGGGCTCGGTCTTCCTTTCCGAAGCCCGCTCATTTTCGACGCCGAGCATTCGTTGGCTCGAGTCCAACGGAGTTTTCAGACCTGATTCCGTCAGGGCCGCCATGGGCCAAAATCTATTGACACCGATCACCGACAACCAAGTAGCTGGCCCGGTATAAGGACATTGCTCTCCGGTGTTGGCGTTTTTCATCTCGCCGCACTGATCGGCGAGAGTCCAGAAAGGAGGGGAATAGTCGGGGATGGGTGGGTCGGTTGCACAGGAGATAGGCGGGAGGAATAAGCTGTCGTCTTTGTTCTTACCCGCATCTTTGTCGATTACATGGCACCGAGTGGCGTCCAGGGTCCCGTCATTGAGGCTCCTCTCATTAAGCAAAAGGCGGAAGGCCACATAAGTGCCCTCGGTCGTATCCGCGCCGAAGGCTCGATCCGCGGCGGTAAGTGATTGATGCTCTGTCCAATCGCGTTCTAATGGGAAAAGTGGATACGTGCTGAGGGCCATCGTACCGCTAAGTCCAGTCGCGCCGCGTTCCCGGATAAACATTAGATCGGAACCGAAAATCACGATCCGCCCATCGGGATAGCTTCGCCGTAGAAAGTTGGTCAGAAATAGCTGGTCAAGCGTATTGCTGCTGCGCAAAAGAATGTATCGAGCGTGAAGCTCACGCAGGGCTGCAACGATCTCCAATAAAAACGCCTCTTGCGTCAGTGGGGTTTGGTTTCCGCCATAGCTGCGGATCGAATCATGCACCTTGCCGGCTGCGTCGGCCAGATCAGTGGGCAGGCTTGCTCGCTTGTTATCCGTTGTTTGTGGAGATGTTCCCATGTCGAAGAGCGATTTTGTTTGATAGGCACTGCGCAGAGCGGAGATGTCGCGAGGGTAGTAGAGCTTCAGAGCATTGTCAGGACAAGCGTCCTTATCGTTCTCCTTAAGTCGATGCGTCTCGCGTTCTGCGGTCTTCATTCCAGACTTTCCGTACGCGGTTTCGTCTTCGGAGAGAATGGCAACCCGGCCAGACTCAAATCCTCGTTGTTCTGTTTTGATGTACTTGCAGAATCGCCTAAGAATCTCGTCATCATTTTGCACAAAACTGTGAAATAGGACGTGGGATTCAAACGTATTATGAAACGCCTTCGCAGCTGGATTGCTACTTACGCTGCCGCTATAGATAGCGAGTTGCTGGCTGTTCCGATTCTGGCTCAGATCCAACTGCGTGATGGTGCTTTGTTCGGAAAGAATTTGCGCCACGGAAGCCAGCGAGCCGGAAAATGTCGGCCCGAGGATGCCCAGCGGTTTTCCTTTATCGGTTTTTGGCTGCAAAGCCGTGATCCACGTCAGAGCATTCCGGAACTGTTCTTTGTGAATTCCATGAGTGGCGTCCTCCCCGACCACAAAAACAATCAACCCTTGACGATAACTGCTTGACAGGGCGTCCTCATCCTTCTTGGCTGACGAGCCCCAGGTCTCCTTACAGTCGGGATTCGGGTTCTCTACCCCTTCGGGACAGTCCAACGCCTTTCGAAAAAGAATAATTCCGGGTTGACTCTCCTTCAGTTCCTTTTCGAGATTGGAAGCTTTTTCATCGGCCAGTAATGCGTAAGGCGTTTGTTCCTCATCCCAAGGAAGCCAAGAGCTGTCAAAATCGTACTTCTCATCTTGTGCACCTTCTTGGATGGCAACCGCAAACTGGTCGAAGAGAACGGGTAAGTGCGTGTGGACGGGGTCGGGGAGAATCGCGATGACAAATTTCAGTTGCGAGGTTTTCGAAGTCAGATCTTGTTGAGTTTGCTTTACAGGCGGATCGCTGGGCGCAAGACACTGGTCCGGAAAATTGAGTTTCTTGATATCGAGGAAGTCTTGCAGCTCGGCTTGCAAGCTAATGCAACCCGGCATGTCCTTCGTTTCACTCTTTGTTAGGGCTGGCTTGGACCGTTTAATCTCGCCGCTTCGCTCGACCCTTCCGCTTCCTTCCGGTTTTGGCCCTGTCTGCAGCGAAAATCCCACCACCGCCGCTATGGCAAGGAATGTCGCCGCAATGGTCCCTTCTCTCTTCATTGGTCAATTCCCAGCACAGACTGTGCCGCTTGCAGCGGAAGCAACTATCCGTCGGGTAGTAGTGAGGCGAAGTCGAAAATCGTTACAGCGTAGGGCAACTTAGTACCAAATGTTTTCAAGCAATAAGGAAACCATCGAATAATGTCCGGAAATCGGACAGGTAGCTAACGAGAATTCAACGCAGGCCGCGCACCCCTAAGGAGAAATGACAATTCCTGAGAACGTACCTACGATAGTTGTTGTAAGTCCGTGGAGATCGGTGTGGACCGCGTTCTACGCTCCGTCTCAGGCAAAGCTTGTTTTCGGGGAAGGCATTTGTTCAGGCGCGTGCGAATCTGAAAAGTGGTGTGAAGTCGCCCTTATCCACCGTTCGCAAGGCACTCAGGTATTCGTTTCTGGCTTCTCCCGGATGTTTCCTGACCCTTGCCGAAGCAGAAATGAAATACGGTGTTTGCCGCAGCCGGCACCGCCGTCTCCTCGGCTCTCTAGCCCAAGCAGAAGTAGTCCGGAACTCCATGTTTTCATAGAAAACGGAGTATTCGGTCTCCGAACCGAAGGTTCTGAATGCATTCGCTGTGCCGTAGCTATGCCAGAATCCCATCTTTTCCATTTACCGAGGTTTCTGGAGGTTGGTAATCAGGAAGTTGAGTAGAAAACTTTTCCCCGATCCGGTGCGCCCGAGAACCATCGAGATCCCGTCCATCTTGTGCGGGCCGCAGCGAAGGCGCCGAGGACAAACTCTGTTCGCGACAGACACGAGTGGGCACGAGCCCGGAGCAAAGTGTCTCCGGCGTTCTTCGCAGCAGTTGCAGGGGAAGGCGCGGTACGGCCTGGAGCGGTGATTGCGTTCGGCCGTTGCGCCGGGAGTGTTTGGCGAAAACTTCCCCCTATATGTATCTAATCAGCAAAACACGAGGCAAAATGTGTCGCGTTCTTGTAAAAATATTTTTCGCCGCGGACTGCGGAGGCCAGCGGCCACGTCATGTAGCTTTATCATCCGGTTCGGTCGTAGATGGTGTTCGCGCCGCTTTGCGAAGTTTTGCGAGTAGGCGCTTGATGCGTTGCCGCAGGGCGTTCGAGTAGCCGGCAAGCGTTCCGTTCGGTCCACTGAAATTTCCTTCGAGCTTGATGTGGACGAGGAGTTCCAGTTCCGGACCGTTGACGACGCCTTCTCTCTGGCAGCGGTTGAGAAAGTGACGTAAGAGAACGGCTCGCTCGAGCGGTTCGGGATTTTCCCCAACAACGTCATCGGTCGACACCACGGGTTCGTCGCGTTCGGCATTGCCGGGAATGCGCGTTTCGCGTTCGGCCCATTCGAACATGGAGCGTTTGGCCGTGCGCGAAATGGCAAACGCCAAGTAGGAATGCCGCGCTAGGAGTTCCGGGGAGTCGAGGGTTTCAAGAAGGGACGTGACGAGATGCTGCGCGGTGTCTTCGGCCGGAAGCAGCGGGTAACGGCGGGCGAGTTGCCGGGCAGTAGAGTGAAGCACGGGAATGAAGGCGAGAAGTAGAACGTCGCGGAGCAGCGTGTCCCTTCCGTTCCGGTGCCGCAGCTGAAGCATTTCGAGGAGAATCGCGTCGGCGGGATGCGTCCCGTTACCGTCGCTGCGGCACGAGCGCAAATGGGCGCTCAGCGCGGAAGCGGACGGATAACCGGACAGCAGCGGCTCGGAGGAAGCAATGCCTGCGTATTGTTCCTCGCGACCCGCTGCGCACAATTCTTGTTTCAAATGGATTTCGAGTTGGCAGAGAAGACAACGGCAAGTGGAACGAGTTCTCATAACCGGCCTCCCGAATGGCTAGCGATGGGGCTGCCGCACTGGTTGCGAGCTTCGGCGTCTCAGCGCATCTTGCGTTTGCTACCGGCAGCGGGGACGTGGCCGGCAGTGGTGCCGCGTGATGAACGGCCAAAAATCAGCTCCTCCCGCACACCGGAATCCAAGGGAATCCGGGGCGCGAGAGAAACGCTGGAATACTGCTCGCAGACTCGCGCGTTTGTGCAGTTTTTCTTTTTCCGGCCGCCTGACCGGACACCCCGAAAAAAAAAGAAGGCTCGATGCCGAAGAAGCGCCGTCCGGCGAGCTTGGCTGCGAGCAACGCGGAGCCCGAGCCGCGGAACGGGTCCACGACAAGGCCAAGGCCTCCTGGGCGCGAGAACGACTCGATGAGCGGTGTCAGGGCGCACAGCGGTTTCTGCGTCGGATGCAGCCGGTTGCCGGATACTTCCACTCGCGGACATCGGGAATGGGCGCCGCGGGCCGCTGCGGATTGCCCATGAGGAGGCAGGCGGCGCCATGCGGCGATGAAGCGGTCGGCCTATCTGCTCGCTTGGTCTACTACCAGGAAACAAGAAGAACCGCCAACGAAGAAGCCAAATTTAGTGAGGCGGCCGAGATTTGTGATCCAGCGCCGGAAAGACGCTTTTTAAATCTTGCTCTCCAATTCTTGAGTGAAAGCCGCATTGTTGGCAGATAAACTCTTCAGTCCAATCTTTGTATTTCTTCGGGCGAACGAAAAAATTGTAGAGCAGTGCTGCAAGAAGGTAGGCAGGGAGCAGCAAAAGATAGCCAACCGAAAGAACGCCCATCATCCACGAAAGCTTTCCGCGTCCCGCGAATGCCATCACAATAAAGAAACCCACGAGCCACAAGCCCACCGGTGAGAGGTAAGGCGCCTTTGTTGGCGGGGCCGCCATCTTTGACAGCAGGCTCTGGTTTGCTCCGCTATATTTCCCGACAAAGAAGGCGTCGCCCTTCCCAAAGAACAGTCCGCCCATTCGGCCTCGCGATTGGTACACACCAGCGGCATAGATCAGCGATGCTTTCTTCAAGTCAGTTGAATTGCAGTGCGGACAGCGCATATAAAGTTAACGCCAATGCTCTGGAAACCGTACCAGCAGGCGCTCACAGGCTGGGGAACTTTCGAAAAGTGTCCGGTGTACCGGACAGCGGCGGGGCAAGTGCTGCAAACAATGCTTGGAGGACGATACTAACTGTTTTCCGGCTGATCGGTGGGGATTCGAAAGGAACAGAGTCAATCGTATTCATTCTCGCTAATTTTGAATGGCTTACTTCAGCAGTCGTTCCCCGTCGGAACGGTCGCAACCGTGATAAGCAAGAATGAAAGAGGAGGAGAGTTCGTTTCCTGGGAGTGGTGGCGCGCACCTTCCTCACACGTTCTATCGATCTGAGGAATTCTTTGCGTTGTTTCTCAGTCATTCGCAATCTTTCTGTTGCCAGGCCCAACTGAACCGCATTCCGGTCTGACGGGAACGAGTTACTTCTTGTCTGGCAACAGCTTTTTCAGGGCGGCCGCAACTTGGCCGGGCAGCCGCGAGGACCTATCCCGCATATTGTCGCGGCTACGGTAATCTCCTCGCCCTTCTTTTCGATACGCACTAACCGTCCGCGCTGTGCTCACAACTGAGCGGGAAATAGGGACGGCAACGAGCAAGATTGATATCCCAACCGTGGAGACGATGCCATCGTCGGATTGTGTGAATGTCTTTCTAGACCGATACAATAATAGAGCTATTCGTGTTATTGCGGGTGTTCAACATAAACAGCTCTCGCTAGCGTCTTTGGCGGGAGACTGTCGTGAAATACGCGAAAGCATTTGGGCGAAGATTGAAGTCGATTCGAGAAGCAGCAGGACTCACGCAGGAGCAGGTTGCTGAACGAACTCGCGGGGATGCAAAGTATTTGAGTGCCTTAGAGAACGGCCGTAGCAGTCCTACGTTGGATACGATCGTGGCGCTGGCCAAGGCACTGAATGTGCCAGTCAGCGATTTCGTGCTGCTGGAGGGAGAAGATTCCGATGCTCGGTCTCTACGAAAGAGAATAGATGCTGCGTTAGATGCATGCACTGAAGAAAAACTGCGACGGGTGTACCGGTTAATCCGAGACGTGCTGGAGCCATAGCTAAAGTTCGATTGACGAATGTTCCCGCTTAACGCAAAGAGGTCTGACACGTGAGATGACCAGTCCTCTCTCCATTCGCGAATTGGTGCATAATAAGGAAGTAAAGTTCGTTCCGAGAATTTGGCAAAGAAGAAGGATCCCGCCGCCGTCGAGCTTGGGCGGAAAGGCGGGAGGGCAACTGCGAAGCGCGGACCAAAATACTACAAAAGGATTCAAGGTCAGCGTAAGAACCGCAAGGGCGGTCGCCCTCCCAAGCCCAAGGACAACCGCTAAAAAGTGAGTGCAAAACAGCAAGCGCTTGTTGTATTGTAACTCTATGTATTGCACGAAAGAAGTTCTGAGAATCGTGTACAAACTAGGGCTTAAAACTCGCATTGAATCCATCGCGCGGATTGCGGCTCTGGCGTAATTATGTCCAGCTCTTTCCCAACCGCCCGGTTTCCCGCCCTCCCTCTTGGCAAGGAGAAGGAAGGGGCCGATCCTTTATATAAGGACGCGACTGGTGCATCTGAAGAACTTTCGGACCAAACCCTGATCGCCCGGATCTGCGAAAACGACGACGAAGCGCTGAAGATTCTGTTCAAGCGCTACTCCCGCCTGGTCTGGAACATCGCACGAAGAATCCTCGGAGACAGTGCCGAGGCCGAAGACGTAATGCAGGAAGTCTTCTTATTGATTCACCAAAAGGCTACCCTCTTCGATCCAGCGAAGGGACCGCCACGCACGTTGATCGTTTACATCACCTACCAGTCGGCGTGCAAGCGACGCAGGTACCTCAACGGACGGCACTCGCACTACTCCTGGCAATTGAACGAGAGCGTTGCGCCTCCGCAAGCTGTCACCGCGTCCTTTTTCGATGAGTCCATCGAAGCACACTTTGGCAAGGAAGGCCTTCGCAACGCGATTGCCGAGCTGTCCCAAGCACAACGCCGGACGCTGCGCCTCTATTTCTTCGAGGGCTATGCACTGGACGAGATTGCCTCGAAGCTCGGACAATCTCTCGGCAATATACGGCATCACTATTTCCGAGGACTCGAACGACTGAGGAAGCACATGCCGCAGAAGAGCAGTGGCTAGTGGGGAGTGGCGAGAGAAAGGCAACTGCCGGGTGCCAGTGAGACGCCAGCGGATCCTAAGTGTATATATAAGGATACGGCCACTATGAACGATGGCCGCCGAAGGGCAGTGACGAGTGGCGAGTGGCCAGCGAAAGAGAAGAATGGCGCCCGGGTGTCCGGTACACCGGACAGATTGAGAAGACGGTGGCACGCCAGACGGAACTAGTGCTAGTTTACGAGACAGCGAATTTATAGAATTTTCGTTCAGTCGGTTCACTTCCACAGGTACGGACTTCCGAAAAATCTCGGGCCGGGACAAGAGCAGTGCGAGATCGGGACACAGCATGGTAGAGGGGAAGGGCAAGCCGAAGGAAGACCCGCGGCCAGGCACAGGTTCGCACGAAGAGTTTCTGGAACTCTGCGCGGTGGCGACTGCGGGAAACCTGAGCGAAGAGGAGAAAAAGAAGCTGAACGAGCATTTGGCGACGTGCGCCGAGTGCCAAAAAGCAGCGAAGGAATTTCAGGATGTAGCCGACAAGGCAATTCCGGCCCTGGCAGAAGAACTCGCGCCGGAAGTCAATCGCGGAGATCGCAAAGAGGATTCCTCCTTCAACCAGGAGGCTGCCGAAGCGTTGTTTCTGAGGCGGCTGTCAGACGAAAAAAAGCGATCCCGGCAGGCGTCGGGAGAGGCGGACGGCTGGCTCGCTCCTCTGGTCGTGCGTCGCAGCAGGAATTTTCGCCGCAGTCTGGAGCGATTTGATTTCTGGCTGCCGCTGGCCGCTGCCGGTCTGTTGTGCCTGGCGCTGGGAATTTTGACCTACCGCATGGGCAAACACCGCGGTGTCGACGTCGCCCGGCGAGAGCAGGACAGTGCGATTCCGCGAGACGGAATTTCTCAAGAGACGCTGGCGGCGGTCGCCCGGGAGCGGGACGCCGCGAACGCTCGCCTGTCCGCCGAGGACACAGCAATCTCCGCGCTGAAACGCGAAATGAACCGGCAATTGAGCGAAAACGCGAAACTGAAGACCCTCCAGTCAGAGCAGGAAGTTGCGCTCGAAAACAGCGCCGGAGAAAAACGCCAGTTGAGCGCCGATCGCGATCACCTGGCGCAAGAACTCGCCGCCGGGCAAGTATCTTTGCAAACTACGGAAGACAAACTTCGCAAACTAGAGACAGAACGCTCGGAGTCAGTGATCCATACGGCGAGCCTCGAGGCACAAGTTGCGGAGCTTTCCCGTGTGGTGACCGACCAGCAGAAGGACATCGGAAAGGAAAAGGAACTTCTTGCCAAAGATAAGGACATCCGCGAATTGATGGGCGCACGGAACCTGTACGTGGCCGAAGTGATCGATGTGGAACGCACGGGAGAAACGCAAAAGGCCTTTGGCCGTGTCTTCTACACAAAAGGGAAGTCGCTGATCTTTTACGCCTACGACGTCGACGAAAAACCCGGCTGGAAGAACGTAAGCACCATCCAGGCGTGGGGCATGCGCGGGCCCGACCAGCAGCAAGCAGTCAGTCTCGGAATGTTCTACGAGGACAATGTTGCGAAGAAACGCTGGGTGCTGAAGTTTAACGACGCCAAAACGCTCTCGCAGATCGACGCGGTGTTTGTCACACTGGAGCCGCAGGGCGGAAGTCCAAAGCCCAGCCGCAAACCGTTCTTGTTCGCCTACCTCAAGATGGACCCCAATCATCCCTGAAAATACAGGCCGTAAAGGCAGGCCTTAGGCCGGGAAACCGCGGTGAGTGGTCCGTCGCGCAAAGCGCTCGGGGCAAGCGAGTGGGCTTGCGTCGAGTAAGGCCACTGAAAGCTAAGTGTCCGGTACACCGGACAGCAATACGACAATCCCCAGATGCCGCAAGACGCGTAGTAGATTTGCGCGTCGGGAGTTCCTTTGGTCTGTGGCCCATCCTTCGAAGTGTGTTGGTACACAAGCGATTGCTGACTGGTGTAACCAGGAAATTCGGACATCTCTTCGAATGATAGGAGAACCCGCGTGCGCGTCAACCTGGTCTTGCTATTCGTCATGGTGGCGATGTTCGGAGGAAGTTCCCTCCTGGGGCAATCCCCGAACGCTTCCATCAGTGGTGTGGTCCTCGACCCGGACAAGAAATCCATCGCCGAGGCCGAAATCTTGGTAGTGAATGACTACACTCGGGTGCAGTACGAGGCGAAGACCAACACGGAAGGATTCTTCGCGGTTACCAATCTCCCGCCGGGACAATATCGCGTTCAGGTGTCAAAGGTCGGATTCAAGGCGCTTATCAAGCCAGATGTCATCCTGAACGTGCAGGATGCGTTGTCGATCAACTTCACGCTTCCGATCGGCGCGTCATCGGTAGTGGTCACCGTGGAGGGCGGCGCGCCGATGATCAATACGACGGATGCCAGCGTAAGCACGGTGGTTGACCGGAACTTCGTGGAGAACATGCCGCTCAATGGGCGCAGCTTTCAGGATTTGATTCTCTTGACGCCAGGTGTGGTCACGACGAGTCCACAAGTCGGGGCGGCCGTCGGGGCGAGAGGCGAATTCAGCGTGAATGGACAACGCACGGAGTCGAACTACTACATGGTAGATGGTGTGGGTGCAAACGTCGGCATTTCACCGCTCTCCGCCGGTGCTTCGGGAGGGGCTAGCGGGTCGCTGTCCGCACCGACGGCACTCGGAACAACGCAAAGTTTAGTATCCGTGGATGCGCTCCAGGAGTTTCGCATCCAGAGTTCCACGTACTCTGCAGAATATGGACGGAACCCGGGCGGGCAATTCTCATTCCTGACGCGCTCGGGTACGAACGAATGGCACGGCACTGCTTTCGACTACCTGCGAAATGACTATTTTGACGCGAACAACTGGTTCAACAATTTCTATGATCAGCCGAAGGCGACGTTGCGCCAGAACGATTTCGGGGGAACGCTTGGCGGCCCTGTTACGATCCCGCACGTGTACGCCGGGCAGGATAAGACGTTTTTCTTTTTCTCCTACGAGGGGCTGCGCCTGTGGCAACCCCAGGCCGCAACTGTAGCCTACGTTCCGGATAGCGACCTTCGCGCAAACACACGGCCTCCCCTTCAACAGGTATTAAAAGCATTTCCGGTACAGAACGGGCCGGAAGTTCTGGATCCGATGGGCAATCCTACCGGGCTGGCCGAATTCATTAGCTCGTGGTCGAATCCGAGTAGTATTGATTCCATCAGCGTTCGATTTGACGACGTCATCAACGACAAGCTAAAGCTATTTTTCCGGTTCAGCGACACGTCCTCGGATGTTTCTGCGCAGGACTCAGGGGTACCTTCCATTCTGGATTCCAAGAACTTCACCACGAGAACGTACACGGTAGGTGCGACCAGTTCCTTTTCTTCCGGGTTCAGCACTGAATTACGCCTGAATTACAGCTCAAATGTGGGCACGCAGTCCTCCAGTCCGGGCAATTTCGGTGGGGCGGAAGCGGCGAATCTACTCCAACTCAGTGGGTTTGGTGTGGCAACCAAACCCAGTCCCGATGTGCAAATAACTTTGTTCCTTGGAAACTTTACTCCTACGATTAGGCAGTCGAACTTTACTGGCCGACAGAGTCAATGGAACTTGGTGGACTCGGTTGCGGTGACGTTGGGTCGGCACCAGTTGAAGTTTGGCTTCGATTTTCGCAGGCTAGCACCGAGCGTGTTCGAGGCGAGCCCGGTTGCGGCTTACGAATTTGCCAGTGTCGATTCCGTCGTAACGAATAGTGCGGACTTTGGATTCGGCTTGTCGCATGGTCCGGCGTTTCCCGTTTATGTGAACTTTTCTTCATTTGCGCAGGACGATTGGAAAGCGACGTCGCGGCTCAGTTTGTCAATGGGGCTCAGGTGGGAGGTGAACCCCGCTCCCGGCGCAGCGAAAGGAAACCTGCCTTACACGGTACAAGGTAACAGTCTCAGTACGTTGTCACTGGCGCCTCAGGGCGCCCCTCTCTGGAACACAACGTGGTTTAACTTGGCGCCGCGATTAGGGGCCGCATATGTCCTACGAAACGCGCCGGACCACGAGACAGTCATTCGAGGTGGAGGTGGGGTGTTCTTCGACACCGCTCAGCAATTGGGCTCGTTCGGTTATGACGGACCAGGTTTTTCGGCTACAACGTTCTTCGGCTCGCTGTTTGGTTCGCCAGCCGCCTTCCCCTTACCCCCGACTCAGGTGAGTCCTACGATCGTGAATCCGCCCGTAGCGCCATACACAGATACCACGGTGTATGCCTTTCCCCGTCATCTGCAGTTGCCCTACACCCTGCAATGGAATGCCAGTGTGGAGCAATCCTTGGGGAAATCCTCGGCCTTAACAATTTCTTATGTCGGTGCGAATGGCAGAAAATTGCTCGAACAGAATCAAGTCAGCGCTGGATCCTTCAACCCGAACTTTGGGACGATTGAATTCACAAAAAACGGATTCACATCGGACTATAACTCTCTGCAGATACAGTTTCGCCGCAGGCTCGCGCAAGGTCTGCAGGCTCTTGGCTCGTACACCTTTGCACACGGAATCGATTACGGTTCGCAAAACGTTAGCTTGCCTTACATTCGTGGCAATTCCGACTTTGACGTCCGACACAATTTGTCGAGTGCTCTCTCTTATG
>Ga0209488_10003081_pt1 | contig 13474 bp, 10 predicted proteins | sample Rivendell_Oct201_8_FD_188349 | JGI IMG/M metagenome (GOLD analysis project Ga0209488, IMG submission 188349) | Vadose zone soil microbial communities from the Eel River Critical Zone Observatory, Northern California, USA -... | ecosystem: Environmental > Terrestrial > Soil > Vadose zone >...
TCCATCGCGCGGCGCGCGATCACGTTCGGCCGCTGCTGCACCGTGTGCGCGAGCTCGTGCGCGATCAGCCACTGTCCCGGGCGCGAGTCGGGGCGATACTCGCCGGCGCCGAAGTAGACGTTCTGCCCGTGCGCGAAGGCCTGCGCCCCGACCGAGGCCGCCGCGGCGGCCGACGCCGGCCCGTCGTGAACCCGGACAGAGCCGAAATCGTGTCCGAGGCGCTGCTCGAAGAATGTGCGTTGCGCGGCGGGCAGCGGACGCGCTTCGGTCGCGGCGCTCCCGAGCTGCTGCGGCAGATCGCGCATGGTCGCGGCGCCGGCGTTCGCGCTCGCGCGCCGCTGCACGAGCCCGGGCCGCGCCGGCGCGAGCCGACCCGGCGCGCCTTGACTCGGGCCGTCCGCCAGCGCCCGGTCAGCGGCACGCTCCGCCTCGATCTCGTAGGCGTCGTCAGGCTTGCCAACGACGAGCGGCGTGCCGCCCGCCGTGACCCGCAGGTCGCCGAATGAATGCCGCGCGCCGACTGGGCGCGGCGCGTCCGGCACTGCGGACGCCCACCCGCGCTCGCCCACGCGGCCCGCCGTCGCGTCGGCGGGCCGACGCTCGGGCACAACCGCGCTGCGCGAAGCCTGGGGCTTACCGCTCATTCGCCGCCCCCTGCGCCGGGGAGCTGCGTGCGGCCCCTGCCGCGCGGCGCATCGGCCGCCGCCGCTCCGCCCGGCGCCATGCCGCGCCAGATCGCCTGCGCGACCTGCACGCCGACCACCTGCGCGGTCGCGTCATGCGGGACGATGAACGCGCCGCCATCCAATCGATCGGCGTCCGCGGGCCCGTCGCTCGCACCGCGCCGGCGCAGACGGTCGTGCGCGGCCGGCTCACGCAACAGGCGCGCGAGCTCGCGCTCGATCGCGCTCGCGACCTGATGCCGGTCGACCCGCTCGAATCCGTGCAGCACCAGCTCCTCGATGCGCAGATCGAGGACAGGGACAGCGGGTCGGGCGGGTGCGCGGTCGGCCATGGTCAGCCCCAGCCTCCGATCTCGCTCTCGGTCAGCGGGCGGTCGATCTTCGCGTACTCGGCGCGCGCGACGCGCAGGAGATGCGCCATGCTGACCGGCGCCCGCTCGTCGGCGGCGAGGAACGCCGCGCCGAGCGCGATGTTGCGGATGTTGCCGCCCGCCACGTTGAGCCGGGCAAGCCGTGCCGCGTCGAGGTCGGCGGTCGGCGTTGCCGGTGGAAACACCCGCTTCCAGATCTCCTCCCGCTCGGCGGCGTCGGGGAACGGAAACTGCACGATGAAGCGGATGCGCCGCATGAACGCCTGGTCGAGCGCCTGCTTCATGTTGGTGGTCAGGATGGCGAGCCCGCGATAGGCCTCCATGCGCTGCAACAGGTAGCTCACCTCGATGTTGGCGTAGCGGTCGTGGCTGTCCTTCACCTCGCTGCGCTTGCCGAACAGGGCGTCCGCCTCGTCGAACAAGAGCACCGCGCCGGCGGTCTCGGCGGCGTCGAACACGCGGCGCAGGTTCTTCTCGGTCTCGCCGATGTACTTGCTGACCACCTGGCTGAGATCGATGCGGTAGAGGTCGAGACGCAGCTCGTTCGCCATGATCTCGGCGGCCAGCGTCTTGCCGGTGCCGCTTGCGCCGGCGAACAGCGCGCTGATGCCGAGCCCGCGGCTGCTCTTGGCAGCAAAGCCCCACTGATCGTAGACGCGGGCGCGCTGGCGCACGTTGACGACGATGTCGCGCAGGATCTGCTTCTGGAACGCGGGCACGACAAGGTCGTCCCAGGCGGCCGTGGTCTCGACGCGCTGCGCGAGGTCGTCGAGCCGCGAGCGCGCCTGGCCGCGGCACGTCTCCCACAGCTGCGCCGCAACGGCCTGCGGCGAAGCGTGCGCTTCCCGGCTCGCCATCGCGCTCGCGGTCGCGATGGCGGCGGGGCCGAGATTGAACTGGTTGACCAGCCCATCGATGCACGCGTCGAGCTCGGGGCGGTCGGCGGCCTCGCCGTCACGGGCCTCCGGCACGGTCTCACCGATGCCGGCGAGCGCGCGCCGCCACATCGCCGCCTGCTCGGCGCGGTCGGGCTTGCGAACGTCGAAGCGCGGCAGAGTGCGCCCGGCCTGGTGCAGCGGCTCACGGCCGGCGACGACCAGCGCGACCCGGGTGCGCTCGACGAGCGCCGCGACTGCGCGCTGCGCGTCGGCATGATCGGCGTCGTCGGTCATGACCATCAGCGCGCTTCCGGCGAGCGTCGCCTCGCGCTCCCAGATGCGCGACAGCAGCTGGCGATCGGCGGTCGGCCCCGGCACGTCGTGCGCCCGGATGAGGCGCATACCGAGCCCGCGCTGCCGGCAAGCCTCCGCCGCAACGTCCGCCAGGCCCGCATCCTCCTCGCCGACGAGCTGCAGCGGCGGCCATGGCTCGTCGTTCGCCTCCGCCGCCGCCCACAGCGCGGCCATCCGCTCGGCGATGGCGCGATGCGCAACCGACAACTGGTGCTGCGTCGCATGCGGCCGCGTGATCCATTGCAGGCGCTCGTCCGTGTAGGCGACACCCGCCAGCTCGTGCAGGATGCGCTCGTCGATGCGCAGCGGCGCGGTCACCAGCACCTCGCTCGGCCGCACCTCGATCATCCGCCAGTAGCGCAGCGGCCCGCTCGGCGTGATCGCGCTCCAATGGGCGCCGGGCAGCGCCGCAAGTGCGAGACTGAAGGTCGGCCCCGCATCGCCGCCGCCGGCTTCATGGCACAGCGCGGCAAACGCCGAGTCGAGCTCGACGCCGGCACACATGAGCAGCAGATCGCGCTCGAAGACGGATAGGCCGAACCGCTCGGCCAGCAGCTTCAACGCGGGCTGCGGCGAGAGTCCCTCGGGCACCGTGACCTCCGGCGGATCGGGCTCGACCGCCGGCGACGCGTCACGCGCCTGACCGCTGCGCGCCGGCGCGCGGGCGACATGGCGCTCGAGCGCGCCGCGCACCCGCGCCAGCGCGGCGGTGAGATAGGCCTGGTTCTCGGCGGTCCAGTCGCGCGCCCGCATGCTGCTCATGGGATCGTCCCCTTCGGCGCGATGGGCGTGCGGTTGGCATCGAGATCGAGCGGGCTCTCGGCGCCGTCGATGCGCACGCGCAGCACATAGTCGCCCGCCGTCACGCCGCTCACCGCGAACGTGAGCTGCGGGCCGGCATTCGCCAGCGGCTGGGCGCGGAACGCGTAGGCGACCTGCTGGCCGGCGAGCATCTCCAGCGTCGCGGTCTGCGTCGGCGCGACCGCGGGCGCGACGCCGACCGTGATGGTGGCCGAGCGCGGCGCGGCGCCCGCGCCCTGGACGTTGGAGATCGCGACGTCGTAATTGACGGCGGTCTTCGTCACGGTCGGCTGCAGCACGAACACGCCGAGATTCGACGCAAACGCCGGACGCGTGCCGCCGTTCGCGCCGATCGGGACGCCCTGGCGGACCTGCACGGAGTGCGGACCGGCCGCGAGCGTCGCCGGCAGCGTGAGCGCGATGCGGTCGGCCTGCGCGCTGCTCAAGGCGACCGCGGCGCCGTCGATATCGACCTCGATCGCCGGCCCGCCCAGGTTGGCGCCGTCGATCTCGACGGCCGAGCCGGGCGTGATCGGCACGCCCTCGCCGGCCTGCGCGAGCACTTTCAGGATGAAGGGCTGCCGCATCGGAACGGCGGCGAGGTTGACGGCGCGCGTTGGCAGGCTCGGCCGCGGCGTGAGCGGCCGCTCGACCAGCACGACCGACGCCTTGTAGGCGACCGAGAGAACGTAGTGCACTTGCAGCATCACCGACCACAGCCGCGACAGCTCTTCGAGTGACATGGGCGCCGGCGTGAACCGCACCAGCTCCGGCTGGTCGGCGAGATCGGAATTGGCGAGAAACGGCTTGCCGGCGTCGGCGATCGCGGCCTCGATCTGCGCGCGCGTGATCAGTGGCTGGCTGTGCAGCAGCGCGACCGTGCTGCCGAGCAGCCGCTGCGGCTCGAGCGCGCCGTCGTCGCCGTAGAAGCTCATCAGATAATGCAGATCGAGCGCAATCTGCGGCCGCTGCACCAAGTCGCCCTGCTGGCTGCGGGTCGGCAGGTCGAGATTGTTGCGGTGCGGGTTCGGCGTGACCTGATAGAGGAAGAGATTGACCCGCGTCGCCGGCAGATTGCCGTTTGCGGCGTCGCTCGGCCGCAGGGTCGAGACGCCGGCGCCCGGAACGTCCGTATGCACCGCCGCCTGCAGCACGCTCTGCAGCGTCGCCGTCACGGTGGCGATGGCGCGAAAATTGCTCATCCGCCCTTCTCGCGCTGCTTGAGATAGTCGTCGAGCGACAACGCCGGCGACGGCGACGGCCGCCGCGACGGCAACGGCGGCGGCGCAAACACCGCCCGCACCTCGACGCGGCCGATGCTCACCTGTACGCTCGGCACTGCTGGCCGATCGGCCGGCAGCCGCGGCCCGCTCGGGTCGGATCGGCGCGCGGTCTCGCGCAGGCGCGCCGGCGCGATCTCGCCGGGGCGGACCGCCGCGAGTTCGGCCGGCGGCTCCACCGACGGCCGCGCGACGATCCGCGCGACCGGCGCGCGGCTCGGGCGCACGGGCGAAACAGGCGCGACCTCGTCGGCCGATGAACGCTCGGGCAGCGCTGCGGGCGCAGCCGCGACGGCGCCGACCGTCGCGACGCGCGCGCGTTCCGCCGCCGGCGGCTCCCGCCGCGGCGCGGCGTCGTCGGCGCGGCTCGTCGGCGCGGCCGCGCTGTCGGCGGCGGCCGCGAGCGGCTGCGAGACCGGCGGCACCGGCAGCGCGGCGGCCCGCGTCGCGACCGGCGGCGCGGCCGCAGGGATGGGCCGCGGCGCGGCTTCGAGGGGCGCACGAGGCGGCACCTCGTCGGACGCGGGGCGCGGGACGCGCAGCGATCCCGCGGGCGCGCTGCGGACATCGGCCGGCGCCTGGCGGCGGCGCGGCGGCGCGGCGGACGGCGGTGCCGAGCTCGCGTCGACACGCTCTTCCATTTCGCCGAGCACGGGCTCGGCACCTTGCGGCTCGAAGCGCGACCGGCGCCGCGGCACGATCGCGCCCGGCGGCGCATCGCGCGCGGGCTCGCCGTCGCGTTCCCGGCTCGTCGCGGCGTCGCGCGATGGCGAGCTGCGGTCCGCGGCCGCGACCGGCGGCGCGCGCACGCTTCGTTCCACCAGCGATCCGAGGAGACTCGTCATCGGCCGATCAGGTCCCGATAATTCTGGCGCCGCTGCGGGCTGAGCGCGAGGATGTCGGCCTCGCTCCAGCCGTAGTGCGACGCCAGGATGTGCACCTCGTCGAGGATGCGCGCCGCCCAGGCGTCGACCTCGCTCCACAGAAAGCGCACGATGTCGAACGGCGCGCTCCAGGCCGCGGCGCAGTCCGGACAGGCGAGTTCGAGCGCGATCTCGGCCAGCGGATCGGCCGCCGCAATCGTCTCGGTCAGCTCGCTCTCGAGGGCGGCGGCGATCTCGGCGGGGATGCGGATCGGCTGCGGAGCCGCGACAGCGAGCGACGATGCCGCCTGCGCATCCGGCTCCGCGTCGTCCGTCGCCTCGCCATGCTCGACCGCGACGATGCAGCGATCGAGCAACCATCGGTTCGTCGGCGCCGCGTCGTCGCGGTCGGTCGTGCGGCGCCCGAGCGCCGCGAGGTCGCCGGCATTGGGAAGCCGGTAGGTCACGCGAAAGCCGCCGGACCGGAAGACGAACGGGTCCGCGAGCTCGCGCGGGACAGCGGCGGCGAGCCGCGCGACGTCGACCTCGAGCTCGAGCAGCGCCGCGCATCGCGGGCAGTGCGCCTGCGCGGGCAATCGCGGGCCGAACAGCCGCTCGGAAAACGCCAGCAGCGCCGCGTCGCGCCGGCCGACCGGCCAATCGGACAAGGCCGACAGCGGCGCCTCCGGATGGGCGACGCCGAGCAGGATCACTCCGCGCTCGCCCGGCGAGGCGTCGCGCCCGTGTTCCCACGCGTCGAGGAGCGCTGCCGTGGAAGTCGTCGCCATCTTCCTGCCTTCAGCCCTGTCGCAAACGTGTCGTGCACGGATGCCGGCCGCACCCCGAGGGGTGCGGGTCCGGTCCATACGATGGTCGCGTGCTCGGCCTCGCCTCGGCCGCCTGCTCCTTCGCTCAGTTCATTGCCGGTTTTCGTTGCCGGTTATGGCGGATCGACGAAGCTCGGCTCGGACGGCTCGACGACCGCGGTGTCGCGTTGCCAGCCCTCGTTCTCAAGCTTGATGTTCTGGATCAGCACCGCATTGGCGTTGGCGTCGAGGTCGGCCTCGGCCTGGCATTCGGACACCCAGCAGCGAAACACCTTGTAGGCGAGCGCGAGCTGTCCGGCCTCGTTATAGACCTCGATGATGATGTCCTTGCGGAAGTCCTTGAGCGACACCTCGCTGCCGAGGCCGCTGCCGAAATCCCATACCTTGTTCGCCCACTGCTCGAACTCCTTGTCGTGGGTCACGCCGCGCTCGAGCGTGATCGCGTCGTACTCGGTGCGGCCCGGCGACTTGCGCGAGCTCGACGGATCGCCGCCCTCGCGATGCTTGACCACCTCGGTGGTGCGTTTCAGCGCGCCGATCTTGCTGACGCCGGCGACGTACTTGCCGTCCCATTTGACGCGGAACTTGAAATTCTTGTAGGGGTCGAAACGCTGCGCGTTGACGCTGAAAGACGCCATGGCAATCCTCCTCAAGTCGCGATCTGGCCGGCCATTTGCTGGATCGTGATGATCACGAACTCAGCCGGCTTGAGCGGCGCAAAACCGACGATGACGTTGACCACGCCGAGGTTGACGTCGTTCTGCGTGGTGGTTTCCTTGTCGCACTTGACGAAATAGGCGTCGCGCGGCGTGCTGCCCTGGAAGGCGCCCTGGCGGAACATGTTCTGCATGAATGCGCCGACGTTGAGCCGGATCTGCGCCCACAGCGGCTCGTCGTTGGGCTCGAACACCGCCCATTGCAGGCCTTGATAGAGACTGCTCTCGATGTACAGCGCGGTGCGGCGCACCGGGATGTACTTGTACTCGTCGGCGAGTTGGTCGGCGCCGCGCAGCGTGCGCGCGCCCCACACGACGCTGCCGGCGAGCGGGAAGGTGCGAATGCAGTTGATGCCGAGCTGATTGAGCTGGCCGTTCTCGGCGTCAGTCAGCGGCACCTTCACCTGCGAGACCCCGTTGACGGTCGCCTCGAGACCGGCGGGCGCCTTCCAGACGCCCCTCGCGGCGTCGGTGCGGGCGAACACGCCGGCGACGGCGCCGCACGGCACGAAGTCCTCGATCTGGTTGTTGTGCAGCGGGTTCGGATAGCGCAGGCGGGGAAAGAACAGGGCCGCGTTCTTGCTGCGCGTTCCGACCGCATCGGGTGTGCCGGTGAACTTGCTGATCGCCGTGCTTGTGTCGACCCAGTCGCTCCGTGGATCGACCAGCAGCATCGCGCGACGCTGCTCGCAATAGGCCGCCGCCTGCGCCACCAGCGCGGCGTCAACGTCGCCGGCGGCGGTGTAGGGCGGGATGCACAGTAGGTTGAAGATGTTGGCGCGCTCCAGCGCAAAGAGCCCGCGCTTGTTCTGCTGCGCGCCGGCGGGCGTGAAGTTGTCGGTCATCGTCAGCGCGATGCCGTTCGACGCCGCCATCGCCTGCTTGGCGGCGGTGAGCGCGGCCTGGGCGCCCGCATCCTGCGGATTGGCGGCGAGCTGCTTCTGCGCCTTGGTCACGTCGTCGTCGCTGGCGGCGATCCCGGGCAGCGGGTTGGGCGGCCAGGTGCCGTCCCAGCGCAGCAGCGACGACTGCGTGCGCAGCACGTTGTCGACGCGCGCCGCGCTGTCCTTGACCGAGAGATTGCGAAACACCTCGCGTGAGACGATCGCGCCGCTCGCGTCGACCGCGGTGACGGTAAGATTGAACAGGTCGGCGCTGGTGAGCCCGAGCTGCGCGGCCACATCGGCCGAGACGGCGGTGTCGATCGTGGCGCGCAGATTGGCGCCCCACGCGCCCTTGGAGGCGGCGACGAAGCGGAAATCGCCGACTTTCATCTTGCTCGCAGGGGGAGTCGGATTGGCACCGGTCTCCGGGTTGTACAATCGCACCACAATGGCTTGGCCGCCGCCATTGAGGAAGAAATCACGCACCGCATAGCCGAGCGTGCTGCCGACCCACAGGCCGCCGAAGATCCGCTCGAAATCGCCGAAGTTGTTGATCGTCACCGGCATGTCGTCCGGGCCGCGCAGCGCGCTGCCGATGAATGCCGTGATCGACGTTGCGACGCCCGTAATGGTGCGAACGCCGCTCGGTATTTCCTGAACGTAGACACCCGGATAGGTGGCAAGAACCGACATGGATCACTCCTTTTCCGCTCTGGGTGCTTGCTGGATGCGAGATCACTCCAACGTGATCGGGCGCCTCCCGCATCGGGCCAAAGGGCGTGAATGTGTGACGGTCGAGCAAAGGTCCTGCATCGGACGCCTCAACCAATGCTCCCAAAGCAACGGTCTTGGGGTTGCGTGTAGCGCAAAATGCTACTCTCATAGGTTTCGTAGAGTCAATTGCGACCTCGCGAAACGGTCGACGAAGGAGAACATGACATGACTTTTTGTCGTCCAATGTGAAGCGCGTCACAGCGCGGCCGAAAATATGGTCGTGCTTATTGCATGGTGCCGCATGCCGTTTCACGACTGTGCGGCGCAGTCGGATGGTAAAATGGTCGGGCGCGTGCTGTGCGGGGCCCACGCGGTTCGGTGTTGCGGCGCATCACGACCGGCGCACGGCTTCATGCGTCTGAGGCCGCCAGTCGCGCCCTGGACGAAAAGCCGCCAATGCGGTTACGGTTGGGGCGCTCGCAGCTGAGAAGTTCGGTGCACGGCGTTCATTCTGGGAGAGCGGGTATGACCATCGTCGAGATCAAACCCGAGGTTCAGCGGAATCCCGCCGAGACCATCGACGCGCCGCCGCCCGGGCCGGCGCAAGCCGCGCCAGCCGGCGTGAAGACCGCACAGTGGGTCTCCGAGATCGTTGCGGGCGCGCGAGACGGCGGCGGCGAAGCTATCGACTACGTCTATTTCAAGCGGCGCCAATACGCGATCTACCGGCGCGGCAAGCCGCCCCAGGTCGTCGTCGCCTATGCGGATGAAGAGTTGGTGGCCGACCAGCAGATCGCGGAGATCAGCGGACTGCTTCCGCTGCGCGAGCGTCTCCTCCGCCTGATGGAGGATTTGCCGTCCAAGATGCAGGAGCACCACCGCGCCCAGTTGGCCGACGCGATCAGGCTCGGGCTGGAAAAGCAGGTCCCGAGCGCGCAAGCCCTGCTCACCGAGGCGATCGACGAGGCTCTCGCGACGCAAGGCCGCCGGGGTCGCATGGCCTATCTGCAGTGGGCCGGCATGGCGATCGCTCCTGCGCTCCTCCTGATCCTGTTCGGCGGTTATTATGTGCAGGGACGGACGGGCGTTCACCTGATCTTGATGTCGATCGGGGCGGGCGCGATCGGTGCGGTGCTATCGATCGCGATCGGCATTCGCACCCGTACGGTGGCAATCGAAGGCGATTGGCGATCGAACGCCGTGGATGCTGCGGTCCGCGTCGGAATCGGCATGATTTCGGCGGGGGTGCTGATCCTCCTGCTCAACTCCGGTATCGTGTCCACGATCAGTGCGGGCGGCGTTGCGCTGAACGGCAGCGCCATGACCTGGCAGCTCGCACTCATCGTCGGATTTGCTGCCGGCTTTCTCGAGCGTCTTGTGCCAGATCTTTTGGAGAAAACCGTCCCACCCTCCAAGCCTGCGGCGCCCGGCGCCGGTACCGCACCTCCTCCCGCTCAGCATTAGGAACCTAGGAGCAAGCACCTGCACAAAGCAAATGCCAGCTCACGTGACTCGGAGCCACCTGAAGGGCCATTATCTACGTATGATCGGGAATTATGGGCACGTCCGGTCGTGGCCGATAAGACCACCGATGGACACAGGGCGGACAGCGCACCTGATACCGATCTTCTGATCAGCAAAGATTTGGCTGAGATTGATTTTTTGCCCGTTGAAGCAGATTCGGCCCGAGCGCCTCGACTCACCGATCACTTGGGACGCGCACGCATATCGTAAAAAAACGCAAGGCCGTCCCTCGATTCGCAATCCGGTTCAAGAAACTCCCTGAGCATCAAGGCAAGGTTGCCTCACGCGTTGCTATTCGTTGCGCGAAGATCTGTGTCCACCAGCCGCGGGCGCTCTCCCGCGAGGAGAGAAAGCATGTCTCGACTTTTACGTTGCGCCGCTACCTCGGTCGTAATCGCCATCGTCGCCTGCGCGAGCGCCAATGCGCGCACCCATCACAAAAACCAGGGGCCCGCCGCGAACGCACGCGCCGGCCTCTCCGACATGGAAATTCGCCAGCAATGCTTTGCGGAAGCGAGGCAGCGCTATCCGAGCACCAGCCAGGACGTGCAGACCAACCGTGTTTACACTTACACGACCTGTGCATCCAACCACGGTATACTCCCGTAGCGGCGCGGGCCGCAGCTGGCCGGTCGGCCATGCGCCCCCGAGGCACAACGATGGCACCTCATCTGCGGCGCGCGTGTCGGCGCCGCCGCAGAATGAGGTCCTGGGCGGGACGTCGCGTTCGTGACCTTCCTGTAAAGTTGGCGGTCGCTCCGACCCGCTTTGGTCCGCGCCTACGCCCCGGAGGCTGAGCCATGCCAGGCAATCAGGTTTCCTCGCCCAACAAAAGCCTCGCTGCGGCTCTCGGCGCTTTTGCGCCATGCATCGACTACATGACGGACGCCGCCCAGCGGTCGATACTGTTTTGGGACGTCATGCGTCAGCGCGGCAATGCCTATCGGGCGCGCCTCGCCCAAACCGCACCGAATGTTCTCGACTATAAGGTGGAGCTGGTCGTCGATGGCCGGAAGCTCGAGCGCCCGGTGAACTACGCGCTCGTCCGGGTCGTACCGCCGCAGGGGGTCGAGATCGACCAAAACCGTCGGCCCTTCGTGATCGTCGATCCCCGCGCGGGCCATGGCCCGGGCATCGGCGGGTTCAAGGCCGACAGCGAGATCGGCGTCGCGTTCAAGGCCGGTCATCCTTGCTACTTCGTCGGCTTTCTGCCTGATCCCCTCCCCGGCCAGACCATCGAGGACGTCGCGCGCGCCGAAGCGGTCTTCCTCGAGAAGGTGATCGCATTGCATCCGCAGGCCGACGGCAAACCGTGTGTCGTCGGCAATTGCCAGGCCGGCTGGGCCGTCATGATGCTCGGCGCGGTGCGTCCGGAGCTGTTCGGTCCCATCATCATCGCCGGGGCGCCGCTGTCGTATTGGGGCGGCGTGCACGGCAAGTATCCCATGCGGTACAGCGGCGGCCTGCTCGGCGGCAGCTGGCTGACGGCATTTACGGGCGACCTTGGTCACGGAAAGTTCGACGGCGCCTGGCTGGTGCAGAACTTCGAAAACCAGAATCCCGCGAACACGCTGTGGACCAAACAGTACAATCTCTATTCGAAGATCGACACGGAGGCGCCGCGCTACCTCGGCTTCGAACGCTGGTGGGGCGGCCATGTCAATCTGAACGCCGACGAAATCCAGTTCATCGTCGATGAGCTGTTCATCGGCAACAACCTCACGGCTGGCCGCATCCAGACGTCGGACGGAATCACGGTCGACCTCCGAAGCATTCGCTCGCCGATCGTGGTGTTCTGCTCGAAGGGCGACAATATCACGCCGATACAACAGGCGCTCGGGTGGATCGTCGATCTCTACGACAGTGTCGATGAAATCCGCTCCTACGGGCAGACGATCGTCTATACGATCCACGAGACGATCGGCCACCTGGGCATTTTCGTGTCCGGCGGCATCGCACGCAAGGAACACGCCGAGTTCTCGAGCAATATCGATCTCATCGACACGCTGCCGCCCGGCCTCTACGAGGCGGTGTTCGAGCCCAAGGGCGACAGCACGGCCAATCCGGAGCTTGTGACCGGCGAATGGCTGATGCGCTGCGAAGAGCGCACGCTCGCCGATATACGGGCCCTGGGCGGCAACGACGCCGCCGACGAGCGCCGATTCGAAACCGCCGCACGGATTTCCCAAGCCAACCTCGCGCTTTATCGAACCTATGCGCAGCCTGTCGTGCGCGCGCTTGCGAGTGCGCCGATGGCCGAATGGATGCATCGGTTGCATCCGCTGGAGCTGCAATACGAGCTGTTCTCGGATGCAAACCCGTTCATGGCTTCGGTCGCCGCAACGGCAGAGCAGGTCCGCGAGGATCGAAAGCCCGCGGCCGCCGACAATCCATTCATCGCATTTCAGGAGCACGTCTCCCGGCAGATAGTCACCGCGCTGGATGCATGGCGGGACGTCGCCGAGTCGATGGCGGAACGCACGTTCCTCTCGGTCTACGGCTCTTCGACGCTCCAGACCGCCGTCGGCGTCGACCCCGCATCGACGACGCCGCTGCGGAAGGCCGGAAAGAGCGTGGCCCACGAGCAGTTGCTGGAGGGCAAGATCGCCGAGCTCAAATCGCGCATCGGCAAGGGCGGCCTGCCCGAATGCGTCATTCGCGGCGCGCTCTACGTCGGAATGGCTCGCGGCTCCGCCGACGAGCGCGGTTTCGAGATCATACGGCGGATTCGACGCGCCGACGATGAAATGCCGCGCCTGAGCCTGCAAGAATTCAAGGCCGCCGTCCGCGAGCAGTATTTCATGCTGCTGATCGACGAGGAGGCTGCGCTCGCGGCCATTCCGTCCATGTTGCCGCCCAACGCGGACGACCGCCGCCGGGGATTGACCGTGTTGCGCCAGATCATCAGCGCGCGCGGCGCTCCGGCGGGTGAAGCCGCGGACCGGATGGAGCGGATTATCGGGATGTTCACGTCCGAAACGGCGCCCGACATCTCGAACGTCTCGGCCCTGTCGGCTGCGGGGACGGAGAGAAACCAAAAGGCGTCCTAGGGCGGCCGCAACAATCCGGGAATGCTGTTGAAACGATGAATGATCAGACTGGAAGATTCCTCGAACGCCTGTGGCGACCTCCTTGCGGGGTGCACCTTTCATATACCCTCCCCGATCAGGGTTTGTTGCTCCTATCGCCGCCACGGCGGCGCCAACCTCTGACGAACGGACCAGCCGGTTCCGCTACCCCCCATGGGCAAGTGCCGCACGCGCAGCCAAGAGCTCCTTCTTCTTCGCGGCATCGATCTGCGGGTAGCTGAGATCGAGGTTTTCCACCGCCTCCACGATGGCGGCGGCGACGATGAGCCGCGTGAACCACTTGTTGTCGGCAGGCACAACGTACCATGGCGCATGCTTCCCCGCCGTCGCCCGGATCGCTTCCTCGAACGCCTGCGTGTAGCCGTCCCAGAAGCCACGTTCTTGGATATCGGCAGGAGAGAACTTCCAGCCTTTCTCCGGTCTGTCGAGGCGATCCATGAAGCGTTTTTTCTGCTCCTTGCGCGAAAGGTGCAAAAAGAATTTGAGGACG
>Ga0209488_10003082_pt1 | contig 13470 bp, 12 predicted proteins | sample Rivendell_Oct201_8_FD_188349 | JGI IMG/M metagenome (GOLD analysis project Ga0209488, IMG submission 188349) | Vadose zone soil microbial communities from the Eel River Critical Zone Observatory, Northern California, USA -... | ecosystem: Environmental > Terrestrial > Soil > Vadose zone >...
CAAGGACCGCGCGGGAATCAAGGCGGGCGAAACGCTGCTCGTGCTCGGCGCGGCGGGCGGCGTCGGCCTTGCCGCCGTGGAGCTCGGCAAGCTCTTCGGCGCTCGCGTGATCGCCTGCGCCTCCTCCGACGAGAAGCTCGAGACCTGCAGGCGCTTCGGCGCCGAAGTCACGATCAACTACGAGCGCGAAGACCTGCGCGAAGCCCTCAAGAATCTGGGCGTCGCCGCCGACATCGCCCTGGATCCGGTCGGCGGTAAATATTCCGAGCCCGCCGTACGCGCGATGGCCTGGAAGGGGCGCTACCTCGTGGTCGGCTTCGCTTCGGGCGAGATCCCCAAGATCCCGCTCAACCTCGCGCTGCTCAAGGGCTGCTCTATCGTGGGCGTTTTCTGGGGCGAGTTCGCCAAGCGGGAGCGCGATCTCAACGCGGCGAACTTGAGGGAGCTGACGGCGTGGCTGCGCGCCAAGAAGATCAAGCCGCTGGTGAGCGCAACCTATCCCCTGGAGCGCGCGGCCGACGCTCTCAAGGACATGATGAACCGCAAGGTTCAGGGAAAGGTCGTGCTGACTGCGGGCTAGCCGTGGAGGGCTTACTGCGGGTATTCGCCTGCGGTCCCGGAAACCGGCACCCACTGCGAGGGACAGCTCGCGACGTTGGGGTAGTAATCGTTGTAGTCGGGACAGTAGTAATACACGCCCCCGCCCTGTTCGATATAGGCAGGCGGCTCCGCGTATACCGGCGGAGCCGCGTACACCGGAGGATAGTAGGGATAGTAGGGATAGTAGGGATAGAAGAACGGCGCACCGATCACGACCGTGCCGCCGACGAATACGCGGTGGCGATGGAAGAAGGGAGGACGGCCGACAAACACGGGGCCGGAGCGAGCGCCCACGAATGGCCGTCCGACGGAATGCCCGGCGTGAAAGCCCACTGCTCCTACTCCATGTCCGACAACGCCCATGGATCTCGCGCCACCGTGGAATCCTCCGCCGCCCGCATGACCCCCGCCGCCCCTTCCGCCGCGCGCGAAGACGGCGTCTGCGCTCAGCAGCAGCGCCACACCCAGCACAATCGCAATCGGTCGGTTCATCTTCGAGCCTCCTTTCAGGGAGAACTCTCGGCTCCGTAGAAGTGTAACGCCAGCGATGGGCGGGCGTTGGGCTTTTACACCTTTTACACCTGGTTACATCCGGGGCCGCTCAGCACTCCGGGTCGCCTGCCCGGGGCGCCGGCCGCGCGACAAATCCGAACCGGACGGGAACGTCCGCGGCGCCAATGGCAGCGATCGGCAGCTTCCTGCCCTGCAGCGTCGCTTGCGCTTCCTCGCCGCGCGCGACCTCTTCCAGGAGCCGCTCGAGCACCCGGCCGCGCACGTCGCCAAGGCGCTCGAGAAAGGCCGAAAGGTCGCGGTCGAGCAGCACTCCGATGCCGATCTCCGTCTTGAGGAGCACCCCGCCCGCGTCGTCGAGAAACACCGCCTCGAGCGCGCGCGGCACCGCCCCCGTGTGCGCGAGAAACCCCTGCCCCGCGTCGTCGAGCCTGTACACCCACGGCGTGTAATCGAGCGCGACGAACACCCGTTGCGGCCCGTTCTGGAAATACCAGCGGCCTTCGGAATCCGACGCGTAATTCCTGCCGATGAACTCCCTGACGGCCGCGTGGGCGATGCGCTCGAAGCGGCCCGCGACGGTCTTGATCATCCAGTTTCCGCGCCGGTCGAGCGAGAGCCAGCCGTACACCGCCGGCACGTCCGGCCACTTCAGCATCGAGCGCAGTACGATCTCGTCCATCGGGCCTCTGGTATGCTCGAAGTCTAGTCCACCAGCGGATCCAGCCGCGAATGAAGCGCGAGGATTTCACCTTCGTCCACAGCCTGCGGGTGCGCTGGGCGGAAGTCGACCGGCAGGACGTGGTCTTCAACGGGCACTATTTTCTCTACTTCGACGTTGCGGTCGCCGAATACTGGCGCGCGATCGGCTTCCGCTACCCGGAGGACATCGTCGAGAAGTTCGGCACGGATATCTACGCCGTTAAGGCGAGCGCCGAATACCACGGCTCGGCGACCTACGACGAGCTGATCGACATCGGCTGCCGCGTCGGCCGCATCGGCCGCTCCTCGATGCAGCTCGTGTTCGGCATCTGGCGCGGCGCCGAGCACATCACGAGCGGTGAGCTCATCTACGTCAACGCCGATCTGAAAACGAAGAAATCGGCCCCGTGGCCCGAGCCGGTCAGGCGGGCGATCCTCGACTTCGAGCGCACCCGGCCTGCGGAAGCGAACGCCTGAGCCCTGGTGTGAGGACGGAAACGCCGGGGCTAGATTTAGCGTCCGGCGTTTTTTGCATCTATTTCGCGACGTGTTCGATTGTTATCAGAAGCGGGCGTTGGCCCAATCCCGGACATAATTAAAGAGATTCGTGCGCGCATTGCTGTAGTCGGCTCCCCCGTGAAGCGCGGAGCACGCCGTGCATGGCGCCAAACCGTGGGTGGCGCCCTCGATCACCACATAATCCTTATCGCTGCTTGTCGACATTTCGAAGATTTGTTCTCCGTCGCGAATGAAGTAATGGCCCTGCATCGATAGCACCAATACAGGCAACGAGGGCGATAGGTGCGATACCGCGCACGGGGTCGAGTTGTTACTCGAACACCAGTCGATACCAGTCAACGAATTCGTGGAACGAATCGCGTTGGCACTTAGAAACGACGTTAGATTCAAGAACAGACCTCCGCTCAGTTGCGAGTCGGTGTCTCGATTACCGAGACCGTCCGGAACTCTAACCGTATTGACAACCTGCGTCGCATCGATGGTCCCATTATTCTTGAGTAATTTCGCCGGGTGTAGCGTGCCTCTCCAGACGCCGGTGCTGAAGTCGGAAAGTCTTGCGCTATCGTGGTACACGATAAATGCATCGTTATCCGTCGGCAGACTCTTACCGCTTGCGATGTCTTCTTGCATTTGCTGGGCGGCGGCAATGAGATCATTCATTCGCTGCGATTGGGTATCGGTGTAGCGTTCCACAAATGCTGACGAGTAAACTGAATCGCCCTGTGGGTTAGGATTGAAACCATTTTTTCCATCAAACGGATTGAGTGCGGTGTTCAACTGCTGGGGATTATTTTCGCTCGAAACCGCAGCATTGAGGCTCCGCAGCCCGTTCACTGTGTTGCCTGGATGCGCGTCCATGAACACGATCCCATCGGCCCTGTCCGTCGGTAAAAAGCCCGATAACTGGCTGCTCGAGCACTGGCTGAGCTTGTTCGCCCCTTGACAGTAACTCGGGCCGTTTTCAGCCACCGCCTGATAATACGAGGTGGTGGGACCGCCGCCGCTGTGACCGATCAGTATGACTTTGGTGATGCCCGGCTGGCTGCGCAGAAACCTCACTCCGGCACGCACGTCGAGCGCAATGAGTTCCCAGTTGACCGAAGCCTCGTTATTCTTGAACCGCGAATTCATTCCCAGAACGCCGAATCCACGCCTTGGCAATTCCTGGGTCGACACATGGCTTAAAAAGTCGCCCGTACGATGGATCACCAAAAAAGCCGTGTGCGAGACCGGTCCGCTGCTCGGAACCCAATACAAACCTTGTCCCCCACCGGAAAATTGGGAAAACTGTTTCATGACCGCCGTTTGGGCGAAAACTTGAGAGATGAGTAGGACCGATATCAAAGTGACACGAACTGAAAAAAGTCCGAACCTAGACATATGTAACGCCCCCATTCTCACTCGAGATACCTCCCTATTGAACATGGTTTTGAAGCCATCGCTGGCGCTCATCGCGTTGTCCGCGTCGCCGGACGTGGCCGTTCCGACATCTCTATGTTCCGAATCTGGTCTTGATCCAATCCGCCACGTAATTATAGAAATTCTTGACGACGTTCGGATAAGGTCCGCCGGTGCAAGCGGTGCACGGGCCGATGCCATGAGTCGCTCCTTCGATCGTAATGAAATCCTTGTCGACGCTCTTCGCCTGGCTCAAAAAGTACTCGCCGTCGCTCATGAAGTAGTGCGCGCCCATGTTGGTTATCAGCAGCGGCTTGGTGATCACTCTCAGCGCGCATGGCGTGGAGTTATTGCTGGAGCACCAATCAATTTGGTCGTTGTCCAATGAATCCGTCGCGCGAATCGCGTTCGCGCTCAGAAATGACGTCACCGTGAGGTCCTTGGCGCCATCGTCGAAGGTTGCGTTACCGACCGCCCGAGTCGGGTCGCCTATCCGCACGCTCTTGATGATCTGCGTAACGATCGTGCCGTTGTCTTTGAGAAGTTTTGCCGGCTGATTGGTGCAGCACGAAATCGTCGGGTCCATGACGAACAGATTCGCTCCCGAGCCGCCGCCGGCTTGCGAGCCACCGCCGCGCCCAATGGTAATGTCATCATCGTCTGGATAGATCCATTTGCCTTGTCTAATTTGCTCGCGGATATAGAGAGCGTGATCAATCCAGTCATTGTGTCGCAGGGCTTGCGCCGCGGTGTAGGCCTTTTGAAAGTCCGGCGGATAGTGCGAGTCGCCGTTGGGGTTATAACCGTTCTTGGGATTGAATGGGTCGAGCTTATTCTGAAGTAGATCCGGCCGATTTTCGTTGTTAACGGCGGGATTGATGGCTCGCAGCGCATTGACCGTGTTTCCCGGGTGCGCGTCGACGAGCACCAGACCATCCGCGGGGGTCAATCCATTGTAAGCATTGTTGCTGGTGTCACACTCGGTGAGCTTGTTCGCTCCCTGGCAGTAGGATGGGCCCGCCTCGGCGACGGCTTGATAGAACGTCGTCGTCGGCCCGCCGCCGCTATGACCGAAGAAAATGACCTTGTTCATGTGCTGAGTGTTTCGTAGGTAGTCGACCCCACGCTTCACATCGAGTGCGATCAATTCCCAATCAACCAGCGCTTCGTTGTTGTCGAAACGAGAATTCATGCACAAGACCATGAAACCGCGCTGCGATAACTGGGTGCAGCCTTGATGCTGTAGATAATTGGCAGTGCGATGGATGATAATGACGCCAACATGAGGCGATGGATTGGAGTCGGGCCGGTAAAGGACAGCCTTCACTCCGCCGCCGAGAGGAATATATTCAGGATGGCTCTGTGCCGATGCCAGCGCCGCAGCCATGCTGAAAAGCAGCGCAACTAGCAGATGGGTTGCCGAAAATCTTGCGGTTTTTTGCATGATCCCATTCCTCCTTTAGTCTTACCGCTAAGCGGCTCCGATCGCTCGGTTGTGACCGCTTCCTTCGCGAGGAAATATCAAAGTGATAGGAAAATCAGTCCGCCCGTTGAGTGATAGGACTGACACTGGCACCGGCGCTCAATTCGGCGGCAGTGGCGGCGTGCCCTCCGGCGGCTGAATACAGGCATAGCTCGCAGCGTTGGCAAGATCCGCCGGATTGGTCGCCACCGGCACGCCGTTCATGACGGTAGTGCCGCCGATGAAGCGCACTTGCTGCGGAAACGGACACAGCGGCCGGGTGCGGGTGGTGGGCGCGTTGACGAACGTACCCGGGATGTAGTTCCCCACCACCTGGTAATTTGCGGCGTTGAAGTTTCTGCCTGTGGCAGCAACCGGACCCGGCGCGGTGCCATTTTCGACCCAGGCGACCAGGGGCGTCAGGAAATCGAACCCGTCGGTCGTCGCGCCACCGTTGCAGTGGCCCATATTGGGCACGGTATAGAACCGCGAGAAGTCCTGGGCTGCCTGCAGCCCACCGTGCCGCTCCGCCATCTGCTGGTAGTACAGCTGAGTACCGAGAATGGGCGGGCCAGGATCGCTCGCCCCGTGATACCAGATGATCTTGCGCCCGTAGTTGACGAAGTGCGTGATGTCTAGCGACGTCGAGTGGGTGACGATCGGGGTCGCGGGGTTCATCGCGTAGACATTCGACCCCTGCGTCAGCGTCAAGGTGTTGAAGTTGAAGTCGAGCGTGTAGCACGTCGGGCAGGCTGGAGTGAGGAACGCATAGCCGAACGTGCCGACCCCCAGCGAGAAGTCGCCGGGCAACGAAATCGCGCCGCTGCTCCCGATCTTTCTGCTTGGGATGCCGACCGTCGTCATCCATCCGCCGTCATAGGCGTAGCCCTGCACGACGTTACTGACGGGGTCTGGGGCCACCGCGCCAGCGGGTGCCAGCACCACCGACCCGTTGCTGCGCGGTCCTTGGTTGGTCTGCTTGGCGGCCTGGATTTGCGCGGGCGACAGGCAGGTCGCGTTCTTCGCCCCCGGACATTGCAACGGATAGGTCGTGTTGGACGGTCCCAACACGCCCGCATAGTCGGTGTAAGTGGCGGTGGCCGGATCGAACCCCGCCACGCACGACGGCACGTTGTCGACCACGCCGTCGACAACCCCGTCCAGCGCGTCGCAAGCCTGCAGCAACGCAGTCTCGAACAGTCCTTGATCGCTGATGGGGAACGCCGGATAGAGGTGCGGTCCGGCCGGCTGGGGCGCAGCCTGCGCGATCATGGTGGGGCCGGGCGGTGTCAGCGCAGGGTTCGACAGGTAGACATTCAGGATCGCTTCCACGCCATTCGTTTCGCTCATCCCGATCGCTTCCTGATTGTAAACCGGGTCGCCGGCAACGATGCCGTCGAAGAACGATGGGAATTTCTGCGACATCACCATGCCCTGGCGTCCGCCAGTAGAACAGCCGACCCAATACGAGCGATTGGGCCCGGTGCCGTAGTATTGGTTGATCACGTATTTCGCGGTCAACGCGGTCATCTCGATCGATTGATAGGTCTGACCGATGATACCCAGTGGATCGAGGAAGTACTCGTTGGCGTTTCCGAACGTGTTGGGGTTTGCTGAAGCGCACGCTGCCAAGTCAGCATTTTGATGTCCGCCGTTCTGGCTGGCGATGGCGTACCCATTTGAGATCTTGGTTATACCCGTACTACCTCCTATGGTGCCGGTAGCGGTCGGAACCGAGCCTTCGCCCCCGCCGCCGCCCTGCATCATGAAGCGGCCGTTCCAGTTGGCTGGCAAGGGTAGTTGCACCTGGAACCTGCTTTGATAGGTACAGGTATCCACCGGGCTCACATGGGCATTGATGTGCCCAGTGACGATGCAGCGCTGCGGCAAGGACCCGCTGGGAGGCGTGTCCACAGCCGAGTCGACCACCGTATTGGGCACCGGAAAGACCTGAGCTGGCAGCGCCGCAAGAGCTGCGCAGGATGCAGCCGGTGTGACCGGCGTGCCGATCGACGACGTCGTCGTCGCAAAGCCGGCGCATTGACCCTGCGAATTGCCGTCCACCCAGCTTGGCCCGCGCGCCTGGGTCGGGGCCGGCGAGTTTTGCTGGCAGTGAAGATTTCCACCGACGCTCACGAGGCTGACGTCAGAGGCGGCCTTCGAACGATTGGATTGAATGTGGAGGTTGCCCTCGACCTTGCCGAGCCAAGCCAGGCAGGGCCCCGCATTCGACTGGCAATGGAAATCGCCTTTGACCAGGGTGTCCGGCCCTTGAAAGCCGTTCGGCCCGCCGGAGCACGACTGGATATGCAGATTTCCCTCGACGGTGACATTGCCTTGGAGCAGCACGGAGCTGCAGTCGACGGCTTCCACGTTGCCGCCGATCGTCGATGGTTCGGTGTACGCGGTGACGACAAGGCTCGCGCCTTTGCGGACGTGCACGTCGCCGGCGACCGTCACGAAGTCAAGGGTGCAGGACGCCTTTTCAGGAACGGTGACGTCACCTGTGATGCTGGTCACCGCCGAACCGCCGCCTAGCGTGCCGGCGCAAACGACGTCGGCGGCCTGAGCGGTCGGCGCACCGCCAAACGTCGTGGTGGCCGCCGTAACAAAAACCAGTACGAATGGAAATCGCGTCATCTTGCATCCTCCCCCGTTTGCTGATCTGAATCGATGCGGATAGCCGGCCAGCCGGACCGGCGCTGGCCCACTACCCGTATTACTGCATCTGTATTTGGACTACGGGAAAGCGTCAAACTGCCTCGCTGGATGGTATCCTGGCACGCAGGTAAAGCTCAACGCCTTTTCCGGGTCGCCACTTACGTATTGCCACATGGTCGGCCACACACACAGCGGCCTTTCACGCGTGGGTACTCCAGCCACGCGTGGATTTCCTAACGCGACTGGCTTGTCCGGGGGTGGTACTCCGTTCTCCACCCAATTGTCCAGAACGGCAAGGTTGTCCCAGACCGGGTTGAAGTTACCGCCCCCATGGGCCAGCCCCGGCACCATATAGAACCGAATGAACTTGTCCGCTTCACTTTGTCCCATTGTGGCAGCAATTGTCTCGTAGTATCTGGCGTTCGCGAATGGGGCGACGCTCGCGTCCTCGGTTCCGTGTAGCCAGATAATCTTCCCGCCCTTATGCATGAATTTGCCTAGGTCTGGATCCGTCGCGTCGATGGTTTGCGAGAGGCTCTGGACTTTGGCCAGCCACACGCCCGGATGCACTGGATCAAAGGTGTCCAGGTTGAAGTTGGGGTCCCGGGTGACAAAGTACTTGACGAACTGATCCGCCCTGGCGACATGGTGCGCATTCGGTCCGTCCTGCACCGGATTGAAGAGATGAGGGTTGGTCCCGAGATCCATTATGACGCTTTCCAGGCTGTTGTAGCCTTCATAGCGCATGATCCCATTGGCGAGCGGGTATGGCAGCGTATAGCCTCGGTGATAAACCTGATTCGTCCTGGCGATAAAGGTCGGTGTGAGGCAGTTCGTTGGTCGCGTGGCCGAGCACTTGAAATGATCGATAACTTGATCCGAGAGAGCGCGGCAGGCTGGTATGTTGGCCACGAGGCCGTCCACAACTCCATCCAACCCGTCGCACTGTGCAACGGCGTAGGTGGCGATCTCATTGGCCAGTGCCGGCGGTATAAAGCCAGCAGCATAGGCCGGGTCCGTTGGAGGTTTCGACTGGTCCGGGTATTCCGCATGTTCCAGAAAGGATCCCCAAAGGCGTAGCCCCAAGAAATTGGCGGTGGGATAATTACTGAGAATGCCGTCGTAATCGTCCGGCCAGCGTTGCGCCGCAGTCAGACCCTCGCGTCCTCCCGTCGAGCCGCCGGAAAAATAAAGCCGCTTCGGCCACTTGCCGTAGCGAGCTCTTGCGATCTCGAACGCGACGTCCCGGGCCTTCTTGATATGCATGTACCCAAAGTTGAGCAACGCCTCATCGTTCACCGCGAATGACGCGTCGTTGGAGTCGGCCGCCTTATGCCCGCTGTCATCAGCGAATGTCATGTAACCCAGCGTGAGAGGAGCGGTACCCGAGCCCAGGGTGGTCTTCCCCGTGGTGTTGGGTATGTTGCCGTCATATCCTCCCCCTCCCGGCTGAAACGCCTTTCCATTCCAATTGGTCGGAAGATTTACGCGGAAGTTGATGTCCGGGGCGGTGGGGTCTACGGGGTGTATGGCGCCCAGAACCCGACAGTACTCGCCATTCGCATTCCCGGGGTCTGTCGCCCGCACAAATACCGCCGAGGTAACGTCCGCACCACCAGTTGGGAGGCCGATGTTCTGGGGCAGAATCTGCATGCCCATAAGGTCCGCACATTGCCCGGATGGATCGTAATTCTTGATTGCACCCAATGCGTTGTCATTCCAAGGCCCAGCAGCCTGTGCGCCACCGCTCCAGCATGCACCGAAAAAGACCGTTACTGCAGTTCCCAACACGGACATCAGTTTTGTTTTCTTCATGCTGCCCTCCTAGTTGATCTGGCTATTGGCATTAGCATCAGGGAACGTGTGTTTGTTTTGGGAGAAGCCAACTTCCCCAGCGCAAGCTAATACCTTCGAATCAGAGACATGCCGCCGCCCAAACCGTCGAGCTGCGTCGCGCCGTGCGGGGTCGGCTGGAACGTCGGAGGCGCGCAGGAAGCACGCGCGCGACGTGCTGCCGCGCATCAATTCGGCTGATCGCTATCTCCTCCTTCCGGCCCGCGACGGGGCACGCTGAAAGGATGCGTTCGAAGGATTAATATGTAAACTGCAATGTTTGCAATATCCGATGCAGAACACGCATGAATTTCGGTTTATCTGACCTTGAAGCTCTGGTCGCGCTCGCTGAACTCACGAGCTTTCGCAAGGCGGCCGAAAGCGTACACCTGTCGCAGCCGGCGTTGAGCCGTCGGATCGCGAAGCTCGAGGGTGTGCTCGGCGTGCGCCTCTTCGACCGCACGACGCGATTTGTCGGGCCGACCGCCGTGGGTCGAGAGTTCGCCGCCAAGGCGCGCGGCCTCCTCGACGAATTGGGGGAATCGCTGCTTGTGATGAAGGATGTGGCCGCGGCCCGGACGGGCGAAGTGACCGTGGCCTGCGTGCCGTCGGCGGCCTATTACTTCCTTCCGGGGCTCATCCGCCTCTACCACGAGCGCTTCCCACCCATTCGCGTGCGGGTCATCGACGAGCACGCGAACGCGGTGCTCGCCGCCGTGGTGCGCGGCGAGGCGGACTTCGGGATCAATTTCATCGGGGCGCAGGATCCCGACGTCGACTTCCAGCCGATCCTAATCGAGCCGTTCGTGGCCGTTTGCCGGCGGGACCACCCGCTCGCCCGCAAGCGCAGTGTGACCTGGGCCGAGCTGGGACGCTGCGACTACATAGCCTTGAGCAAGTCGAGCGGGAATCAGGTGCTCATCGACTCGGCGCTCGCGCGGATGCGCGAGCGCCCGCGCTCGTTCTACGAAGTCAATCACAACTTGACGCTGCTCGGACTCGTGGAAGCGGGTCTCGGTGTGACGGCAGTTCCGAAGCTCGCGATGCCGCAGCGCGGCCACCCCACGCTCGCAGCCGTGCCTCTTGTCGAGCCAACCGTCACACGGAGACTCGGACTTATCCGTCGCCGTGGACGCTCGCTCCTGCCGGTTGCGCAGGAGCTGTACGCGCTGATCGCGGCGGAAGCCCCAGCACGTACTAGAGAGAGCGGCGCACGAGGCGTGAGAGCTCGCCGATCACGCCGCGGCGAAACGTGAGCACGCCTCAAGGAAGGCGATAGAGCAGCAGGTGATAGGTCTTGTAGCGCTCGAACACCGCCTTGCTGCGGTGGCCGGAGAAATATTTGTAATTCACCCGGTCCAGCTTCCTGCGCAGCAGCCTGAGCGCGAGCTTCGCGAGGAGCGGATAGCAACCCTCGAGGTAGCGCCCGATCGCGAGCGTGGCCGGCTTGACCCTGTTCACCAGCAGATCGTTAAACAGCTCCATGTTGGGGCTGACGCGCCGAGTGATGTCCTCGTCCTTGACGAGAACGAACGGCGTCAGCTTCATCGAAGCGTAGAAATCCTTGAGGCGATGGCCACCGCCGAACCCGGGATCGAGAGACGCGCTCTCGGGCGCCTCGCTCCTGAAAAAATCGGAGATGAGCAGCAGCCCTCCCGGCTTCAGGATCGCCTGGAGGATCGGCAGGGAAATCGATGGGGAGATGTACTGAAAGCTCTCGCTGAAGAGGGCTACGTCGTAGCGACGCCGGCACTCCGCGACCGGAAAATCCTCGAAGCGGCCCTCGAAAATCCGGGATCGATAGCCCGGGCGATCCGCCAGTTTCCGGCGCACTGCGTCGCCAAGGTCCCTGGACGGGATGACGCCGTCCGCGCTATACCCGCGGTCGAGCATCTGCCGCAGCAGCTGCCCGGTGCCGCAGCCGACGTCGAGAACGCTGACCTCGCCCTCGGCCCTCGGCAGCTGAGCGATCAGCATGTCGTTGTAACGCTGCTGGGCGGCAGCGAGGTTGCCGAGCTTGAGCTCGAGGTCCGCGTCCCAGAGCCCGTAGTGCAGGTCTTCCACCCCGAGGAGCTGCTGCGCGAGGATCAGGTGCAGCTCCCTGCTGTGCATTCTTTTCACGTCTCGCCGTGCATGCTTCGCGACCTCCTCCGGACGGCGGAGAGTTCCGTCTCGAGTCGCGATCGGAGCTGCCGCTCGGCGGGATCGTCCGTAAAAGGCGCCGAGGCGACGAACTGCCTGATCAGTTCGATCGCGTCGCCGCGCCTGGGATTCCTGCCGGAGAACCCGCCGATTCGATCCAGATCGCGGGCGAGCCTCGCCTGCTGCTCGTAGAGGTGGTTGAACTGCGCGTCGCACCGCGGAATCGGCGTCGGATAGTTCCGGATCTCCGCGGCGAGCGCGCGCCTGAGACCTTCGAGGTGGCACATGATTTCGTTCAACATCGACTCGAGCTTCGGGCCCGGCGCGATTTCCGTCTTGGTCCGGGAGGTCGCGGAGGACATCATTCCGGCCTGATGCCCGCGGCCTTCACCATCGGCCACCACTTCTCGATCTCGGCCTTGTGAAACGCGCCCAGAGCCTCCGGGGTCTGTTGCTCGCGCCGCGGGATCTCCTGGCCCAGATCGGAGAGGCGCGCGCGCACCGTCGAATCGGCGAGCGCCGCGACAATGGCTGCGTTCAGTTTCGCCACGACGTCGCGGGGCGTGCCGCGCGGCGCCCAGATTCCGTACCACACCGAAACATGCAGTCCCGGCAGGCCCGCTTCGTCCACGGTGGGTATTTCGGGGGCCGCCGCCAGGCGCGTCTTCGCCGTGATTGCGTAGGCCCTGATCTTGCCGCCGCGCAGCTGCGGAATGGAGTTCGAAGCCTGATCGATCATCAGTTCGATGCGACCGGCGACGAGATCCAGCATCGCCGGCCCCGAGCCCTTGTAGGGCACGAGCTCGAACCGGGTGCCGGTCGCGTTCTGGAAGTAGATTCCGCCGATATGCGTCGCCGATCCCGATCCGGCGGTTCCCGCCGAGGCCTTGCCCGGATTGGCCTTCAGCCACTCGATCAATTCCTTCAAGTCCTTTGCCGGCAACGAAGAGTTCGCGACGATCATCAGCGGATTGCTCGCGATCATCGCCAGCGGTTCCAGGTCGCGCAGCAGGTCGTACTCAAGCGGAAAGACCGCGCCATTGATGACGTGCGTACCCCAGTGGCCGATGCTGAGCGTGTAGCCGTCGGGAGCGGCGCGCGCGACCCGGCCCACGCCGAGAGTACCGGAGGCGCCGGCGACGTTTTCCACCAGGATGGTCTGGCCGAGCGTCTTCCCCATGGGGACGCCGACGATGCGGGCGATCGTGTCCACCGGCCCGCCCGCGGCAAACGGCACCACCATCGTGACCGGCCGCGACGGGTAGCTCTGGGCTTGGGCGGCCGAAATGCCCGCGAGAGCCGCGGCGAGCGCGAAGGCCGTCGATCGAGCTTTCATTTCCCTCCCTTGCAAGGAACGCGGAGCGCCGAGTCTACGTCTATTATGAACCGACAAACCAGACAGTCGAGGAGACCCCATGGCACGAGTCGTAAAGCGCAACCGCGACCATCCCTATGAAGTCAAGATAGGCGGCGAGGCGGAATACATCTGCGCCTGCGGACTCTCGGGCAACCTGCCCTTCTGCGACGGTTCGCACAAGCTCACCAAGGGCGAGACTCCGGGGAAGCTCCACTGGTACGACGAAGGCGGGAAGCGTCACGACGCGAAGGACGCCTATCCCGAGATCCGCAGCGACGAGTAGCGC
>Ga0209488_10003083_pt1 | contig 13469 bp, 16 predicted proteins | sample Rivendell_Oct201_8_FD_188349 | JGI IMG/M metagenome (GOLD analysis project Ga0209488, IMG submission 188349) | Vadose zone soil microbial communities from the Eel River Critical Zone Observatory, Northern California, USA -... | ecosystem: Environmental > Terrestrial > Soil > Vadose zone >...
CGCTCTGCGGGTGTGCGGGCTTCGGCCGCGAAGCGAGACAAGAGCCGGTCGAGCGGCTCGACGAGCACGGAGTCAGCGCACCCGTCCTTCAGGTCGAGGCACGCAACGTGCTCGCGTTCGTCAACGCCGATTCTCGACCTCACCAGATCTACTCGAATGACTGTGCCGAGCTGTTGTCCCCCGTCCTGAATCCTGGCGACACCTACTCGGTCGCGGTCGGCACCGGACCCAAGGTGTGCCACTTCCAGGATCTGCTCGCGCCGCTCTCCACTGGCTACTCCGGCATCCTCCGGGTAAACGATGAGCAGGAGGAGCGCCGCCTGGCGACGCTGGACTGAGCGCGATCGAAGCCAGAGAACGCTTCTGCGAAAGTCACTCTGACGCCTCGGCGCGGAATAAAGGCACTCGGGCCGCAGTCGCAGGGGGTGGACCTGGCCGCTCGGAGGAGTGTTGCCACACAGAGGCGAGTCGTTCGAGGCAGTGGTGCTGCCCCACATGAGGGCAGGCTACAACCTCGCTCGTTGGCTCTTGCGCAACGACCAGGATGCCGAGGATGTCACGCAGGAGGCCATAGTGCGCGCATTCCGCTTCTTCGACGGATTCAACGGTGACAATCCGCGTGCCTGGCTGCTGACCGTCGTTCGCAACAGCGCCTATACTTTCCTGCAGCAGAACCGCGCCCGTGAGCTGGGCACCGAGTTCGACGAGGTGCTTCATAGCGAGCCGGCCTCGAATGGGCGCACCTCAGAGACGCCCGAGGTGCTGGTACTGCGCTCGGCGCAGCAGCGGCTTCTGAACGAGGCCGTGGACGCGCTGCCGGTCGAGTTCCGGGAGGTGTTCGTGCTGCGCGAGATGGAAGGACTTTCGTACAAGGAGATCGCGGACATGGCGCGCATTCCCATCGGCACGGTGATGTCACGGCTGTCGCGCGCGCGGAGGCAACTGCAGGCTGCCGTCGCCGGGCGCCAGCAGGCGGGGAGCGCGTCATGAACTGCTCCGAGACCAAGCAACTGATCGACGCCTACGTGGACAACGAGCTCGATCTGCGCGGAGCGCTCGAGATCGAGGAGCACGTCGCCCGATGCCCCGGTTGCGGCGCCGAGGAGCAAGCATTGCGCGAGCTGCAAGCCTCGGCGCGTGCGAACCTGATCCGGTACGCGCCTTCGCCGCAATTCGAGGCGCGGCTCCGCGACGCATTGCATGCGGAAGGACCTCCCGTTCCCATGGGGTCCGTAGAGCCGAGCCCCGCGCCCCCGCGAGCTGCGCGGCATCGGCGGCGCGCGTGGAAGTGGGCGGCGCTTGCGCCCTTTGCGGCAGCCGCCGCACTGCTGGTCGTGGCCGGGCCGCGCTTCTGGCCGCCGCCGTCGGAAGCTTCAGTGACCGATGCAGTGATCGCGGCGCACGTCCGGTCGCTGCTCGCCAATCATCTCACGGATGTCGCCTCCTCCGACCAGCACACCGTCAAGCCCTGGTTCCAGGGAAAGCTTGACTACTCGGTGTCGGTGACGGACTGGGCTGCCGAGGGCTATCCGCTGGCGGGCGGCCGGCTCGATTACGTCGAGGACATGCCTGCGGCAGCGCTCGTCTACCGGCGCGCGCAACACGTCGTGAACCTCTTCGTCTGGCCGAGCAAGCGGGCCGGTGACGAGCCGCTCCGGCGCCTCTCGCGGCGCGGGTACAGCGCGTACTGCTGGGCAAAGAACGGCATGCATTACTGGGCCGTTTCCGACCTCAACGACGCCGAATTGCAGAAGTTCGTCGAGCTCGTTCGCCGCCAAGGCTGATTCACCGCGCCAGGTCGTATGTGAAGCGATGAACGCGACCGGGTGCTTGGTCTACACATCATACAACGCGGTATAGACCGGTAGCTGGAGCGTCCCGCGCGCCATGCAAAGCAGCACTTGGGAAGCCCGCCGCTCCGACCCCTCGTCTCGCCGATCGGTTCTCGGCCCGTTGCAGACTGCGGGAATAGGCGGCGGTGGGGTCGAGTCATGCCGGCGGAGGTCGACATGAACGAACCCAAGGGGCGTCGCGAGTTCATGCAGCTTGCCGGCCTGGGCGGCGTAGTTTTCGCCTCAGGCCTGGCCGGAGCTTGCACGAACATCCTGCGCAAGTCCGGCGGGCAAGAGGACGATTTCTTCTTCGTCCAGCTCTCGGACTCGCACTGGGGCTTCAAAGGTCCGCCCAATCCCGAGGCGGCCAACACGCTCCGGCAGGCGGTGGCCGCGGTCAACGCGCTGCCCTCGGCACCCGACTTCGTCGTCTTCACCGGCGACCTCACCCATACTACCGACGACGAGGCCGAGCGCCGCAAGCGCATGCGCGAATTCAAGGCCATCGTCGCCGACCTCAAGACGCCGGTGCAGCACTACATGCCCGGCGAGCACGACGCCTCGCTGGACTGGGGCAAGGCCTATCAAGAGAACTTCGGCCCCACACACTATTCGTTTGACTACAAAGGAATTCACTTTGCGGTGTTGGACAACGTCTCCGATCCGCAGGCTTCCATCGGCGACACTCAGATGGACTGGCTGCTCGCGGATCTGAAGCCGCTGCGTCCGGAGGCGCCCATCGTTGTCTTCACCCACCGGCCGCTCTTCGACCTGGCGCCGGCGTGGGACTGGGCCACCAAGGACGGCAGCAAGGCCATCGACCTGCTCCAGCACTGGAAGAACGTCACCGTCTTCTACGGGCACATCCACCAGGAGCATCACTTCAGGACCGGCGAAATCGCGCACCACGCGGCGACGTCGCTCATCTTCCCGCTGCCGGCTCCCATGTCGCAGCCGAAGCGCACACCGCTGCCCTGGGACCCGGCGCATCCGCGGCGGGGACTCGGGTTCCGCGAGATCTTCGTGGATGAGTCCCGCCTGGCGCTCACGCTCAGGCAAGACTCGTTGGAAGGCGCTGGCGCTTCGCAGCCGGCCGCTGCAAGTGGGGGCTAGGGATGCGTGCGCACTGGATGCTTGCGCCTTTGCTCGCATTGCTTCTCGTGGCCACCAACGCGGATGTGGCGGCGCAGGAGAGGGTCATCCAGGTGACGGCGGAGAGGTTCAAGTTCACGCCGGGCGTGATCGAGCTCAAGGTGGGCGTACCCGTGGTGCTCGAGTTGACTACTCTCGATCGCAAGCACGGCTTCCAGGTGCCGGATCTCAAAATCGACGAGGTCATCGAGCCAGGCAAGATCACGCGCGTGCGGATCGTGCCGGACAAGGCCGCGACCTACGATTTCCACTGCACCGTCTTCTGCGGCAGCGGGCACGAGGAGATGGCTGGCCAGATCGTCGTCTCGCCCTGACGTCCACTTCATTCCGGAGGAATCGGTGCGCAAAGCAATCCTGCTCTTCCCGCTTGCCCTGGCGGCCTGCGGTGGTTCTCCCTCGAGCTCCGGGCCTGCGATGGTTTCGCTGCGGGCTGCGGGCATAAATCCCTCGATGATTTCCGTGATGGCTGGCGCGCAGCTGCAGTTCACCAATGAAGATGCGGTAGACCATCAAGTTGCCTCAAACGACTGCTCCGAGCTGAGCTCACCCATTCTCGCTGCGGGCGCGAGCTTCATCGCGACGATGGGCGCCGGCCCCAAGACGTGCGCGTTCTCGGACGCTCTCATGCCCGGAAAGACGGCGTTCCAGGGCACCGTGACCGTGCAGCAGTCTTCGACAGGCGACGCCGGCTACGGCAATCCCTATGGCCCTTAGACATCTGGCGGCGTCCTGGTCGGCCGTCGATCGCGATCGGATGTTTGCGGCGGCCTTGCTCGGCGGCATGGCGCTCCTGCTCTGCGAGCTGCGGTTCGAACACCGCGAAGTCCTCGGGGAGACCTGGCGCTCCTGGATTCCGCTCGTCTACACAGCGGTGACCCTTTTGGGCGGACTGGTCGCGCTGCTCCGCTGGGACGGGAAAAGGCGCCGCGTGCTGGCGATGCTCTTCGGCGCGGGCATCGCTGTGGGGCTGCTCGGCTTCTGGTTTCACACCGACGGGCACCTGGTCAACGGCTTGCGGAACATCCTCCTGGCCTGGCGCATCCCGCTCGGCCAGGACGGCGGCATCAGGATGGGCAGCCAGCCGCCCGCGGTGGCCCCGCTGGCGTTCTGCGGCCTCGGTATCTTGGGCCTGCTCGTCTGTGCCGCGCCGGCCGCGAAGCTATCGGCAGCATCGGAGTGACCTCAACCCTGTTTGTCTTCCGAGCCATTCGTTGCCGGCGGAAGGCGAGGCGCAGGCGGCTTCTCTTTTCGAGGATGATGACCAGCTCTGTCGGATGCCCCGAACACGATGCGCCCCTCCAGTCTCAGTGTCCGTGGACCGCGGTGAAGATCGCGAATGCGCAGAAGACTGCACCGGCGACCCGCCGCATCGCGACCTCGGGCAACCAGTGGCCAGCAGCTCTGCCGATGGCAACCGCCAACAACGCGCCAACCCAGAGACCCAGCGTCGCTCCCGAAAGCACCTGCCAGCGGTGCTCCGGGAACCGCGCCACCAGTGCCGCCGTGCCGATCTGCGTAGCGTCTCCCCACTCCGCCGCGAATACGAGCCAGAAGCTGGTGGTGAGGACCCGATCCGCAGCCAGAGGGTCTGCCGATTCCCCGATCTCGTTGCGTTGAAGGAGCAGACGCAACCCGAAGGTGATGAACAGGCCGGCTGTCCCGAACGTCAGCAGCCAAGTTGGTAGCGCTCCCAAGATGTTGGCCAAGCCGACGGCGATGAAACCGTGTGCGAGAAAGGCCGCCCATGCGCCGAACCAACACCGGCCACGGTCGATTGCGCGTGGCGAGGAGCAGCACTGTGTAGAGGGTCTTGTCCGGCAGCTCCGCGAGCAGGATGAGCAGGAAGCTCGAGAGCAATGGAAGCGCATTCACCTCGACGCCGACCGCGGCCGCATCTGGAAATTCCTCCTGGGAATAATCGCGGGGCCGACCCAGTCCGACGGGAACTGGAATGGAGCTGCTATGAGACTTGGAGCCGGAGAGATCCTGGTGGTGCTGGGGCTGGCGTTGCTTTTCTTCGGGCCCTCCAAGCTGCCGGCTCTGGGAGCCAGCCTGGGTGAGGCGATCCGCGGCTTCAAGCGCGGTCTCACCAGCGCGGATCCGAAGCCGGAAAGGCCGGCGCTCGAGCCGCCGGGTCGCCAATGAGAGTGCGGCAAGGGAATGTACGGCGCGGCGCAGGTGAGTGATCTGTCCCGCGCGGCTGCTCAAGGAGCATTGCGCGGGTCGTCCCAGTCGAGCTGCTTTTCCAGCCTGAACGATCCTTCGCCGGTTCCGTCGCGGAACGTGCCCTCCATGGTTTCGCCGTTCGCCGTCCCGTCGAAGACGGCCATCGGCGGGATCTCGAAGTGGACCGAGTGGCCGAGCTGCAAATTCTTTAGCGCGATGGGCGTGAGAGTCCGGCCCCAGAAGAAGCCCTGATAACCGCCCTCGCCGGTGGAGAAGCGGAAGTCCGCCGGGCTGCTTGCCTCGCCTTTCACCAGTACTCCGCGCCATGGACCCGCGAACGACTCCGAAGAGTTTCGCATGTTCCCTGCAGGACTGGCGCACGCGGACACGATCAGAATCGACAACGCGATCATCGTTCTCATCGACATCTCCCGGCTGGAGGCCACACTCGGGAAGGTCGATTGCTCGCTCGTAGCGATCATTCCCGAGGGAATAAGCGAGCGGGTGCTCCGGTCCGGCGGCCGCGCGACTCGGAAGTCAAGGAGTGATCGACGGAAGCAAAGCCCGCACCTCAGCTTCGATGGCGGGCTCATCCACTTCAGCATCCGCGCCCGAGCAGGTTGATCCCCAAGGTGAGGCGCGAGGCTCGGTGCGCAAGCCGCGATTCCTACCCGCACCGTAGCGCGCGGCCAGCTCCGGCGTAGCGAGGGGTTGAGCGTGACTGACGAGGAGATCCGATCCTGGCCGCCATTCGACGCCGCGCGCCGGGGATAGCTGTAGACCGCGGCGCGGCGATTTTATTCCCGCGCGAACCGTGCGCCGGCCGGACGAGTCCAACCCGCGTTCCAAGGGCAATGCGATCGGCACCGCCGGCGGGCAGCGCGTCTTCGCCGCGGTCTTCTGCGGACCCGCGGCGACGGCCACCGCTCACAGCACGAGCGCCGCCGGCGTGGCCCTCGCCGCCAACGGTGATTTCCACATCGACGACGCGCTCGCGCCAGCGGTGCCGGCCTCCTGCGACAACCCAGTGCTGCTCATCCTCAGCGCCGCCAACGGGCACTGGTTCGCCGCCGGCATTCCCAGGAACGGTTCGGACACCTGCGAGGAATAAGTCGGCCCGCGTTCCGGTCACGCCCCACGGAAAGGAACCAGACATGCGTCTCCTCTTCGCCACACTCCTCGCAGCAACTGCCCCTCTCACCACCGACTCCGGCGCGCCGGTCGGCAGCAACCAGAACTCCAAAACTGCCGGCGCGCGCGGCAGCGTATTGCTCGAGGACTTCACGCTGATCGAGAAGCTTGCGCGCTTCGATCGCGAGCGCATCCCGGAAAGAGTGGTGCACGCCCGAGGCGTTGGCGCCTACGGCACGTTCGAGAGCGCGGCGGACTTCTCCGCGCTCACCCGCGCGAAGATCTTTTCCGCCAAGGGCAAGCGCACGTCGATGTTCGTGCGCTTCTCCACCGTCGTGCACGGCGGCAATTCGCCCGAGACGCTGCGCGATCCGCGCGGGTTCGCCCTCAAGTTCTACACCGAGGAGGGCAACTGGGATCTGGTCGGCAACGACCTGCCGGTGTTCTTCATCCGCGACGCGATCAAGTTCCCCGACATGGTCCACTCGCTGAAGCCGTCGCCGGTGACCAACCGGCAGGACCCGAATCGGTTCTTCGACTTCTTTTCGCACGTGCCCGAATCGACGCACATGATCACGCAGCTCTATTCCGACCTGGGCGTCCCCGCGAACTACCGGCAGATGGACGGCCACGGCGTGCACGCGTTCAAGCTCGTCAACGCCAAGGGCGTGGTCCATTATGTGAAGTTTCACTACCTCTCGCTCCAGGGCGTGAAGACGCTCACCCCGGAGGAGGCGGCGAAGCTTCAGGCCGCCGACTTCCAGCACGCCACCAAGGACCTCTACGACGCGATCGCGCGCGGCGATCACCCGAGCTGGGAGCTGACGGCGCAGATCGTCGACTCGAAGGACCTTGACCGCTTCAGCTTCGACGCTCTCGACCCCACTAAGATCTGGCCGGAGGATCAGGTTCCTTCGCTGGTCCTTGGCCGCTTCACCCTGGAACGCACGCCCTCGAACTATTTCGAGGACACCGAGCAGTCCGCGTTCAGTCCGGCGGTGCAGCCGCCTGGAATCGAGCCCTCGGAGGACAAGCTCCTGCAGGGCCGGCTCTTTGCGTACACCGACACGCAGCGTTACCGGGTCGGGCCCAACTATCTCCAGCTTCCGGTCAATCACCCCCGCTCGCCGGTGGCCAACAACAACCAGGCCGGCCCGATGAGCAGCGCGCGTCCGGCGAGCGACGTCAACTACGAGCCGAGCGCGTCGGGCGCCGTCGCCGAAACGTCGGCCTATGCCTATTCGCGCGCGCCGCTCTCCGGCACCACGCAGCAGGCGCGCATCGAAAAGACCGACGACTTCTCGCAGGCAGGCGCATTTTATCGGGGGCTCGATGCGCCGGCGCGCGCGCGGCTGGTGCGGAACCTGGCCGGCGATCTCGGGCAGGTGAAGAATGCGGCCGTGAAGGCGCGGATCGTCGGCTTCATGCTGCAGGCCGACGAGGACTACGGCGGCCGGCTCGCCGAAGCGGTAGGCGTGAGCGCGGACGCTGCGCGGCTCGCGGTACGCTGACCATGACGTCGCGCGCAACGGTGGCCTTGCTGGCGTTCCCGCTGCTCCTTGGTGGAGCGCTCTTCGCAGCACTGCCGGCCCTCTCGAGACGAGAAGTCCCCCGGGCGGACGCTGAGCGTTACCTGCTCGCCGCCGCTCGCGAAGGAGAGGCGGCGGCGATCGAGGGCCTGGTGGGCGCAGGCGTCTCGGTGGAAACGCGCGATTCCCGCGGCTTCACTGCCCTCATCCTCGCCGCGTATCACGGTCACGCCGAGGCGGTGCGCACGCTGCTGCGGCTGGGCGCCGACGCCTGTGCCGGCGACGGTCGCGGCAACTCGGCCCTCATGGGCGCGGCGTTCCAGGGACAGAAGCGCGTGGTCGAGCTGCTTCTCGCACAGCCCTGCGCCGTCGACCAGGCCAACCGAGTCGGCCAGACTGCGCTGATGTTCGCCCGGCTCTTCGGGCGCTCCGAAGTGGCCGATCTCCTGACCGCAGCGGGCGCATCGCGCGCGCGCCGCGACACGTCCGGCCGATCCTCGGAGGACTGGGCACGAACGCAGGTTCCTTCCCCTGCCGGGCCACCCTGATCGCATTTGCGGATTTCCGCTCCGACTCCACTCAATCCCTCTCGAGGTACCCTATGAATCGAACGTCGCTGATCGCGATTCACCTTACGGCTCTCGCTGCCGCGTGCAGCAATCCTCCCGCCAGAGCGCCCTTGGCGCAGGGGCGTCCGGCGGTCTCCTCTGCAGAGGTGCAGGAGCGGGCCAACCTGGTGGTGGAGTGGAACCGGGAGCTGCTTCGTATCGTCCGTACGCCAGGCGCCCAGCCGGCGACCATCCATCCGACGCGCAGCTTCGCCATGCTCCATCTGGCGATCCGCGACGCGGTCCATTCCATTGACCGGACGCCGCGCCTGATTCGCGCGTCTTCGCGGGAAGCCTCGCAGGAGGCCGCGGCTGCAGCGGCTGCGCACGACGTCCTCGTCGCGCTGTACCCATCATTCGCGGCGCAGCTCGACACCCAGCTCCAGCAATCGCTGGCGCAAGTTCCGGACGGCGCGCCGAAGACCGAGGGCGTCCGCATCGGGCAGGACTTCGCCGGCCGCGTCCTCGCGGCGCGTGCCGACGACGGCTCCGCGGCGCCGCCGCTCAAGTTTACCTTCGGAACGCTCCCCGGCGCATATCAGTCGACTCCGCCGAACTTCCCCTCCCAGCCGCAGTTCACGAGCTGGCCGCACGTCAAGCCGTTCGCCTTGGAGCGCGCGAGCCAGTTTCGGCCCGGCCCGCCTCCCGCGCTGGAGAGCGCGGCGTACGCCGACGCCCTCAACGAGATCAAGTCCCTCGGCACCGCAAGCGGCTCCACCGCCTCCGCGGACCAGGCGCTGACCGGCCGATTCTGGAACGGCGCCATCCAGAACTACTGGAACGAGATCGCGCAGACGGCGGCATTGAGCCGCGGCCTGACCACGGCGGAAACGGCGCGCCTCTTCGCGCTGCTCGATGTCGCCATCGCGGACTCGGTCATCGCGTTCTACGACGCGAAGTACACCTATTCCTTCTGGCGGCCGGTGACCGCCATTCGCGCCGCGGATACCGACGGCAACCCCGAGACGGACGCGGACCCGAACTGGCTCCCGCAGGCGGGCAGGACCGCGCCCGATCCCTCCTATCCGGGCGCGCACGCCGTCATCAGCGCTGCCGCCGCGGCCGTGCTCGAGGGCTTTCTCGAGGAGGCCGATTTCGCCTTCAGCGTCACTTCCGAGGTTCTGCCCGGCACGCAGCGCTCCTTCGAGTCCTTCGCCGCCGCAGCCCGCGAGGCGACGCTGAGCCGCATCTTCGCCGGCCAGCATTTCCGGTTCGACCTCAGCGCCGGCCATCGCCTGGGCCAGAAGGTCGCCCAATTCGTCGTGTCCAGCTCGGATTCCCCCAAGGAGAACGAAAATGATTGAATCGAGGCTTAGGTATTCCTTCCCCCTCCGGGCGGCGCTGCTCCTGCCGCTGATGGCGACGACCATGGCGCGAGCCGAGCAGCCTCCCGCGCCTTGCCATCCGAATCCCGACGCAGTCGCCGACGCTGCGGCGGTTGGCGCGCGTGGCGACATCGCGCCGCTGCCCGCGCCGCTGCGCGATCAGCTGGTGCGCCTGGCCGAGCGGCCGCACAGCGTCCTGCCCGTGCAGGCCCGCGCCGAGGCCGATCTCGCCAGCCAGCTCTTCCAGTACTACCTGCTCGACTCGACCGGCTTCGAGCCCAACGTCTTCACCAGCCGCATTCCGGGCGTGAACGATGCCTCTCAGCTGACTGCCACCGGCGGCAACTGCGGCTTGCCGGCGGTGGGCGCGGTTCGCGTCGTGCTCGAGCCGAAGCCCGGCCTCCCGACCGATCCCACCGACCCGCGCGCCTTCATCGACGTCTTCACCGACATCTCCGGCCTGTTCGTCATCAACAACGAGAGCGGCTGGTACGAAGGCTGGATGATTCACGACGTCACCGTGCCGGCGATCGACCCCGTCGCGCGTCCCGACGGGCACGCCCACTTCGGCGCCATCCTGCCCCGCGACGCCGCGCTCCTCGCCAGGATGGGCGCCGGCAACAACGTCCCGGGACACACCTTCACGGTCGACGGAAAGAAGCCGCGCTTCCCCAGCGCGTCCGATCACTTCCCCGACGCGCAGACCAACGTGGTGCCGATCTACCTGAGCATGGGCGCGTTCAATGCGCTGCAGCAATCCGATGCCCACGCTTATTGGGAATTCAATTACCTGGGGACCAACTGGGTTCATCCCCTCTATGAGCTGCCCTTCACCGGCGGATTCCCGGACCGGTTGGGCGCAGCGCCCGACAGCTTCGCCGACGGCGAGATCGGCAAGCTGCAGTCCATCGTGCCGGGCTCGGGGCCCAACGGCGTGAGGAACGATCCTCGCCGCGTCGGAGACGATCCCAACCTGCCGCGCGATCCGGACAAGTTCGACGGGACCGTCGATGCGCAGCGGGAATTCCGGCAGCGCGGCATCCCCAGCGGGCTGGCGAACGAGATCTTCCTCGACGTGTACGTGCGGCGCGCGTCGTTCGAGCCCTGGGAGAAGAACCTCCAGCAGCGCCTCTTCGACGCGTACGCCGCCGAGGTGGCGCGCGTCGACCAAAACGGCGACGGCATCATTTCCGCTCCGGAGGGAGACATCGACACGCCGACCGACGGCTTCGCCGACAATACGCGCCTCTACCTGTCGCCGACGGTTTTCGAGCGCTTCGCCGTGACGCGCGAGATCAACGACGGGCTGCTGGCGCCGCGCTTCTCGCCCAGCCAGCGGGCCTGGGTGTTGAGCGGAGCGCTGGTGGCCGTCAGTCCTGCAATCCCCGCATCCGCCGGACGGGACGCCGACGATCGGTGAGTCTCTGCTCTCTTTCACAGTCCAACCGGACTGCGCGTGTGAGCGCGCAGTCTTGTTCTCACTCTTACGGAGGATTCAAATGCCATTGACAACCCGGTGCGCGAACCGCCTCGCGGCGCTCGCCTTTTCCCTCTTCCTGTTCCCCGTTGTGGCAAGCGCCCAGCATTACAAACAGACCAACCTCGTTTCCAACGTCGCGGGGCTGGCTCCGATCACCGACCCGAATCTGAAGAACCCCTGGGGACTCACCCGTAGCGCGACCAGTCCCTGGTGGGTGGCGAACAACAACTCGGGCACCTCGACTCTCTATACCGGGTCTGGCCAAATCATCCCCATCAATGGGACGGGAACAGTTCTTGTTCCGCCCCCTGGATTCGCGCCGAATGCGCAGTCCGCTCCAACCGGAGTGGTTTTCAACGGAAGCCCGACGGACTTCCTGGTTGCACCGGGGGCGGCGGCGCATTTCATCTTCGCCACCGAGGACGGCACGATCTCGGGCTGGGCCGGCGGGAAGAGCGCGGTGCTCGTAGTAGACAACTCGGACGGAGGCTCCGCGAATGGCGCCGTCTACAAAGGCGCTACGTCCGCGGAGATCGACGGCAGGAGATTCCTCTATGTAACAAACTTCCGGTCCGCCAAGGTCGAGGTCTACGACACGAACTTCAAGCGCGTGCACCTGAACGAGGACGCCTTCGACCACGATGCGATTCCCAGAGGCTTCGCACCGTTCAATGTCCAGAACATCGGCGGAACGATCTTCGTCACCTACGCAAAGCAGGATGCTGCGCGGCACGATCCCGTAGGAGGCGATGGTCTCGGGTTCGTCGAGCTCTTTACCCCGTCGGGGAAGCACATCGGCCGCTTGCAACACGGCGACTGGTTCAATGCGCCTTGGGGAGTGGTGTGGACCACGCGCGACTTCGGTGAGTTCAGCAATGCCATCCTGGTCGGCAATTTCCGCAGCGGCTGGGTGGCGGCGTTCAATGGTTTCACTCACCAGTTCATCGGCTTTCTGAGGAACCCGGACAACTCGCTCGTGACCATCGACGGCCTGTGGTCCCTCACGTTCGGGAATGGCGCGAACGCGGGACCGGCGAACAGCTTGTTCTTCAGTGCCGGCATCGACAACGAAAGCGACGGGCTGTTTGGCACCCTCACGCCCATCGACGGGCTGGATGGCGACGAGGAGTAGCGCCGTAGGGTGGGGCCCTTTTTGGGGGAGGCCCGGGGTTCCCAGCTCTCATACCTCTTGAATCCCTCCGACCGTCCGGATGTTCCGTTTTTGTTCCAAGCCGATGCGGTCCCCCGGAACACGAAGGCCCCGGCTCGGAGATGTTCTCTGAAACGGGGCCTTGGAGTGGAGCGGAACACAGGGTTCGAACCTGTCGTTTGCCAAATTTCTTCAAGACTGGACGATGGGTCAGCGGCGTGCGAGCCATGGACCGCAATGTTCCTCGCACTCGCTCTGTGGAGCGCCTGCGCGCGGCGCTCAGAACCCGCGCCGACCTCGCACTCGAGAACCTGGCGCTCCGACAGCAGCTTGCCCTGCTCCGCCGTCGATCAAAGCGACCGCGATTCGGGCGCCTCGATCGCGCCTTCTGGTTGTGGCTCTCCAACCGGTGGTCTGGGTGGGGCCAGGCGCTCCATCTCGTACGCCCCGAGACCGTCATTCGCTGGCACCGGCAGGGCTTCCGCGCTTTCTGGACTTGGAAGTCCCCTCGCGGGCGAGTGGGTCGACCACGGGTCGGCTCGGAGATTGCGGAACTCGTGCGCACCATGGCGCTCGCGAATCCGCTCTGGGGCGGGCCACGCATCCACGGCGAATTGCTCAAGCTCGGTTTTGACATCTCGCAGCGAAGCGTCGCCCGGCTCATGCCGCGTCGCCCGAAACCGCCCTCGCAGACTTGGCGCATGTTCCTCCAGAACCACCTCCCCGACCTCGTCTCGGTCGACTTCTTCGTCGTGCCGACCGCTACCTTTCGCGTGCTTTACGTGTTGGTGGTCCTGCTGCATCATCGCCGCCAAATCGTGCACTTCAACGTGACCGATTCCCCGACCGCCGCCCGGACCGCGCAACAACTCGTCGAGGCGTTCCCCGATGACTCGGCGCCGCGCTATCTCCTCCGCGATCGCGACGGCATCTACGGCGGCGAGTTTCGGCGACGGGTGAACGGCATGGGCATCGCCGAGGTTCTCACGGCGCCCCGTTCGCCATGGCAGAATCCCTTGGTCGAACGCGTGATCGGCACCATCCGCCGCGAGCTCCTCGACCATGTGATCGTCTTGAATGAGGGACACCTCCGTCG
>Ga0209488_10003085_pt1 | contig 13464 bp, 9 predicted proteins | sample Rivendell_Oct201_8_FD_188349 | JGI IMG/M metagenome (GOLD analysis project Ga0209488, IMG submission 188349) | Vadose zone soil microbial communities from the Eel River Critical Zone Observatory, Northern California, USA -... | ecosystem: Environmental > Terrestrial > Soil > Vadose zone >...
CGCGCCGCGATGAATGGACAATCCCGCCAGAAGGCCAACCCGAAATCACTTTTGATGATACAGAACAGTTGGTTCTTCCAGTTCCAGCGCCGAATACTAAGCGGAAGACTTCGGTGATGTTTTATGAATTCGACCGGCCGCCGGTAGCCGCTTCTGCTTTGTCCCGCAACCCGGGAGTGGTAGATAACAGCCTCGGGTACGTAGACACATTCATACCCTGCCAATCTCAGCCGCCACGACAAGTCGAGGTCTTCCCAATATGCGAAGAAATCCTCGTCGAAGTATTCGTGCTCGCCCATGCGCACGCTCTCAAGTGAGCTCTTTCGATATGCGGAGGCGGTACCCGAAACGCCGAAAACTCGAAACGAATTGTCAAATTGTCCGCGATCTACTTCATTCTGTCCCCGCTCACGCCCGCGCCTTCCCCGTGAAATCACGATGCCAGTACCGTCGAGAACCGGTAGACCATCCGAGGACTGTCCTGGCCTTACCATCTTTCCAGTGGCAGCCGCCACTCGCGGGTCGACAAATACGGTGGCCAAGGTTTGCAAATAACCCGGCGTCATCACGGTGTCGGGGTTGAGAGGAATGACCAGCTCAGCAGAAGATTTCAGAATGAATCGGTTATGTGCCCCGGCGAAGCCCAGGTTTTTTCCATTGTCTTCATATTTGAATCGCGGGTCGCTACCGAATAGTGACAATACTGCATCTTCGATCGAATCCTCGGAACCGTTCTCTGTCACCGTAACCGTACACTCGACCCCTTCCTGTGCCAATACCGAGGCAATACAGTCTCCTATCACAGATAACGAATGATTGTAGCGAACAACATTAACGGCCACAGTGTGCATGGATATTTTCAGCTCACCCGGAGCGGGTCATTTAATCCATACACAGGGGTCGACAACTCTGGAACTTGCTCAATGGCAAGATTGCAACTGTTCCCCGCAATGCAATATAGAAACAGGTTCCCGTATTCATAACCATAAGTTTGAAAACACACATTCAACCAGTATGGAGCGATAACGAGCCACCGAATTTTCTTCGGAAGGGACTTTAGCGTGATGATTGTCAGCAGAGCGTTGAATGCGAGGCAATGGATGATTCCGTACCCTGCGATCTGATTCATGAAAAACATGTGATAGTTGTCGATATCCAGGTGTTCCAGCGACGAGTTCAAGTCATGCACCCCGAGCCCGACAAACGCATAATTCGTCCAATGAGTGAAAAACACCCTCCATAAGTCGAGTCGCGCGGCCGCACCGTCTTCTGGATTGCTGAAATCGAAAGCAAAGGCAATAAAGCCTCCAATAACCATTGCCGTGATCACAAATCCGATGAATATCCATCGCTTCAGTTTCTTCTCTCTAGTCAGGAAGTAGTCCAACGCAAGCAAGAGAGCTGCGGAGAGGATTCCCTGACGGGAAAAAAGTGAGAGCACCAAGAGCGAAAACAGCAGTCTTTCTACCAGCGTCACCGATTGGCCGGCGCGCCTCTTGAAGTAAAGAAATGCTCCGAAAACAGCCACAACATACATCGCTACGATATTTTTGGTGAGGAATATTGGAGCGAGCGGCTCTGCGATCTCGTAAAGGCGGGTGCTGGTGACTCCCTCTGGCCGCAGCAGCAAAAGAACCATTTCCAAAGATGATGTCCCGGCATGGATGTATGCGCCGACGACAATCAGGAGCCACACCACCGCGAACCGTTTCAGCCATTTCGCACAGGTAGCAGGATCGAATGCGGGCTGAAGAAAGAGAAATAACAACACTGTCGAGAGATTAATTAAAAGTTTGACGGGTTCCAGAAACTCCGGTCGATCCGCAAGCACTTCTCTGAAGATAGCTGTGGAACTGCTTACGATTGCGAGAGCGCAAACAGCAACTTTCATCAGAGTTGCCTGCGGAGCTGCCCACTTCGGCAGCAGAACAAGACCGAACGCCAGGAGCAGGGCCTGCGGAATCATGTAGAGCGTGTGACCGGCCGCAGCAAAGGGATACAGGAAAAGCGTGCAGAGAAACAGCGTTTGCAGTTCGTGCAGTGGTCTTGAAGCATCAGTGAATGGCATCAGGGGATTCACGCCTCCACTCGACTGTCACATGCGCCTTATGACACTTCTACCCGCTGAACTGGCCTGTTTTATCGACTTCTGTACCGCAAGCCGGCTCCTTCAGCAACGTCGATTATAATTCATTAGTCTTGTGGACTTGCCCGCGGAACCGTACCGGCGACCCGGCAAGATCATGATGCATATGCTTGTCCAGACCGTCCGAGGATGAGGATGATCGGAAGCTCCCAGCTTTCTACGACCCCGGGCAAGCGGAAATGTTAAGCCAACGAAATAGAAATAAAGCAGAGAATGCAGCTGATCCAGTGCCGCTGGGGGCCAAGATCATTCGCAACGTACTTTTCGGCGGCTTGCGCTACGTCCTCGTTGCGCCAATTCCATTCGTCATGACTCCGTTGATTCTTCACAAAATTGGCGTCGCGGGGTACGGCACGTGGGCGGTATTCCTGGCGATCAATGGCCTGACATCGCTCGCGGATCTGGGTTTGGTAGGAACCTTGAGCAAGTTTGTCGCTGAAGGTTATGCACGCCGGGATTATCACGGATTGACCAGACTGTTGAATTCAGGATTGACTCTGTTCTTGCTCTTAGATTGCGTCATTGTCGCGGCAATATGGAGTACGGCACCCTTGCTTGCAAGCAGGTTGTTTCACGGCACCACAGTGTCAAATAGCGAACTGGTCTTCCTCTTGCGTTGTTTCGTCGCAGTTATTGCCGCCAATATTCTGACGCAGTTGTTCGCCTCCGTAACAACTGGGTTGCAACGCTTGGATTTGACTAACATCGTCAGCACAGCGAACACGTTCATTAGCGCATTTCTGGCCGGCTTTCTGCTGCTTCGAGGATGGGGTCTGCGCGGGATGGTGTACGGTTACATCGGTTCAGCCTTCGTGACCGTCGCCATTTATCTCATCATGGTCCGGAGGCTTTTGCCTGAGGTTGTGCTGAACCCAATGCAGTTCAATCGGACGGAGGCGAAGAGGATGTTCGGCTACAGCCTCCGTCTGTACATTACGCAGGCGGCGGTGATGGTCCACAACCAGGTGGAAAAGATATTTCTCGCAACGCTGGTCGGCGTGGCTTCTGTGGGATGGTACGAAATCGCAAGTGATATTGCCCTGAAGATACGAGCCGCTCTTGGAATCATCCTAAGCCCGGTCCTGCCGGCGGCATCGGAATTGAAGGCCCTGGCCGATGAGTCGAGAATGAGGGAACTCTACTACCGTACTCACAAATATCTGGCACTCTTCGGTGTACCGGTTGTTTGCTACGTCGTTGCAGTTTCTAATCGTTTCGTCGAACTGTGGCTTGGACCCAACATGACTGTAATCGCCGTTCCCTTGAGCGTCCTGCTGGCAGTGAACTACCTCAATCTGGTAACCGGGCCCGGATTTCTGATTTTTGCAGGAAGCGGATACATGAAACCTGGCATCCAATCGGCAATCCTCGGACTGGTCCTCAATGTTGTTCTGAGCCTGGTCCTGATTTACAAGTTCGGGTTCGCCGGGGCAGTGGTAGGGACTTCCGCGGCCTTGATTATTGCGGCGGCTTATTTTATGGCGGCATTTCACCGGCGGACCGGGTATTCGATTTCGCGGGTACTGCGAGAGAGTTATTTAAAACCGATTGTATGTTCCATTGCGCTCCTGGCAGGGTTGCTGACGATCGAATCAACGAAGGATATGGGATGGTTCGGCCTTGCTGGCACGGGAATTCTCTTCGGCTTGTTTTATGTGATCGCGATTCTGCTCAGCCGATTTTTCGACGAGTATGACTGGAGCAAGATCGAGAACGTCCTACCGGCCGTGGGGCGCGCACGAAAGATGATTGGGATCGCTTAGCTCTCGTTCGGAGACAGATTGGGCCTAAAGATCTCAGTAGCAATGTGCACTTTCAACGGCGGACGCTTCCTCGGCGCTCAGCTGGAGAGCATCGCTGCGCAAGACAGGACTCCAGACGAACTTGTGATTTGCGATGATGGCTCTTCCGACGAGTCTGTTGAAATTGCGAGAAAGTTTGCCGCGCGTGCGCCGTTCTTCACTCGTGTCGAGATTAACAGTAAAAACTTAGGGTCCACTAAGAACTTTGAAAGAGCAATTACCTTATGCCAAGGTCCCATTGTCGCCTTCGCAGATCAGGATGACGTCTGGTACCGGCATAAGCTAACTCGTATCGAGAAGCCTTTCTTACAGCCCAACCAGCCAGTAGCGGTTTTCAGCGATGCCGATCTGATTGACGAGCAATCGACTCCTGCAGGGATGGGTCTTTGGGAGTCCTTTCTGTTTGGCCGTCGAGAACAAAGTCAGTTCCATGACGGTCGAGCTCTGGATGTACTGGTGAAGCGTCCGGTAGTGACCGGCGCGACGATGGCTTTCAGGAAGGACTTCCTTGATTTCATCTTTCCCATTCCGCCGGAAACTGTTCACGACTGCTGGATATCTTTCTTGCTGGCGGCTTGTGGGCGGTTGGAGCCAATCTCCGAACCGCTCATGCAATATCGTCGTTATACCGGACAACAAATTGGGCCTGGGCCCGGGCCCTTGGCGCCGATCCAGCGGATCAAGCGAGCCAGGAGCACGGGCACGAGTTTTTACCTTGCGGAGATCGCTCGATTCCGGCAACTCGAGGATAGGCTGGAGCAGGTTGGAGAGAATTTTCAGAACGCAGACTTGGCGCAAAGAGAGGTTAAGGCCAAGATTGCGCACCTTGAGTATCGAGTTCAACTGCCGCGCTCCAGGGTTGCGCGGATTCCGAGTGTTCTCGGGGAAGCTTTCAAGGGCAGCTACCGGCGTTACTCCGCGGGCTGGAAGAGTGTCGCGAAGGACCTGATGGTAGCTAAGGCAGCCTGATCTTATCGCGCACTCCTGCAGATCTTTTCCGAACCCCGGCCTAGTGGAGCACGTTAGATAAGACGACGCCCGTTACCGTCAGCTGCGAAATGATTTGTGACCAATCGCGGAGTCCGCGAACGAAGGATCCAGTCGGTAGTTTGTAGGGCACCACGATTTGATCCCCAGGATAGAGCCGGAGCCGCTCGAATTTCGTCCCGACCAGCACTCCATTGACATTATTCGCGGCGACCACTACGCCATTGGCGCGCACTACGAATGCATGGTGCAGATCGGACTGGGGTTTCCCTTTGCCAGCCATTTCGAGATAAGTTCCGGCGCTGTTACGAGGTTGGAAAATAAACGATCCGGGATTGTAAACGTTACCGACCACCGACACCGTCGATGGAACACGCGGAATGGTCAGCCGGTCGTTATCTTCCATTGCTATGTCGGGGAACGCGGACAGTTCGTGATCGGCAGGCTTGACGGGGAGGGCGACACGTCCACTGGCGCGCACGGTGTGCAACTGCGCGATGATCGCCTCTTGCGTGGCCAGTACTCGTGGCAAATCCCCGGACTGGGTCGAAGCGGCTAAGGAAACGGCCGACTGCCGGATCTGCACTTCCATTGTGCGGACCAATTCATCCAGACTCTTCTGTTCTTTTATTCGGGCCGATTCCCTCGTCAACTGCGTGCCATAGACATAGGCATTGGGAGAAAGGCTGCCCGCCCGCTGGAGTACTGATCGGAGCGACTCATTCGTTTCCAGTTTGTAAACGCCGGGACGCATGACCTCGCCTTCGACTATCACGTACTGAGAGCGGCTCGCCTCCGGCACGCTAATGTCTCGCTGCGAAAAAATTGTGACGATATCGCCCGGTTGCAATTCGAGATTGCTGGCCTCGTCGTGTTCCAGGATCGCCTTGCGCGGACTCATCCAAATCAACTTCGAGGAGAGGTCTACGGGGTTGACCCGCTGAATGATTGCGTAGTCCCAGTTGATTTCAGGCGAATAACGCCGCACGTCCTCGGCGACATTTCTCGCCTTGCTCGGCACAGCGGAATTGTCTTCGGAGGACTGGGAGCGCTGTTGCGTATCCGAGGGCTTCCGCTCGCCGGGCTTCAATGAGGCAGTTCCTGTGCCGCCTGGGACTTGAGAACCCGCACCCAAATCTGATGGATGCGCGGCATCGGTTGCATCGTCATGAAAAATGTCGTTCCTGGACAAGTCCATCTCTTGTTGATTACGCTCTCCGCGAACCGGATATTCGGTGGCGCGACCATTGACGATAGCTGCGCGATCGTTCCAGTAGCGCCGAGTCAGTAAAGCACTTGCGTCGGGGAGCAGGTCGCGGACCCGCATGCCTGGCTTCCAGGAATAACGCCCTGGGTTTGCAACGTGGCCGCGCAGAGTTACAGTGTCCTCGAAGCGAGGAACGATCGAGAATACGCGAACGATGTCGCCATCCTTGAGTGGAAGCGCGCGCGATTGCGCGTCAAGAGGAAATTCCAGTGTCTTACGAGCCTGATCGGCGAAGCGGTCAATGGTAATTCTGCTGCTGTCGGCAACATTGCTCAGCTCGCCGGCCATTTCGATCAGATCATTCAGACTAGAGTTCTCTTTCAGTTCGTAGATGGCAGGCATATTCACGGATCCCGCGATCGCAGCCTGCGGACCAATGTGAGGAATAAACAACACATCTCCCGGCTGAAGACGCACATCCTTAGACTTGTCGCCCTTTAGCAGCAAGTCATAAAAATCGAAGTCTGTAATCGTAGCGCCATCGCGCCGGACCTGAATATGTCGCAACGATCCCTGCGGGGCTGGTCCACCCGACGCGAAAATCGCATTGACCAAAGTGCTGAGTGAACTGATGGTGTAGGTTCCGGGATAACGAGCATCGCCAACAACCACAACCTGTATCGACCGGAGCCGCCCAACGCTCGCTGTGACATTAAAATTCTTGAAAACTTTCGAAATCTCCTGCCTGAGGTATTGCTCGAGTTGTCCGTAGTGGATGCCGGCAACGGAGACTTGCCCGACTTGTGGAATATAAATTTGCCCGGATCGGTCCACCGTTGTCCGCAGATCGGCTTCCACTTGTCCCCAAATCCGGATTCGAAGTTCATCGCCGGCGCCCATGATGTAGTCGTCCGAAACCTGCAATTGATCGATGGGAGCAAAGGTGCTGGGCGACTGACCAAAATATGATTGCCCAAATACCGGCAAAACCCGGCCGACCGAGTCGGCGACCATCTGCTGGAATTCGGTTTCCGGTCGAAGTGCAACATTTCGCTGCGCAAGCTGAGAGGGATTGAGCGGCTGAATCTGATTGCGTTGATCCGAATTCAACTCTGGCGGTGTTTTCAGCACCGGCGAAGGCACCGCGGGTGTTGAAAGGTCGCGGCCTTGAGCGCCGCCGGATTTTTGAGCCTGTAGAGCCGTGCATTCGGGACTGCCCGCTCGTGAAGGATCGGCGCAATCCGCCGCTGCTTTCTCCAACAGAGAGTCGGTGTCGGATTGCGACCGACAGACGCCGACAAACAAAACGATGAATAGTGCGAGCAGCTGCGATCTTCGCATGTTGACGAACAACCCTATTGTTCCGAAATAGTTACAGGTGTCCTGAGCAGCAGTGAGATGCAGCCGCCATACTGTCGGTTGCCCTACCTAGGGCGTCGCCATTAATCGCAACGGAGGAATCGCCGTTCCCAGCCGCGGTCGGCGAGCCATTTGGCACGCTCCCGCCATAAAGCGGAAGATCGGCGATCCCGGATTGTTCCATGGGTGGATTGTAACGAGGATTAGTTCGAACAGAAATCGGCGTGGTTGAACGAAGCCGTGATGAACCAAATGCAAATAATTCGACCGCTGTGATCAAGCAGCTTTTCGTAACGATGAGTCGGTTTGCGGAATGATTGCGATGGCTTCCATCGTGCCAGTCGAGAATTGTGCAATCTAATGACACCGCATTGACATTCTATGGCTTCCACCGCCGTAGCATTCCACGATTGGCAGTTCCAGGGAATTTGTCGTTCCAGCCTGCATATATTCAGGCCGTGATTCGCCGGTTTCTGAAGGAGACGCCATCACTGGAGGATTTGCATGCAACGTCACGCTCTCACTTTCGTCGTTTGCCTTGGTATCACACTGGTGCTGGGTTCCGTACCGGCCTTGGCGCAATATCAACTTACGAATCTGGTTTCGAATCAGGTAGGCGCAGCAAAACACACCGATCCGCTGATAGTGAACGCATGGGGCCTGGCCTACGGTCCGGGCAGTCCTTTCTGGATCGCGGACAATGGTTCCGGTTGGTCGACGCTCTACAACGGTTCCGGCAAGGCCCAGAGTCTCAGAGTTCTAATTCCCGCCGTTGCAAATGGGCCAGGTTCCCCTACCGGGATTGTGTTTAACGGATCGTCTGACTTCCAGATCCAGGGATGGTCGACATTCTTTCTATTCGCAACTCTGGACGGGACCATCAGCGGCTGGGCGCCTCAGGCCGACTTCAATCAGGCACATATCCAGGTGAACAACTCGGCCGCGGGAGCCGTCTACACAGGCCTCGCAATTAGCAGCAAGGCTTCTGGAAATCGCCTTTTTGCCGCCGATACCGTCAACAACAAGGTTGACATTTACGACGGGACATTCACTTTCGTCAAATCGTTTACCGATACCACTCTGCCCGCCGGCTTTACGCCTTTCGGAATCCAGGACATCAACGGCGTGGTCTATGTCGCCTTTGCCAGTGCGACTGGCGGAGGAGGCGGTTTCATCGAAACTTTCGACGAAAATGGAACGCTCCTGAAACGACTCGTCCAAGGTGGCCGACTCAATCAGCCATGGGGGATTACGGTGGCTCCCGCGAACTTTGGACCATTAAGTAACACTCTGCTCGTCTCGAACAACACCAACCAGGGGACGATCAACGCCTACAACCCCCTGACCGGCCAATTTGTCGGGACGGTCAAGGACACCAATGGCAAGCCGATCGTGATCGACCAGCTTTGGGGAATTGAGTTCGGCGGGGGCACGGCTAACGACGGCCAAAAGAATCAGCTCTTCTTTACCGCCGGCCCCAGCAACAATCTGGCGGGAACGTTTGGGGTGATTGCACTCAAATAGTCAGCAGAGCGTAGATGAAAAATGCTGGAGTGCGAAAAAGCCGCCCGTGAGAACGTCGACTTGCCATTTCCATCGGTAAGCCGGACGCACGCCAGAAACCCGAAGGTAGTAGGGAGCGCGAGGTCCCGATACCTATCAGGCTAGCCAGAAGAGTAGGAGGGGAAAGCGGCAAGACGTGTCCGCCGTTTTCCCCACAGCCAGATATGAGCCCAAGATCGATCTCCTCTAAGGTCTCGGCCGGAAGCCCTTAGCACCGATGAACCGGCAGCCTGATGTCCAGTGCTATGCACTTCGCATAGTATGTTTTTTGCGCGGCGAGTGTCACAATCTGAGCGATGCATGCGGAAGCAGTCAAGGACGGCGCTCGTCCTTCCAAGTTCGGATTGATAAGTGACGCCCACTGTGTTCTGAACTGTGAAGCGTGCGAGGTCTGCTATCGAGTGCACTACGATAGCGATGCGGAGGGATCGGTCACTCATTGGAGCTTGCTCGCTCAGGAGATCATCACCGCTCGCCATCCGGATCATACGGATATCGTCGTCCTGCACCGGTTAAAACAGTTCTAGGCATCGTTCCGGTCGATCGCGCGAAATTAGATTACCCCCGTCTTAAAAAGACACGGCAGCTCTAGCCGTAAGGGCGCTTACAAAGGCGAAAGCTCATCCTCTTTTTCTTCTCTTTTTCCAGTAGCGAGTTTCCGCTCGAGAAACCCGCGCGCCAGATCCTTGCCTCCCAGGCCGAACGCAATTGCCAAGCCAAGCATTACCGCTCCAAACACGATGCCGAAAGCGATCAGCGCCGTTTGTTCAGCAACGCCCAGGACTTCGAAGACCATCGACAAAGCAAAGATGCTGATGATGATTCGGATTGAAATACTTAACAGTCGTGACGACCGAAGGTTTGCATTGACAGCTGCCAGCAGCACCGCACGGGAGAAGAAGCTCGCCGCCAGCAATCCGAAAAAGAGAATGACCAGCGACACGAACAACCGGGGCAGGAACAGGAAGAATCGCGAGATGTACTCTTCCAGGCCTACGATCCCGAGTACGCTTACGCCCAGGAGTATGAAGCCAACCCATGCCACCCAAAAAACAAAACGGCTCAACAATTCCGTCGAAGAGGGCAATGCCGCCTGCTTCAGAAGCTGGGTTGCGCCTGAATTTTCAGACAATCTGGAGAACTTTGTCAGCCGCAAAATACTGCGCACCAGGACCTTGAACAGGTAGGCGATCACCCAGCCGATGAAAGCGATGATTAGCATCACAATCGTGCGGGGTAGATAGTGCGCAAAGGCTTTGGCCAGTTCTTGCAATGCCTGTGTTAGTTCGTTAATGATGATTTCTCGCATTAGCGTCTCACTTTCTGTCAGCCCAAACTTCGAGCAGATACGGCTTCAGTCGCTCGAAATCGCCGCAAAGGGATTCCACATTTCTCTCGATGTCTTCCCCGGACGCCTCTCGATTCTCCAGCAAAAAAGTCAATGCTCTTCCGCGGTACAGAGGAACCAGGGCCTGAATGATATGGTCACGACTAATTACGGATTTGTGATATGAAGCCGCAAACTCGAATACGGTCTTGGCCCAGACGTCGGCTGGGTAATTGAAATTGCTGACGTCAAGAGATGCGATTCTTTGCAGTTCGGAAAGTGTGGAGGCTGATAGGATCGATCGGAAAACAGGTTCCAGTTCGGCGACACCAGTGACAAACATCTCCCGAAGATGTTTGCGGTTTACCCGGAGTGGTTCGAGCACAACTTCCGGCGGCGCGCCGATCGTGGGCACGGTTTGTGAGGCCGTGATTGCACTCCAAACCGGAAAATTGCTATCCAGCGACGAGAACAGCGCGCCGACCGTATGGCGAATGGCTGCAAGTAAATCGCGAACACTTCGATCCTGCGCCTTCGTTCCCAGGAAGGCCTGGCATACCCGGTATTTTCCGGCCATGGCAGTGATGCTGAGGCACATTTCTGCGCCGATTCTGCCCGAGTCGTCATTCCAGATGTCTTTCGCCAGGAAGTCTGTTGTCAGACGGCCCGAGATTGCGAATTCGGACGCATAGGGCTCACGAACTCTGTATCCATAAGTTGCGCGTGTCATGGGGTAAAGCAGATTCCGCATAAGCACGCCTTCGGACTTCTGCCTGCCATAGATGGGGGAGACCATGTCGAAGTTGTCGTTGTAGACAGGACGGACAAGCCACTGCAGCCAGTCAGCCTCAATCGTCGTCGAGTCCGGCGAAATCAACACACAGGCTTTGGCGCGCAACAGCTCGGCGGCAGCGAGGATCGTCCGCAGCGCAGTTCCAGGCTCAGGACTATGCGCATACCGAGTGCTGATGGAATGCAACGTGCGCAACGCATAAACTTTCGACGCGCTCCACACGTCGTCGATTGAAGCGCCAGTTACCCGTTCCGTAGTCCCGTCTTGCGATCCACCGTCAGCGTTAATGATTACGACTCTTTCCCGAGGGAAGCATTTGAGAATGCCCGCCTGAATGGCCCTAAGGACGGGATCAATGGTCTTGGCATTGTTATGGGTCGGCAGGCCCACTACGATGTCTACCTCGCCTACGTTAATGAGTTGGCGAAGGAATTCATCTGTCAGTAGGGTCTCTTCTGGCACTGCGACCTCCGAGCGATGAATTGAAACTGTAAGTCAGTTTGCATGTGCGTCAGATCAGATGCGTCGCAGCCGGAACCAGTAAAACTGATAAGGGCCCATGGTTAACAGATAAGGAAGATCGCCGACACGCGGAAAGATATTCTTGCCGAACATTTCAATCAGAATGTTCCCCTTGTAGCGTCGGAGGTCCAGTTCAACCGCTTGCGCGGCGCTGGAGAGATTGTTGACGATCAAAAACGTCTCCTTGCCCAACTGCCGAATGTAGACCAATATTCGATGATTCGCCGGGTGGAGGAATTCGATCGATCCCGATCCGAATACCGGAGTTGAGCGGCGAATCTGAATGAGATGCTTCATCCAGGAGAGCAGCGAATGGTCGGTGCGCTTTTGCGACAAGACATTCACCGCCTGGTAGCCATACACGGGGTTGAGAATCGGCGGCGAATAAAGTCTTTCTGGATCGGCGATTGAAAAGCCTCCGTTCCATCCACCGCTCCACTGCATCGGAGTTCGTACTCCGTTGCGGTCACCCAGATAGATGTTGTCGCCCATTCCGATCTCATCTCCGTAATAGATGATCGGAGTACCGGGCAGGGACATGAGCATGCCGTTCATCAACTCGATGCGGCGGCGATCATTGTCGAGCAGCGGAGCCAATCGTCGCCGGATGCCGAGATTCAATCGCATCGTCTTATCGCGAGCAAAAATGTCATACATGTAGTCGCGTTCGATATCGGTGACCATTTCCAGCGTCAGCTCGTCATGGTTACGCAGAAAGAGGCACCACTGACAGTTGGCCGGAATCTCGGGCGTCTGTTGCATGATTTCCGTGATTGGCTTGCGGTCTTCCAGCCGCAGACCCATGAACATCCGCGGCATCAGGGGAAAGTGAAAGGCCATGTGGAACTCATCCCCATTCCCAAAATAAGGACGAAGGTCTGCCGGCCACTGGTTGGCTTCCGCCAACAGCATCGTCCCAGGAAAGTGATCGTCGACTTTCTTGCGCAGATCCCGGATCACTTCATGGGTCTCCGGCAGGTTCTCGCATGATGTCCCGTCCCGCTCAATCAGGTAAGGTACAGCATCGAGGCGAAAGCCATCGACTCCCAGTTCCAGCCAGAACTTCATTACATTCCACATCTCCTCGCGTACTGCGGGATTGTCGTAGTTCAGGTCTGGCTGATGACTGAAGAAGCGATGCCAGTAGTAGGACTTGGAGATTGGGTCCCACGCCCAGTTCGACATCTCGGTGTCGATGAAGATGATCCGGGTTCCGCGATATTTCGTGTCGGTATCAGCCCAAACGTACCAGTCACGTTTTGGATTGTCGCGAGAACTCCGCGATTCGAGGAACCAAGGATGTTGATCGGAGGTATGGTTCGCCACCAGTTCGATGATCACCCGGATGCCGCGATCGTGGGCACTCGAAAGGAATGTCTTGAAGTCTTCCAGCGTTCCATAGTTCGGATGAATCGATCTGTAATCGGAAATGTCGTAGCCATCGTCCCGCAGCGGAGAGGGGAAAAATGGCATCAGCCAGATTGCATTCACGCCAAGTTCTTGCACGTAGTCCAGCTTTTGAGCCAGACCCTGGAAATCACCGATTCCATCGCCATTGCTGTCATTAAAAGTCCGCACGTGGACCTGATAGATGATCGCGTCTTTGTACCAACCGGATTCGCGCTTCAATGGCAACTCTGCTCCTTCCAATCAATCGCCGAACTCGTATGGCGCCGTGCTTCCTAGAATAGCAATGCGCGCAGCGACCTGCCTCGTGGCGGCGAACACCACTTTCCGCACGGTTTTACGGCGTTCAGA
>Ga0209488_10003086_pt1 | contig 13463 bp, 8 predicted proteins | sample Rivendell_Oct201_8_FD_188349 | JGI IMG/M metagenome (GOLD analysis project Ga0209488, IMG submission 188349) | Vadose zone soil microbial communities from the Eel River Critical Zone Observatory, Northern California, USA -... | ecosystem: Environmental > Terrestrial > Soil > Vadose zone >...
ACGAGATGTAGCCCACGAGCGTGATGATGATCGAGATCACCGCGGCGAAGATCGGACGATCGACAAAGAAATGAGAGAAACGCATACGCTGCCCCCGCGGCTTTCTATTTCACCGCCGCGACCGGCTCGACCGGCGCGATGACACCGTCCTCGGGCTTGACCTTTTGATTCGGCCGCGCCCGCTGCAACCCGTCGATCACGATGCGGTCGGTCGCCGCCAGGCCGGAACGGATGACGCGCAAGCCATCGACGATGGGACCAAGCTCGATCAGCTTGGTGCCAACCGTGCCGTCGTCCGCGACCGTGAAGACGATCTTGCGTGACTGGTCGGAGGCGATGGCCGTGTCCGGGATCAGCAGCGCGTTGTTTTCGCCACCGAAGAGCCGCAGCCGTCCGAAGAAGCCCGGGGTGAGGAGCCCATCCTTGTTGTCGAACACGGCGCGGCCACGGATCGTGCCGGTTTTCGGGTTGAGCACGTTGTCGACGAAGTTCATCCGGCCCTCATGCTTGAATTCGGTCTCGTCCGCGAGCCGGACCGAGACCGGGTTCTGCGCGTCGCGCGAGGAAGGCCGCCCCCCTGCCTTTGAGAGCCGGATGTAGCGCAGGAAGTCCGCCTCGCTGCCGTCGAATACGAAGTGGATCGGGTCGATGGAGACGATGACGGTGAGCAGCGTCGCGCCGCTCGGGCCGCCGGTGATGAGGTTGCCGGGATCGACGCGCCGATCCGAGATGCGCCCGGTGATCGGTGCGCGCACCTCGGTCCATTCGAGATTGAGCTCCGCTTGCTTCAAGGCGGCCTCGGCCGCGCTCACCTGGCCGGCGGCGTCACGCTCGGTTGCCCTGCGGGAGTCGAACTCGCGTTCAGTGACGGTCTGGTTGCGCACCAGCGGAGCCGCGCGCTGTACGTCGAGGGAGGCGATCTGGAGCTTGGCCTTGGCGCGCTCGAGGTCGGCCTGGCTCTGCTCGACCGCGAGCTTATAGGGGCGCGGATCGATCACGAACAGAGGGTCGCCCTGCTTGACCAGCTGGCCTTCGTTGAAGTTGACCGTATCGATGAAGCCGGAGACGCGCGCCCGCACTTCCACGTGCTCGACCGCGACGAAACGGCCGGTATATTCGTCCCATTCGGTGATGGTCTTTTGCAGCGGGTGCGCGACGGTTACCGGTGGCGGCGGAGGCGCTGATGCCGCGCCGGGCTTGCTGTCGCTGCAGCTTGCCAGCGCGTGGGCCACGAGCAGCAGGCCGGTCAAAGGGATAATGCGGATCATGAGATTGCTCTCCAACACGTCGCGGATCGGTCCCGTCTGACAATTGTCGCGTGATGGGATCGTCTTTCTAGGAGCCTCAACATTGGCATGAATAAGGACGGTAACCCATGCCGCTATCGGCTTTCGGCCGGGCCATGACAGTCCAGCCATCTGGATATGCATCAATCATTCCACAAATCCCTTGAAGTTGAAAATATCGTGAAAGCGGCGTCACGTTGATCAGCAGATACCCCTGGTGGGCATTCGCCCCAATTTGTCCCAGTGAATGGCGGCCCGCTGGCCGCGCCAGACGAGCCTATGCCTGCAATAGCGGGCGCAGGCGGGACACCGGCCCGGCGCGGTCGAGCGCGTCGACCGCGGCGACCAGGTCCTTGGCTCGGCCGGCACCGAGGACCGGCGCCATCAGATCGAGCGCCTTGGCCTCGATCTCCTTGGCGTCCATCGGATTGGCCGCCGTGCCGCGAACCACGCGGGTGCGATGGCTGAGCGAGCGCCCGTCCGCCGTCTCGATCTGCACGATGGCCTGGCGCGCCGGCGTGGCATTTTGCAGCTCCTCGCTGCCAATGAGCTCGACCAGCTTGCGAACGGCGAGCACCTTCGGGTCGCTCATGCGCGCGACGTCGTGCACGCTCGCGAAGCTTGCGCCGCGGTCGACGACCATCAGCGCGACGAGATGTTGCAGGCAGAGATCGGGGATGGTGCTGTTGTCGACGATACGCAGGGCTTCGGTCGGCATGTCGACCCTGATGTGTTTGATGTTGCCTTCGCGCACGGCGGGATCAGCCAGCAGCGTCGCCATGGAATCGAGCACCGCTTGCAGCGGCGCCCCGACGCTCCATTTCTTGATCGTCGTGCCGAAGACCGCGTAGCTCGAGCCAAGCTCGGCGAGAAGCTTCTCGGGCGCCGGATTGTCGGCGAGCGCGGTATAGATATTCTCGCGGCCGCTGAAGGGATCGTCGACGGCTGAAAATCCCATCGCCACCATGGTCGCGGCCATGACGCCGTTGCGCGCCCCCATGCCTGCGAAATCGAACGCCTTCTCGATATGCTCGCGGTCACGGGTCCAGAAGCCGATGCCGGAGGCCTGCTGCGCCGCGTAGGACAGCGTGTGGCGCACCTGGCGCTGATCGAGCCGCAGCATTGCGGCGGCGGCCGCGGCGGAGATGAAGGTTGACGTCAGCACCGACGGGCTGCGCCGCCGCGGACCCTGGCCGACCCCGAGCGCGGCGACCACACGCGCGCCGATGTCATAGCCGAGCGTCACGGCGCGCAGGAGGTCCCGGCCACTGCGATCGGCGAGCTCAGCCGTGGCGAGCGCTGCCGATAGGGCGCTGCAGCCGAGATGCACCGGCCCCACCGGATTGGTGTCGTCGGTTTCGTCGGCATGCGCCGACATGGCGTTGGCCAGCGCCGCATTGACGGCGGAGGTCACGATGCTGCTGCCGATCACGGTCGCTTGGGGTTTGCCGCCCAGGCTGTCGACGTAGCGGGCGGCGAGCTCTCCGGGCTTGAGCCGCGAGCCCGACACCATGGCGGCGAAAGTGTCGAGCACATGCAGCTTGGTCCTCGCAACGACCTCAGCAGGCAGCTCGCGATCGAGCGCCTTGGCCACATAGTCGGCGAGCATGATGGTGTCTGGTGAGATCGTCTCTGCGTCGGTTCGGGCGCCCAGTGCCGGCGCAGCTTGTGCGGAGGAGCCTGGAAGGGCGCCCGACAGGATTGCGGCGCCGCTCGCATTGATCAGCCAGCGTCTCGTGTGATCGGCCTCATCACTCATGGCGACCTCCCTTGTTGGGCTTCCTTTGGCGTGGAAGCGATTTTCAGGTGAGCCTAGCTGGTTTGGCAGTAGCTACAAGGTTGCAGCCATCACGTTAGATGGGATCGGCGATGACCGCGGCGGACGAACTGTGCTAGACCCACGTCATCCATGTATTTCCAGTGAGGTTCCCATGTACCCCGATCTCGCACTTTACGTCGGCGGCGAATGGAAGAATGGCGGCAGCCGCAAGGGCGAGGATGTCATCAATCCGGCGACCGAGAAGCCGTTGGCGCGGCTCCCCCACGCCAGCACGGCTGACCTCGATCAAGCGCTGGCCGCTGCCACCAAGGGTTTCGAGGTCTGGCGGGTGACCTCGGCCTATGACCGCGCCAAGCTGCTGCGCAAGGCGGCCAACCTGGTGCGCGAGCGCGCAGACGCCATGGCGCGCATCATGACGCAGGAGCAGGGCAAGGTCCTAGCCGAGGCGCGCCTCGAGGTTCTGGTCACCGCCGATATCATCGAGTGGTATGCTGAGGAAGGCCGCCGCGCCTATGGCCGCATCGTGCCGGGCCGCATGAAGGGCGTGCGCCAACTCGTGACCCAGGAACCGGTCGGCATCTGCATTGCCTTCACGCCCTGGAACTTCCCGACACTCACGCCGGCGCGCAAGATCGGCGGCTCGCTCGCGGCCGGCTGCTCGCTCATCCTCAAGGCATCGGAAGAGACGCCGGGCAGCTGCGTCGAGCTGGTGCGCTGCTTCGCCGATGCCGGCCTGCCGGCCGGCGTGCTCAATCTCGTCTTCGGCGTGCCGTCGGATGTGTCGACACACCTGATCGCCTCGCAGGCGGTGCGCAAGGTGTCGTTCACCGGCTCGGTGCCGGTCGGCAAGCATCTCGCGGGCCTTGCCGCCAAGGGCATGAAGCGCGTCACCATGGAGCTTGGCGGGCATTCGCCGGTCGTCGTGTTCGCAGATGCCGACCCGGAGAAGACCGCCGACACCATCGGCGCCTTTAAGTATCGCAACGCCGGCCAGGTCTGCATCTCGCCGACCCGCTTCTATGTACAGGAGCCGGTCTACGATCGCTTCCTCAAGCGCTTCACCGAGTTCGCCAACGCTATCAAAGTCGGCGACGGGCTCGAGTCCGGCGTCACCATGGGGCCGCTCGCCAATCCGCGCCGGCTCGAGGCGATGGAAGCGATCGTGCAGGACTGCAACAGCCGCGGTGGCAAGATCGTCACCGGCGGCAAGCGGCGCGGCAACCAGGGCTATTTCTTCGAGCCCACCGTGGTGACCGACCTGCCGGACGACTCCAAGCTGATGACGCAGGAGCCGTTCGGGCCGATCGCGCCGGTGGTCACCTTCAAGAGCTTCGACGAGGTGGTCGAGCGCGCGAACTCGCTGCAGTTCGGGCTCGCGGCTTATGCGTTCACGTCGTCGGCGCAGACTGCGAACCTGATCGGCGATGCGCTGCAGGCCGGCATGGTCGGCGTCAACAGCGTGGCGATCTCGACCCCGGAAACGCCGTTCGGCGGCATCAAGGATTCGGGCTACGGCCACGAAGGCGGCATCGAGGGTCTCGATGCCTACCTGTCGCGCAAGTTCATCTCGCAGGGGTGACTATCTCGTGTCCCGGCCGAGCCATAAGCGCGTTTTACGCGCGTCTTCGACGCGCTATGGCGAGAGCCGGGATCCAGGAGCCAGAAGCCCGCCCGACGAATATGTGTCCCGGCTCGCGCCATCGGCGCGTCCGGGACACGCAGTACAGTAGTCCTAGCTCATTCGACGCGGCTCACGTCCACTTCAGGCGCGTAACGATTGCGCGGCCCATCACCTGATCCTTGTCGCTCTCGCTCAGGAAGCTCAGCTCTTCCGTGAATTGCGTGATGCGCTGGCGGTAGCTCGCCTTGGCGTAGGAGTTGGTGATGTCGGTGCCCCAATAGCTGCGCTGCGGCCCATAGGCATCGAACACGCGCTTGACGTAGTCCGCCACGTCGCGGAAGGGATAGGCCTGCCGCGAGAGGCCGGGCGAGGCCGACACTTTGACACTGATATTGGGATGCTTTGCGAGCGCGACGGTCTGGCCGATCGCTGCATCGAGCGAGTTATCTTTCAGCATCGCGGCGGTCACGCCCATGTGGTCGAGGATCAACTGCAACTGCGGGTGACGCTCCGCGACCGGGCCGAGCGCCGCTGTCCGGCCGGGTGCGAAGCACATCACCGGGAGGCCGGCCTTTTCGGCCGCCGGCCAGAACCGATCGGCAGTCCCATCCGTGAGCCATGGGATGGTCTGGGCGTTGTTGAAGATCACGCGCAAGCCAACCATGCCCTGCTGCTCCTTCCACTTGGGGAGCAGATCGAGCGCCTTGGGATCCTGGAGCGGCAGCTTGCCCATGACGCGGAAGCGCGTGGGGTAGCGTTTCACGGCTTCGAGCGCGTAGTCGTTGCGGTCGCCGGGCCAGGACGGGGGCACGATGACGGCGCGATCGACACCGGCTTCGTCCATCATTGAGATGGCTCGTTCGATGGTGAAGGGCACAGGCAACTGGGGCTGCAGGCCCGGCACCCATTTCCAGTCTTCCGATTCCGCCTTCCAGAGATGAATCTGCGCGTCGACGATCATGCGCCGATCGACTTGGGCGGCCGCCTTCCGGGGCCCAAGCGTCGTGACCGCCGCGCCGGCCGCGACCGTGCTGGTGAGAAAATCGCGTCGTGACAACATGGCTTCATCCTCCCTTGGCTTGGGGCGCTTCGCGTCCCTCCGTCTTGCGTTCATCTTGCGCCGAATTCGCCCTCCGCCACAACGGGCGTGCGACGGTATGGCTCCACAATGGGACCGACGCTACTTCTGCGCGTCCGTGAAGTGGCGCAGGTCCGGCGCGGGCTGGCCTTTTCTCATGGGCATCAGCATTCCGTCGGCGCTGAGGTAATAGGTTTCCTTGTCGATGCGGACATAAGGGTTGTTCTCGGTGCAGATAAACTCGCGCCAGGTCGGCTGCGGGTTCGGATTGCGGCGCAGATCCCTGGTCACGGTCCATGGCCGGGTCAGCGCATGGTCGTAGACCGTGATCTCGTTGCGCAGGATGTTCTTGTCGTTCTTGTCGAGATAGATGCGCTCCTTGAAGACCGACTGGTTATCGTGATGCAACGGCACGCCGGCCGCATCGTAATGGCGCGGTCCCTTGAAACCACGAGTCTCGACTTCCAGCACGTCATAGCGGCCGTCGCCGTCCTCGTCGATCCATCGGCCAATGGAATAGCCAGTGAGCGTCGGCTCGATCTCCTTCGGCCAATCGCGTCCGTCAGTATAGATGCGGCGGTTGTGCTCGACCCAATTGATCAGGATGTAGGTGGTCTCCGGCGTGATGATGAATTCCTGCGGCTCGAACCCGTACGCGATCAGCGGCATGCCGAAACCAAGGCAGGTCGCACCCAGCCAATCGAAAGTCCCGCCCTCCTTCTGCGATTTGAGGTTCTCCTCCAGGATTGCCTGATATTCGGCCGTCAGCGGCGCCTCCTGACCCTTGCCCCACGGCTTGCTGGCGTCGAAGGAGGGCTGTCCTGGAAGCCCCGGCCGGGCGCGCAGGACACCCATCCACTGACCGCGCAGGTCGGGATACTTGGTCTCATCTCCCGCCGTCGCGATGTCCGGCACGGCGACAAGTGCCATGACCAGCAGAGCCACCCCGGAAGCGATAGCATAGATCGATCTGTGGTTGAGCATGAGCATCCTCCGGTCTCGTATCGGGACGTTATTGGTAAGGATCAGTTGGGCTGCGCCTTTTCTCCGAACGGCGAATGGTGCCCTCACTTCCGCGGCAGGTTGAAATAGCGCAAATCCGGCGGCGGCTGATCCTTCTTGATCGGCATCAAGAGGCCGTCGGCGCTGAGGAAATAGTCCTCCTTGCCGATGACGACATGAACATTGTTTTCGACGCAAATGTCCTCGCGCCACCAGATCGGACCCTTGGCGGCGACGCGGCGGTAGTTCTTGGTGACGGTCCAGGGACGCGTCAGCGCATTGTCGATCACGGTGATCTCGTCGTGCAGAATGTTCGGATCAGCCTTGTCGAGATAGATTCTTTCCTTGATCACGGTCTTGCCGTCCGCGTGGAACGGAATGCCGCTGGCATCATAGGTGCGAGGGTTCTTGAGACCGCGGGTTTCGACCACGAGCGCGTCGTAGCGGCCGGCGCCGTCCTCATCGATCCAGCGGCCGATGGAATAACCAGCGAACATTGGGTTCTCATCCATGTCCTCGGGCCAGCCGCGCCCGTCGGTGTGGATGCGCCGGCTGTCGTGAATGTGCTCGATCAGGATGTGAGTGGTTTTCGGCGTCACGACGACTTCCATAGGCGAATAGGCATGCATGATGCGCGGCATGCCCGGCGACAGGCACCGGTAGGTCGGATCGATGCCCTGGCCGCCTTGCGCCTGATCAGCGAGATTGGCCTCATAAATGGCCTGATATTCCGCCGTCAGCGGGGCTTCTTGTCCTCGCGCGGGAGGTTTGGTCGGGTCGTATCGGCCAACGCCACGGCTGCCATCGGCGCGAACCCATTGGCCCGTCAAGTCAGGGTATTTCGACTCGTCCCACGCCTGAGCGCCGGCAATTGTCGCGCACAACGTCGCCGTTAGCACGATTGCACCGATTGAGCCTCGGTAAAGCATGGCGTCCTCCCTCAAAGCAGAGGCAATTACCGTTGGGACCAAAATTAAGTGCCAGCTATTGGGAAGCGGGTGCCCGCCGACGGCATGAGCGCTGCCGCTATCAAAAGGACTTCGGCACGTCCCGGCGGGCAGCTCCCAACCAATCTACACGATATCTCCTTGCGACGGAAGAATTGGCTAAGGGGGATTCCGATCAATCTGATGAGCTCTCTGACCCACCCCGCCTCATGGTGAGGAGCCGCGAACTTTGGCCTATCCACATTGCGCAGACTCGTGCGCGGCGTCTCGAACCATGGGCCGCCCCATCCTTCGAGACGGGCGCTATGCGACGATTGCGTTTCTCTTTAAGCGCGTGTACTTGCGCCCTCCTCAGGATGAGGCGGATAACAAGTCGCGAGTGCCCCGGTAAAATGCAAATGGCCGGGACAAGCCCGGCCATCGCGATGCGTAACGCCGCTTCGGTGGCAGCTTATTCCTGCGGCTCGACCCGCACGATCGCGGAACCGTGGTTGTTGCCGACCCAGAGCACCGGCCGCGGACCGGTCTCCTCGACGAAGACGCGGCGGATGTTGGTGGTGCGCGGCAAGAGATATTCGGTGATCTCACCGCTCTTGGTGTCAAGCCGCGACACGTGGTCGTTCGACATCGATCCGGTCCACACCTCGGCGCCGCCCTTGCTCGGCACGACGTCGTACGGGTTGCCCCATGCCTTCGGCAGCTTGAACTCTTTCATCTGTTCGGTGGCGGGATCGAACATGCCGATCGCGTTGCCGCCATATTGCGCGAACCAGAGCCGGCCCTGATCGTCGAGCCGGCCACGCCGCGGCCGCGTGCGCGGTGCGGCCGTCGACCAGATCTTGACCTCGTTGGGGCTCTTGGCGTTGCGCATGCCGATGCTGTTGCCGCCGAACTCGAGCATGTAGACGTTGTTGTTCTTGTCGGTCGGCAGGCCGTAGCCCGAGATCTGCCGCTCGGCGAGCTTCGACACCCCGAGGTTCTCCCACTTCCCGGTCGTGATATCGAGCCGGTAGAGGTTGCGGGTCGCCGTGTCGGTCATCCAGACCTTGTTGTCGACATACATATGGGTGGGCGTCACCATGTTGGTCTGGGTGGTGAGGTCCAGCCATTCCTTGTTGAGCGCGTACGTCGTGACCTGCTTGGTCTTGCGGTCGATCTTGGACGCGCCGCCCTGATACGACATGCCGATCCAGAGATTGCCGTCGGGATCGAACTCGATGTCGAGCGAGCCCTTCGGCTGATCGGGCCGCAGCAGCTCGAGCTTGTAGTCGGAAACCTTGCCGGTCTTCGGATCGAGCTCGCCGATGACCTGATTGCCGAAATCGCTGTACCAGGCGTGCCCGTCGGCATCGATCACGACGTCATGCGGCTGCGCCTCTTTGCGCGGCAGGTCGAACTCGGTGATGATCACCTTGGTGGCCTTGCCCTTCGGGCGCGGCAGGGTCTTGAAGTTGTATTCCTCTCGATCCGGATTCGAGAGGCTCACCTTCTCCAGATAGTCGGCAGCCTGCTGCATCATGTTGGCGGCAACGCGTGGGCGCTCGCTCCGTGCTCCGCCCTGTACGATCAGCTGCGGATAGGTCGGCGTGCTCTCGGGCGCATAGCGGCCCATGCGAGTGAACACCTGCTTCCATTCATCGGCGCTGTGCACGGCGGTGAACACGCGCTGCAGCGTGTGGCAGCCCTGGCAGTCGATGAGGAACGACGCCTTGAACTGATCGGAGCCCGGGATGCTCATCAGCCACTCGCCGTTGGAGAGCTGCGGCACGACGTTGCGTGCCTTGGCGAGCTTGATCTCCGCGGTCGCGCTCGCGGCGCCGACATCGACGGTCTTGGGGCCGACCAGCGCGAAGCCGACCGCCCGGGTCGTGATGGTGTACTTGCCGGGCTCGAGCCGTCCGGCCGGGAAGCTGAACTCGCCCTTGTCGTTGGTGACCACCGTCGTGGTGACGGTCGCGCCTTCCTTCTTGGCGCTCACCAGCACGCCTTCCATCTGGCCTTCCTCGGTGGAGGAGACGGTGCCGCTCAGGCTCTGCGCCTGAGCCCCGACAAGGCCAGTGATGGTGAATACGCTGGTTGCAAGCAGCAGAGCTTTCAATCGCATGATTGCCCTCTTCTCCCTATGGGGTCGAACCGATGTCGACGCCTTGATTGAAAGAATGATGGTCGCATGTTTCGGCCCACTCCGACAGGGCCCGGGAACAAAAAAGGATGGCCGGGACATAAGCGCGTTCACGCGCGTCTTCGACGCGCTATGCTCCGGCCATCACGTCGCGTTGATCTGTTGCGTTGATCTATAACGTCAATCGAGCGGCTCGACCCGTACGATCGAGGCGCCGTGGTTGCTGCCGACCCAGAGCACCGGCCGCGGCCCGGTCTCCTCGACGAAGACGCGGCGGATGTTGGTGGTGCGCGGCAGCAGATACTGCGTCATGGCGTTGGTCTTGGGGTCGAGGCGCGTCACCAGGTCGGTATGCATCGATCCGGTCCACACCTCGCCGTTCCTGGCTGGCACGACGTCATAGGGGCTGTCCCATTTGGTGGGTGTCACCCACTCAGTGACCTTGTCGGTCGAGGGATCGAACATCGCGATCGCATGGGCGCCGTATTCGGCGAACCACATCCGGTTCTGCTCGTCGACATGCCCGCGCCGCGGCCGCGATCCGGGTGTCGGGGTGAGCCAGATGGTGACCAGCCCGGTCTTGGCGTCGCGCCGGCCGATGCTGGTGCCGCTGAATTCCATCAGGAAGACGTTGTTGTTGCGGTCGACCGGCATGCCATAGGCGCTGATCTGCTTGCCGCGCGGATCCTTGGAGATGCCGGCGTTCTCGTATTGGCCGGTCTTCACGTCGAGGCGATAGTGCTCGCGGGTCTCCTGATTGTTGGCCCACACCTTGCCGTCGACGTTGGAGAAGTTGGGCGACACCATCGAGGTCTGCGTGTTGTAGGACAGCCATTCCTTTGGATAGGGATAGACCTTCATCTCCCTGGACTTGCGGTCCATCTTGGCGACGCCGGCCTGGTACATCATCGCAACCCAGAGGTTTCCGTCCGGATCAAGCTCGAGGTCGAGCGTGCCCTTTGGCTGCTCCTCGCGCAGCACCGGCAGCGCGAAGTCGGTCACCTTGCCGGTCTTGGGATCGAGCTCGCCAATGAACTGCGAGCCGAAATCGGAGTACCAGGCCTTGCCGTCGGCATCGACCACTACGTCGTGCGGCAGCGCCTCTTTGCGCGGCAGGTCGTACTCGGTGATGATGACCTTGGTGGCCGCGCCCGTCGGACGCGGCAGCGTCTTGAGCTCGTATTCCTTCGCCTCCGGATTGGAGAGGCTGACGCTCACGAGATATTCGGCCGCCGCCTGCGCCTGCGCGGCCGGCACGCGCGGGCGCTCGCTGCGAGGCCCGCCGCTCACGAGCAGCTGCGGCCGGATCGGCGTGCTGCCGGGGAAATAGCGGCCCATCCGGTTGAAGACCTGCTTCCACTCCTCCACGTCGTGCTGCGCGGTGAAGACCCGCTGCAGCGTGTGGCAGCTCGTGCAGCCAGTGAGAAATTCCTTCTGCTTGTCCGTGCCGGGAGCGCTGGCGAGCCACTCGCCATTGGAGAGCTGCGCCGCAAGGTTCCTGGTCTTATTGAGCTTGAGATCAGCCTTGCCGCCGCCCGCCGGGATCTCCACTGACTTCGGGCCATCGAGCACGTAGCCGGCCGCCCGGATCGTGATCGCATACTTGCCGGCATCGATCCGGCCGTCGGGAAAGCTGTACTCGCCCTTGTCGTTGGTCACCACCGTGGTGGCGATGGTCGAGCCCTCCTTCTTCAGGCTGACCAGGACGCCTTCCATCGTCGGCTCCTGGGCCGAGGACACCTTTCCGGTCAGGATTTGCGCCTGGGCACTGGTTAACGCGGCAACACTGACGCTCGCCGCCAGCGACAGGAGTTTCAGCTTCATGGTTTCCTCCCAGATGATTTGCCAAAATCAATGATCAATTGGCGTCATCTATGCCACAACCGGTTGCATCCGGACAACGGCTGGCAGGTTGTCATGCCCCGCTTTGGTATCGCGGCCGGAATCGCAACCCCCTCGTCCTGCTTACAGGATCGAGGGGGCCGTTAACGCTTGTCGCTCAAGAGATTGGCTTGAGAGCCGGCGGCTCAGTCGAGCGGCTCGACCTTCACGATCGAGGCGCCGTGGTTGCTGCCGACCCAGAGCACCGGACGTGGCCCGGTCTCCTCGACGAAGACGCGCCGGACATTGGTGGTGCGCGGCAGCAGATACTCGGTGATCTGGCCGGACTTGACGTCGAGCCGGGCAACGAGATCGTTCAGCATGGAGCCGGTCCACACCTCGGAGGCGTCCTTGCTGGGGACGACGTCGTAGGGCATGCCCCACTTCGTCGGCAGCTTGTACTCCTTGATCTCGGCCGTCTTCGGATCGAACAGGCCGATCGCGTTGGCGCCGTACTCGGCGAACCACAGCCGGTTCTGCTCATCGATGCGGCCGCGGCGCGGCTTCGAGCCCTTGGTCGGCGTGTCGTAGATGGTCACCTGGTTGGTCTTGGCATTGCGGATGCCGATGCTCTGGCCGCCGAACTCGAGCTGGTAGAGGTTGTTTTCCTTGTCGGTCGGCATGCCATAGGCGCGGATGCGCTTGCCACGTGGATCAAAGTTCTGACCCATGTTCTCGAACTGGCCGCTCTTCACGTCCAGCCGATAGGTGTAGTGGTCTTCCTGGTTGTTGGTCCACACCTTGCCGTCGACGTGCGAGTGCTGCGGCGACACCATCGAGGCCTGGGTCGAGGGCGACTGCCATTCCTTCGGGAACGGATACATCGTCACCTGGTGGGTCCTGCGATCGATCTTGCTGATGCCTGCCTGGTACATCAGCGAGACCCAGACGTTCTGGTCACTGTCGAACTCGATGTCGAGGCTGCCTTTCGGCTGCTCGGACTTGAGCACCGGGATCGGGATGTCCTTGACCTCGCCGGTCTTCGGGTTGAGCACGCCGGCGAACTGCGAGCCAAAGTCGGAGTACCAAGCCATCCCGTCGCGGTCGATGATCACGTCGTGCGGCTGCGCCTCTTTGCGCGGCAGGTCGTACTCGGTGATGATCACGCGGGTGGACTTGCCCTTGGGACGAGCCTGGGTCTGGAAGTTGTACTCGGTCGAATCCGGATTGCCGAGCGAGACGCTGGCGAGATAGGTGGCGGCCGCCTTGGCCTCGTTGCCGGATACCGGCGGGCGCTCGCCGCGCGGACCAGGCAGCAGCGGCTGCGGGCGCACCGGCGTGCTGCCGGGCGAATAGCGGCCCATGCGATTGAACACCTGCTCGTACTCGGAAGCATCATGTGCCGAGGTGAGCACGCGCTGCAGGGTGTGGCAGCCGACGCATTGGATCATGAACTGCTTCTGCTGGTCGGAGCCCGGCAGGCTGCTGAGCCACTCGCCGTTGGAAAGCGTCGCGGCGAGATTGCGCGCCTTGCCGAGCTTGAGGTCGGCCGTGGCGGTCGAGCCCGCCGTCACCTCGGAGGCCTTGGGGCCTACCAGGGCGTAGCCGGCGGCGCGGATCGAGATCGTGTACTTGCCGGGCGCAAGCCGGTCGGCCGGGAAGCTGTAGTTGCCCTTCTCGTCGGTCACCACCGTGATGGTGATGGTGGAGCCCTCTTTCTTGGCGTTCACCAGAACGCCTTCCATGTTGCCTTCCTCTTGCGAGGAAACGACGCCCGTCAGAGCGGCGCCGGATTGCGCCAGCGCG
>Ga0209488_10003087_pt1 | contig 13463 bp, 11 predicted proteins | sample Rivendell_Oct201_8_FD_188349 | JGI IMG/M metagenome (GOLD analysis project Ga0209488, IMG submission 188349) | Vadose zone soil microbial communities from the Eel River Critical Zone Observatory, Northern California, USA -... | ecosystem: Environmental > Terrestrial > Soil > Vadose zone >...
CGTTGATATCACGAGGGTGCACAGATCAAGCCGCAGCATTCCTCGACTACTCAGAGGACAAGGATATGCAGTTGCTGTCCGGGTTTCTGAAAGGCAAGATTGACGCAGACACGCTTAAGTATGTTCACGACCGTGATTCGAACCTAGTCGACACGCTTAAGACCTTCAAGAGCAAGTACGGAAGCTCCTGGTTCGAAAAGGCTTGCAGCTAAAGTCAGGCGGTTACCTACAATCTACGGTTCCCAGGTCAATACTTCATGGCGGAGACCGGGCTCGAACCTCCACGGCACAGCCCGATTGCATTTGGTTGGAAAATAAGAAGATTCATGGTGGCCAGGGGCGGAATCGAACCACCGACACGCGGATTTTCAGTCCGCCGATTTCTGCATCCAGCGTCACCCAGCCTCACCTAAAACAACCTGTTACGCGGAAACGAATCCTTGGTAGATGCTCCAGGGTCATGCTAGGTGATGCTGGATTGGAAACCAGAGTGGAAACAAGGAACCAGGTGCAGATGGCTCCTCGAGGCCTTGAGGCTGAGCACCTCCCCGGGGAACAACCCGAAAAGGTCACGGTAGCTCGGTTGTCGGCCGGCTTACCGTGGAATATCGGCCCGGCTTCACGTGGAATCCTGGCCCAACATGCCGTGGAATCTGCAACGCCCAGTCATCGAGCACGCGCGAGGCGAACTCGGTGCCGTGATCGACGGTGATCGATCGGGGCTTGCCGTGCTTGGCGATTGCCCGATCGAGCGCGTCTGCGACCGCCTGTCCTGACATACTTTGAGCTACCTCCAGGATCGGACTCTAGCGACTCCACTGATCGACGACGGTGAGCACCCGAAATGCTCTACCGTCGCAGAGCGCATCGTGGACAAAATCCATGCTCCAGCGCTCGTGCGCGCGGCTTGCCGCGCTGACCTGTCCTCTACGTTATAGATCTCAAACAATACGACTCCCGATATGATGCTCTCGGGAGCCGGAAATGGCCCTGAATCGAACTAAAGTTTCTATTTCACTCGTGACTCTGCCCAGCGCCGAAATACCTGAAGAATCTCTTGAAGATTTCGCGGCCCACCGAAACCCTTCCACGCGCCATTCTCTATCCAACACCGAACCCAGTCTTGCTGACTTCTTTCAATTTCCATCCTCTCGAAAGAGAGGCCCGTTAGCTCCGTTCGCTCAAGATCGACGGAAACCGACCAACCGGGATTATCAAGAGTCTCTATTGCAATTCCGAATTCGTGTTCCCAATCTCCGTTGCAATTGCTCGCGTAGAAGTTCCCGAGCCATGAGATCACATCACTCACAGGCACCTCGATATCAGGTTGGCCATTCAATTGATTCCATTCTGGTCCTCCCGAGGTGGCGGCTGTGTTGTCGGCGGCTTGGGAAGCTCATCCGGCCTTGCCGGCCGCACTCCTCCCGGGGCGGTAGGATCGTGAGTATGCGGCGTCGGGATACGCTCACCAGTCTTTTTATTATAGTGCGCTTTCCCGATGGTGTCCGTGCGTTTAACTTGATCGTACCCCGAAGAAGGGTTGCGGGGATTGGGTTCATATTCAGCAGTCTTTGTGATCTGACCGTCAGCTCCACGCTTATATGTCGAGTGCGGCCCTTCCGCTTCCTTTACCGGCTGCAGGCGATCGGGCACTCCATCTTTAGGCGTCGCAACCTGCCCAATCGGCTTCTCTTGCGGCAGCTGCCTCAGGATCTCCTCATCTGACAACGGTCTCAGGGTGTCGCCGTAAGCCCTTCCCAGCTCCGCGAGGTTTTCAAAGAACTCGATCCAGGGAAATACTTGTGTGCCAGTCGGATCAGTCTTATCGACTGGATCGTTGTAGACGTAGCTGTAGAGATCGAGGTCGTCCTTGTACCCGATCGGATCGGTCTGCATGAACCGTCCGAGTTCGGCCATGTACATCCGCGCTTTGTAATAATGCAGCGCCAGTTCGGGGATATACGCCTGGCCGGTAAACTGAAAGCGCCCCTGATTCGATGAGCCAGGCATCCCATAGGGGTCATATTGATTGACTGCTAAGGTGGCGCCGTTGCCGTTGGTCACGGCGATGATCGAGTCTTCGTGGTCGGAGTGCAGATAGCGCCGATTCGACTGCCCTACCGTCGAGCCTTCATACCACACAATTGGGTTATCCCCGCCCGGTCCGTAGACGTAGCGCCGCACCAGGTTTCCGCTGCCGTTGTACTCAAGGGCGATCCGATCGTCATCGTAAAGGAAGGTAGTGGTGACGGAACCGCCGGTGGTCTGATAGAGACGTCCGAGGGGATCGTAGCTGAGCGTGGCGTTATACGTGCCACTTGCTCCAGTGAGGTGGTTCTCCAAATCGTAGGAGTAGGTGGTGGAGCCGTCTGATGTGAGATTCCCTCGCGGATCCCAGGACAACGAGACCCCGCTCACAGCCGTGTATTGGTTGAGGCCGTTGGGCGTATAGCTCTGCGTGGTGCTTTCCACCAACGGCTCGTATTCGTTGGTTGAGATGCCTTCGGCGACGATCTGATCGGCGGGGTTGTAACCAAAGGAAAATGAAACGTTATCGAGCGAAGTGCCGAGAGTATGAGAGTGGGCATTTAAGCGCGAGACCGCATCGTATCCGAACCCCGTCGTCGTCACCCCGCCACCCCGGGTGATTTGCTGGACGCGACCGTGGTCGTCATAAGTGTACGCGGCCAACACCGCAGTTCCGTTCTCCTGACCCTGGGTGAGGCGATCCAATCCGTCGTAGGTGTACTTGATGTAATTCCCATCGGGATAGCTCACCTGGATGCGATTGCCATCCGCATCGTATTGATACGAGATCTGCCGGGCGGTCCCGCTCAGGTTCATCGTCTCGGAGCTCACGTGACCAAAGCCGTCATACGTGTTCGAGACACCGTGCCCGGTCGCGGAGCTGTAATTGGCGTACAGGCGCAAGTTGCGTAGATCGTACCCGTAATAAATGCTCACGACCCAAGAGCTCGGCCACTGCTTCAAGGTCAAGCGATTGAGGTTGTCGTAGCTGTAGCTGATGGTCTGCGAGTCCCGCGTTACCAGGGTTTTGCGGTTGTTGTTGGCATCGTAAGTGTATTGTTCAAAATCTGTCGTGCTCGAGGTATTAGTGGTCGTTTTCGATGGGAAGTTGGTCTGCGACACGCGATCGAGCCCATCATAGGCCTGAGTTGTGAGGTTGCCGTTCGCGTCCTTGAGTGTCTGCGGTAAGTGATTCGGCGTGTAAGTGAAAGTCTCGTAGGTTTGCTGAAGCGATGTGCCGTACGCTCGTTGGATCGTCAAGGGACGGTTCGTTAAGTCATAGGTCGTATAGGTAATACGATCGGGCCCAGAGGAGCCCGTGGTCCCTAGCGTGCATGCGCTCGCCGGCAACGAGCCATAGGCAGCAGCATTCATGCGTATCGTCACACATTGCTGACGCCCCATCGCGTCGTACGAATATTGGGTGAGTTTGTAGGCCGTACCGGCAGAGGATACCTTGGCGGTGAGCATCCGCCCCATCGCGTCGTAGGTGTAGGTCTTTGTCTGGTAGATGGTAAAGCCGCTCCAATTGGCGGGAGCCGTACCTGCTAGCGGCCAGGACGCCAGCGCTCCGACATCGACCTGGGTGAGGTTGCCGCTAGGCGTGTCGTAGGTATTTCGAGTGGCAAGGTAGACCGGTGAGCTGACATCACCGGGGTCGGGGCGAATTATGCCGGTCAGTTGGCCGCCAACATTGTAGATATACGCTGTGGTATATGCCGCGGGCAACGTTGGCCCCGTTTGTCCAAGCACGATCGTTGTAGGAAGGAGGGCGATGATCACGCCGAGCGGTGCGGCTTGCCTCAGTAGCGAGCGGGGTAGAGTCATGTTCGGGTCTCCTCGGCTCGTTTATGGACAGGTCGTGAGGCCTGCAAGTGGCTCGGTCTCGCTCATCTTGTTGCCGTAGATGTCATAGCCGTAGCAGGTTGTATGGGTCGCGCCGTCCGCTGCCACGGAAACCCCTCTGAGGAACAGATTGTTCGGACCCGAGTTTGGCCCATACTGATAAGTCTTGACGACCTGATCTCCTGCAACCGCACACGGAGTGGATCCGGTAGGCGTCGCGGTACTCGTGCGACAGATGGTCTCCGTGGCTAACACCCAGATCGGAGCTGCGGACTGAACGTACGCGCCGGAAGCGTTAAGCGCCCAGGCATAGCGCTGCGTGTAGGTGTAGGTGGTCTTCGGCCGAATTCCGTTTGCATCGGCCGGCAAGGTCTTCGTCAACACCCCTCCGTGGGTTGGGTCATAGGTGTAGTCGGTTTCGTTTAGCCTTCCGTCCTTCACCCAGTTCGGTTCGTTGCAGTTGACCGAGCTGCACCCGCTCCAAGTGTAATTTGCCGCTAATGTGACCGAGGAGAGCGGGGACCCCGATTTAGGAACCAGCACCACTTGCGTGAGGTTTCCGTTCGAATCCCAAGTGTTCTGATTCTTGTTCCCCTCGGGCTTGATTACAGTCCGGATCTCCTGGCTGCTCCCCTGGAAAACAACCCCGTCTTCATCCGTCAGCTGTTGGAACGGATCGAACCCCGGCCGAGGTGCCGCCGCCGGATACATGTTCGGCTCGCAATTGGTCACGTTTACTTGTTTTCCGCTTCCCACCGGGTTCGTAAAACCGTAGGTCGCCGTGCCACATTGGTAGTACCCGGGGGAGCCTGGCGTGCCACTGTAAGTCCAGATGTGCCCATTGCTAGTCACGCTCGTTACGTACGTTTGATAGGGGTATCCTCCCTGCCCCGCATATTCAGAAGCGAAGCCCGAACACCAACCGCCGCCGCCGCTTCCACAGAAAGTGTACGTGATGTTATCGGCCGTGGCGCTCGAGGGCGTTTTGATACCGTAGGTAGTGAAATTCCCATAGTTGCTGTAGCGCGTTACCCGGCCCGCCGAGTCCGTGACAGTGAGGGAGGACGCCCCCGAGCTCGGCGTGCTGCTGACTGCGTAATTCGCCGTCGGCCAATTCTTCTTTAGGGAACACGCGCTAGCGGTCGGTGCGCAGTATTCGTATGTATTGTTGATCGCGGTAACACTCGTCAATGTCCACGCACCAGACACTTGGGTCCAAGTGTACTTCACTTGCAGACCGTCGCTGCGCGTCACTGACTGCGGGAGTCCATTACTATCGTACCGATACGTGAGTACGCGGCCATCGGGGTAAATGATCTGCTGCAGCGTGAGACATATCGCCAAGCCGCCGGCGCTAGCGCCGCAGTAAAATATAATCTGCGTCCCATCGCGCTTCGTGTATGTGAAGGTGTAAGGGTTGCTGTCGTGTAAGGTAAGTGTGTTCCCTGTGGGATTGACCGTGCTATAGGAGCCGCAGCCTGGTAGAGCGGTTGCGAAGGTCTCTGACGCGGCTGCAAAGCGTACGGTGACATAAGGTGTGGGACTGGTGGCACTGGGACAGGCGTCTGGATAAGCCTCAGATGCCCAAACACCGCTACTCCAGAAGAGATTTACACCCAAGGTGTCCACCGCAGCGAAGACACCTACAGTTCCGCCGCCCGAAGCGTTGACGTTCCCCACGAAACCTCCATCCGGGCCAGAGACGATCGTGTGCGCCAGTGGATGCTCCTTGGAGCCAATGGATGCATCCGTCAGCTGGAGGTAGAAGTTGAACGAGAGCAGGTCGACGTCATTCTCGTCCCTGAGCCTGAACTCTGGCTGCGGCAGTGCAGTAACCTGTGCGGGCGTTGGGTGCACTACAGCGCCGTTGATTGCGATTGCGATACCCACCAGGGCAACCGCGTGCCAGGCGGTCCGGGCAGTGTGACCAACCCACCGCCACCAGGAAACTACGCTCATCATGGTCACGCTCCTCATGAGTCTGCGTCGCATCGAACAGCCGAGTTGATCTGCACTGGTACGCAGTTCCGAAGCATCAGCGCGGCCAAAGGCGTGCCGGAGTGCGGTATCCATTGGCCTTAAACCCTAGTGGCCATACACGGACGGCGATGCATCAATCTCGCAGCCGGTCCCGATTCGCACACACCCCGAAGCGATAAAACTAGTTCCACCTCCCGTGGGACAACCAGTTCCATTCCAGCCACCCAGCGTAATGTCCACAACATAGGCGTGCGATCCGTATGTCTGCTGTAATACCCGTCCTGTATAGGGCGGCATTGCGGAAGGAGCGGCATGGCAGCGCCGCGCTTCCCACGAACTCGAACGGTGCGCGCCGAGATACCACTGCACGCCTACACGGGCAGCGAGTGCATGCAGCAGGCAACGCGAATGAGGCCCGATCATGGTCATGCTCCTCTTTAATCCCTCCGCCCCATCGGACAACACGAGGCGCTTTACGTCTCCAGGGGCTCTGTAACACGCCATCAGTGCACGCTCAGTTGCCTACGACGAACCCAGGCGCTAGAGCCTTACTTGCCGTACACCGCTGGCGACGCCCAGGTCGAAAGCACATTACTCCCCGTTCCGATTGCGTAACCCGGAGCCAAAAAGATGTTGGTCCACGGTCCGCTGGTAGTGGGTCCCGTATCGTTGCGAACGGTCGATAGGCTCCCATAGGTTTGCGTGACCACGTAATTACAGGGGCCATTAGGGCTGCCGGTCCCGCATTGCGCAGGCACGACCCTATTTGAGTACAGCGGGAAGCCGCACACATACCACGTTGTAACGCCGACTCCGGTCGACTGCGCCGAGGTCGTCCCTGCGGAATCGTAGGCGGCCACCGTATAGCTGTACGTCGTTCCATCACTCAGACCAGAGTCCTGGAAAGACGTCGTGGTCGAGGTCCCGATTTGCGTGCCGCCACGATAGACCTTGTATCCGCCGATCCCGGGTCCGCCTGAGTCAGTCGATGCTGTCCAACTGAGGGTCACCTTTGATGGGGCAGGCGCGGTGCCCGACAATCCGGTCGGAACCGATGGAGGTGGAGCCAGCGTCGTCCCCGTGGCCCCTCCGCTGCCAACGTCGTTGGCGGTGTCGTAGATGTAAACCGTGTACGTGTAGCGGGTGTTTGCCGGCAGACCTGTGTCGTTGCAGGGGCTGCTGGTGCAGCTCAGAAGCGTTGACCCGCGGTAGACGGTGTAGTTCTTGATCCCCGGACCCCCGGTGTCGCTCCCTGTCCACGTCACCTGAATCTGAGACGTCGACACCCCCGTAGCGGTCACGGATACCGTTGGTAGACGGTACGTCGTGGCGCTCGCGGTCGCATTTGCGGGATCTCCTTTCGAATCCGACGCCGTCAGCGTGTACGTGTAGGAGGTCCCGGCGGAAAGTCCGGTGTCAGTGCAGGGGCTCGCCGTGCAGCTTAGGGCCGTCGAGCCGCGCTTGACAGCGTAGGTGAGACCACCCGGACCACCATTGTCCGTTGCGGTCCACGTGAGCGTGATGCTTGAAGAACTGTTGGTCGCCGCGGTGAAACTCGAAATCGACGGCAACGGATACGTCCCGGCGGTCGCCGTCGCACCCGATGAGTTCCCGCCGCTATCGTAGGCATACAAGGTGTAGTTGTGACTCGAGGCCGCACCGAGCCCCGTGTCGGAGTAGCTCGTCGTCGAAGGCGTCGTGATTGTGGTGACAAGCGAGCCATCCCGGTAGAGCTTATAGCTCGATAACCCCAGACCGCATGGGTCGGCCGCCGACCAGCTCAGATTGATCTGGAAAGATGATGCCGTCGCTCCCGAGAAGGATGAAATGCTCGCCAGCGCACAGGTCGTCGCAGAAGCGGCCACGCTGGCAGGGGACTTGCCGCCATTGGTGTCGTATGCCACCGTGGTGTAGTTGCTGTAGAGGGTGCTCACGGCGAGTCCGGAATCCACGTACGACAGTGCCGTGGTGCCATTCGGCGTCAATAGCGTCCCGCCCCGGTACACGCGATAGCCGGCAACACCACCGAAACCCCCAGTCGAGGCCGCCCAGGTCAATTTGATCTGACTAGCCGACTGCGGTGCTGCAGCAAATGAACCGGGAGCCGTGATCGGAGTGGTGATCGCTATGGCCTTGCGATTACCCGCCGGATCGAGCGTATACGTGACCGAGCTCCCATCGTCACGAACAACGGACTGCAGGCGTCCCAGGGCATCGTAGGTATAGGTGACGTTCGCCGACCCCGTCAGCACTGTCGCCAACGCCAGGAGGAGCGTGACCACGTACCAGCGAAGACGCGCAGAAACCCTGGACCTCGAAGCGACGTCACTCACAGGATCCTCCCTACTAGAGCGTCCTTCAACGAGCCGTTTCCAGACGTCTTTAAAGAATCCACGACCGGGTATTCAACTAGGAACGGATTGCGAGGCGGCGCTTCGACATCCCAGTGCTGCGATGCGGCGAGGAGCTCGCCGGGATAGCATCGCGGCAGCGTAGTGACTTCCGGCTTCGCCTTCACCGGTCCGTGCGACGTCTCTGGCACCGACAAGACCGCCCCCCCCTCGATCAGGCAGCGCTCATACGGCGCCCCTGCTCGTTCGATCGAATTATTCGTCCCGATTTGCTGCTGTGCGGTGTTGTAATTAGTTGATTAGCTGTCGTCAACACTATCGAGTGCTAACGGTGTTGGGTCAATACGGCAATGACCCCAGTCCGCAGAGATCTCCGATCGGAGTGTTTTTCGAGTACCCGAAAAGGGACTTCTGTTTCGATGCGACCTGTTATCTCACCGTCGATTCAAAAATAGAGAGCCTTCACTCTATGTCCATAAGGTGACGCGCACTCAGCGCGCTCTCGATCCAGCACAGAAGCACACTCGCGGTGCGCGTTGCGGACTAGCGCCCCGATCAGGGCGCGCAGCATCCCGCCGACCTGGCAGCACTGCCGACAGCCAGCTCGGCGCTAGCCACTCGCCACACTCGATGGCCCACCCTTGCGCGCACACCAGCCGGCACACCATACCGCGGCGCTCCGCTGGCCCGACCTCGGCGATCGGTATCGGCGAGTTCCTCAGCTGCACCGCTACGAACTTGCTCTTGCGCTTGCGCGGCCGGTCTGTCCCCGGCAGTGCACCGCGCCGGCGCGGCTCCGGCACTGCCCGGCTAGGCCTTTGCGGGCGCGTGGCCGCCCGTGGGATTCGCAGCGATCGGTCGATCGTCGCTGCACTCATAGCAAGGATCTTCGAGCGGATCGTCTCATCGAGCTTCAAGTGTCCGTTGCGCTCCAAAGCGGGCAACAGAATCGGCAGCAAGGCCCGCAGGCGCTTGCCACAGACTCGATCGGAAGCCTCCCAGAGCACGATCAGCGCCGCACGCGCCGCCTCGTCATAAATCGAGGGTCGAATGCGGGTCTGGCGGTGCTTGGTGGCCGGCTGCCCGTTCAGTAGCCGTATCGCCGACTTCTCGTGGTAGCCCGTCGTAGCGACAAATTCGTGCAGGATCCTGCGCCTTTCCTTGACCGTAGCGGATCGATATCGTCGGCGGACAACGTCGGCAAGTTCGGCGCGCGCCGTGTGCGTCATTTTGGTCTTCATAGCGCCTCCGGGGTGGAGGCGGCATGGTGACACGCGTGGTCACCGGTAACATTTCAGGTGAGGCAACGAACCCGTCGGGTAACATTTTCCTTGAGGCAACGCGACAACGCTACCCGTGAAGCCTACGTAAGGCTGACCGCAGGGGCGCATCCGGGCAATCACGCTTTGGACCCGCCCGAGTACAATCCACCCCCGTGACATACGACGCGGCGCAGACGCAACCCACACAGAGCGGTGGAGCGTCGTAACAGGGATCGAATAGCGTGACGACACAACTATTCAAACTTCAATGGGTGGGCTCGTTTCAGGCCACTCAAAACGCCTTCGCGGCCGAGAATCCACTTGAGGAGGCTTGGGCTCAGATCGCTCGAATGGGGACAGACGCTTGGCTGCAAAGGATGAAGCCCGACAACGCCACCATTCCCTGGGCTGACCATCTTGCGTTCGTCAAAGTTAGGATTCAACAAGCCGTCGAATTTTGGAAGGCGGCACATTCGTCGACTCTTCTGACGGCGCCGCTCCCGCTGTACTACGCCTTCTTGAGCCTGATGCGGGCGTACATGGCACTTGTACCTGAGGTTATGCCGCGACCGGCGCACGGATTGAAGTTCGTGAGTCGCGCGGACATATTGTCGTGTGGGGCGGCACTGAATTCCGGGACATTCACTCATTACTTGGAAACGCGCGGTATTCAATGGAAGCACGGCGATGAGATAACTCTGCATGAAGCCCTGGGGTGCATAGTCGAGCTCTTCGTGGACGTTCGAATTCATGACCTGAAGTTACCCCACGTTCAATTCGTCAACGTCACCGCTTACAGGAGCGGTGAGGTGACTCTCGCATTCCCGGACTACCCCCGTGATTTTGCAACTAGTTGGACCATCGACTTCCCAAGCCTAGTGCCGGTGTGCACACAACAAGGGAGCGAGAAGGTCCTAGTGGTTCAGCGCGCTGCGGTGGGTGACTCATATGAGTCAATTTCCAAATTCTTGGATCACTACCTTTTGAACCATCTGACTCTGACGCAGCCTGAAGGGCCCCGGCTTTGGTGGGCATTGCGAGCATCCGAGCAGTCTGTGCCGTTAGATCGCGTGGGCTATTACCACGTCGCGGCCTTTATATTGGCAAGTGCGGTTCGGTATGAGCCCGAACTAATTCTCGCCATCAGTGGAACGGACTCGGCAATAGGTTGGCTGCTCAAGCGACTCTTGGAGAGAGCCGGGCGCTTTTATCCGCAGCTAGTGCTCTCGACCTCCTGGAAACAGCAAGTCTATTTTTGACCGTCGTAGTTCCTCCCATCGACACCGCACCCCTGACCGACAAGCTGTTCGAGTCTGGTGGACCGTTTCCACAAAAGTGCGAGGGCATGGATGGCGCCCACCTCCCCGTAGGGCCTCGCCGCACACGATCAGGGGCGGCCGCGCCCCGTGCAGTTCGCAGTCTTCAGCGAATTGGACTAATGGAAACCAAATGGAAACATTCGCCGTCTTGAGCGATTCCGCGATCAGTGCAAGTTTCTGATTTAAATGGTGGCCAGGGGCGGAATCGAGGGCGAAGTCTAAACTAAAGCGCTCGCGCTAAAGCCTAGCCTCGACGAGTAATCCTAGGCGACGCTGGCTAGACGTTCTTGCGTCCAGCCATGAAAAGGTCACCCAACCCAACCTTATTTTTGTACTGCCACTGAAGCTGCCGACCGAGCCCATGCATGTCTGGGTAGACTAGCCAATGATCCACCCCATACTTGAAGAGCCGCTTCCGGAAATCCTTAACCATCGAATTCGGGATTACCAAGACCCGCATGCCCCTTCTGTAAAAGATCTTTGTAGGGTCGGGATGAATCGTAAAGAGCCCCCTCTGCACTCGAATGCGATCAAAGGCAAGCGGCGCTGTGAATCGACCCTCTACCGCGCCATTGAACGGACTTCCGGAATGACGCTCCACCTCATGTATGTATCTTGAATATTTGATTGCGTAGATAGCGCGATCCTCCGCGCCGTCTCCTTCGAGGGCGAAAAACGTAGCGATGAGGGGGCTCGACGTCCAATCGAGCAGTCTCGTCGGCACTCCGATGTGCTGCGCGTAAGCTAACCAGTCCCAGTCCGTAAATCGGGGATCGGAAATCAAGGCGACGGCTCGGAGTTTGAACTCGTCAAATAGACGTTCCTCCTGCGCCCGTTTGTAATGGCCGTATTGAGACTCTCTGCCGATACTAGGAACTGGATAGTGCAAAGGCGACGCCACACCTCGGAAAATCCAGCCCGTGTCTCGCATTGTCTCCAACACAGAATGAAAATGGGTCCAGTCTCGGATTGTGATACTGGACTTCGCAAGCGCGCTCTTAATTTCGGACTGCGACAGTTGTGGCTTGGCTTTCATATGCCTTTCGCTGAACCAGAAGTCCCCGAAGAAGTGCCGACACGGGAGGTGCTCATTTGCGTCGGGTATGTTCCGCAACGCGAATTAGTTTCTTGATCAACGTCGCGGGCGTGACACCATCGAAATAGATTTGTACCAACCCCGGGTCGGTTATATAAGTCTTCACTGGACCCACCTGGACCTCGGCCAATCGTCCTCGAAAGACCGGCAACCGCATCTCGGGCTTTGACGCGCGGGCTCGTCTAGCCACCTTCTCGGAACTCCAGTTAAGTCGGGCACCGGCTGCTGCCGCCACCCCTACGAAGCGCTCCCAATCCAAATAGAGAAACGTCTTGTGTGAAAGCTCTCCGTATGTAACGGATGCGGAGACGTGAGAATCAAGAGGCCGAAGGAAGAGCGGTTTTGCCATTGGGAAAAAGAAACCTGAATTCAGGCTTACGATTCGATCCTTATCCCAGGCCGGGCGAGGGAGCGCCTGGCTTGGCAAATTCGTGACGCCATTCTGCGTCAGCAGTTCAACACAGCGCGCAACTGCCGTGGATCGATTTACTGTCGGGTCTGCGTTTGCATAAATCCAAACGCAGCCCGCACAGAGCTCGAACACCTCGCCGCGCGTGCTTATTGACCTACTCAAGAGTTCGTTCAGCGTATCGTCGTAGGTTTCGACATCGGCTCCCACATCAACGACTTCCATGTCGTGCCCGGATACAGGATCTATTCCACGTTCGTTTGCGAGAAGCGTTAGCGCCTGATCGCCGGTGCGTTTCTGCCGCAGTACGCGATGAAATTGTTTGACGCCACGGTCACTGTATCGGTTTGTGAACGTCTTGAACGCGGTGTCAAACTCCACGCCTTCAAGATTAAGAAGACCTATGATTTCATCGTTAACGTGGCCCTCTTTTAGTTCGATGAACGTCGGGAGTGGTGCGCGACCATCCTCGATGTAAATCACATCACCAATATCGACGCATGACGTTGCATCGTTCCAGAGAGCTAAACTAAGCGGGTTCGCGTTGAGGGTTGCGACTGTTCTGAGCGCCGACTTTGCATTGCTCTCCGTGAGATAACCACGAGGTCGGTATAGACATAAGCGTTTTACGACGTGGCGCTGTGCACCGAAAATCGACCACACAATTCCGTCATTAACGCGCCGCCAAACAGCGCGATTGTAATTGGCGAATTCTGCTGTACCGCGACCGATTGGATGTATTTGTTCGCGGCGCGCGAAACCGTCGAAATAGAAAATCTCTTTGGTCGCGGTGCCCTGCAACTTCTTCCACGTATCGTGGCAAGCTATTACGAACGCTTCGTGATTCTGCTGAATCGCCTTCAACGAAGAAAATCGTTCGGACGATCCCGCCGGCGTTTGAAGTGCGACGATAGCAAGTCGAATTTTGTCTTCAGGCTGCATGGTTCATCGGCAAGTGCGGCTCGATCGACAACGCGTTCGTGGATACAAAACGGGTACCGAGCGGGACGACCGACCTCATAGAGGGTGGTAAGCCGCTGATGTGCTTTCGGGCACATAGGTTACAGAGTATTCCGATCACATCGCTGACACTCTTGGGCTTTTGCGGGAGACGCAGATGCCCTGGCAGGAGTGTCACAAGATGGACGAGAGGCTGCGTTTTGTCGCCCGCTT